>OKSB01002023.1_pt1 | contig 18989 bp, 20 predicted proteins | sample 1601171 | NCBI WGS metagenome assembly OKSB01 (sample SAMEA3541496, study PRJEB24748) | human gut metagenome | biome: human gut; feature: human-associated habitat; material: faeces | place: China | collected 2012 | reverse complement strand
CACAAGCCGGCAAGATGCTCCAGCACCTTGCCGAATTCAAGAGCCTTTATCGTACGGCTATCCATGCAAACTCACTTCCTCCCGGCGCGGCGTCCCGCGCGGGGGGCTAGCTCAGGCGCGCCTTGACTGCGGCGCTGACGGCCTTGCCGTCCACACGGCCTTTATAGTCGCCCATCACGGACTGGATGACCTTGCCCATGCCGGACATGTTGGTCACGCCAAGCGCGGCGATGGCGGCGTCGATGGCTGCAGTCACGGATGCGCTTCTGGCGGCGCTTTTCCTCCGCAGCCAGTTCTTCCTCGGAAAGCGGCTCGGGAAGGTAATCCTTCAAAATGGAAAGTTCCGCGGCTTCCTTCTCGGCGAGATCGGGCCGATTGGCCGCCGTGAACTGCTCGATGGAGTCCTGACGCTGTTTGGCCTGCTTCTGGACGACGGAGGCAAGTTCTTCGTCGGTGACGGGCCGCATGAGTTCCACCTGCAGGTTCTTCGCTGCCGTCTTCAAAAGGCGCAGCACACCCAAGCGCAGGGCATCCTTGGCCTTGTAGGCGGCAATGTAGTCCTGCTCGATACGCGTTGTCAGAGACATGATAATTCCCGGGAGATGATGATTGAAAAAACACGGAAAGCCGAAAGGACTTCCCGTGTATCCACCTCTATCGCCTACGAGATCGTCCGTCCCGGTTGCCGGAAAGACAAACGGGACAAACACGGAAACGCTCCGCTCGTCTGCGGGAGGAGCCCCGCCAAAAAGGACGGGATGCACTCCCGTCAAAACGATGGAGCGTTCCAAACCCCTTGTCTTTCCGTTTCCGCATCCGGGAGGACGAAGAAACGGAAAGGACTAAGCGGCGTTCATCTTACGCATTTTCTTCAGCAGACGCTTGCGGGCGGCGGCCTTTTTCTTCTTGCGCATGACGCTCGGCTTTTCGAAGTGCTGGCGCTTCTTCATTTCAGAAAGAATGCCGGCCTTCTCCACCTGCTTCTTGAAACGGCGCAAGGCAATGTCGAAGTTGTAATCGTCGTCGTTGAGAAAAACTCCGGGCAAGAATATCACCCCCTCCGGCGGGCAGGCCGGGCTGTAAAAAGCACGGCGCTGCAAAATATGAAGAGTCTGTATAGTGCTTGGCTGGAAAAAAAGCAAGCACTGGAGCGGTTCAATTTTAAAATTGTTGAACAGCCCCCAAGGTCCGGAAAGGCGCATTTTCCAGTGGACAAGAAAAAAACGGCAAGCCCGTACGGGCTTGCCGTGTCGCCGCATGCGGGGAAAAATTAATTCAAGGCGTCTTTGAGCATTTTGCCGGGGCGGAACTTGACCATTTTGCAGGCGGGGATGGTCAAGGTGGCGCCGGTGCGCGGATTGCGGCCCTGGCGGGCTTTGCGGCTTTCCACGGCGAAGGTGCCGAAACCGGTGAGGGTCAGTTTGGCTTCCTTGCTCAGCGAGTCTTCCACGGAAGCCAGAAAGGCGTTGAGGGCGCGCTCGGCGGCGGCCTTGGTCAGATTGGCCTTGGCGGCGATTTTTTCAACCAGATCAGCTTTAGTCATCAGCATATCCTCCTGAAGATTTGCCAACAGATACCGCGAGCCTGACTCCCCAAGTCCGTGGCGCAAAACCACCGCGCGCAATACCATTATGATAGCGAACTTAAGTCAACCTCTTTTAGCGCGGATTGTCAAGATTCAGCGGCAAAAAAGAGGACAGGCGCTGAAAATCATCCGTGCTCAGGGCTTCGGGCCGCAGGCTGGGGGCCAGGCCCGCCTGGTCCAGAGCCCTTTCCATCTGCGGCAGACCGGCCCGGCGGAAGATGCCGCCCAGCTGCTTGCGGCGCTGCTGAAAGCAGATCCGCAACAGGCGGGCCAGGGCCTTGGGATGGGCGGGCCGCGCCTCGGGCGGCAGCGGCTCAAAGGAAAGCACGGCCGAATCCACCTTGGGCGGCGGGCTGAACGCGCCGGGCCCGACCACGAATTCCAGACGCGGGCGGGCGTAGCTCTGAACCCAGACCGAGAGCGCGCCGTAGTGGCCGTTGCCGGGCGCGGCCGCCAGGCGCTGGCCCACTTCCTTCTGGACCATGAACACGGCTCGCTTCAGCCCTTCCGCGCGCGACACAATATCCCAGATCAGGGGCGAGGCCACATTATAGGGCAGATTGCCGATGACTTTCCAAGGGCGTTCCGGACTGATGCGCCGCCAGTCGAAGCGCAGGGCGTCGGTCAGCACGGCCTGGGTGCGCGGAGCGGCCTGGCGCTGCCGTTCGGCCGCCCAGTGGCGGTCCTTTTCCAGCAACAGCAGGCAGGCGTGCGGCGCGGCTTCCAGCGCCCTGGTCAACGCGCCGGGGCCGGAGCCGATTTCCAGTACGCGGTCTTCGGCCTGGGGCAGCAGCAGGGCCGCAATGCGGTCGCAGATTTCCTCCCGGCGCAAAAAATGCTGGCCCAGGCTTTTCTTGGCGCGGGGAACGTGCTTTTTGTTTACCGGCGATGCGGGCATGGCGGCCTCAGGGCAGATCAAAACGGTCAAAGGCCAGCATCAATCCGGCCCGTCCCTGGGTGGCCGAGCGCAAGGAGGTGGAGAAGCCGAACAGACGGCGCAACGGGGCCGTGCCGCGCAGCAGCTTGCGTCCGGCATGGTCCTCCAGGTCTTCCACTTTGCCTCCGGCGGCAGTGAACAGGCTGATGGCCGGGCCCAGAAAATCCTCGGGCACGTTGATTTCCACCCGCATGACGGGCTCCAGGGCCACGGGCGCGGCTTTGGACAGTGCCTCGCGCAAAGCCTGTCCGGCGGCCATGTGACAGCCCGGTATAGTGGTCAGGCCCTCGCGCCGCTCCACATTGGTCAGGGTCACGGCCACGTCCACCAGAGGCCAGCCGGTCAGCTCGCCGCTTTGCAGGCCGTCGCGCACGCCGTCCAAGGCGGCCTGGAGCAGGGCCGGGGGCAGAATTTTACGGGCCTCCTGCGGATCCGCGGGCAGGAAATCGCCCACCGTCACCTGATTGCCCGTATGGCGGGGCAGGGGGGCCACGCGCAGGGCCACCGCGCCCTGGTGATGTTCCTTGCCCAACTCCTTGTCGAAGACGGCTTCAGCCTCGGCTTCCCTGCGCACGGTTTCGCGCAGCACCACCTGCGGCTGTCCGGCGCGCGGGCTGATGCCGTATTCGCGGCGCATGCGCTCCAGCAGCACGTCCAGATGCAGTTCGCCCATGCCGGAAATCATGCGCGTGCCGGAATCATCGTCCAGGCTGACCTGGAAGGTGGGGTCCTCCTCCACATAGCGGGCCAGGGCCTCATCCAGGGTTTTGCCCTCATCGGCGTTGCGCGGCTCCAGCGCCAGAGTGAGCACCGGGGCGTAGGCTTCAATGGATTCCAGCACGAGTTCGCGGGCCCTCGCGGCGTAGGTTTCGCCGGTATGGGCCGTGCGCAGGCCCACCACCGCCGCGATTTCCCCGGCCGAGGCCGATTCGAGTTGTTCGCGCCGGTCGGCATGCAGGCGGAAGATGCGCCCCACGCGGTCGTCGCTCTTCCGCGTCACATTGCACAGCGAGTCGCCTTCCCTGATTTGCCCGGCATAGAGACGCAGAAAGGAAAGTTTGCGCCCGTTTTCCATAAGCACCTTGAAGACCAGGGCTACGGGCGGCGCGTCCGGATCCGGCTCCACGGCTTCTTCGCGGCCTTGCGCATCTCGTCCCACAGGCGCGGGCACGTCCAGGGGCGAGGGCAGATAGTCGCAGACAGCGTCCAGTACGGGCTGAACACCCGCATTGCGCAGGGCCGAGCCGCAGAGCACGGGCGTCAGGGCGCGGGAAAGCGTGGCGCGGCGCAGGGCGGCGCGGACATCCTCCCGGCTGAAAGAGCCTTCCATCCAGAGCTCCAGAAACTTGTCGTCGGCCTCGGCCAGTTTTTCCAGCAGGGTTTCGCGCCAGGGCGCGGCCAGCGTAGCCTCGCGCGGGCTGAACGGCACGCGCAGCACTGTGCGGCCCTGGTCCGCCGGATCGAAGGTCAGGGTTTCGCCGCTGATCAGATCCAGCACCCCGGCAAAGGATTCGCCCTGGCCCAGGGGGGCGGTGACGGCCACGGCATTGGTCTGGAGGCGGCGGCGTATGGCCTCCAGCGCGGCTTCGAAATCCGCGCCCAGGCGGTCCATCTTGTTCACAAAGGCGATCTTGGGCACTGCGAAATGCTCGGACTGCCGCCAGACCGTCTCGGACTGCGGCTCCACCCCGCCCACGGCGCAGAAGACGCCCACGGCCCCGTCCAGCACGCGCAGAGAACGCTCCACCTCAATGGTGAAATCCACATGCCCGGGCGTGTCGATGAGATTGATCATTTTCTCCCGCCACTGGCAGGAGGTGCAGGCCGAGGTGATGGTGATGCCGCGTTCCTGTTCCTCGGGCATATAGTCCATGGTGGCCGCACCGTCGTGGACTTCGCCCATACGGTGAATTTTGCGGCTGTAGAACAGCATACGCTCGGAAAGAGTGGTCTTGCCCGCGTCGATATGGGCGATAATACCGATATTACGGATGTCGCTGATTGGGGGCATGGCTGGCTCCGGCTGGGTGGCGTTGCTTCAGTGGTACGGTTTTTTCAGGCCCACGGCAAGGGCGGGCGCGAAACCCCAGGGGCATTCCGCTCTCCTGCCGTGGGCAGAGTGATTTTGTATTTGGAGCAGGTTAACTACAGGATGAGGTATTCCGAGTCCCGCGGGCACGCCGTACTAGGGCGTGTTAACACTACGTTCTTTCGCCCGCTGGCGTCGTCGAACTTCACCTTTTATTCCGGTCACGTACCGTAAGAGTACGCTCCCTTCATAAAAGGGTCGTTTTCCTAGCCAGCGAACAAAATCCCAGTAGTGTTAACGCGCCCTAGTCCGCGTCTTCAATCCGCAGCATGCCGTGGGCATCAAATTTCCAGTCCGGGCCATAGGCAACCTCCCAGTAATAGCCGTCCGGATCCCGGAAGTAACCGCTGTAGCCGCCCCAGAAAACGTCCCTTGGCTGTTTGGCGATCACGCCGCCGTGCTCTTGGACCATTTTCATGAAGACGTCGACTTCCTCTCTGGATTTCATATTGCAGGCCAGGGTCATGCCGGCGAAGCCGCCCTGTGAAAGCGGCGGCGGATTTTCGGCATCTATGTCCCGGGCAAGTTCCTCAAGAGGATAGAGTTCCAGTTTGCTGCCCTGGTTGTCGAAAAAAACAACGACCGGTTGGTCCGCTTTTTCATAGGTCTTGAAGCCGATATTTTTGTAAAAGGCCAAAGATTTTTTTATGTCCCGCACACCGAGACATATCAGATTGATCCTGTTCACAGCACATCCTTACTTGACTTGTCGGCCCGGCAGGCCGGTGATTCCCGTGCCGGGGTTCCGGCTGCGGAGTATTTGCCTTGCCGTGCCCTTTGCGGACGCCATGACTTATACTTTTTCAGAATGGTCCAGTTTCAGCCGGAACGCAAGACGTTGTCATTTTCGCGAAAAGGGGACGGGGAGCCTAATGTTTCGAGGCGGAATGCCGAAAAGAGAAATGGGGAACAGGGAGAAGGAGCGCCTATGGAAGCCATACAGGACAACGGCACCTTCCGGAGCAGCGAGGAACTGTTGCGCGACGGCATTGCGCCGCAGCAGGTCATGAGCAACCTGATTATCGGCAAAACCTTGCAGGAATCCACGGAGATGGCCGAACAATTGCGTAGCGCGGCCACCGGCGTGGGCCAGAAGCTGAATGTGGAGGTATGATCCACAATGCACGCCGGTCTGTGCGCCGTCGTGCGTGCGGCCTGACTGACGCGGGAAAACGTCTGCCGCGTTACGGTCTGTTGCTCGGTGCGCGGGGGGCGGAAAAAGTCTTTTTTCTGCCAGGGTAGGGACAGTGTGAGCTAACTTGGGTTGACATATTGAAAATGAATTTCATTTTATATAGAGTGTGTCTCTACGAAATGCTCAGCCCAAGGAGAACATATGGTCAATCGTTTCGGAAGCACCTCGGACATGGTCATTCAAAGCGTCGAGGAAAACGGCGCGCAGTACCTGCTCGCCATTGACGAGAAAGGGCTTTACCTCACCTCGCAGAAATATCTGGACAGCAGTCTGGCGGATCCCAACCGTTATTCCGCGGCCCGCGTCGGCATGTCCGCTCGGTTGGAGGCCCTGCAACTGGACACGGCGGCCCTGACCAGTGCCAATCAGCATCGGGTGAAGAAAATCGGCGAAGGGGATGCCAAGAAGAAAATCAACCCTCTCAAGGCTTCCAAGCGCGGCATGAAAGCCTGAAAAAGATTCGTGGCTGTAGCGGCGGCAAGTCCGCCTGAGGCTGTCGACAAAGTCGGCAGCCCCGAAAATCAGGAGCAGGTCGCGGCTTTGCCGCGCCGTTAAGCGACTGATTTTCGTGCCTTTCCACCCGGCGGCTTAGCCGCCGTTGGTGGCGCAAATCACGCGAAGCGGGGTTTGTCATGAGTCTGGGCGGGGCGTTCAAAGCGTCCCGCCTTTTCCTTTTACAGCGGTCCGAAAGCCTGGCGTGAAACCGTGAAAAAGTCCGGCGTGAGATCCTCGTGCAGCCAGAAGCCTTCGCAGCCGGGAGAAAGGGCCAGCGAGCCTGTATAGCGGAAAGGACCGTGGCGGTGGGCCCTGCAGTGGCCGCGCGCGGCCTCGGGCCTGAGGTAAATGGCCGAGGGCAGGGCGGGACGCGCGGGTTCCAGGGCCTGCTCCAGAGCGTCGCCCTGGGCAAAAGACAGAATATCCAGATCAAAGGCTTCGGGCTCGGGCAGGATCAGGGCCGGAGCCCGGCGTTCCTCATAGCAGGGCAGGCCCAGCACGCGGGCCGTGTGCGCCACGCTGTCTAGTTCCCCCTTGTGCAGCAGAACCAGTCGGCCCGGACCGGGCTGGCTTTCTTCCAGCAGGGCGCAGAGCCCGGCTTTGTCCAGGCAGAAAATGTCTTCCACGCCGCTGAGTTCCAGACTGACCAGAGCCGCGCCGTGGGGCGTGCCGCCCACACAGACCGCGCCCACCAGGGGCACGTTGGCCAGCAGGGCGGGCGCACAGGCCGCCGTCAACCGGGCCGCGGCCGCGTATTCGGGCGTAAAGGCCAGAACGGCCCAGGGAGCCGGAAACGAGGCCCTATGCCGCCAGAAGCCCAGATGGCCGTCCCGGCGCTCTTCGCGCAGGCAGCCCTGACTCTGGCCGAAATGCATGTGGGCCAGGGCCAGACCGGTTTTCAGGGCGGCCCGGCAGGAAGGCGGCGTGGCCTCATAGGCCTTGGCCGTCAGTTCGTCGTCCAGACGCGCCTCTTCCGCCCATTCCGGCCAGCGGGCGGTGTCTTCAACCGGCTCAGGCGTCGGCTTCCGGGTCAGTTCCGTCTGAAGGGCGTCGGGCATGATTCTTTCCTTATGGCGTTGGTTGGCAGGTCGCGCGTATGCGTTATGTGCTATAACTCCTAGCGGTCCGCCGTCCGACCGGCACATTCGCGCCAGCGAGTGTTGAGCAGAACGTGGGCGTCGATCCGCACGCCCGCGCCGTTCATCTTTTTGGCGGCAAAGGCGCCCCAGGGCAGGTCGGCGCAGTCATTGGCCGCGCGGCGTACCATATCCGCCAGCAGGCCGTCGCGTTTGTAATCATTATAAACAAGTGCCGAGGCCGCGCAAGCGCCGTCGAAACGGCCCGATCCCATGGCTTCCCTTGCCAGCAGTTCCACCTTGGCGTCTTTCTGGGCGTGCCCGGCAAAGCCGGCGGCGCTGTCCACGAGCAGATTTTTGAAAGATCGGCCCCAGGCGTCGGCCTCAAGGTCGATATGCAGGGCCCGGGCCTGTTCCAGCAGGCCCGGTTCCAGAGTCGGAATCTCCGGGCGGCTCAGATACCGCCAGAGAGCGACAACGCTCACGATCAGAATCACCGCGGCGCAGAACAGTAACGGAATTTTCCAACCCGTGGCCTTGTCGGAGCCGGTCGTGCTCATCGTTGCTCCTGCTCGGCAAGCCACAGTTCAAGCTGTTCCAGCTGACGCGCCACGGAGCGAGGACCCGTGCCGCCCGGCGTTTCCCGGCGGCGCACGGCCGCCGCGTAATCCAGCACCGCGTAGACGTCGCTGTCGATGCGCGGTTCCAGGGCCTGTAATTCGGGCAGGGTGAGGTCTTCCAGGCCCTTGCCTTCGCGTTCGGCGGCGGCCACGGCCTGGCCGGTGACATGATGCGCCTCGCGGAAGGGCAGGCCCCTGCCCACCAGATAGTCGGCCAGTTCCGTGGCGTTGAGAAAGCCCGCCTTGCAGGCCTCGCGCATGCGGTCCGTGCGAAAGCTCAGTTCCTCCAGCATCCCGGCCATGAGCCGCAGGGAGGATTCCACCGTGCGGTCCGCGTCCAGGAAGCCTTCCTTGTCTTCCTGCATGTCGCGGTTATAGGCCAGGGGCAGGCCTTTCATGACCGTGAGCAGGCCCGTGAGCGCGCCGTAGACCCGGCCGGTCTTGCCGCGCATCAGTTCGGCCACATCCGGATTTTTTTTCTGCGGCATGATGGATGAGCCCGTGGCGTAGCCGTCGGGCAGCTTCACGAAGCCGAAGGCCGGATTGGCCCAGAGGATGATTTCCTCGCAGAGGCGGGAAAGGTGCATCATGGCGGCGGAGCCGTCGAACAGGGCTTCCAGCACGAAATCCCGGTCGGATACGGCGTCCATGGAATTGCCGTAAATTTCCGCAAAGCCCACCTCGTCGGCCACGCTCTGCGGGTCCAGAGGGTAGGTGGTGCCGGCCAGGGCCGCCGCGCCCAGGGGCGAGATGCGCACCCGCTTGAGCGTGTCGGTCAGGCGCAGGGCGTCGCGCCGGAACATCCAGGCATAGGCCAGCAGATGCTGGGCCAGGCTCACGGGCTGGGCGGGCTGCAGATGCGTGCAGCCGGGCAGGATGTCCCCCTGATGCTCGGCGGCGCGTTTGACCAGCACGGCACAGAGCGCGGCGGCGCGCTGCCGCCAGATGTCCAGCCTGTCGGCCACGAAAAGGCGGAAGCTCAGACCCACCTGATCATTGCGGCTGCGGCCGGTGTGCAGCTTTTTGCCCACATCGCCGGTCAGTTCGGTGAGCCGGGCCTCGATGTTCATGTGCACGTCTTCCAGTTCCGGCTTCCAGACAAAGCCGCCGGACTCGATCTCGGCGCGCACCCTGTCCAGGCCGTCCGCCAGAATTTGCGCCTCTTCCGGGGTGATCACGCCTTGGCGGCCCAGCATGCGGGCGTGAGCCCGGGAAGCGCGGATATCCTGGGCGTAGAGCGCCCGGTCGTAGGTCTGGGAATCCGTATAGCGGGCCACGGCCTCTTTGGGGCCTTCGGCGAAACGGCCTCCCCAACTCTGATTGGTTTTCATCGTGCGTTCCTCATTGCTGGAAGCGCTGATTAATGAAGATTTTTGTTCTCTGCCAAGGACGGGAAACTCCGGGCGAAGGGAGTATATTCAAATATATTCGACCTTCGCACGGAGCGAGCCGGGCGCGGGCAGAGGGCAAAAAGACCATTACTCAGCGCTTCCGTTATAAAAAAGCCCCGCCCGTGCCGAAGCGGGAGCGGGGCCTTGCGGTCGTGCCGGCACGGGACTGGACCGGATTATCTTTGAAACGCGTTGCATTTCAAAGTTGGAATGCTCTATTTCGCCATCTTGTTTCTGATGGCCGCGTACATGCCCAGGCGCAGGCCGTTGAGGCGGATGAAGCCCGCCGCGTCCTTGTGGTCGTAGTCGCCGCCTTCGAACGTGGCCAGATCCTCGGAGAAGAGCGAGTAGGGAGAGGTACGGGCCAGGGGCCACACGCCGCCCTTGTAGAGCTTGGCGCGCACGGTGCCGGTGACCGTCTCCTGCGACTTGTCGAAAAAGGCCTGCATGGCTTCGCGCTCGGGCGAGAACCAGTAGCCGTTGTATACGGCGTGGGAATAGGGCACGGCCAGCATGTCGCGGATGCCGAGCAGTTCGCGGTCCATGCAGATGCCTTCCAGGTCGCGGTGCAGCGCGAAGAGCAGGGTGCCCGCCGGATTTTCGTACACGCCGCGGCACTTCATGCCCACATAGCGGTTTTCCACCATGTCGTCGCGGCCGATGCCGTGCTTGCCCGCCAGTTCGGCCAGGGTTTTGATAATGGTGTACGGCGACAGCTTCCGGCCGTTGACGGAAACGGGATTGCCCGCCTCAAAGCCCACTTCGATAACTTCAGGTTCGTTGGGGGCCTGTTCCACGGGCACGCAGCGGTCATGGCAGATTTCGTGCGGCGCGTTGCCGGGATTTTCCAGTTCGCTGCCCTCAAACGAAGTGTGCAGCATGTTGGCGTCCATGCTGTAGCGCTTGGCCTCTTTGGAAATGAAGATGCCGTGCTTTTCGGCAAAGGCGGTCAGGGCCGTGCGGGACATGAGATCCCACTCGCGCCAGGGCGCGATGACCCGGATTTCCGGGGCCAGGGCCTTGGCGGAAAATTCGAAGCGCACCTGATCATTGCCCTTGCCCGTGGCGCCGTGCGCGATGGCGTCGGCGCCTTCCTTGCGGGCGATGTCGATAAGGGCCTTGGTGATGCAGGGGCGCGCGATAGAGGTGCCCAGCATGTAGCGGTTTTCGTAGCGGGCCGCGCCGCGCATCATGGGGAAGACGAAGTCGCGGGCCATTTCTTCGCGCAGGTCTACCACATAGGCTTTGGAAGCGCCGGTTTTCAGCGCTTTTTCCTCCACGCCGGAAAGATCCTCGGGCTGGCCCAGGTCGGCGGTGCAGGTGATGACCTCGCAATGGTAGGTTTCAATGAGCCATTTGAGAATAACGGATGTATCCAGCCCGCCGGAATAGGCGAGCACGACTTTTTTGACGTCTTGCATGCTAGAGCCCCCTTGTGGATTCGGGGGAGCAGTATTGCCCAAAAAAGACCGGGGCGCAAGTCCCGGCACCGGGCGCGGGAACTGCGGGGAGGCGTTGCGGTGCGGCCCTGTCGTCCGTGATTTTTTACTTGCCAGCGGGGAGAGATGGTATTAGGTCTGGCCGGACGTTGTCACGTGTCATAATCTTTTGTATTTTCTGTAAAAGGAGACTTTCATGTTGCAATTTTTCGGCAGGATTTCCCTGCTGGTCGCGGCCGCCGTGCTGGCCGTCGCTCTGGCCGCCCCGGCTCAGGCCGCGGAAGTGAAAACCAAATATTTCAGCATTGACCTGCCCGCCGACTGGACCCAGCCCCAGCCCGTGCAGGAAGGCAACGGCGCTTTGATGGCCCTGTTCGTCAGCGGCAAGGACGGCAGCGCCGTGACCATCACGGTGGTGGCCAACGGCATGTCCGCCAAGGACGCGGCCACCCAGACCGTGGCCAATATGAAGAACGGCGGCATGTCGCCCAGCGATCCGGTGGAAAAGAACGGCCTGTATGAGAGTTCGTTCAGCCAGGGGGCCGGCAAGGGCATGTCCTGGTTCGGCTCCAACGGCAAGGAATTTGCCGTGACCACGGTGCTCGGCAGCTCCCTGGACAGCGCCAAAGCTCTGCTCAAGGGCCTGAAGCCGGTGGACGCCAAACTCTTCCCCAAGTTTTAAAGCCGTATCTCCGCCTTCGGGCGTGAGCTGTTTTCCAGGCCGGACGCGATATGACGCGCGTCCGGCCCGTTTTTTTGCGTCGGGCCGTAGGCCGCCCGGTTTATTCTCTGCCCGGTTTCGTGCACGTTCCGATCATCTCTGCTGTACGGAGAGTTGCATCGCTATTCGAGAATAACGGATTGAACCGTACCCAGTTTGACGATGTCGCTGTCTTTTCTGTCGCCGTGTATGGCGATCTTGCCCAGGGCCTTGTCGATCTCGGCAAGCTCTTCAGGCAACAGGGCAACGTCCGCCGCGCCGAAGTTTTCCGCCAGGCGTTCGTCCTTGCGCATACCGGGAATGGGCACGATAAAGTCTTTTTTGTGCAGCAGCCAGGCCAGGGCGAGTTGCGCGGGCGTGGCCCGCTTCTCCGCGGCATAGGCCCACAGCAGGGCAAGAAGCGGCTGGTTGGCTTCCATGTTTTCCCTGCGGTATCGTGTGATGACGCGCCGCACGTCATCGCCCGTAAACTTCGTATCCTTGTCGTATTTGCCGCTGAGAAAACCGCCGCCCATGGGAGAGTAGGCTTCAAAACCGATGCCGAGTTCCTGACAGGTCGCCAGCACCTCTTTTTCGGGCCGCCGCTGCATGAGGGAATATTCATTCTGCACGGCGGCCAGGGGCGTTACGGCGTGCGCAATGCGGATCTGTTCCGCCGTCGGTTCGGATTGCCCCCAGGCCCTGATTTTGCCCTCCTGGATGAGCTCGCCCATCCAGAAGGCGACTTCAGCGGGATCGCTGTCCTCGGGGACCCGGTGCTCGTAGTAGAGATCGATATACTCGGTTTGCAGGCGTTTCAGAGAGGATTCAAGCGCGTTCCTGAGTCCTTTCCGGCTGAGTTTTCCCTCCGGAATTTCCTGGCCGGGCAGGAAAACGGGCATGAACTTTGTCGTCAGGATCACGTTATCCCGAATGGGCTTCAGCGCTTTGCCCACCAGCTCTTCATTGGCATAGGTCGCATACACTTCGGCTGTGTCGAACAGGGTGCAGCCGTATTCGTCATAGGCTTTGCGCATAAGCCTGATGGATTCCCCTTCGGAGGGCACAGCGCCGTAGCCGTGGCTGAAGCCCATGCAGCCCATGCCGATGGCCGATACTTCCAGGCCGCTTTTTCCCAGCCGTCTTTTTTTCATGATCTGTTTTCTCCTGTGTTCAGGGTTATGTCCGCGATGCGAACGGCGTTTCATGGGATGCGCCAGAGCGGTTGACGCATTTCATGCGTGAGCCGCTCCGCAAGGATTCGCAGACAAATCCTTGCCGCGAAATGCGGGTAGACGGGCTTTGCCCGCCGCAAACGAGCATTTCAAATGTTGCATGCTCTTATAGCCGCGCCCCGGCCCGGGAGATAGAGACATTCCTCTCTGTTTTCTGCCTGTTTCTCTATGGCTGAATGAAAAATACTTGATCCGTGATCCGGATAATTATACGAATGTGTGCGTCTGTATCAGAAAAAGCATGTGCGAGGAGTCTCTCACAGCTGCCTGATTCTCCTGGAAAATGTTGCGGCGAGAAGCGGCGGCGGAGGAGAGAACGGATCAGGAAGGAGGCGTTGTATGGCGGAAAACAGACGTGTGGATGCGAACAGGAACTGGGCCGTGCTCAGGGCGAAACTGCTCGGCGGCGCGCCGGGGGCGGGAAATTATCCCACAGCGGTCAAAGGTTTCGTGCTGCATTGCAATACAAGCAGCGCCGATCCCTGGCCCAACTTTTATCAGCCGGTGATCATTGTGGTGGCCCAGGGCCGGAAGCTGGTAAGAATCGGCGGGGATGAGTACCATTACGGCGAAAATGTCTGCTTTGTGGCCGGGGTGGACATGCCGGTCACCAGTTGCGTCATGGAGGCCAGCGAGGAAAAGCCGTACCTGTCCATGTCGCTGAATCTGGACGCCGCCCGTATTGCGAATCTTGCGGCCAGGGTGCCGCCGCCGTCCCCCGGCGACGCCGCGCCCAGGGGGGCGGCGGTGCAGGCTGTCGGTCCCGGCTTGCTGGATGCGTTTTTGCGTCTGCTCGAACTGACGGAAACGCCGGAGCACATTCCTGTCATGGAAAACCTCCTGCTGGATGAAATCCACTATCGGCTGCTTGCGGGTCCGTTCGGCGGCATTCTGCGCAGCCTCAATACCCTGGGCTCACAGGGCAACCAGATTTCGCGGGCCATATCCTGGCTGAAAGAGAATTACAAAGAGCCGTTGCGGGTGGAAAAGCTGGCCGGGCAAACCAATATGGCTCCATCGACTTTTCACAAATATTTCAAGCAGATTACCACATTGAGCCCGTTGCAGTACCAAAAGCGCCTGCGCCTCAGCGAAGCCCAGCGCCTCATGTTGTCCGGTGGGCACGATGTGACGCAGGCCGCTTTTGCCGTGGGCTACGAAAGCCCGACGCAATTCATCAGGGAATACAAGCGCCTGTTCGGCAATCCGCCGCGCAGGAATGTCATGCGGATGAAGGGAGCCCTGAGCGCGTGAGCCATATCTGAAGGCCCTGCGCGCCGGCTTGCGTTCAGCCTTTTGCCGCGCCTCTCGACCGCGCGGGGCAAGTCTGGCATGCTGGGCAGGCCGCGCCGGATACGGGCGGCCATGAGAATCGAGGACAGGATACGGCATGCAGTTGTTCAGCGTGAAAATGCGCGCCAGCCGAAAGGTTCGGGGTGAGGAAGAGCATATTTCCGGGGCGGAGCGCATTGTCGGGGCGCAAGGCGTGCCCGCGCTAACCCATGATCTGGTGACCCGCGCCCAGCGCCACGGCAAGGGAAACCCCGATTTCATCAACATCAAGGTGGAGGCCGTGCCGGAATCCGCCTGCCTGCGCCTGTCGGCCCTGCCCGTGCGCGCGCTGGACTGCGCGGACGCCGCCTCCGGGCTGCGTCTGGCGGCCGGACTGCCGCCGCTGGTAACCCCCACGTCGCAGATCGTCGGCGCTCAGGCCGTCGCCTGCGCGATGGACGAGAAGGCCGGCCGGCCGATGTATACGACCAAGAGTTCGCAGTTCGTGGGGCTCGTCAAGGGCGAATACGGCAAGACCCCCGTTGCGATCGACCCCGAATTCCGGCTGAAAATCGCCGGCGTGCGTGAGGAGACGCCTTACGACACCTCGAAATACCAGATGCAGCCCAATCCCGAACTGCCCGAAGCCGGAGGGGTGAAACTCGCCGAGAACGAAAAGGAGGTGCTGCTGCTCGAATTGTTCCCGATGGTGGCGAAAACCTATCTGACGGGAGTGAAGGTGAAGGCATACGAGGCGAAGAAGGCCGCCGAAGCGCCGAAAGCGGAGACGAAGGCCGAGGAGGCCCCCGTCGGACAGCCGATCACGGGCAATACGGTCAACGCACCGCTGCCGGGCCGTATTCTGGAGATCAAGGTCAAAGTCGGCGACAGCGTCAAGGCCGGTCAGGAGATCGCCGTGCTCGAAGCGATGAAGATGGAAAACTCCATCGTATCCGATTACGCCGGAACGGTGAAGCAGATTCTGGTGAAAACCGGCGACAACGTACAGACCGACGCCGCGCTGATCGAGGTGGAGTAACCGGATTTGAAACTCCATCGAATAAGGAGAGAATCTTTCGAGGATTCTCTCCTTAATTCATTATCTTTGGTTTGCGCCGTTGAGACTCCCGCTCGGCCGACGCTTGCTTCCGCACTCGATTTTCGTATCTTTGGCTGACGCCTTAGATACTCCCGTTCGGCAACGTTCGAATAAATTTGACATTGCCCTCGCCTATTCGTATCTTTGGACAAACGTTTTCGTTATGAAACGATCGATCGCTGCCTTCTTGATTTTATGCTCCGTATTCGGGATACGGGCGCAATGTCGCAATTTCCATCTCTACCGTAACGAGCAGGGAAAACAAGGCGTAATCGACGGGCGCCGCAATGTATTCGTCCCGGCCCGCTACGACACGCTGATCATGCGGGACACGATTTGGGCGAATTGGTTCGGCGAGTTCGAAAAACACGCAGGTCTCTATGTGCATATCGACGGATTGACGCCGATGAACCGGTTCGGATACCTTGCCCGTCAGGACGGGAAGTGGGGTTTCGTCGCGGCCGACGGCAAGACGCTTATTCCCGCAGTCTACGACACGATATGGCCCTGTGAAATCACCGAGCGATACATCGTGCGGCGGAACGGGAAATACGGCATGACCGATTGTCGCGGTTTTCAGGAGCTGTTTCCGTGTGACTACGATTCGATCCGGTGTCGAAAGACAGATCGGGAGTTCTCCTATTGTTCGGACAACGACTCGACCTATCTGCTCGGCGTAAGGGTAGAAACATGGCGCGACGGGCGTTTTGAATCGCGCGATTTCCCGGCGGAATACACGCCGCTCTCGCCGGCAGACTGGAAATCGCTGCTGAATCCGTGACGTATCGCGGAACTACGGCCGATGCGGTCGGTCGTGCGCCCGCAGCTACTCTTCCGGCGCAGCGTTCTGCCGTTGCAGGTACTCCCCCACAATACGGGCCGCACAAGCGACGAGTTCGACGCAGGGGCGCTTTTTGTAATATTCGGCCGTCCGTTCCGCAGGCACGGGTTCCTCCTTGCGGCAGGCGAGCCCCAGCAGTTCGCGGCAGACGATCGCACCGTTCTCGGCGCGGAACCGCTCGGCGAACTCCTGTACGAGCGCGTAGGTCGCGGCTTTGGCCTGCCGGACGGCCGGATCGGGGCAGGGTGCGAGGAAACCGGCGATGAGCGACATGCCGCTCACAGCCCCGCACACCTCCCGCAGCCGTCCCATGCCTCCTCCCAGCGGCCCCGAGATCGTCGCAGCGAGTGTCGATTCTACCCCCAGCAGGTCGTTGTAGGCCAAAAACACGGACTGCGAGCAATTGTATCCCTGCCGAAACAGATCGCGGGCCTTCTCCACCCGCTCTTCGAGTATGAAATCCATCGGTTACGTGCTTAAATTTTCCGCAAAGATAGTACAAAATATTCTTTCGTAGCACATGCCGGAACCGCATGGCCGGAGACGACAACGCCCGGGCGAACCCGGGCGAAGCGCCACTTAACAAAATTCAAAAAATAACGGCAGTTATTGTTCTTCGTTGCTGTAAATCGTATTTTTCACATCGTTCAGCTCGACCAGTTTGTTGACGATCGCATAGATGGTCAGGCCCGCCGGCGAATGTATCTGCAATTTGGCCGCAATATTGCGCCGGTGCGTGATGACCGTATGCGCCGAAATAAACAGGCGCTCGGCGATCTGCTTGTTGGTCAAACCCTTCACCACCCCGACGATAATTTCCTTTTCGCGTGCGCTCAGCAACTCCTGCGAAGCCTCCCCGTCGCGCGAATTGCAGACCGAACGGAGTTTTTCCTTGATCTGCTCGGCCGTGTCGTAGATCGACACGACGGCATCGAAACGCTGCATCAGGCGGGCATCGGCCAAGACACTCTGGAACGCGATCAACCGCAACGACTTCTGCTGCAATTCCCGGAGCATCTCCTCGTCTGTCAGCGACGGATTGATAATCAACACATCGGGAGCCGCTTCGGCGATCAGTTCCTCCAACTGTTCAGGCTCCCCTGTCTCGACGACCTGCACGTCGAATGTCGTCAACCGTCGAAGGACATAACTCATACCGCTGCGCAGAATCAGCGACGGCTCGACCAGGACGATTTTCAGGAAAGTGCTCATCGTGCGTCGCGGATTTTACGTTCCACCTCCGCAACAGCCGGAATGAACAGCCTGTTTTCAAGGTCGTTATGGGAGGCCAGCTCGGATTCGCAGAGAAAGATGTCGAACAACACGCCGTTCATCTCCTTGCCGCAGCTCTCCGAAGCGGGATAGTATTTGATCAGTATGTTTTTCAGTTCCGTCAGTTTGGCTTCGATCTGATCGTGCTGGCGGTGGAAGGTTTCGATGTCGTATCCCGCGGGACATTCGCCCGTAAGCAACTGGCGCACGTAGGGAAAAACCGTCTCCTCCTCGTACATCATGTGCTTGTGTACCTCGGCCGCATAGTCGTCGAAGAACCGGATGATCGCCTCCGCAATCCCGTCGCGGCCGCAGGCGACAGCCTCGCTCAGTTTGCGGCGGATGTCCGGCAGACGGTATTGCAGGAAATAGTCGTGCGAATTGTGCAGATAGCGCAAAAACGCTTCGAGGGAGACGTTCCGGCAATCGACGGTCGTCGTGCCTTCGTCGTAGAGCAGATTGACCACGGCAAGGAACGTCGCCGTGTCGACGCCGCTCTGGCAACACACTTCGTCCACCGTGCGGTCGCCGAATCCCAAAGCGATACCGAACCGGCTCATGATGAGCAGGATATGGTAATTGCCGCATACCAGATCGCTCATCCTGTCCGAAGCCGTATATTTCCCGAGCCTGTGCATAATGGAATATCCTTTCGTTCGTTGCAAAGATAGCGACTTTTCACCGTGCGCCAAATACCCACAAATGGGGATTTTCCGCTCTCCTGCGATGCGAAGATCGTATGGGACGGGGCGACGTTTCGACCGAAGGAACGTCCGGACAGGCCGAACGACAAAAAAAGCCATCTCTTTCGAGACGGCTTTTCGGTGAACCCGCCGGGGCTCGAACCCGGGACCCCAACATTAAAAGTGTTGTGCTCTACCAGCTGAGCTACGGATTCAACACTTGCCAAACGGTTGAAACGGTCTTCTTCCGATTTGGTGGTGCAAATGTAGAGAATATTTTTGTTTTACCAAAATAAAACGATATTTTTGTATTGCTGAAAGCAAGAAATCATTTCAAAACCTATAAATTATATGTGTAGAGCTTTGATCATCGGCGCAGGCGGCGTCGGTACGGTCGTAACGCAGAAGGTGGCGGCCAATCCAATCTTTTCGGACGTGATGCTGGCCAGCCGCACCAAGTCGAAGTGCGACGCCGTTGCGGCGGCGATCGGCGGCGGCCGCGTAAAGACCGCACAGGTCGATGCCGACAGCGTTCCCGAATTGTGCGAACTCTTCCGCGCCTTCCGTCCCGATATCGTCATCAACGTGGCCCTTCCCTATCAGGATCTCACGATCATGGACGCCTGCCTGGAATGCGGCGTCAATTACCTCGATACGGCCAACTACGAGCCACGGGACGAAGCGCATTTCGAATATTCGTGGCAGTGGGCCTATCAGGATCGTTTCCGCGAAAAGGGACTCACGGCGATTCTCGGCTGCGGGTTCGATCCGGGCGTGACGGCGATCTTCCCCGCCTATGCCGCCAAGCACCATTTCGACGAGATCCACTACCTCGACATCGTGGACTGCAACGCCGGAAACCACGGCATGGCCTTCGCCACCAATTTCAACCCCGAAATCAATATCCGCGAAGTAACGCAGAAAGGACGTTATTACGAAAACGGCAAATGGGTCACGACCGAGCCGCACGAAATTCACAAGGGACTGCATTATCCCGGTATCGGCGAGCGCGAATCCTACGTCATCTACCACGAGGAGTTGGAGTCGCTCGTCATGGCTG
>OKSB01002006.1_pt1 | contig 19081 bp, 18 predicted proteins | sample 1601171 | NCBI WGS metagenome assembly OKSB01 (sample SAMEA3541496, study PRJEB24748) | human gut metagenome | biome: human gut; feature: human-associated habitat; material: faeces | place: China | collected 2012 | reverse complement strand
ATTATTCCTGCGGAAGGCAGGATATATGCACCGGCCGATGGTACGATTGAGATGTTATTTGATACGATGCATGCAGTAAGTATGACGACTTCAGAAGGTGTAGAACTGCTCATACACATAGGACTTGATACGGTTGCATTAAAGGGAGAACATTTTACTGCATATAAAGGCAATGGTGATTCTGTGAAAAAGGGAGAACTGTTGATAGAGGCTGATCTTGATGCAGTAAAAAAAGCCGGTTATGAAGTGATCACGCCTGTGGTTGTGTGCAATACATCAGATTATCAGACAGTGGAAACAGTGACAGATCAGGAAGTAGAACCTGGCGACACAGTATTGATTCTAAATAAATAAAGCGCAATATACAGTTGTTAGTGTGAAAAATAAGATTTTTCACACGCAAGAATGGAGATTAAAATGTATTTTAGCCGTACTTATAACGGCATAAAATAAAATGAAAAGGGATAAAAAAAAGGAGGAGCTTTTATTATGATGAAGTATTTACAGAAATTGGGAAAAGCATTAATGCTTCCTGTAGCGTGTCTTCCAATCTGTGGTATCTTAATGGGTATTGGATATGCGCTATGTCCATCTACCATGCAGGGGGGCGATGTTTCCGGTATCGTTCAGATGATCGGTTTCTTCCTTGTAAAAGCAGGAGGAGCTTTGATCGATAACATGGCAATTCTTTTTGTTATCGGTGTCGGCGTTGGTATGGCAGATGATAATGATGGTACAGCAGCTCTTGCAGCTTTGGCATCATGGTTAATGATGACAAACCTTCTTTCTACAGGGGTTGTTACAACGTTAATGCCGGTAATTGCAGAGAATGAGACAAAAGTGCTTGCATTCAGTAAGATTGCAAACCCATTTATCGGTATCCTTGCCGGTATCATCGGTGCAACATGCTACAACAAATTCAAAGGTACAAAATTACCTGACTGGTTATCATTCTTCAGTGGTAAGCGTTGTGTAGCAATCGTTGCAGGCGTTGTTTCTATCATTGTATCCGCAATCTTATTATTCATCTGGCCTTTATTATTTGGAGCATTAGTTTCAATCGGTGAAGGAATTGTTGGATTTGGTCCTGTTGGTGCAGGTATTTATGCATTCTTAAACAGATTGCTGATTCCAACCGGATTACATCATGCACTGAACAACGTATTCTGGTTCGATACCATCGGACTGGGAGATCTGCAGCACTTCTGGAAAGGTGAGACAAGTGCTGATGTATCCTGGAGCCTTGGAATGTATATGTCCGGCTTCTTCCCTTGTATGATGTTCGGTATCCCCGGTGCAGCTCTGGCAATGGTAAAATGTGCAAAGCCCGCCAAGAAAAAGGCAGCAATCGGTCTGGTAGCTTCCGCAGCAATCTGTTCCTTCATCTGCGGCGTTACCGAGCCCTTTGAGTTTGCATTCATGTTCTTAGCTCCCGGACTGTATGTGATCTACGCAGCACTGTACGGCATCTTCACCATGATCACTGTAGCTCTTGGCTTCCGTGCAGGCTTCAGCTTCTCCGCAGGTGCGATGGATCTGCTGTTCTCATCCTCCCTGCCTGCAGCAGCCAGAATCTGGCTGATCATCCCTCTGGGTATCGCAGCATTTGCTGTATTCTACTTCGTATTCCTCTTCGCTATCAAGAAATGGGATCTGAAGACCCCCGGTAGAGAAGATGATGATGTAGAAGCAGAGAAGAAGATCGAGCTGGCAAATGATGATTTCGCAGCAATCGCAGCAACCATTCTGGAAGGCTGCGGCGGCAAGGACAACATTGCAAGCATTGACAACTGCATCACAAGACTGAGACTGGAAGTAAAAGACATTACCGCAGTGAATGATAAGGTGATTAAATCTGCAGGCGTAGCCGGTGTCATGAAACCCGGTAAAACCTCCGTTCAGGTAATCATCGGACCTAAGGTTCAGTTCGTAGCAGATGCATTTTCCAAGCTTTGCGAATAATAAAACACTGATAAAACTAAATATATGACCGGAAGAAAGACCTGCCTGGGAGACCATGCGGGTCTTTCGTTCTAAATGGGTAAAAAATATAGGAATTCCCGGAGGTCTGTGCTATACTGATAACATAAATTTACAAAACAGATGATATCTGCAGATTAAGGGGGATTTCTTATGACAGAACAACAATATGCAAGAGCAAACAGACGGGGAATCCTGGCAGCAGTCATTATATTCGGGTATGTCGCATTGACAATGGCAACAGCACTGGCAGTGCAGAAGGATGGAAATTCAGGAAAAATACTGATCCAGCTGATCACATCGGTATTGGTCATTATAATGTCGGTTCTGGGGTATCTGTTCCGGAAGCGGACACATGCCGGAGAGGTGTTGATCACTACGGCCATGGCTGTGGGATATGTAGTCGTCATACTGCTCAATTCTGCAAAAGAGACCTGGGCATATGCGGTTCCTCTGGTCATTGCCGTGATGATATACATGAACATGCGGCTTATGATGATCGCTAATACTGTGGTACTGGCAGCTAATGTGGTCCGCATCCTCCTGCACCTGAAAATGAATGGTGAGCAGGCGGCCGGTGGGGGCTTTGTAAATGATTTCCAGGCTTTCTTCGTATTGTTTCTTACAGCCTATGCTTCCATCAGTATTACCAAAATGCTGATCATCTTCTTCAATGAGAATATGACGGCAATCCGGGAGGCAGCTGAGAGACAGGCAGACAGCAACAGGAAAATGACTATCGTGGCAGAGAATATTGCGAAGCATTTCGGAGAAGCTATGGAAATGCTGGAGGAACTGGAGAAAAGCATTGATATCAACCATAATTCCATGAAGGATATCGCAGACAGCACTGAGAGTACAGCAGAGGCAATCCAGAAGCAGGCACTGATGTGTACAGAGATTCAGGAGAACACTGATGCAGCCGGTAAAGAAATCATTGAAATGGTGGCAGCCTCTGACCAGACCGGCAGGACGGTAAGTGACAGCCAGAAGGTGGTGCTGGAACTGAAAGCGCAGGAGCAGCGTGTGAAGGAAGCCAGTGATGTCATTGTACAGGTAGTGGGTAATCTGACGGAGAAGGTAGGCGAAGTACAGAATTTCATCGGTTCTATTCTGAATATTTCCAATCAGACGAACCTGTTGGCACTGAATGCATCCATTGAAGCGGCGAGAGCAGGAGAAGCGGGCAGGGGATTTGCTGTTGTGGCAGATGAGATCAGGCAGCTTTCCGAGCAGACGAAGGAGGCTACGGCACGTATCACGGAGATCATCCAGTACCTGATCGAGGATACGCAGAAGGCCAATGAAAGCATTCAAAGCTCCGTGGAAGCTGTCAGCAGTCAGAGTACCCTGATCGATCAGACCAGAGAGCAGTTTGGGGATGTCGGTAAGAATGTGGAGACATTGCTGGCCAATATCCATACTGCGGAACAGAGTATACAGGAAATTCTGAATTCCACATCTGTGATATCAGATAATATTACCCATCTGTCAGCCACCGGTGAGGAGGTGGCTGCGGCATCTACGGAAGGAATCCGTGTGACCGCAGAGACCGTGGAAAGCATGAAGAAGTGTAAGGAGATTCTGAATAATATTTATCTGCTGGCAGAGGATCTGAAGAGTTCCGTACAGGAATAATTTCCTATAATTTAATAAACAGTTTATTGACATTTACTTTGGAAATGATAAAATCATGACGGATAAAAATCAGTGGGCCTGATGCCTGCGGAATGTATTGTAATGTAATGGAGAGAAAAGTCATGAAAAAATCAACAGGAAAGAAGGGAAACGGGGGATTTTCATTAGTAGAGCTGATCATTGTAATAGCTATCATGGCAGTGCTGGTGGGAGTACTGGCACCGCAGTACCTGTCTTATATGCATAAGGCAAAGGTGGCGGCAGATCAGGCGAATCTGAAGAACTATTTTACGGAAATCCAGCTGGATTATATTACTACAGGAAAGTATAATTCCATGGTACCTACCGTACAAAATAGCCCTGCGGATTATATGCAGAGGGAAATTCATTTTCTAAACGGGCAGACCGTGAAATTAAAAGCAGGATATTTTGCTGTGACAGAAGATACCAGAAGTCAGGGAGGCTACAATCTATGCTATCATTGTGATCTGTGCACGGCTGCTGATGCAGATGAGCAGACAAAACAAAAGCATCTGGAGACTTGTATGATTACATTTCTGTGATGGCGGTTGAGAGGAATATGTTATCTTCCCAGACATAATCCGATATTATCAGAAATGTAACAGATATACCCATGCTTCCCGGCGTAGGCGGCTGCCTGTCTGCGGATGGCGGGATCCGTTGCGTATTCCAGGGTGTAGGCGGCACAGCCGTGTGACATAGCCAGATCCAGATACTCAGTATAGTATTCACGCGTGCTTTGATCATTTTTAGTATAGACATCCTTTGAAAAATCATACGCAGTAAAAACGTTCTCCTGGTTTACCCCATCGATGAGAACGTTTTTTTCTGCTGTAAGATATTTTTTTACAAAACAGTCCCCGCCGTTGATCATGATCTTTCTGCCGGTATGGTCCATATAGTCCAGAATCGTAAGAATTCCGTCATAGATGCATTCCTGCGGATAGTTATAGTATACATCCGTGTTATCGACAAAAAAGCCGTCCACACCTTTCTGTACAAGGGAGTCTGCTCTGGAAGCTGTATACGCCTGCCATTCCGGAGCCGAGACATCGATCCATTTTTCCTCCGGCCAGTTCTCATAAGCGCCCAGTGTATATTTCTCAAAGTCTGTATCATAGGACCGGAAGCTCTCGATCGATCCGATATTGATATAGGAGTAGATTTCACGGACACCATTTTCTCTTAAACGGGCAATGTCATTTTGGGAAAAATATTCCGCATCTATGACAAGCAGATCAATGTCAGAAAGTTTTTCTGTGATTTCAGGATCTTCGCCGATCAGGACAATGTATTTTTCTGCACTATCGGAGGTGCTGGCGGAGCAGGCACTGAGCAGGGCTGTAGATAATATCAGAATGAGAACATATATTATTTTTATGAATAGCTTCGTTTTCCTCAATTAACGGTACCTCCTTTTTCGCTTGATCTGCTTCAATATTTGTATCCAGATAATTATACTATAGATGGCTCTACATTTCATGTATTTCTGTTAACTATTCAGAGCCATACAAAATACTGAATTCAGGCAGATAATGTCGAAAAAAATATCTGTAAAAATATTAAAAAGGGCGAAAAATATTGAAAAATGTGGTATAATTTTTTATGCAAATATAAGATAATACCGGGACAAAAAGCCCCCGGATTTGATGCGTTCAGCGGTTAAGACAACCGGGAAAGTAGGAAGTTATATGAAGATTCAGGATTTTTGTGACATGAACAAATTTGAACAGATCATGAAGAACTGGGCAGGCAGCACAGGACTGGCAACCGTGGCTGTGGGTGCAGACGGAAAATACATCAGTGACTGTTATAATTTTACGGAGTTCTGTATTGATCTGACGAGAGGAAGCGCAGAGGGGAAAAAGCGCTGCGAGCAGTGTGACAGAGAAGGCCATGGTGTGTATCCCTGCCATGCGGGACTTGTGGATTTCGGTATTCCGATCACACTGGAGGATGGAACCGTGCTGGGAAGTATTATCGGAGGACAGGTGCTGCCGGAGAATCCGGATGAGGAGAAGTTCCGTCAGACAGCAAGAGAACTTGGCATTGATGAGGATAAATATATCAAGGCCCTGAAAAAGGTAAATGTGAAGACAAGGGAGCAGATCGACGCTTCGGCAAATCTGCTGGGAGATGTGATCAACATGTTCGTAAGAGCCAGCTACGTCAACAGGAAAAACGAGAATCTGGTAGGTGAGCTAAAGGGTGGCATTACGAAAGCTGCGGAACAGATCGAGGAAGCAACGGACAAGACCAAGGAAATCGATGGCTACAGCAAGAGACAGCAGATTCTGGCACTGAATGCTTCGATTGAGGCTGCAAGAGCCGGAGATCAGGGCAAGGGCTTTGCCGTGGTGGCAACGGAAGTACAGAAGTTAGCAAGAGATATGGCAGTCTCCAGTGAAGCAATCAAGAAGATTCTCGGACAGTTATCTCATACGATCAACAATTTGAATCAGTAAGAAAAAATATAATATAAAGACCGCATTTCTGATCGATGACAAGGATCGGAAATGTGGTCTTTTGGCATTATTACTATCAATGTATTCAGAAAAGAAGACGATATACATAGTAAGATAACTGTGAAAACAAACGGATTTGGCATCTATTTTCAAGGAGGAGATAAGTATGACAGATGTAGGAGTAAGCAGCATCACTGCATATGCTGCGCAGAGTGATTACAGCAAGAATACGAAAAACAAGACAACGAAGGATACAACGAATGCTGCAGGCACGGCCGGCACTTCTGAAGCGAAACAGACGAAGGGAGCGACTGGGAATTACGGCAGGACCATCGGTCAGCCGGAGTTGTCGGAGAAGGCTGCGAAATACTATGAGCAGCTGAAGAAGAAGTACGGAAATTATGATTTTATTCTGGTCAGCAGAGATCAGAAGGAGAATGCAAAAGCCAATGCTGCAAAATATGCCAATGGCTATAAGACGGTTGTTCTCATTGATGAGGACAAGATCGAACAGATGGCAACAGACGAGAAATTCCGCAAACAGTATGAGGGAATCCTGAGCGGTGCCGCTGCACAGATACAGCAGTTAAAGACCAGCCTGCAGAGTTCCGGTGCGCAGGTCAAGGGCTTTGGAATGCAGGTAAATGATGGAGGAACACTGTCATTTTTCGCTGTATTGAAGAAATCCAGCGCCGAGCAGAAGGCCCGGATCGAGAAAAAGGCTGAGCAGAAGAGAGCAGAGAAAAAAGCAGCGGAGAAGAAGGCTGCAAAGAAAGAAAAGGAAGAGCAGTTAAAGGAGAAGCGGGCAGAGAGTGATGATACGGAAGAGACGGTAACCATTACCGCCAATTCCATCGAGGAGCTGCTTTCCAGGATAGATACCTACAATTTCAACACACGGAGTGACGAGGTGCAGACCCAGAGTGAACGTCAGGTGGGTCAGAACATCGATTTCAGAGGGTAAGGTGATATTGTATGGTTTCTATGGGGAAATATGGAGGAACGTTCGTGCGCTCGAACAGCCGGGGAACGACGCAGATCACCTTCGGGAGTAGGACGAACCAGAGCAGTGCAAACGGCATTTTCGGGCAGCAGAATAACACGACTGCTTCGAAAAATTCGGTCAGTGATATTAAACGGATGCTTGCCCGGGACAGCCGGAGTACGCAGACGCAGGCAGCAAACAGCCTGGGACAGGAGTCTATCGTTACCAGCACGCTGAGCTACAGTGAAGCTCTGCGCAATCAGAGGCAGCAGACGAAAAACACGACGCTGGCTCTGAAAAAACTGAAATATCAGTTTAAAAATATTTCATCCAAAATACTGCGGAGCAAGACGTCCCAGGCGGCAAAGCAGGCAGCCGGGCAGGCGCGGAGAGAAGTCCTGCGCCTGAAACGGCAGAAGCAGAGCGGCAATTATGATGATGAAGAGATCGAAGCAGCGATCAACCATGCCAAAGCTATGGAGCGTGTAGCGAAGAAAAAGGCAAAGCATCTGGAAGAAGAGGAAATGGCAAAGGCAGCCAGAGGAATCTGGCAGGGTGAAAAAGTCTGCACGGACGAAGAAGAGAGAACTTCAGACACGGATCAGAATACGGACCCGGAAGCCAAAGAGGAATTGCCCTGTGAGGCTTCAGATGCACAGAGCGATATGGATCTGGAGAAATATGATTATCCGCAGCTGGATGAATTCTTGTTACAGACCAGTGAGCTTATGGTGGAAATAAGCGATTTTACTTCCGAGATGATGCAGGAACTGTCTGACAGTATGCGGGATATGATGGATGAGATGGGAATGGATGAGTTATCCGATACCATGCTCTCTGTGAAGAAGGACATCGATCCTGCAGACATTAAGATGATGAAGATTAAGCACCGCAACAAAGAGATGAAAGAAATCGTCAAGGCAGATGCGGAATACCTCAAGGCAGTGTTTGACCGTCTGGAGAAAATGAAGGACAATCCCGTCATTCCCTCCGGAGGCGGCATGAGCTTATCTGCCGGATCCTCCGGGACATCTTTTTCTGCCGATGCCGCTGGGATCGGTGTCCCGACCGTACCTGCATCGGTAATCGATATTTCGTTATAAAGTAGTATTCTGAGGAACTTAGGGTATCCCGATTTTCATACATTAAAAGATATGAAAATCGGGATATTTTTATAAAAATATGCCAACATTTTTGATTTACGTGAAAATTGACTTATAAGGGAGAAAAAGGAGAGAGCGGATGAAAACAGTAGCATTGTTGTATGATACCAGTTGTATTTACGAAATTGTGATACTGAATTATTTTCTGAAGGTAACGGGAAAAGAAATGCAGTTTGTATCTCTGGACGGAAAAGAAATCACCGCCACGGAAGGATACCGGATAGTGCCGGAGGATCGGCTGGATTCTGCGGATCCGAAGGATGTGGAACTGCTGGTTATTCCGGGAGGAGATATTGAGAAGATAGATATTCCGGAGGTATGGAAGTACCTGAAAAGCGTAAAGGACCTGGGCGGACGGATCGCTGCCATCTGTGCAGGTGTGGATGTTGTGGAACATGCGGGACTGTTAGAGGGGATCGAATCGACGCATTCCGGAGAAAAGGATGTGGTAACTTCCGACCGGATTACCACTTCGAGAGCAAACGGGTATGTGGATTTTGCAATCGAAGTGGCGAAACAGATGGAATTGTTCGAAGATGAAGCGGATCTGCAGGAGACCATCGCTTTCTGGCGGGAATTTCGGCGGATAGAGTAATCCTCCTTGTTTTTCGTAACAAAACTCCAGCGCCAACTCGCATTCCTGCCTGTGCGCACAGATATATTCCATGATCTGCCGCTCGTTTGCCTCCGCGAAACTCTTTTCCAGGAATTCCTCACGCCCGCAGCGTATTATCGTGGGTCAAGACCTTTCGGGGAGTCGGGAATATGAGTCTATGTCCTCAAGATCGGTTTTGTTTGACAATACGAAAAAAACAAATTACATTTAAAATAATACTAATATATGAAAGGTGAATGCAATGACGATTGAAGAAATTTTATCAAAGGAAGAAAATCAGACATTTGATCGAAAAAGTATAAATATTTCTCCAAAGGATTTAGCAATACCAATTGTTGCATTTGCTAATGCGGATGGTGGAGATATTGCAATAGGTATAACCGATAGGACAAGAAGAATTGAAGGCATTGATTTTGAAACAAAGAAGTTAAATGAACTACTGAGAGTGCCATTTGATTTCTGCAATCCGACTGTTAAAGTTGGAATAGAAAAAGTTCCATGTGTCGATGAAAAGGGAAGAGAGAATCATGTGCTTGTAATGCATATTGATGCAAGTCCACAAGTACATGCAAATCAGGCAGATGATGTATTCTTAAGAGTTGGTGACAAATCTAAATTGCAGACTTTTGAGGAACGTCTCCAACTCAATTATGATAAGGGAGAACGTTACTTTGAAGATAAAGCCGTACCCGATGCTACGATAGATGATATAGATATGGACTTTGTAAAAGAATATACAGATAAGATTAATTATGGAAAAAGTCCATTGGAATATCTTAAAGAGAACAGAGGATTTATAAAAGAGAAAGGTGGCGAGATACAAATCAGTTCCGCTGCAATTTTGTTATTTGGAAAAAATCCGCAAAATTTCTTCCCTCGCGCAAGGATTCGTTTTATACGTTATGAGGGAACCGAAGAAAAATTTGGAACAGAGATGAATGTAATTAAGGATGTTATCTTTGAAGGAACACTGCTTAATATGATAAATGAGGCAATTGCATATTTGGATACACAGGTGAAGGAAAAAACATACTTGGGATCAGATGGAACATTTGTTACAGATGAGGAATATCCTAAGTTTGTCAGACAAGAACTGATTGTAAATGCTGTTACTCATCGGGCGTACAGTATTACTGGTACAGATATTCAGATTAAAATGTTTGATGATCATATCATAGTAGAAAGTCCTGGGAAACTTCCGGGACTTATAAGAGCAGACAATATTCGTTTTACACATTTTTCCAGAAACCCTAAGATTGCAGAGTTTTTAAAGAACTATAAATTTGTAAAAGAATTTGGTGAGGGTGTTAATCGTATGTGTAATGAACTGGAGCAGGTTGGATTAAAAGATCCGGTTTATCATACAAATGCTTTCATGTTGCAGGCGGTTATTTATAATTCCAGTGCTGAAAAAGTTGGCTATTTATCTGGAAAGTTGGCTGCTGAGAGTGAAAAGCTGGCTATTGAGAGTGAAAAGTTGTCTTTTCAAAATATAAAGTTGGCTATTGATAGTCAGGCATATAATGAACCAACGAAAAAAAACATATTAAAAATATATGAAGAAATTGAAACTAATCAGATATTTGGAGCGCCTGAGATAGAGAGAGTATTGAAATGTTCAACTTCGACAGCTAAGAACGTTATGAAAAAATTAAGAGAAATAGGTGTTGTTGAAGAAATTAAAGGAAAAGGCAAAGGAAAGTATACTTTTATTTCTGAATTCAATTATACTAAAAACGTAAATTAAGGTGGAAAAACATCGCAAGGCACTGGATTCATCCGGTGCCTTATTTTTAGGGAACCTTTTTATCCATTCGCGACTCATATATAGTGAAGCCGGCGATAAGAAGGAGGTGGTACCTTGGCAGTCATGACAAAAGAAGAGTTTGTGCAACATGTGAAGAGTGACACGCTTCCCATGTACCGACTGGCGTATTCGATTCTGCAAAACAGTGCGGATGCGGAGGACGCGGTCAGTGAGGCTATCGTGCATGCTTATGAGAAATTAGACACATTGAAAAAAGCAGACAGTTTTCGTAACTGGATCCTGCAGATTGCAGCCAACGAGGCGAAAAAAATCTATAGGCAGAACAAGCGCACCAGTCCGGTGGAATGGGAAGAGAACCTGTCTCCGGAATTCTACGATGAGCATCATGAGTTGTGGGATGCGGTGATGCAGTTGGACGGCGGGTATCGGGATGTAATCGTTCTGTTTTACTATGAGAGGTGCACAATCCCGGAGATCAGCAGGATCCTGGAATGTAGGCAGGGCACAGTGAAATCCCGTCTGCATCGGGCGAAAGAGCAGCTGCGGGCAATGTTGTAGCAGCGGAAAGGAGCAGGAGATGCAAAGCGATTTTTTAGATAGAAAATTATATAAAATGGCAGAACAGGAACAGATGGCGGTATCGGAAGATCTGGATGCGAGGGTGGATGATATTTTACAGCATCTGGAGAAAAACGGCAGAGGCAGCAGACACCATTACAGCTTCCGGCGGGCGGCGATTCTGGCGGCAGCTTGTCTGGTACTGGCGTCGGCGACGGTGACGGCATCCGGAATGTATCAGGCACGGATGGAAAGCATGAATCATGAAAAACTGGAGGAGTATTTTGCCCAGCTGCAGGAGGCAAATGTCTCTGCGGATACTTACAGCAGACCGATGACAGAGAACGAGACGGCGAGACTGGAAGAACTTAGGCAGGCATACCTGGAGCAGGGGTATTTCCCGAAGAAGGAGCTTACGCTGATTGACAACTCCGAAAAATACAAAAAGGGAGTGGCTTTCTATGCGGAGCGGAGTACCTTTTTCCTGCCGGAGAAGGAGCTTACGGATGAGCAGCTGCTGGAGCTGATCGATTTTAAGGAAAAGAGAGAGTACAGTCTGGCGAAGATCAGCGAGGAGATTGAAGCAGGTTCTTATGAGTATGTGAAGACAGAGCCGGAAAAGGATGCTGCGCAGCAGGGACGTGCAGCACAGCAGGGAACGAGTGGTACGGTTCTCGGCGCCGATACGGCAACGCAGGAATGGCAGATTGCTTATGAGGGAGACGTAAGTATCCGTTGTGCGGCAGTGGCAGAGAACGGTCTGTATGTGGGCGGTTTCACTACGGACGGACAGGCGAGAGTGGAATATCTGTCTTACGGCAGCGGAACGCCAGAGACGTTTTTTGAAGATTTTGCAGAAAACGGAGAGGTCTACAGTCTGTGCATCGCACCGGACGGAAGTGTCTATGCGGCATTACGCGGACTGGCATCTCCGGGAGCGGAACATGGCCGGCTGCCTGTGATCTACCATATCAGTCCGGAGGGAAAGCTTCTGAACAGTTTTACCGTAGGAGAGCGGGAATGGAATATCGTTGATAGTATGGCAACAGATGCCCAGGGCAGATTATATATGCGGATGCGGATGCAGGAGGACGGCAGTTATGTGCGGATCTATTCTGCGGAAGGTGAGCTGATCGGGACCGTGGCGGATGACGACAGCTATGCCGTACAAGGTGCCGGAGCATTAGGACAGGGCAAGGACGGCAAAGTCTATGCGGCTGCACAGGCAGTGGGCAATACGACAGCAGGAGATATGGCTATGACATTAGTGTCAGTAGACCCGGAAAGCCTCAGGTTTGTTCCGGTGGCTGGAGGTGAGAATGTTATTTGCAGTGCTGATACGATCTACCCGTGGAAAATGGTGGCAGCAGGTGTGAGTGAGACGGCAGATTTTATCCTATGGGGATACAACGGCGTGGAAACCTATCGTCTGGGTGAGACGGAATTCACCAGAGTGCAGGAGAACTGGGAGATGCCCTGCGGTACGGAAGGTACCTGTGCGGTCCTCGTACCGGACGGTCGCATTCTCTATATCGGCGCATCCGACGGCTTCCAGGGAACGACGGCGGACGGCGTGGAGATCAGCGGAAAAGATCCTGAGAAGACAGTGCTCTATTATGAGCCACTTGTAAAATAGAGTGACAATAAACTGGCGACACCGGGAAACCGATGCCGCCAGTTTTAAAGTTCCAGACTGTTAAGTTTCCATCTGCTCAATTGTGCATTTACAGTGGTTATGTTATAAAAAGACCAGAAATAACAGAAAGCGGTCGCTCGGGTGAAAAAGTAGTAGATTCAGGGGTGAAATTTTGTTATGCTGTTTGTAACAAACGGAGTATAAAAGTCGTCAATATAGATAGAAGGGAAACAAAGGAGGGGTTTATGAAGAAGATTAATGTAAAAGCAACCATTTTTCTCAGTGCAATCGTATTGGTGGTAGTGGTACTTTTGCTGAATCTTATCGAATTCCAGAAAGCAGTGGATTTCACGGTGCCGGGGATTCAGATGCCGAAGGAGAATGCCTATGGGAAGCTGGAAGAGGTACAGGTGAGCGTTAATGGAACTTATTATTACCGAGTACTGCCCTGGATCCACGGCAGCACTTTCCATGGGCAGATATCTTTCGTTGGAGAGGGAGAGGAACCGCAGAATTATTTCTTTACCTATGGAGCAAGCAGAGGATTTCTGAAGGAGGGAAGAGGGGCTGGCTGGATCGGAACCCCGGATGCTCAGACTACCGTAGCGATTTATCAGGCGGTACAGAATGTGGAAAAAGGGATGATATCCGTAGAGAATCTCGCCAGCTACGTTTTATATCCGGCGGCAACACCGGAAGAAGCCTATGCCATAGCGGATATATGGTATCCGGGAATGCTGGAGAATGAAGCAAAGACAGCATTCTGCGCGGCTTTTTTGCCGGAGGAATGCCCTCAGAAGATTGGCTGCAGCTTCTGTGCGGAGGATTACGATTATGTGGAAGATGTCGATACCGTAGAGCAGCTGTGGCAGGAATTTATACAACTTTCCGGAAAAGTGACGTCAGATCCGATCCCGCCGGAAGAGATGGTGGAAGGTGTGGGATATTTTCAGTTTGTCTATGCAGACGGTGAGACAAGGACCTTTCGCTACGCGTCGGAAGAACAGGGATTATGGATAGGTGAGGACGAACGCTGCCTGGTGGACGGCCAGGCTTTCTATGACTGGCAGGAGCGTCTGATGGAAGCGTTGCAGAAGTAAGCACGGGAAAGAGAGGGGCGGAAATCTGCTCCATTCGCAGCAGATCCCACATCGGACAGGGGTATGCGAAGCAGTATGGTGAGGAACTGCGGCAGTATTGGGAAGCAACCAATGAGGTTTTTGTGTGGATCAGTGAACAGTATCGGAAACCGTTATATGTCACTTCGGATGTGACCATAGGAGATGGAAAGACAGTGATCTTGTTCCGGGGGACCGGCACTTCCATGACTACCGGGGAGACAGAGGAAATCCATAGAGACTGCGTGCTGGATTTTGAAATGCATGCGGAGGTATTGCGCTCGGAAGAAGAGCCGGAGCTGACAGTAAGTGACTAGAATCCGGAAGAAGAGGGGGAACAGAATCAGATTTCTTACTTGACAGATGGGTCGGTGGAATGTAGACTATAATTACAAAGAGTCTATGAAACATCGACTATGCCTTGCCGGGGGGCAGGACAGGAGGGGCTTATGGGTGAGAATATCTACAGAATATTTGACGGTGTATGGAACTTAAGTCTGGTGGGAGGATACTGCGTGCTGCTGGTGATCCTCGCCAGACTTTTGTTGCAAAAAGCACCAAAATGGTGCTCCTATCTGTTATGGGGAATCGTGTTTGTGCGGTTGTGCTGTCCGATACTACCGGAGACAGGAATCAGTCTGATTCCGGACAAATTGCTGTCTGTGGGGACAGAGATGACGTCCGGGCAGCAGACAGTCGGTCCGGGCAGTCATGGTTATGCAGAGGCCAACGATACGAAGGACATCGGAGATGTCCTGCGGCGGGAGTACGATGCAGAGGAAGTACCGGACAGCCAGACGGCAGAAAAAACGATGGTTGTGGGAAATGACAATACTGTCATGAATGCTGACGGCACGCAGGATTTTTCCCTGGGAACTGCGAGAACAGAAAGTGGAGCTACGGTTGCAGAGGTAGCAGCCAGTGGAACAGATGCAGTGATTTCGGAAACATCTGCCGGAACGGGTACTGACGCCCGCGCATGGACATACCCGGTGTGGTTCCGTGTATTATCCATGGTATGGTTGGCAGGAATGCTTGGCTTCCTGGGATATCATGCTTATTCTTACCTGCGTATGCGTAACCGGATTCACCGACCTGACAGCGGTGTCAGACAGGTGGAGCCGGGGATCTGTGAGATCGATGGAGGGCATCTGTCCTTCGTCATGGGGCTGATCCATCCGGTAATCTATCTGTCTTCGGGCTTAGATCCTGAGAGCAGAAAAGTTGTTCTGTGTCATGAACGGGTGCACTTACAGCGCAGGGACTATCTGTTTAAACCGGCGGCTCTGCTGATCTGCTGTGTGCACTGGTTTAACCCGTTGGTGTGGCTGGCATTTTATCTGATGAATATGGACTGTGAGATGTCCTGCGATGAAAAAGTTGTGAAGCTTCTCGGCGAGGAGAGCAAGAAGATCTATTCCTATACATTGCTGGAAGAAGCTTCCGGCGGAGAGTGGAAGCGTTATCGGGGCGGTTCCATCTGTGCCTTGCTTTCTTTTGGTGAAGATCATGTGAAGAACAGGATCCGCCATGTACTGGATTATCGCAAGCCGCCGTTCTGGGTCATGATTGGCGCGGCAGCAGTGATCGTGGTACTGGAGGTGTGTCTGTGCAGCAATCCCGGTGGAAGTGGGAACGGGGCAGGCACGGCGGATCGTGCAGATACAGACGACAGCGCAGGAGCAGAAATGGATGTAGACAGCAATGCGGAGACGAGTGGAAATATTGCGCAGTTTCCGGACAGCATCAAGACACCGGAAGATTTTGCAAAGGTAACGATTCATAGCAGAGAAGATATTGCCGCTGTTTTTGATGTGGAAGCAATCGAAGAAAAGCATTCCTTTGCAGCGGATCAAGTGGCTTATGATCTGCTGGTTCGTGAAAACAATACGAATGCCGCGTATGCGATATTCAAAGCACTGGCGGAGGAACCTGCATCCGAGACTTATAGAAAATATACAGATCCGGTAACGGCAGCGGTGTCACTGTTGCACCTGGGTGATGGAAGCGGAGCCGTGACCGAGACGCTGTATCCGGCAGGGCGGCAATATCCTTATTATCGGGAGGACTCTGACCGGCCGGGAGAAGGCTCTGTGGTGAATGTACATTATACTTTTGCGGATGGATCTGCTGTAGATATTCCCATGGTCATGGCGGAGGAGATGACGCAGCTGTGGCTCTTGTCCTTTGGAGATCCGGGCAGTGCGGAGGACTTGGGATATGGTCCGCTCACCGGTGATATCTGTACCAGAATGGTCTATGGGGAGTACGAACTCCGACAACCGGACAGAGCGGTCTACAGGGGCTGGATGGACTGGTATCCTGTGGATGTCGGCAGTTATTCGGCCTATTACCCGCATGTACAGATTTCAAATTACGGGATCTATACCATGAGTGAACTTTGGGGAACGTCCGGCAGTGTATTTCGCTGCATTCAAGCGGAACGCATCATGGAAACGGGCTGGTATGACGTTACCTGTGAGCGGGGCGCATATGACACATCGGATGCCTATACACAGCTGCAAAAGATCTGCCGGATGTGACGGAATGGAGCGGCGGCAAGGTCTATTATCTGACAGATCCCGATGAGGCGCATCTTATGACGGATGAGTGGATGCCGAGGGTACTTCGGGAGTTTGACATGAGTACCCATACTGTCACCGATACGGTTCTGCCGGTGGATTTGCAGCTCAACAGCGGCACGACGCTTCATGTTCATGACGGATATTATGACATTTACAATAGTAATCCATCCATAAGTATGCGGTTTGCACTTAGCGGGGCGGATAGCCAGCACTTCGAAAGAGCAGACATTCTGGCCTATCCGGGTGTGGTATTTGATGTATCGGAGCGGACAGAAACTGAGACATCGGCGCAGCTGGATCTGGATGGCGATGGTGTGCCGGAGAAGATTTCTCTGCATCCTGCGGAGCCGGTAACGGGATATTCTTTCGAGGAATATAAGATTTGTGTAAATTTGGGACTGGGTCAGATGAATTGCTATGACCTGCGGGATGCAGTGTTGGAGATAGACGGACAGACGATTGAGATTCCGGACAGCACGGGAAATATGAGCAATTCCATCTTCGCTTTCAGCCCGGATGGGGAACAGCTCCTGATCGCATTGTATGATGACGGCGAAAGCGCAGATCCATTGACACGAATCTACCACTATGAAGACGGAAAACCGGTGGAAACAGACCGGCTCGCACAGGATCTGCGAAAGGCATGGATACAGGATGGACAGATGGTTATCACCGAACCCTATTTTGCGGTGCAGAACGATTACATTCAGAGAATCTATCAGGTAACATCGAACGGAAAGCTCCGGGAAGTGCCGCAGGAGGAATATGTATTAAGTGCCTGGGATGAAGTGGAACTGCGGCAGGATATAACGCTCTACCGTACACCGGACGGGGATGAGACCTTTGTGCTGCCCAAAGGAAGCAAAGTACGCATGACAAAGCTGGATGCAACACAGGACTGGATCTGTATCGAGATTACGGATGGTGTGAAGGGATGGTTTCGGTTACAGGATGGTAAGGATTACAGTGATTATTTCAGTGGCTTGTATTTTGCCGGGTAAAGTGTGAAAAGGAGATACAGTCGGTAATATGTTCCTTATCTCAAAAGATCTAAAAAACGTATTATGTGGAGTAAAAATAGAAGAGGAAGAGTTCCTGCTGGTAGTACCGGCGGAGGACAAAGCAACTGCAGATGGCATGATCGACAATGCAGCAAAACAATCACAGGCGTTTTCCTGGTGGCTGTTGGAAGTATACAAGGATATCATAAAGGATACTGTGAAATGAGATAAATAATGAAAAATGGGGAGGTTGTGCTTATGATGCAGCAGTTAAGTTTCAGTCCGGTGGAAAACATATTGACAGTCCTGTTCGCAGCGGCAATTCTGGGATATCTTCTGTACCTTCTGGTGCGGAGCTTACGGAACAGGCAACGGGGATATCATACGGTGAACCGTGCAAAAGTCTATAGCAAGGCACAGGCTACTGCGGTGAACCAACCGGTATATCTGGCAAACGGCACAGTAAATTCCGGAGTAACCGAGGCGTAAAACGTCAAGACTGTCATTTTTGAAAATCTGGAAAAAGAGGGCGAACAGATCACCTTGGAAGTTTCCGACAGAATCTACAGCGAATTGCAGGAAGGCGATTGTGGAAGCCTCAGCTGCCGGGACGGAAAATTAGTGAGCTTCGGGGCGTTACAGAACAGGGATGACAGAGAGCGGAGCTTCCGCGGATAGGGAAGCAGAGAACATAGGAGGGACTTTATGGTGGAAGGCATCTATCGTTTGTTTGACAGTATATGGCGTCTCAGTCTGGTGGGAAGCTATTGTATTTTGTTGGTGATACTGGCCAGATTTTTACTGAAAAAAGCCCCGAAATGGTGTTCCTATCTGCTGTGGGGAATCGTATTTGTGCGGTTATGTTGTCCGGTGCTGCCGGGGACCAGGATCAGTCTGATCCCGGAGCGTCTGTTGACCGTAGGGACGGCGACAACCTCTGCACAGTTGACTGCCGGGAACAGTGCCGGATCAGTTGACAATGAGGGAGTTTATAATGGCAGCCACCGTGGAGACAATACTGTGGATGCCGTGCTGTCCGGGGCGGATAATACGGGAAATCTGAATGCCGGGACTTTAGAAGCCACCGGAAATAGGGAAGGTTCTGCACCAACACTGGGACAGGATGGAAACGTAGAAGGCATGAATGAAATTGGAGATGACGGTGTCGGTGAAATTCAGGCACCGGGTAATGTTACGAATGCCTTGGATGGTGGTTACCCGGTGGATAACCGGGATAATGCGGACGATTCTTTGCAAAGGATCGGTGCAACAATGGGAAAAACATGGTTTCGTGTCCTGTTGATCGCATGGTTACTTGGAATGGCAGGATTTATGGGGTATCATACTTTTTCCTACCTGCGTATGCGTCACCGTATCCGCAGACCTGACAGCGGTGTCAGACAGGTGGAACCGGGAATCTGCGAGATTGACGGAGGACACCTGTCCTTCGTCATGGGGCTGATCCATCCGGTGATCTATCTCTCTTCGGGGCTGGATCCGGAGAGCAGAAAAGTCGTGTTGTGCCACGAGAGAGTGCATCTGCAGCG
>OKSB01001994.1_pt1 | contig 19146 bp, 17 predicted proteins | sample 1601171 | NCBI WGS metagenome assembly OKSB01 (sample SAMEA3541496, study PRJEB24748) | human gut metagenome | biome: human gut; feature: human-associated habitat; material: faeces | place: China | collected 2012 | reverse complement strand
CAGCGGCGGCACAACGGCCAGCACCAGCGCGGCCCCGGAGGCCGCCCTCTTGTGCCGGGAGATGAAGCCCAGCGCCCTTGTCACCGTGTTGTTCATGCAGATACCCCCCGCGGAAAATGTTTTGTACATCCTATGCCACGCCCGTCCGCGCTATGCCGGGGGGTATGCCGAAGAATTAACGTTGTTGCGCTTTGCGCGGTGCGGTAGTATAATTTAAATACTTTCCTTTAAAGTAAAAGAGAACGAAAGCGTCTGAGGAGGGATAGCATGAAATTATCGTCCAAGATACAAAAATGTGAGCTGTCGCCAATAAGGAAATACGCCCCGTATGCAGACGCCGCGCGAGCGCGTGGGATCAAGATCTACCCGCTCAACATCGGTCAGCCGGATATCGAGACACCTGTCGAGTTTTTCAACGCCGTGCGCGAGTTCAAGAGCCCCGTGCTCGAGTACGCGCCCTCCGGCGGCGTGCCCGTCTACCTCAAGGCGGTGCACGACTACTACACCCGCATCGGCCTCGACCTTGAGCCGAGCGACATTCTCGCCACCGCGGGCGGCAGCGAGGCGCTGTGGATCGCCCTCGCCTGCATCCTCGACGACGGGGACGAGCTGCTGGCCCCGGAGCCGTTCTACCCCAATTACAGCACCTTCACCCAGATGACGGGCGCGACCATCCGCCCCATCCCCACCTTCGCCGAGGAGGGCTTCCGCTATGCCATGCGCGAGCGTATCGAGCCGCTTATAAACGAGCATACCCGCGGCATCCTCCTGACGAACCCGGGCAACCCCACGGGCTACGTCCTCTCCCGCGCCGAGATGCGCGTCATCGCCGACATCGCCAAGGAGCACGACCTCTACGTCATCAGCGACGAGGTCTACCGCGAGTTCGTCTACGGCGGCGAGGAGATGACCAGCATGCTGGAGTTTACCGACACTCACGAGAACGTGATCGTCATCGATTCCGTCTCCAAGCGCTTTTCCGCCTGCGGCGCACGCATCGGCTGCCTCATCAGCCGCAATCGGGAGTTTATGGCCAACGCCCTCAAATACTGTCAGGCGCGGCTGTCGGTCGCGACGCTCGACCAGATCGCAGCGGCGGCACTCTACTCCGTCGGCCCGGAATATTTCGAGCAGGTGCGGCAGGAATACAAGCGCCGCCGGGATACCGTCGTGCGCAAGCTGCACGAGATCCCCGGCGTCATCTGCGAATGCCCGCGCGGCGCGTTTTATCTCATGGCCGCGCTGCCGGTCGACGACGCGGAGAAATTCCAGCTCTGGCTGCTGCAGGAGTTTGAAGATTGCGGCGACACCGTCATGTTCTCCGCCGGAGAGCCCTTCTACGCCACGCCCGGCAAGGGCCGCAACGAGATCCGCATCGCCTACGTCCTCAAGCAGGAGGATCTGGAGCGCGCCATGGACCTTCTGGCCCTCGGCATCCGCAAATACAACGAAACGCATTGAAAACCTGCAAAAGCGCCCCGTCTGTCATAAGACAGGCGGGGCTTTGCACTGTCCGCAATATGCGGACACGCATAAAAAACAGCCCGCCGGAGGCGGACGCCTCCGGCGGTGGGTACAGACCCAGTATAGCATAGCCGGATGCGTGGTGCAAGAAAAAAATACAAGCTCGCGGAAATTTCGGCTGGCTCCACAAGAAGCTGCGTTTTCCCGCGTTTTATCTTCGTAAAAGTTTCATTCTTGACGTTTTGCGTGCGCAGCAGTACAATACCGTCCGTATTTTGTTTTTGCGGAAATTGGGAGTTGGAGGCATACAGGATGAAGTATATTTTTATCACCGGCGGCGTCGTGTCCGGCCTTGGCAAGGGCATCTGTGCCGCATCGCTCGGCAGGCTCTTGAAGCAGCGCGGTCTGCGCGTGCAGAACCAGAAATTTGACCCGTATCTGAACGTTGACCCCGGCACCATGAGCCCGTATCAGCACGGCGAGGTCTTCGTCACCGACGATGGCGCGGAAACGGACCTTGATCTCGGCCATTACGAGCGCTTCACGGACGAGAGTCTGACGGCGGGCTGCTCCGTCTCGGCGGGCAAGGTCTATTGGAGCGTTCTGTGCCGCGAGCGCGAGGGCGGCTATCTGGGCCGCACCGTGCAGATCATCCCGCATATCACGGACGAGATCAAGTCCCGCATCTACCAGATGGACAACGGAACATCCGACGTGCTCATCACCGAGATCGGCGGCACGGTCGGCGATATCGAGTCACAGCCGTTCCTCGAGGCCATCCGGCAGGTGGCTGCCGAGCAGGGGAAGAAAAACGTCCTGTTCATCCATGTGCCCATGATCGTCGAAATTCCCGGCTCGGGCGAGCTTAAGAGCAAGCCCACACAGCACTCCGTCAAGGAGCTGCTGTCCATCGGCATCCAGCCGGATATCCTCGTCTGCCGCACGAACCAGCCCATGACGGAGGACATCTGCCGCAAAATCGCCCTGTTCTGCAACATGGAGCCGGACTGCGTCATTCCGAACACGACGGCCTCGACGCTCTATGAGGTGCCGCTGCTGCTCGAACGCGAGGGCCTTGCAAACGTCGTCTGCCGCAAGCTGGAGCTTGCCTGCGGTGCGCCGGACCTGACCGCGTGGGGCGAGATGGTCGCGCGCATCAAGACGGCCAGCCGCCATGTGTCCATCGCGCTGGTCGGCAAATATACGGAGCTGCACGACGCGTATCTGTCCGTCGAGGAATCGCTGTTCCACGCGGGTACGGCGAATAACGTGATCGTCGATATCCGCTGGGTCGACTCGTCAAAGCTCACGCAGGAAAATGCGGAAGCTGTCCTCGGCGGCTGCGCGGGCATTCTCGTGCCCGGCGGCTTCGGCGACCGCGGCATTGAGGGCATGATCGTCGCCGCACAGTACGCCCGCACGCATAAGATCCCCTATTTCGGCATCTGCCTCGGCATGCAGATCGCCGTGATCGAGTTCGCACGGCATGTATTGGGTTGGGAGGATGCGCATTCGGCGGAATTCGATGAGTTTACCAAGCATCCCGTCATTGATATCATGCCCGAACAGAAGTCCATCACCCAGAAGGGCGGCACGATGCGCCTCGGCGCATATCCGTGCGTGCTGTCGGAGGGCAGCCGCGCAGCGGCGCTCTATGGAAAAACGGAGATCTCCGAGCGTCACCGCCACCGCTATGAATTCTGCAACGACTTCCGCGATGCGTTCGTCGCCGCCGGACTGGTTCCGACCGGACTGTCCCCGGACGGACGGCTCGTCGAGATCGTCGAGCTGCCGGACCACCCGTGGTTCACCGCCTGCCAGTTCCACCCCGAATTCAAAAGCCGCCCCGACCGTCCGCACCCGCTGTTCTTCGGCTTCGTAGAGGCCGCAGCCAGCCGGATCTGACCCATATCACACCGCGAGCCGCCCCAGACGGGGCGGCTCGTTTTGCATATGGACTTATCTAAATACGATCTGCGCCAGAACGGCGGGGCGGCCGTCTGCATGGCGGACGGCCATGCGGCAGAGCCGCTCCTTCCGGCGGCAGAAGACGCCGAGCGTCTCGCCCTCCAGACACGGGCTTGCATAGTGCGCCTCAATGCTTTTGATCCTGCCGGAGGCAAGCTCCTTTGCCGGCAGGCAGTCGAGCAGGAGGCGGATATAGACGACGTTGTTCATATGCCGCCCCATGTCGATATCCGTCGCGCGGACGAGGTGCGTGTAGATAAGCTCGTCCTGCGTCAGCTCGTCGTGGAAGCGCACGGGCGGCTCGGCAATGGCGGCTGCGTCCGGAAAGGGGAAGTCCGCCGGGAAGCCGGACTGCTCAAAGCGCAGGATCTTCTGCTCCGGGCCGAGAATGGCCCACTGCGTCCGGCCCAGCGCGACGGTCTGTTCGCCCTTCGTCAGCCGGTAACTGCGGAAGCAGCGGATGTCCCGGCCCTCGCATTGCTCCGGCCACGTGCGGGCTGTCAGCTCGTCCATGAGATACGCCGGCTCGTAAAAATCCACCCGGCTGTGGACGGTCAGCCAGAATTCGCCCCGCTTTGCCATGGCCGCGCCGCCGACGCCGATCCTCTCCGCGTGCTCCGACGCGATGCCCTGAAAGATCGTGAACGCCGCCAGCGGCGAAAGCGCCGCCGCGCTGCCGCAAAGATCCGGGGTCAGAACGATCTGCTTTTCAAAAAAACCTGCCTGCATGGCTGCTCATGCCTCCTGTTTGTGTTTGCCTGTATTATATCATGTTGGCTTTCTGTTTGCCAGTCTTGGAATTCTGTAAGAATTCCAGAAATTTTTCGTTGTTTGCCTTGGAATCATGTTGATTTCTACGCGGGTTTGGAGTATGATAGTGCCATGTTCGAGACATACGTCCGCGGCTTTCAAAAACCGCGCCCGCATTTCATACGCAAGGAGACGTTAGCATGATTATTACGCAAAAGAAGCCCATGGAAGAGCTCATGGCGATGGTCGGCGACGCAAAAACAGTCGCGATCGTCGGCTGCAACAGCTGCGCAACGGCTTGTCACACCGGCGGCGAGCCGGAGGTCGCCGCGCTGGCAAAGGCACTGGAGGCAGCAGGCAAGAAGGTCGTCGGCACGACGATCGCCGATTACTGCTGCATGAACCTCGGTGTCAAGGGCAAGATGAAGCCCCTCGTCGCGGCAAAGCCGGACTGCGTGATCTGTATGTCCTGCGGCGACGGCGTGCAGTGCGTCGCAAAAAATGCCCCCGGCATCCCCACCTATCCGTCCAACAACACCATGTACCTCGGCGAAGCCGTCCGCTTCGGCGTCTGGGAAGAGGCGTGCCACTTCTGCGGCGACTGCGTTCTGGGCCAGACCGGCGGCATCTGTCCCGTGACCCAGTGTGCCAAGAGCCTCGTCAACGGCCCCTGCGGCGGCCAGAAGAACGGCAAGTGCGAGGTCAACCCGGAAAACGACTGCGCATGGATCAAGATCTACAAGCGGCTCGAGGAGATCGGCCAGCTCGATAAGCTCGGCCACACCCGCGAGGACAAGGGCTACGCGAAGTTCAGCTATCCGAGAACGATCAGCTTAAAGGGGAAGAAATAATATGAGTATGTTGAAAGAGGCTTTTGAAGCCGGTAAATTTGGCGTCACCGCCGAAATGGCCCCCCCGAAGGGTTATGATTTTTCCGAGCAGCTGGAGGCTGCAAAGCTCCTGAACGGCAAGGTTCACGGCGTCAACGTGACCGATATGCAGTCCGCCAGTCTCAAGGCGTCCAGCCTCGGCCTGTGCGTCGCGCTCAAGAATGCGGGCATCGAGCCGATCCTGCAGATGACCGGCCGCGACCGCAACCGTATGGCCATCATGGGCGATATTCTGTCCGCAGCGGCCTTCGGCATCGACACGATGCTGGCTCTGACGGGCGACCATCCCGTCGTCGGCGACTGTCCGGAATCCAAGCCGGTCTATGATCTGGATTCCGTCGGCATTCTGAAAATGCTCACAAAGATGGAGCAGACAAACTGCGACTGCGGCGGCAATGAGATCGTCGGCGGCGCGCCGAAGTTCTACAAGGGCGCTTCCGTCACTCCGGTCTATGACCCCATCGAGCTGCAGATCAACAAGCTGCGCCAGAAGGTCGAAAACGGCGCGGAGTACATCCAGACGCAGGGTATTTTTGATCTGGAAACGTTCAAGCGCTTCCTGGATAAGGTCGACGCGGCCGGTATCAAGACGCATATCATGGCTGGTATCATCCCGCTCAAGGCTGCGGGCATGGCGCGGTACATGAACGAAAACGTCCCCGGCATCGCGGTGCCGCAGGATATGATCGACAAGCTTGCCGCAGCGGCAGCCGAGGGCAAGGAAAAGGGTGTCAAGGGTCTTCCCATGCAGCTCGGCATCGAGATGGCAGCGGAGATGATCGCGAAGATCAAGGACGAGCATCTGTGCGACGGCGTCCATATCATGGCCATCGGCGCAGAGAAGAACGTCCCGGCCATCCTCGAAAAGGCCGGCGTTACGATCTGAGTTTTCTCAGCTATATTTCAGCATCCAACCGTCCAAATGGATTGCCTGAGTTTCGATACAAAACCATAATATAGCAGCAGACGGCAGCCCCGTGTCCGGGGGCTGCCGTTTTGCGTCCTGAAAAATGGGGATTGATGGAATGCCGGATCACAGTTAAACTAGGGTGTATCTGAAAACTCCCAACGCACCCGGACAGCGGGCCTTTTTGCGGTGCGCCGCGTCATTTTTCCTTGAAATACGTCAGTATTCCTGCGAAAAAATGTCTTGCGCAACGCAAAAATCCCTCGCTGCCGGTCACATCATGAGTTTTCAGATACACCCTAGAAACAGAACATAAAGAAAGGGGCTAACCTTGGGCGTTTCCACGCGGAAGCGTCTGACAAAAAAGCCGTGAAGCCCTGGCGTTGGAGCTTCACGGTTTTTGGCTGTACAGGGGGCCTCAGCAGAGCTTCGCGCCGGCGGGGATGGCGTCGTTCAGCATGAGAAGGTTCAGCTTTTCCTCGCCCTTTTCCTTGTGGACGGCGGACAGGAGCATCCCGCACGATTCCTGCCCCATCATCTTTCTGGGCGGCAGGTTGATGATCGCGGCAAGCGTCTTGCCGACGAGCGCCTCCGGCTCATAGAACTTCGCGATGCCGGAGAGGATCTGACGGTCCGTGCCGCTGCCGTCGTCGAGCGTGAAGCGCAGGAGCTTGTCGGATTTTTTCACGCGCTCGCAGGACTTGACCTTGACGGCGCGGAGGTCGGATTTACAGAAGGTGTCGAAGTCGACCTTTTCCTCCAGCTGCGGCTCGACCTCAACGGCGGGCAGGAGGGCCTTTTTCTGCTCGGCCTCAAGCTCCTCCAGTTCGGCCAGCGCCTTGGCCGCGTCAATGCGGGGGAAGATCGCCTCGCCCTTGTGCACGCAGGCGGTCTGCGAAAGCGCGCCCCAGACGTTGGCCTTGTCCCAGGTCTGGACAGCTGCGTCCGCGCCGATCTGCGCGAAAATTTTCTCGCAGGAGGCCGGGATGAACGGCAGCAGGAGCGTCGTGCAGATGCGGATGGTTTCGAGCAGGTTATACATGACGGAGGCCAGACGCGGCTTGTTTGCCTCGTCCTTGGCAAGCGCCCAGGGCATCGTCTCGTCGATATACTTGTTCGCGCGCTGGATGCACTTGAAGATCTCGTCCAGTCCGTTCTGAAACTGGAACTTCTCCATCTGTGCCTCATAGCGGTCGCGAAGGCCGGAGAGCATGGAGATTAGGCTCTCGTCGGCCTCGCCCGCTTCGCGCGCCTCGGGGAGCGTCCCGCCGAAATATTTTTCGACCATCGCCGTCGTGCGGGAGACGAGGTTGCCGAGATCGTTGGCCAGATCGATGTTGATGGTGTTGATGAGCAGCTCGTTGGAGAAATTGCCGTCGGAGCCGAAGGGGAACGTGCGCAGCAGGAAGAAGCGCAGCGCATCGACGCCGAATTTTTCCGCCAGAATATAGGGGTCAACCACGTTGCCCTTGGATTTGGACATCTTGCCGCCGTCCATGACGAGCCAGCCGTGGCCGTAGACGTGCTTCGGAAGCGGCATACCCATGCTCATGAGCATGGCGGGCCAGATGATGGAGTGGAAGCGCACGATCTCCTTGCCGACAAAGTGCACGTCCGCGGGCCAGTATTTCTCATAATCGTGGTACTTTTCGTTCATGAAGCCGAGCGCTGTGGTGTAGTTGAACAGCGCGTCGACCCAGACGTAGACCACATGGCCCGGATCAAAATCGACCGGCACGCCCCAGCTGAAGCTGGTGCGGGAGACGCAGAGGTCTTCGAGGCCCGGATCGATGAAGTTGTTGACCATTTCGTTGACGCGGGACTTCGGCTGCAGATAGTCCGTCGTCGTCAGCAGCTCGCGCACGCGGCCCGCGTATTTGGACAGGCGGAAGAAATAGGCCTCCTCCGACGCGTCGTGCACCTCACGGCCGCAGTCGGGGCACTTGCCGTCCACCAGCTGGCTCTCCGTCCAGAAGCTTTCGCAGGGCGTGCAGTATTTGCCCTTGTATTCGCCCTTATAGATATCGCCGTTTTCATACATCTTCCGGAAGATCTTCTGAATGGCCTCCACATGATAATCGTCCGTGGTGCGGATGAAGCGGTCGTTGGAGATATTCATGAGCTTCCACAGATCGAGAATGCCCTTCGGCCCGGCGACGATGTTGTCGACGAACTGCTGCGGCGTGACGCCGGCGGCCTTCGCCTTGTCCTCGATTTTCTGGCCGTGCTCGTCCGTGCCGGTCAGGAACATGACGTCGCAGCCCTGCAGGCGCTTGTACCGCGCCATGGCGTCGGTCGCGACGGTGCAGTAGGTGTGGCCGATGTGGAGCTTATCCGACGGATAATAGATCGGCGTGGTGATATAAAACGGTTTCTTGCATACTTCGCACATATATTTTTCCTCTTTTCTGCCCGCTCCGAATGAAAGAGGGGCTGTTACTCTATACTGTATCCTTTTCCCGTATTTTTGTCAACGCTGTTGCGAAATATTTGACATTCGTGGTATACTGACAATGAATCAATTTTTTATCATAATACAGACAGGAGTTCCGATTTTTCTATGATCTCTTTTCACAAGGCGGAGGCCGCCGACCGCGCGTGGGCGCATGAAATCCTGAAACGCTGCGCCTATCCCGGCGCGGAGTACGCGTTCAGCTGTATGTATCTCTGGTCAGATTATTTCGGCGAGCTTGGACGGGCGGGGGAGCGCCTGACCCAGCACGCGCCGTGGCGCGGCCGCGAGGTCTATCTCTACCCCGCCGGGACCGGCGATCTGCGCGAGGCCATTGAGGCCATCCGTGCCGACGCGGCCGAACGCGGCAATCCCATGCGCCTGCGCAGTCTGACGAACGAAACGCGCGCGGAACTCGAAGCGCTCTATCCGGGCAAATTTGAGTTTACCGCCTGCCGCAATTCCTACGACTATATCTATACCGTTGAAGAACTCTCCGAACTGCACGGCAAAAAGCTCCAGTCCAAGCGCAACCACTGCAACCGCTTTGAAGACGAATTCCCCGACTGGTTCACGGCTCCCATTACCGATGAGAATCTTCCGCAGTGCCATGAGATGCTGCGCATCTGGTATGAGACGCATGAACCTGCCGTGAACGCGCAGGAGCTTGACCAGCTGCAGCTGGAAAAGGCCGCGCTGCAGCGCGCGTTCGACCATTTTGACGAGCTGGAGATGGACGGCTTGCTGCTGTCCGACGGCGAACGCATCATCGCCTTTTCCATGGGCAGCCGCATGAACCGGGACTATTATGACGTCGGCTTTGAAAAGGCGTTCCCGGATGTGAACGGGGCCTACGCCATGATCAACCGCGAGTTTTCCCGCATGATCGCGGAAAAATATCCCGAGGTGCGCTTTCTCAACCGCGAGGACGACATGGGCTCCGAGGGCCTGCGCCGCGCGAAGGAATCGTACCAGCCGACGGTGCTGCTGGAAAAATACACAGCCGACTGGAAGGAGAGCTGAACCATGCGCCTGCGCAAAACGAACCCCGGTGATCTGCCGCAGCTGAAGGCGCTCTGGGCGCTTGGCTTCGGCGACACGGAGCAGGAGATCGAGGCGTTTTTCGCCATTTCCTATCCCACCGCGACCGGCTTCTGTGCAGAAGAGGACGGCAGGCTCATCGCCGCCGCCTACGCCCTGCCGCAGGAGCTTGCGTGGGGCGAAAAAAGCTGCCGCTCGGCCTATCTGTATGCCGTGACTACGCACCCGGACTTCCGGCGGCAGGGCATCTGCGCGAAGCTGCTGGCCCACGCGGAAAAGGAGCTGAAAAAGCGGTATTTCGACTGCCTGACGCTCGTCCCGGCGACGGACGCGCTGCGCGCGTATTATGAGACGCTGGGCTTCGTCTCGCAGAACGCGGCCTTTTTCGACGAGGGCGGCGCGCCGGAGGCGCGCGGCGTATGCGAGGCGCTGAGTCCGACCGAGTACGCGGGCCTGCGCGAAACTGTGCTCTATGACGCGCCGCACGTGCGTTATTCGCTTGCCGATCTGCGCTATCAGGCCTCCATGTCCGGCTTTTACCGGCTGGAACTCGGCAGCCACTTTGGCTGCGCCTGCGCGCATCCGGACGGCGAAACGCTCGTCGTGGACGAAATTCTGCCGGACTGCTCTGTCCTGCCCGCGCTTTTGAAGCAGCTTCCGGCCAAGCGGTGCCGCGTGCGCACCGTGGGCGGCAGCACGCCGTTTGCCATGTGCAAATGGCTTTCGGATGCACGTATGCCGGATGTCTATCTGGCGTTTGATTTCGGATGATTCCGGTTTTATGAAAGGGGGCGCTCGCCTTGGCGGAACCGCTTCTCATCCCCGCCGACGCCGCGCAGCGGCTGCTGGCCGCCGCCAACGGCGACGCTGCGCTGCTGTATCTCTATCTTTTTGAGAACCGCCCGATTTCGGGCGCGCAGACGGCGCTGCGTATGACGCAGGCCCGGTACGATCTGGCCTGCGCGACGCTCCAGCAGCTGGGGCTCTGGCCGCAGGAGGCAAGAACACACCTCGACGCGTCGCAGGCCCCGGTCTATACCGAGCAGGACGTCATTCGCGAGACGCGCACCAGCCGCGAGTTTGAAGCCATCACCGGCGAGACGCAGCGGCGGCTGGGACGGGTCCTGTCCAATGAAGAATTAAAAATCCTGCTGTCGATCTACCGCTATCTGGGGCTTCCCGGCGAGGTCATTTCGATCCTCGTCAACTATTGCATCCAGCGGCAGCGTTCGCGCGGCATTTCGCGGATGCCGTCGCTGCGGTCAATCGAAAAGGAAGCGTATTACTGGGCCGACCACGGCATCGACACGATGGAGCAGGCGGCGGTCTATATGCAGAACCAGCTTCTGCGGCAGTCGCAGCTGGGCAAGATCCGGGAGCTGTTCGGCATTACGGGCCGCAGGCTGACGACGGGCGAGGAGAATTATATCCTGACGTGGCTCTCGTGGGGCTTCGGCGAACAGGAAATCGGCCTTGCCTATGAAAAGACCTGCATGGCGACCGGCGGGCTCAAATGGCCTTACTGCAACTCCATCCTGCGCAGCTGGCACGAGCAGGGCTTTACCACCCTCAGCCAGATCGAATCCGGCGACCGTGCCCCGCAGCGTAGCTACGCGGGTGCAAAACTCTCGCAGGGCGTCCAGCAGCACAACGACACGCTCAGCGACTTCCAGCTTGCTGCTATTGACCGGATGTTGAATAACAAGGAGGATTGACCGTGGCATATTCTCAGGCCATTGTGCAGCGCGCCATGCAGCGCCTGCAAAGCGAAAACGAGCAGAACGAGCAGTCCTCCCGCGCCCGCATCGCGGCGATCTATGAAAAGCAGCCGCGTCTGGGCGAGATCGAGCGGGAGCTGCGCAGGACCGCCGCGCACGTGCTTGCCGCGACGTTCCGCCGGCAGGGCGACCCCGTGGCCGCCATGCAGCAGCTGAAAAAGGACAATCTGGCCCTTCAGCAGGAGCGGGATTGGATCTTACAGGCCGAGGGACTGGAGCCGGACGATCTGACCGTCCAGCCGCTCTGCCCGAAGTGCGGCGGAACGGGCTATGTGGGCGCGCAGATGTGCGAATGCCTCCGGGAGCTTTGCCGGCAGGAGCAGAAGAAGGAGCTGGCTGCACTGTTCGGCACGGACAGCTTTGAAAAATTTCGATTGGAACTCTATTCTGACCAATATGACGCAAAATGCCACAGCAGCCCGCGCGAGCTGATGCGTGCAACGTACCGGCGGGCGCAGAGCTATGCACAGTGCTTTCCGGCAGAAGGACAGTCTCTACTGTTTTCTGGTGCGACCGGGCTAGGAAAGACCTATTTATCTGCCTGCATCGCGCGCGTCGTTGCGGACCGTGGCTTTTCCGTCTGCTATGCGCCCGTTGGGCAGCTGTTCTCTGCATTTGAAGACGATAAATTCCGCCCGCGGCCGGATATATCTCGGACAGAGGCGTTTTTCATCAGCGATCTGCTGGTCCTCGATGATCTCGGTACAGAGATGACCACGCAGTTTACTATTTCAGTGCTTTATCAGCTTCTGAATACCCGTCTGATGGAAAAAAAGCCTGTGATCCTGTCTACGAATCTTGCACCGAGCGAGCTGGCCGCCCGTTATACGCCACAGATTACCTCACGCCTGTTGGGTACGTATTGTCTCTTCCAATTCTACGGCGACGACATCCGATTCAAGCTGAAATGACCCGCCTGTTTCCCAAAGCTTAAAACACCGGAGCCGCAGTATCGCGGCTCCGGTGTTTTATGCAGTTCAGATCTTCGGGTGGCCGCACGTCGGGCAGAAGCGCGTGTTCGCGTCCAGAGTTGCGCCGCAGGTCGGGCAGACCCAGCTGGTCGACGCGTACCGCGTAACCGGCGAACCGCAGTTCGGGCAGAACGCATATCCGTTGTCAACGGCCGCGCCGCAGGTCTGGCAGATCGTGGCGGCTGCAGCCGGTCTTGCCTGTGCAGCGGGTGCGCCGCAGTGGGAGCAGAAGCGCTCGGACGGATCCAGTCTGCTGCCGCAGGATGCGCAGGTCAGAGCCGGTGCGGAAGGACGCGCATAAGCACGCGTATTCGCACGCGCGGGAGTGTAGGCGGAAGCCTTGATATTCGGCAGGAGCTTCATGGGGACCGCGCACAGCACACCGAGGAACGGCCACAGCGTCAGGCGGAGCACGCTGTCTTCCAACTTGCCGTTTGCCCAGATCGTGACGATGATCGCCGCAAGAGCCAGCAGGATCATCACAGCGAAATACGCGATGTCCAGATTCTGCGACCGCCCAAGAACGCGCATGGCCAGTGCGGCAATGCCGAGCAGGAGCGCTGCCCAGAACATCAGCGAGATAACGAACATGATCGTCTTTCCACGCTTGTACTCATCTGAATCGGTCGTGCTCTCACTAATCATCTCGTATTTTACCGCAGTGCGGAGAATGCTGCTGGCATCCGCGCAGATCAGCGCGGCATCGCGGGGCGACAACGCAAAATCTTTGATCGTTTTTAAAATGCGGGTAGCCTTTTTCGCAACAGAGCGCGCTTTGTTGGCCGGAATGTCATAATAGTATTCCAGATCTTCGGCGGAATCCCTAAGGTCATCCAGCGTGTCATCCAGACTATCGATGGCATCCTCGATCAGCGCGTCGGTGTAGGAGTAGTCTGAAAAGAAGCCAAGGCTGTCTGAAGCCGCCTTTTGGAGGTTTTTGATATAGCGCGCGGCGCTGATCCAGTTGAAAAACAGCGTGAAGACGGACACGATGACAAGCAGAATGCCAAGATACTTTGTGTAGGACTTTGTTTTCATACTTCAATCCCCCTTATCTTTCTCTTTTTCTGATATTACCGGACGGGCTTGCCGCACTGCGTACAGAAGGCCGCGCCGGGCTTGAGCTTGCTGCCGCAGGCTGGGCAGCTGAACACACCGGCCTTTGCCTCCTGCAGACTTGCGCCGCAGTTGGTGCAGAAGCTGCCTTCCGCGCTGCACGAAGCGCCGCACTTGGGGCAGATCATGACCTGCTGAATGACGCGGATGGTCTGCTGCTTGTCGAGCAGCTGCTGCTTCCGCTCCCGAAGGCTTGTCAGCAGAGACGCGATCGGCTCGGATGTGGCCTCGGACGGCAGCTGTTCCGGGGAACACGCTTCGCACATCCGGCAATACGCTTTTCCGATGGACAGGTAAATGCCCTCGATCGCCCGCTCGTCCTCGCTGACGGCGAGCTTCAGCTTCGTGACCTGCGCGGTGTCGCGCGCCTTCTGCGCCAGGCCCTGACCGGCCCTGGACAGGGTCTGGCCGACCTCTTCAAACAGCTCCATCTTTCCTTCCTCCTGTTTCGTAAAGATTTCCCAAATTTCTGTTTCTTCCGACTGAGCGGGAAGGGCATATTGCACAAAAGCCGCTGCGCAAATAAGCGGATCCACCGATTTGTATGAACCCGCCTTTTTCGTTATTATAAGCCAAACCGGGCATGCTTTTCAAGATGCGTTTCCTATCTTTTTTCCAAAAACAGAAGATGATGGGTTTGCATCCCGGCGGGGCTGTGCTGTCTGCATGAGCAGGAGACGCCCGGATGGAATTATAAAAAACAGGCTGTGCGGCGGCACAGCCTGCTCTGCGGTGCTGTCAGAGAATTGTCCGGTGTGCGGCAGCGGCATATGCCACGCCGGTTCTTCTGGCGGCTTCTGCAACGGCCTTTGCGACGGCTGGGCCGACGCGGTGGTCGAAGGCTTTGGGGATGATATAGTCCGCCGAAAGCTCCTCATCGGAGATGAGCTCTGCCAGCGCGTGCGCGGCGGCGACCTTCATCTCCTCGTTGATGTCGCCTGCGCGCACGTCGAACGCGCCGCGGAAGATGCCGGGGAAGGCCAGAACATTGTTGATCTGGTTCGGGTAATCGCTTCGGCCGGTCGAGATGACCTTCGCGCCGCCCGCCTTCGCGTCCTCCGGGAAGATCTCCGGCGTCGGGTTCGCACAGGCGAAGACGATCGCATCCCTGTTCATGGTCTTGACCATCTCGGTGGTAACGGTTCCGGGCGCGGAGACGCCGATGAACACGTCCGCGCCGACGAGTATGTCGGCAAGGCTCCCGGCCTTATGCTCCAGATTCGTGACCTCCGCCATCTCTTCCTTGATCCAGTTGAGGCCGTCCCGGCCCTTGTAAATTGCGCCCTTGCGGTCGCACATGGTCACATTTTTGAAGCCTGCGGACAGGAGCAGCTTCACGATTGCAATCGCTGCCGCGCCTGCACCGGACGTGACGATCCTCACGGCCTCCTTCTTTTTGCCGACGACCTTCAGCGCATTGGTCAGGCCCGCAAGCGTGATGACCGCCGTGCCGTGTTGGTCGTCGTGGAAGATGGGGATGTCACAGCGCTCCTTGAGCCTGCGCTCGATCTCAAAGCAGCGGGGAGCGGAAATATCCTCCAGATTCACGCCGCCGAACGAGCCGGAGATGAGTGCGACGGTATTGACGAATTCGTCCACATCATGCGTCCTGACGCACAGTGGGAACGCGTCCACATCGCCGAAGGCCTTGAAGAGCACGCACTTGCCCTCCATGACCGGCATACCGGCCTCCGGGCCGATATCGCCGAGGCCGAGAACGGCGGAGCCGTCGGTAATGACGGCGCATAAATTCCAGCGGCGGGTCAGCTCGTAGCTTTTGTTGATGTCTTTTTGAATTTCGAGGCACGGCTGCGCCACGCCCGGCGTGTAGGCAAGCGACAGATCGTCCTTCGTCTCGACCGGCACGCGCGCCGTGACCTCGATTTTTCCCTTCCATTCGCCATGCAGACGAAGGGATTCCTTTGCGTAATCCATAGTGCTTCCTTTCAGAAAGAAGAGCGGCTGCTTTGAACAGCCGCTCAATAATTATGAGTTGCCGGGGATCAAGCTTCAATCCGAAGCTTATCGGCTTCCGGAGCGGTCAGGACCGTACAGTCATAGGCATAGAGCCGTTCCGGCAGGATGATGAGCGTCTGCAGGGAGTCTGTATCCACGCAGAACGGGACGTGGTGCCAGACGCCGGGGCGAAGCGTGACCATCGTTCCCTTTGGAACGCGGAAAACCTCGACCTCGTCATACGGGACATGGTCAGCAGGACCGGCAGGCGCGACGTGGATATACGCATCGCTGTCGAGCGGCAGCATGGCCTCTGCACAGGTGTTATGGTATTCATAGGTGTCGATCCCGCGCGTACCGCCGATGATAAAACCTGTCTTGCCGTGCAGATCCAGTTTCTCCATTGTTTTTCCCTCCTGCGTTATAAATATTCTTCAAATGTGAATCCGAACGGTGCAGCCTGTTCATTCAGTTCGCTGATCTGGAACGGCTGGATGGGAACGCCGCCCTTTTTGCGGTTGGCGATCTCGGCGCGGAATTCGATCTCACCCGGCATGAGAACTTCGTCCGTACCGGCTTCAAGTTTCACGTTTTTGATCTCATCGATCAGAGCATCGACATTGCGGCGGAACTCGCCCTGCTCACAGAATGCCTCTGTCTTGATGGCGAGGAAGCTGCTGCCGACGATGGGCTTGTCCTTCGGCGTATCGACCGCGACGCCGAAGCCGCTGCCGTTGAGCACACCGGAGAGCATATCCACGATCACCGCCATGCCGTAGCCCTTGTAGCCGAGCGGCAGCAGAATGCCGCGGAAGGCCTGCGCGGCGTCGGTCGTGCGGCTGCCGTCGATTGCGAGCGCCCAGTCGTCCGGGACGGGCTCACCCTTTTTCATGTTGACGAGCAGCTTGCCGCGGGAAACGCGGCTGGTGGCCATATCCAGCAGGACTGGCAGATGCTTTTCGGCGGGAAGCGCGACGGCGATGGGGTTCGTGCCCAGCCGCTTTTCCACGCCGCCGAACGGCGCGACAAACGCGCCGGAATTCGTCATCGAGAAGCCGATCATGCCGCGCTTTTCGGCCATCATGGCGTAATAGCCCGCAGTGCCGTAGTGGCTGCCGTTGCGCAGGCCGACGTAGCCGACGCCGAACTGCTCCGCCTTTTCAATGGCAAGCTCCATGGCCTTCGTCGCTGCGACCTGGCCAAGCCCGTCGTGTGCATCGATGAGGGCGGTCGCGCCGTACTCTCTGACGATCTCCGGCACGGCTCTCGCGTCGCACAGGCCGGAGATGAGCTTTTCCGTGTAGAGCGGGATGCGCGTCAGGCCGTGGGTCGTGACGCCGCGGATCTCGGCGTCGATCAGATTGTCGGCGATCATGCCCGCGTCTGCCTTGCTGACGTGGTAATAGCCGAACAGATCGATCACGTACTGCCGGATGCGTTCCGGCTTGACATAGATGGTGCCGTCCATAATAACGCCTCCTTATCCAAGCTTGTAATAGCCGAAGTCCCGCATGACTGCCGTCAGCTCCGCGCGGACGCTGTCGGGCAGCGGATGGATGGGCCTGCGGGGCAGGCCGATGGGGATACCGCGCATGGTCAGCCCCTCCTTGATGATCGCCAGCCACGGGGAGGGTAGGCCCTCCTGCGTCGGCTCGTTGAAGAAGTGCATATATTTGCGGCAGACGGTCATGATGTAGTCTCTGGCCTCAAGCGGTTTGCCAGCCTTGCAGAGGTCGTAGACATGGACCGTCTCCGCCGGGAAGAGCGTGCCGACACCGGTGATCCAGCCGTCGGCATACATCGTAAGCGCCTCGGCGGGGAGATTGTCGTAGCCGTAGAAGATGGAGAAGCCGTCGTCCTTGCACAGGGCACGCATATTCTGGTGGCGGTAAATGTCGTGCGCGGAATCCTTGATGGCGTCGATGATACCGTCGTTATACAGCCTCGCAATGAGCTTCTCGCTCAGCCAGCAGCCGGTCAGGTACGGGTTGTGATAGAGGATCAGCGGAATCGAGAGTTCGGCACGGATGGCCTTATAATGGTCGTAGGCTTCCTCCTCGTTCGGCGTAATGTACCAGGGGGTGACGACCATGACGCCGTCGGCCCCGGCTTCCTCTGCGGCCCTGGAGAGCAGGATCGCGTCAGAGGTGCGGTACGCGCCGGTGCAGGCATAAACCTTGCAGCGATGGTTCACATATTCGATGGTGTGGCGGTTGATCTCCAGCTGCTCCTCCAGCGTCATGGATACCAGCTCGCCTGTGCTGCCGCAGGGGATGACGCCCGTCGCGCCGTTTTCAATCAGAAAGTCAATCAGCTTGTCAAGCGCGGGATAGTTGACGTGTTCGTCCTCCCCGCAGAAGGGAGTCACAAGCGGGAATACAACGCCGCCCAGTTTTTCTTTTTCCATAGCTACGCTCCTTTACGAGACGATTTTGGAATAAGTATTCCAATATTTAAAAACAGCATAGCGGAATCAAAAACAGAATGCAATATACAAAATAGCTAAATTCTCCATGTTGGATTTGTGCAAAACAGAATACATCCGGGGGATTCCAAGCGATGAAGGTCTTGACGGTTGACGCAGTTTAGCCGCTTACGGTATAATCAAAGGCAAAGAATTTACGGCGGAGGGAACGATGGAAAAGAAGGAACAAGGCACGGTGCAGGCACTTGAACGTGGCCTAAAAATTCTGGAATTGCTGATGCAGGAAAAACGGCCAATGGGCGTCAACGAGATCGCAAAATGCCAGGGCATCACGCCGTCAGCAGCGTATCGGATCTTGAAAACGCTGGAGGCCAACGGATGGAGCTTCCAGATGTCGGATGATAAATACATTCCGGGCGAAAAGCTGTCGTATGTCACGGAGAAGAATAATTTCCATCTTGCGTTGGCCGAGGTGGCGTATCCGGTCATGCAGGAGCTGACGGCGCGGGAGATCCTTCCGATGAATCTCGTCGTCCGGCAGGACCGCCGATTCTTCATTTTGCAGCAGACGCGCACGAATCGGTACGTCGATTTTGTTGCGCCGGTCGGCTCGGCGCTGCCGCTGCACGCGTCCGCGGGCGGAAAGATCCTGCTGTGCGAGCTGCCGGAGGTGCTGCGGGCGCAGTTTCTGGACGGAATTTCGTTCGAGTCCATGACGCCGAACACCATCTGCACCAAGCGCAGCTTTCTGGAGGAGCTGGACAAGGTCCGGCAGCAGGGCTATGCGCTCGATTATTTTGAATCGCTGTCGCACACCTGCTGTGTGGCCGTGCCGGTCCGAAGCCCGGAGGGCTCCGATGGCGCAAAGCTGGCGCTCCATGCTGTGGGAGTGCTGCTCGGGGACGATCAGGATCTGGGGCCGCCCGTCCCCGGCGGCCATGGCCTCCAGCAGAGCCCGGGTCTTTCCCGTCCCCGCCCGGCCCAGCAGCAGCTTGAGCATGTCTCTCCCCCCATTCTTTGGTCAGATATTAAATTATATCATATCCCGCCCCGCCGCGCAATCTTGGACAGCGGGGACTTCCCCGTTGAGCACGTCCCTCCGATATGCTACAATAAACAATATCGCAATTTGGAGGTGCGGCAAATTGGACGCACAGATCTTCTGGAAGGTAATCGGGGCCTATAATATGGATACATGGGGCCTGCAAATCGTCCTCTTGCTCGTTCTCCTGATTATGTTCGCGCTGTCCTACACCCAAAAGGCACCATGGGCGGCAAAGTTTGCCCTCGGAATCGCAAACTTGTGGATCGGTCTCGCTTTTTTCGCCCGTTATGGATCAGAACCTATCCAGAAGTATTTTGCGCTTCCGCTCTATCTGCTCTTCGGCATTCTGTTCCTGTATGAGAGCAGGCACAACGGAGCGGATA
>OKSB01001983.1_pt1 | contig 19236 bp, 20 predicted proteins | sample 1601171 | NCBI WGS metagenome assembly OKSB01 (sample SAMEA3541496, study PRJEB24748) | human gut metagenome | biome: human gut; feature: human-associated habitat; material: faeces | place: China | collected 2012 | reverse complement strand
AGGCGCCATCGCGCCCCGACAAAACGTCAGGAGACGAAGCAGCCATCCGGCCGCCACGTCTCTTTTTTGTACGAAGCCCCGCTCGTCGGAGCAGCCGCACCGCCAAACGGCAGACGCCGCAATTCGGCAAGCGAAGCGGCGGAAAAGCAACGTAAGCGGCATGGGTAGAAGCGCTCTCAAAATTCTGCTATAATTTTTGGAAAAGCCTTGAAAATTATGTAGTATTTGCGGTCAAAGCCGTAATATACAGGTGAAGCCGGAAAGGAGGCGGTACAAGTGATGGAAGATGCAGGAATCATCGAATTATTCTTTGAGCGTTCAGAGCAGGGCATACGAGAGCTGGATATAAAATACGGTAAAGCCTGCCGCAAATTATCATACAACATTGTGAACGACCGGCAGGACGCGGAGGAATGCGTCAATGACGCTTACTTAGGCGCATGGAACGCGATCCCGCCGGTGAAGCCCGACCCGCTGCTGACCTACATCTGTAAAATCGTCCGGAACATTTCCTTGAACCTCTATCACAGAAAAGAAGCAGCCAAACGAAGCAGTCACTATACAATTGCTATGGAGGAGATCGAAGCCTGCATAGCAGCCACCAACGCAGTGGAAGCCGAGATCGAGGCCGTAGAGTTAGCTCATAGCATCGAAAGATTTTTGGACACGCTGACCGTCGAAAACCGCGTTCTCTTTATGCGCCGCTATTGGTTTTCCGACAGCTGCAGGGACATCGCCGGGTTTATGGGGCTTACAGAGAAAAATGTCTCCGTCCGGCTGACCCGTATCCGCGAAAAGCTGAGACAATATCTGATCGAACGAGAGGTGTTTATATGAATGCAAGACAGTTTGCCGAGGCCATGAGCGAGCTGGATGACCGATATGTCGCGGAGGCCCTCTTCTACAAACGCCCGTACACATCGAGGGCAAGCCCCAAAAAGCTCGTCCTACTGATCGCCGCCATCGTTGCCGTATTGGCACTTTGCGGTTTTACGGCGCATGAGCTTGGGCTGTTTGACCGGTGGTTTCAAAAGCCCTCCGCCGATCCGACGCAAACCGTCCAAAGTGCGATCGAGGGGCAGGCCGACAAGGTGTATACGATCTGCGTGCGCATCGAGGCGATCAACGTGGACGAAAGTGAAACCGAGCGTGTTGTCCGGATGTACGCCGGCAGCGAGCTCGCCGGATCAAGGGGCTGGACGGACGAATATCTATCCGAGCATTTTGTCGTGGTTTCGGCAAAATACTATGTGGAGTACGACCATACAAAAACCTTTCTGGACGACGGTTACACGGAACAGTATTTCTATTTGGTTCAGGACCCGAAAACCGAAAAATGGGAAATTATTGACAATACCTCGCCAAGCACGAGCAATGAGCCGTAAGATCAACCTTCAGCAGAGCGCGGTCACCGTATTTTCTGTGCGGGTCAGCTTTCGCTCAATGCCCGGTCTTCAAAATCCGTAAATCTGCTCAAATGTGTCCGAACTCCTCAGATAGTCCTTTTCCAGCGCATTTGCGATAGGTGCGCGGCCTTCGCCCTTCGCGGCTGCCATGCAGCTCGTCGATGATCTTTTCTGCGCTTTCCCTTGCCTCGTTCAGCAGACACTATATATGGGATAAAAATATAGCGAATGTTCCGTCGAACGGCGGCGAGGGAAAAGCGCGACGCCTGCGTGGCAGGCAAGTTGTCCCTTGAAGACTTCGTGGCGTGGCTCGACAGCGACAAGCAGCGATAAAACAACGGACTGACTGGCCGTTTTATGATTTCAGAAGAATAGGAGGTATCATTGACAACGCGAAAGACAAAAGGAGCCAAGGGCGGCGGTACGATCCGTCAGCGCCCTGACGGGCGCTGGGAGGCGCGCTATACCCTTGGCATTGATTCCGGAACGGGAAAGCAGATTCAAAAATCCGTCTACGGCAAAACGTAGAGGGAGGTGCGGCAGAAGCTCACCGCGATCACCGCGGAGATCGACAGTGGAACATATCAGGAGCCTTGCAAGATGACCGTGAACGAATGGCTTGATATTTGGCTGAGGGACTATCAGATCGGTGTCAAGGATTCCACGGCATATCTCTATGAACGACAAGCTAAGCTATATCTGCGGCCTGTGCTCGGCAGTATTCCGCTTGAAACGCTAAAGGCTCACACGATTCAGCGCCTTTATAACTCGCTCTCGCAGGAACACGACGGACAACTCGCCCTGAGTGCTAAAGCCATCAAGAATATTCACGGTGTGCTGCACAAAGCGCTCCAACAGGCCGTTCTTCTCAACTACATCCGCTACAATCCGACGACCGCGTGTGTTCTGCCTAAAATCGTCAAAAAAGAGATCCATCCGCTGACCGACCAACAGACCGCTCAGCTTTTGAATCTCCTAAAAGGCAGCAAGTATGAAATTCCGCTCACCGTTGATCTCTTCACCGGCTTACGCGAGGGTGAATTGCTCGGTCTGATGTGGGACTGCGTTGATTTTGAAAAAGGTACGCTCCTCATCAATAAGCAGCTTCGCAGAAGTCAGCGGAAAGGCGGAACATACTATTTCTCCCCGCCGAAGAACAACAAGAGCCGTACCATCACACCCGCGCCGTATGTGATAAAGCTGCTGCAAGCGCAGAAGGTGCAACAGGCTAGACAACGGTTAATGGCAGGCCCGGCATGGGAGGACAGCGGCTTGGTGTTCACCAATGAGTTCGGACGCTATGTTTCCTACCGTGCGATCTTCGACTGCTTCAAGCGTATCGTGAAACGTATTGGCCTTCCCGACGCAAGGATACACGACCTTCGCCATACTTACGCCGTGAACTGCATCCGCGCCGGTGATGACATCAAAACCGTGCAGAGCAATCTCGGTCATGCGACTGCCGCCTTTACCCTTGATGTCTATGGCCATTTTACAGACGATATGCGCTCGGTCAGCGCGCAGCGTATGGAAGGCTTCATTACAAATGTTCTCAATTTATAAAGGGTACGATAAAGGGTAAAAGGCGTTTCAGGGCAACAAAAAAGCCTTGAAACTACTGAGTTTCAAGGCTTTTCTCTGGTGCGCGGTACAGGACTCGAACCGGCAAAAAGGTGTTTTAACTTGTCTCTTTCTGTGCCAATCAGTACCATAACATGGGAAAGTAATGCAAATTTCTCGCCATCTCATGTTGGATAATTTTATCTCATATCAACGCAGTAAGGCTAAAAATAAGGCTAAATTTTTGCTGCCGCTCAGGACATAGTAAGGGCTATCTGGCTTCATTTGAAATCAGATAGCCCTTTTCCCGTGAATTCTATCCTTACCAAAAAAGATCGGAACCATTCGAATAATTTACCGTGTCGTTTGGTCCCGTCAAGATTTATGCGCAAAATTGTTTGCAGGCTCCGGCTGAGTGAAGTCAGCCGGCAACGGAGACGTCGTCCATGGCCGCCTCCAAGTGCTTCATGTTCATGTATTTCTTGCTGCCCCACTGGGTGCCCGCCACATGGCGAAGTCGAGCACAGACCAACATCAGGGCGGAATTTCCGTCAGGGAACGTCCCTACCACCCGCGTCCGTCGGCGGATCTCACGGTTCAGCCGCTCGATCACGTTGTTGGTACGGATGCGCGTCCAGTGTTCGCTGGGAAAATCGCAGTAGGTCAGCGTCTCCTCAATGCCGTCCTCGACCTTCTTGGCGGCCTCCTTCAGCTTCATGGCGCGCAGCTCGGCGACCACGGCTTTCGCCTTCTCGCGGGACGCCTTTTTGCTCTCCTGGGCGTGGATCGCCTTGAGCATTTTTTCCACAATTTTGATCTTGGATTTGGGCACAACAGAGAAAACGTTGCGATAGAAATGCACCGTGCAGCGCTGATATTTGGCGTCCGGAAACACCTCGCCCACGGCCTCCAGCATCCCCATGCACTTGTCGCCAACGATGAGCTTCACGCCATTCCGTTTGCGTTCTTGCTGGCTTCGCCCTCTGGCAGATTGCAGGGAAACGTGTACGTGCTGTTTTCTGATGCAACATCTACGGGTGAAGAGGGAGTAATATACAAAAACGTATTATATTTCCACCGATTAAGCCGACACCATTTGATTTAGCTGACCGATAAAGATTTTACCCCCGTTTTGTTTTATAGTTTATATGCAAAGTTAAAGAAGATGTTGGAGGTGCAAATTATGATGAACAACACAAACCAGAAGGTGAAAACCGTCACGAGGATACCGGATTTCCTTCTTCGACTGAAAGGAAAGATAGACGCATTTTGCGGCGAGACGGTCGTGGATGCCAATGTTGCTAGATATTATGACCGCCTTTATGCGATTGAGCATGAAGAAGCGGCCTATACGGAGTTCAAGCTTCGCAAGGTTCGTATGAAAGCTGCGAACTGTATCTCGGCGATCAACGCAGGCAAAGCGGATATCGCGTCTTTGCCCTCCGCCGTGGAAGAGAAACATGATTCTGATGTGCGCGCCAATCTGAGAAATAGGAATGCGGCCAGTCGTATTGCGTCCAGCATATCTGCTTCGAGAAATGAGATTATCGAGGCACAGGAGTTGATCATATCCGCCAAAGTCATACTTGAACAACGTATTGGAACCATTAGGGATCTTGCGGAAGCAAAAATCCATGCTTACGTCACGGGCGTCCGATCCAACAAAAAACTGAGGGGATATGAAATTAAGGGCGGGAGTGTCAATAATCATGCGATGGAGGCCTATGAACAAGGGCACTGCGAGCTCGATGAGGCCATTCAGTGCGCCGCTTACGAGATTATCAAGGAGGGAAATTGAAATGTTCTTTCGAAAAAGGGTGAAAAGAGAAACGATTACTGGCAAGGGAAAAGAGGATACCAAGGCGCTGCACAAAATCTTCGATGTGCTCAACTACACGCCCGTCAGATATGGTTTCTTAAGTAGTTGGATTTTATTCACGGACACTGCACGGGAGGCACTTCGAAAAAAAATCAGCAACATATCTGCTGACAGCTTGAACGCCGGTGCAAAAACCAATGGGTACGTCTGTATGTTTGATCCCTGGATCGACGCAATGGCATTGCCGGCATTTTCCAACGGAAAAGAGCAGTATGAGAATCACATGTCGCTCATCTATCATCAGAAGGGTGTGCTTCAAGGTGAGATCGCCAAGGCGCGGCAGCAGCTTGATGATCTCCGGGGCGATTTGGCCGATCTTGATTCACAACTCACATATTACAAAGAACTGGAACAAAAACAGAAAGGGAGGGTTTAAAATGAAGGCAGTTTCACCGACTCAGCTTGATGCATACAGCCTGAGAAGCAGACGGGCGAAAAGCCTCCGCAGGCCTGAGAGCATCTTCAGCAGCAGTCCTCTCGCAAATATTCTTCTGCTGGCATTTATTCTCACTGATGCGGTCTGCTTCTATTCCATGTGGAACGTGATCATCAGCGAAGAACCGCTGCTTTTGATCATGCTCGCGTTATCGATTGCTATGGTTGTTGATATACCCATGGCAATTGCGGGTGTGGTCATGGCACAGGCGAGAGACGGACTGCGCGACAGGAAAGAGGCAAAGGCGATTGCGTTAGGATGTCTGGCAACATTTCTTCTTGCCTTTTCGCTTAGCCTTGTTCTCAGAATTGTAACAAAGGATCACACGATTTCCATCAGCAGCTCCGACTCTGGCCTCGTCGATATGATGACAGCTGAGAAAAACAGCAGCGAGGACTCTGCGATACCGCTCTGCGCAGCGATTTTCCTTGCTGCGATTCCGTGCTGCACATCGGCAGCATCTTATCTGGTCTCACTTGCTGTAAGCAGTTGTCTCTCAGATCGGATAAAAGATCTTGAATGTGAGCGCATATGCATTCAGGCGCATATCACGGAGCTTCAGCAGGCTTTGGCTGAATGTATGGATGTTGACGCTGAAATCGGGAATCTTATCGATCGCGAGAATGCCCTTTACGATGAATTCAATGCAGAGCTCACCGCTATGGTTGTCGGCGTAAAGGAAACAGCCCGTCTTCTTATGATGGAAAAGCTTGGTGATCCCGAGAGCATCTCTTCTATTACCGAATCAGCAGAGGCCGTAAGGGAAAGGGCTCAGCACACGGCGAAAACCAACCGAACATGTCTTGCGAGGCAAAAGCAGTTAAATAACTCCAATTGGGATATTGCGTAGAGAAAGGACTATCATATGAAAAAAGTTATCTCCGCTATTCTTGTGCTGCTCCTTGCAGCCACGCTCTCCACATTTCTTACCGGCTGTGGCAACGGGAATTGGTTCAAAGCTGCTAACGATAGCAAAGAAGAACCCATGGCAGTTTGCTTCGTTGTAAATAAGCACGCGAATGCCCCGGAAATCAGTGCCGCCCGCTTTTACGATTATGTGTACAACTGCTCCTATAATTATGGTTCGGTCGCAGCGGTAACCGTTGAAGGTGTCCCTCGTATGATCTGTGACTATAAGGTCAACCCGCCCGAAAAGCATGTGGATACCACAAAACGCCGGCAAATTGCTGCCAATCATGCTCAAACGATTCTTGCACAAATTGCAGCGGCGGAAGCGTCTACACCTGAGGCAGACAGGCTTACCGCACTTTCTATGAGTTCTGATGTTCTTGGGAGCAAGACCGAAGCGGTTAAACTGCTCTGCATTGATGATTCGTTTTTAAGCACGGCAGGGCTCTTGAATTTTGCGGCCTCTAATCTGCTGGAGCAGGACCCCGACAGTATTGTAGAACAGTTGAATGCACGATATGCCATTCCGGATCTAAGCGGCATTGATGTCCTGCTCCTTGGGCTTGGGCAGACCTGCGGCAGTCAGGCGGCTTTAGGCCCTACATATGAACATAAGCTCGAAGCCATCTGGACAGCAATCTTTAAAGCGTCGGATTGTGCCAGCCTGTCCATTGACAGAACGCCGCTCGGCAGCGATGAGCCTAAGAGTGAATTCCCGGTTTCGACGATTACGGTAATTACAGAGAGTCTGACATTCACAACGTCGGCAAAAATCAAGGCCGAAGAAACGGGGGGTGATGTTGAAATCCGGATGTCAGACGCACTCATCCCTGAGGTGGTCCGATTCGATGAAACGACAATTCAATTTGCTGGAGATTCTGATGCTTTTGTCGATTCGGAGTTCGCGTTTCAGACAATCGTACCTGTTGCCCAGATCCTTCGGGATAATCCCGATGTGAAGGTCGTATTGGCGGGAATGACAGCTTCGGTTGGCGGGGATGGTATTGAGCTGTCCCTGAAACGGGCCGAAGCGGTCAAAGCGCTCCTCACGTCAGCAGGTGCAAGCGAGGCTCAAATCAGATGTGTGGGACTTGGCCGCGCCGATAATTGTCTTCGCGTAAATGATCTTGATCCCGATGGAAATCTCATCGAAAGCATGGCTAAGATTAATCGATCTGTGTTCCTGTTTGCGGAGGGGAGCGATACGGCGAACAAACTCAACATTCACTAAGGGGGTGCATAACACATGACAGGAAACGCTCATTACACGGTTGATGCCAGAACTGGTTCTGTGAATTATAACGGTCCAAGCGAGATCACGCGGGGAAATCATCGGGGAATGCCGCCAAGAAACGACGCTTATCTGCCGGGAGATGAGCGCGGGCACCTGCAGGCGTCAAGCCTTAAGGGAGAGAATACACCTGTAAACGTCCTTCCTCAAAATGCAGATGTAAATCATAAGGGCTATTATGCCATGGAACAAGGTGAAAGAAATGCCCTGAGAGGCGATGCACAGATTTGCTCCGATAAAACAGCGTTTGTTTCAAATCAGCCCGGACGCCGACCGGACGCGTTCGTGGTCAACGATGCCATTACCTACGCTGACGGACAGAAAGAAACGATTCATATGAGTTTTCAAAACGAAGCGTATACGACGCAGGAGGCATGGAATGCCCAATCTGCCTCGCTTCCCGATACCTTTGATGTGCCTGATCCGGGAGATGGACTGCGCGGCTCTATGACCGCGGGGGAATACAGCAGCTTGATGACGGAAACTGACCAGGCATTGCCTGCAATCAGCGACGAATATGCACAGGCGGATTTCTCCGGTACACGATCTGACGCGCTTGATGCGGATACGGGTATAAATGCTGACGCTTCAGCAAACGATGCAGGAATTGCTTCGGACGCAGGGGAAAGCAGTGCAGACACGGGAGCGGACAACGGTGCTGATGCAGACAGCGGCGCAGAGGCTGACCCGGATTGAGGAGGGGGAAATATGCTTTATGAGCTTCCTGCCTTCCTCCGCGCGCCATCTCCGAACTGGCCCGCTGGAACAGGCAGTATTCCGGCAATTATGCCAGACGGCAGAGCTGCAGAGCTTCCGATCCTGAATGCAAGCATGCTTATAACCGGGACGACGGGCTTTGGGAAAACTGTTTTTACAAAAGCTGCGGCTCATGTGCTTTTTGATGCTGAACCCAGGCTGAAGGGACTCTTTTTTCAGACCAAACCGGACGATTTTACATCTGAATTTATGGAGCCCAACGATAAGATCATCACTTACAGTGCTTGCGCAGAGCATCCCGAAAACCACTTCCACTGGAATATGATCAAGGAGATCCGACAAAGTGCCGATAAAGAAGCAGAGATGAAGCAGATGGGGAATTGCCTGTTCGGCCATCTGCTTCAGGATAGCCGAAATCGCCTCTGGGCAGGAGCAGCCAGAGACACCTTCATCGCGTTTCTGCGCGTTATTGTGGACTGTTTTCAAGATTGTCCTTCCAACGGACGTGTAATTCAATTCCTGCGAAGCTCCAGTCTTACAGAGCTGCTGAACTATCTGTCCCGCCATCCAAGAAACCACTCTTTATTAAAAAACACATTTGGCTTTGAGCCATTGCACCCGGATAGCGGATACAGAGCACCAAGAAAAGCGGAGGACGTCATGTTTTTCTTAAATGACGTTCTGGAACTTTTCTCTGGCAACTTTGCCTCTGCAGACGGACAGGATACAGTTTGCGACTTTCTTCAGGGAAAACACTACAGGAACCTGTTCATACAGCACGATGTATCGCAGGAGGAAGCCAGCCGCCCGTTTGAATTGTATTTTTTGAAAAAAATCGTTGATGACAAAATGAGAGCTACGGGAATCAATGCGCCTGTACTGATGGTGCTGGATGAAGTGGACAAGGTGGGCGGGGATTTCGGATGCACCAAGGCAGCAACACTTGGAAGGGGATACCAATTGCAGCTGATGCTATCGACGCAAAGCCTGGAAAATCTGTTTGCCCTTGCACCAGACAATAACCGAGAACACGCATCAAAAGCCATGATGGCAGGATTTCCAGTGCTGGTTGCCTTTCACGGCGGCGATCCGGGCACGATTACCTCGCTGCAAACCATGTTTGGATCAAAGCATCGCGAAACCACTGTGCTTGGAATCAGCAGATACGCGGCGCCTGTCACGAAAAGTGATCTGGAGCCGCTCGTAACAGATACGGACTTTGCCTCTCTTGGAATTGGCGAGTGTTATGTAAAAATACTGTCGTGTCCACCGCAAAGGGTAAAGCTTGTCATGAAATAAAGGGGGGGTGGAAGTATATGCCAGTTACATACCTACAGTATATTGATTCTGTCCGCAGAATGCAGAATCCTGCGCCTAATATGCAGCTCCTTGTCTCCGGTGCCGATACATATGTACATCGCGTCGTCGGAGGGCATATTATAGCAGCTGCTTATTCGCGCGGGCTTCCAATGTTCATTGTGGATAATACAACAGGGGGAGGGGGCGCAAACGATTCCGCGGGAATCGTTGGGTATCGGGTGGTGAATGTAATGAATGGAGATATTTCCTTATGCAGAGAGCTACTGGAAGTCAATACGCTGACGGGAATTTCGCGACTGCGAACCATCCTTGCTGATTTTGGCTTTGATGGAGTGCGTGCGATGAAGGTCGTTGCGTACATCAACTTCTGCAAAGAAACCGAGCGAAGGCTCGGGAACACAGCTCCGCTTTCTCCGGAAAAGCTGGAAGAGTACGGAAGTAATATGCTTGTGACTTGGAAACTGAATCAACTGTGCGAATCAGGTCGAATAACAGAGGAAAACCGGCAATACTTGCTCGGCAGATATGCGGAGGTGAGCAGTGCAGCAGCTGATTTTGAATCTGTGCTTGTCCTGCTGGCCCCGTTTATCAGCGGCAGAAAACCCGATCCCTCTACATGTGTCCATTTTCCAGTTGGAGCGTTCCGGGCTGACAGGGCGATGCAGGAAATGATGTGCAGCCTCCTTGCTTCCTATGTAAAAGCAAATCCGGAAGCTTCCGTATTGATTCTGGATGATGGAAACGGCGAACGCGGGTTTCTTTCCGATATGATAAAAAATCTGCCCGCGCGTACAGAGATTAATATGCTCACCCGTGATGCATTCAGTCTGACGGAGACGGAGAGAAATATTTTATTAAACCGCTTCCCCATCCGTATTTTCACAAGACACGAGGATATGGCAAGCTGTGAAAAGCTGGAAGGCCACTGCGGCGATGTCGATATCATCAAGCATTCTTTTACAACGTCTGTAGACAGACGGCTGCGCGCCAATTCGGCATGGGATATTCTTCTGGGAACAAACCGGACGGACACCCGAACTGCATGTGCTCCTACCCGCGACCCGCGCTTTCGAAAAGAGTATATTCAGGCGCTTCCGCCCGGTATCGGTATTATTGATGCCGGAGGAAGTAAGGCTGTCCTTTCCTTTGAAGCTTAACAATTATATCTGTGAGGAGGTTTAAGATGAAGCGTCTGCCGGGCATTATTAAGGTTTTAACAGGACTTGCTGTTGATTTCAGCATCCTATATCTGCTGTTTTCCAACCTTTCCGCCGCCTGCATCGTGACTGGCCTGATTGCTGCATACGTCTGGCTGGGAGGATATCTTGCGCTCCTGAAAAACGGTGCAGTCGGGCTCAGAAAGCTTCCGGTACATCAAGCCGACCAGCTGAATACGGCGCGAATCCAATTGATCAGCGATATCAGAACAGTCAGCAGAATTGATCTTTCCAATATGAAGCTATTTCTGGTACCTGGCGACGAGATGAATGCCACTGCATATGGGGCGGGGTGTGTATCCGTTACGCGGGGAATGCTTGACAACGCCGATCCTATCATGCTGACTGCCGTTTTGGGACATGAAGCTTCTCATCTGATGCATCTGGATCCGGAGTTCAGCCGTCTTGTGTTTGCTTCCGTTACGCTGATTACAGCGTCTCTCAGCATCCTGTCTGCGGCAGCGGCCGCTGTGATTTTCCTGATTTTTCTGATTTTCAATTTTTTCCGCTCGTGGCTCGGCATTTTATGTTTTAAGGGAACAACGAGCTTTACAAAAGGCCTGTTTGGTTTCGTCCAACGCTGTATCGTAACGATCTATCGGGTCGTCCTTGGGCTTGCAAGCCGCCATGCCGAGTATCGCTGTGACCGGTTTTCGGCTCAATTGGGCTACGGAGTGCAGCTGGTACATTTCCTTTTGATGGCAGATGCAGCCGAGACCAAAGCTATGACTTTAGCAGACACGATATATCGAAGTCACCCACCTACACCCAAAAGAATTGCCAGACTGGAGCAGCAGTTTCATTCTCAGAGAAAGGACCTTGCAAAAAGAAATGTGGATTGATCGCGCATGGCTTCCAGAAGCTTACTAAACCAGAGTGGACTTTGAATATTCTCTTCTGGAATACCTGCGGATTTTTCTTAAAGATATGAGTCCGAAAATGATAAAACCAACACATATTATAGCCAAAGCTATGATCATCAGAGGAGTCGGAACTGAAAAGTGAAAAAACTCGACAGATAAAGGCTCGTTCATACGATCTGCCATTACAAGGTACAACATCAGGCCAGCGGTGCATAATAAGCCCAATGTGCCATACAGCAAAGAAAACCACGCAGAGACTTTGGCGCGAGTGAACATCTTTTTCGTTTGCTTCCTGTTGGGATTATACTTTTTATTTACAGCTGATTTGAATGCCATAATTCCCCATTTACTGGCACCGAAATCATCGCCGAGCTTAAGAGAAACTGTACTAAGTTCGGAATAAACATCGCTCAAATCCATATACGGTGAACGAGCGTCTGCATCGGCTGTAATGTCTTCTCTGATCGTTAGCTCATCCATAAGATAGGCTAGTGCTTGATCGTGATTCCCTTCATGCACGCTGATTTTTGCAGACAGATGAATCAAATCAGCTTGAATGATTTTGCTATTATACTTTGGATCATGAATCCGGCGTAGGCAGCTTGACCCTTCTTCGAGGAGACTTTTTGCTTCGGGTAGTTTCTTTTGCTCTATATAGGTATCGGCCAAAATGCCGCAAAGTACCGCATGAGAGTGTAAATCCATTGCAATATTCAGCCCTAATAGTTTTTGAGACAGCTGATAACACTTGAGGTGATATTTGGCTGCCTCTGAGGGATTATCGTCAAGGTATTGTCCTAGTGTAGAATACGCAATAAATAAATTTCTTGTGTGCGCAATACAGGGGGCCTCGTTATATATTTCTTCAGATAGAAGGACGGCCCTGTTTACGCAATCAATGCTGCTGGAGGTTTCGCCAAGGCGCCAGTTTGTTTCTCCCGCAACCAAATAGCATGATGAACAAGCTAACTTTGAGGCTATGGTATCTTCTTTTTCGAGAAGTTCAGAAGAAATAGCAATCGCCTTATTTACGAACGACAGGGCCTTCTGTTTTTCCTTGCGGCATTTGTATGTCCATGCCGGGAGCAGGTCATCCATATATATTTCGCTTAATGCTTCTGCGAACTTGATATATGTTAATGACAGATTGTTTTTTGCCGCATCTGTTTCAGCAGATAGTTGTTCTTCTATAATGAGTGCTTTTTCGTACCAGTGTATTGCATGGCTGGGCCTGTCCATGTTGGAATATAAGCGCGCGATGTCGTAATATAAGGATGACAGCAACATTCGATTGCTGGTTTTGCTCATTGAAGTGTTTTCTATTTCGGAAATGCCCAGGTGATAATACTTTAAAGCGTCCTCTGTTTTCTCAATATTATAATAAAGTAAATGAGCAAGGCTTCGATAGATACACGCCTTTGTGAAGGCGGCTTTTTCAGAAGGATTATTTTTCGAGATATCGGTCCAGCTCGATAATGAATTGTGATAGTAGGTCAATGCGGTGTCCGTATCTCCGAGTGAGTTGGAGCTTTTACCTAAATCATAGAGCACATCGGCGACTTCCTCGTGGAGCTGGTAGCTTGCTTCTTCTGCTTTACATATTTTTAATTGACGCTCTGAGACGGACTTGGCATGATCATAGTCATAGGCAGCGATATATAAGCTGCTTAGATAAGACAGGTCAGTAATATATGCAGCACAGGTCTCTTTGTTGTTATCTTTGCAATAGTTCCTTTCCCTGATTTCCACTAACCGTTTCTGCCAATAGATCGCTGTTTCGGTATTTTTTCTTACAGAGATACCCTCCTGATATATCCGGACGAGCCAGTCTATTGCTTCTGGCAACTCGGCCTCTGCGGATTCTGTGATCATTGACAATGCGCGCTCATGCGCAACCTCGACATCAATACCATTCAGATATGCAAGCCCTATGAATAGCTTATGCTGTGGATCTGCATCCTTTCCGGACAGCGCGATATTCTTGAGTGCGGTCAACAAATGCACAGATAATTCTTCTGCGTTATATGCATCTGTGCAGCAAGGAATACCGGGATACTGCTCCGCCAAAGCATCTCGGTCAGTTTTTACCAGCTCTACCGGAAGAATTGGCTTATGGTGTCTTAGTGCCTCAGGGTATTCTACGCTCATTACGTAATTGGGCTCATTTATCAGATTTGGGGTGACGGCAAGCGCAAACAATCCGCTTTTTTCCATTGCTGCCGCAATCGCTTCATTGAAGTTTTCACCCGGAACCAAAAATTCATCGTACCAGATCGCGACGCTTTGTGCAAAATCGTTTTTATGAATCAAACGCATCAGTTCCTGCGCATGCATCCTGTCCTTTTTTCGGTAGCTGAGGAATATATACGCATCAAAGGCATCTCGGATTTGCTGGGCGAGTTTATCCCCAATCAGTATGGAGGAAAGGAATTTTTCCAGCTTTACCTCGTAGCTTATCGCAGTTATGTCATGGTCGTTTTTATCAAGATATTGAAGATCGCCGAACCTATCTGCAAAAAAATCGTTCAATGCCGCTTCCTGCATAAGGGGCAATATGGGGATATGATGTTCTATTGCAAAAGGGATCTCGGCGGACATGGCAGAGCAGGTATCTGTAAGCAGCTTTGTTGTTATCGGAACAACAAACAGCTGCATTTGCTCCAATTCGGCAAATAATTCTTCTGCTGCGTAGTCCTGCTCCCTGGACTTGTAATAAATCGCGCAGTTTTGAGATTTGAATATGTCATCGGCAATTTCGTCGAAATACCTGTTGAAATCATCAGGATGACAAACAAAATATACACGCTGCTTACCTTGCGGACTTGAATCGCCTCGTGTTTTGAACGCTAAAAACGACATTAGATCACCATCCTGTATTTTATTCCAACTCAATTTTTAAAACGCATATTTTTTATATATTATATCATAAAGCGTGACTGGTTTCCACTAATTACGCATGATTTCCAAACTATTTCCAAACTATTGAAACGCCGAGGTCCGGAATTAAGCGCGGCCGGATATAAATGGGCGCAAGCCGGGTACAGGTGCAGGGCTGGAACGGTCAGAAGAAATGCAGAAATACCATTTGATTTATCTTTTCTGTACTGCCTGAACATGGTGCTCCGATTATAATAAGACTACACCAAATACAGAGCGGCAGGGAGCGAGAATAAGATGAATATCATAAAGAAAAGCTGTTCCGGCATTCAGACCGTACCTCTAAATAGCTACTGGCTTTCGCAGCGGAAAATATTTCTTTCAGACAGCATTACGATGGAAACGGCGAATACAACGATCCAGCAGCTCCTTTTTCTTGAATGCGAAGATAAAACAGCGCCGATAGAGATTTATCTGTCCTCCCCGGGCGGAGAGGTGGATGCCGGACTTATGCTATACGATCAGCTGAAGGGAATGAGCGATTTACCAATTAAGACATACTGTACCGGGCTTACTGCCAGCATGGCAGCAATACTAGTCGCGGGAGGGCAAAAGGGAAGGCGATTCATCATGCCGCATTCCAAGGTCATGCTCCACGAGCCGCTGATCCTCGGCGGCGTAGGCGGAAGCGCCACATCGATCCAGCGAACGGCAGAATCTATCATGGAAACCAAGCAGATCATAACGAAGCTTCTGGTACAGGACACCGGCAATTCGATTGAACTGATCGAACAGGCGATTTCGTATGATAACTATATGAATGCTGAGCAAGCGGTGAAATTCGGGATTTGCGATGCGGTAGTATCAAGAATATAAAGGAGGGACGAAGATGAAAAGAGATCCTATCTGATCTATTTGCCGCTGGGTGCATTGATTCGATAGCTTCAAAGTATTCGGAATGCAGATACATCATTGTCTCTATGGGAACAAACGCAAAAAATACCCAGATGGCATACCTTTACGGCAAAGCATTGGCTTCTCTTTCTTCTGACAAGCGGACAATTATTAACTATTACATATCCGAGGATGCGGCGGCTAACACCAGAGCAGAAGAAATCACATTTGATATTCCTAGCTGGATGCAGATCAAAGCGTTCGGCAGTACCTTATCCTCGTATTTTAAAGCAATCCGCTCTTTAGGACAGCGTTCGTTGAAGTTGGCATATCTTTATGATAAGCTGAGCAATCCCAGAATTTCCATAGAGCAGACAGCCCGAAACTTTGTAGATGATGAGTATAATCAGCGAAGCTCATGTGCGAGCGCGCTTCATCTGAAATATAAGCTTGCTTCTGTCGGTATTTCACCGAAGACAAATACTAAGTCTGTCATATCATCGTACCTCAAAAAGCTCGATACGCACACCGGCATTCTGCTCGAATTGGAGCATCGGCGGTGGATGATGTATATGATCGCAGACGGCTATACCAAGACATCCAGAAGCGATCTGCTGAATTATGGCTATGAAAGGATGCCAGATAACAAATTTAACGGAAGCTGGAAGTGCAAAGCACTAAAGCTTCATCATTGCCTTGTCCCGTGCGACATTTATGGCATCAAGCTTAATGAACTTCCTCATTCTGAGTGGGATAAATATGAATCAGACTCTGAAATTGATGCGGCGGATTATGATGACCTTGATAAATCGTCTTTAAAGGTGCACCTTTTAGCAAAAGAAAAGGCGCAGAGGATCATTGAGGCAGCCGAGCTTGAGCGTGCTTTTGACGCAATTGAAGGCAGGTTGATGCAGGGACAAAATGAGCTCGTCAAAGCGGCTGATGCAGAGGACACTGTCGATGATTCTATTTCGGTGCTATTTGAAAAGGCAAAACAAGAATATGAGACTACCCGCAGAGAAATTCTGATACAGGCCAACGCGCTGCAGTATAAGGGCAGCTCGGATTTGGAGCTTCTACGTCAGACCTTTGCGGATATTAACATCAACATAAGCGGAGAGATTTCCCGTCTGAATCAGCTTCTGGCTGTTTTTGTTGAATTCTCGGCTTATACGGATTATAAGGCGCCGGATAAGACCATCGTTGAGAATCTTCTGTGGATGCTCTATTCTGACAGCACAATTTCCCTGATAAAGCTTGCCGGCCGGACGATCGCAGATAATATAACCGGCGCACTGCTCCTTGAACCGCGGACAATTACATTCTTCGGTGTGAATCCTTCTGAGAAAGTGAAATATGAGAATTTCTTCTTGGGGCAGGGGCACTCTTCAAAAATCACATGTGTTGTTTGTGATAAACATGAACTCGATGAGGTATGCGGCGCACTGGAACGTGTTATATCGTCTTGCGGAGGCAACTGCGTTCTTGATGTAACCGGCGCGGATGAGATCATGGTTTATGCCGCATTGCGTGCTTCGCAGCATAACGGCAGTATTGCAGTAATTCGCAGCTGCGTAAATCCGACTCACATTGATAATATAACCGGCTTTATCACCGCACCGGCGTATACCTTAAAGCCTGTTATCTCTGCGCAGGAAATCTATTCCCTCTATGGCGCAAAAGAGCTAAAAAAAGACAGCCAGTATATGCTCAAGTTATACTCCCCTTCCGCTTGACACATCAGATGTTATTTTGCCAGAAGAAATCACAGCGCTTGTAGAACTTCTTGCTGCCAACAACCACGAAATATGGGCGGCTGAGAGGTGTGCTCAGGGGTGGTCATATGGCGAAAAGCGCGACGATATGAAAAAAGAAACGCCTTGCCTTGTGCCGTATGAAGATCTGCCTGAATCAGAAAAAGACTTTGACAGAAATACTGCTGTCGGTGTACTTAAGCATATTCTGGCCCTTGGTTATAAAATTAAGGTCGATTGTAAAATGAAGTTGGACACCTAGGGTGTATCTGAAAAGTCAAAAATAGCGAAGCGTACAAGAAAAAGACACAAATAAGTGGTAAGACAAGGGCAGAAAGAAGTGACAAACATGAAAGCCCGTCGTTATGAACTTACCGATAAGGAATGGGAGCTGGTCCGGCCACTTATCCCGATCTCGCATACCGGTCGCCCGCAGAAGGATACCATAGCCTCCAGACCCGCCGCTAAGCGCACTTGCTCTGAGGCCGGAAACGTGCTATGATTGAGAAAATCCACATTTTGTTGGGAGAGTTTGTATGGGAAAACTGGAAGAAAAGCTGAAGGACTGTCATCTGACAACTGCGAACCGAAAAATCGGAGAATTCTGCCTGCAAAACCGGCAGACGCTGCCGCTGCTGTCCTCGGCCGAAATTGCGCGCCGGGTCGGAGTGAGCGACGTGTCCGTCATCCGTTTTGTCAAGATGCTCGGCTATTCCAGCTTTGCGGAGTTCAAGCGCGATATTCAGTGTGAGGTCGCAAATCTCTCCTCCGAGCAGGTCAGCCCCATCGTCAGCTTCTTTTCCAAAAAAGCGGACGCCTCCCAGCAGGACGGCGCGATAGAGTGCTATCAGCAGATCGTATCGTCTGTGTTTGAAAAGAACAGCAAGGAGACCTTCGAGCTTGTGGCAAAGACCATTCTCTCCAGCCGCAACCGCTATGTGCTCGGGCTGCGCTTTCGCAGCTGCGTGGCGGAGCTGTGCGCGAACCTTCTGCGCATGAGCACCTCGAACGTCATCCATATCCCGCCCTCGGATTACGCTGTGTTTCAGTACCTCATGGACTTTACGCAGGAGGACTGCTTGATCTGGTTCTCCTTCGGCCGGTTCACCAATCTGGAGCGGCAGATTCTCCAGGCTGTCAAAAAAAGCGGTATCAAGCTGATCGTCATCTCTGACGAGCGTGCCTCGCAGAGCGCGCTGGCTGCCGATGTGTTCATCCAGTCCAGCGGCCATACGCAGATGCCCTTCTACTCTGCTGTCGGCATCTGCGTCGTCGCGGAGATGATTGCAAACACCGTCAACTCCATCGGCTGGCTGGGCTCTGAGAAGCGGCTGCGCGACTATGAGGCAAACCTTCAGACCTCCGCCATCCGCAGCGACACACCGACCGAGAGCTTTTGACCCATCCCAATACCCGGTCATGGTGTACTGTGCTGTGGCCGGGTCCTCGGCAGAAAGGAATATCACTATGTCAGATATTCAGATCATTCAGACAGAAGCTGCCCCCGCCGCGATCGGTCCATATTCTCAGGGCTTTTTCGCCGGCAATTTCGTGCTGACCTCCGGCCAGATCCCGGTCGACCCGGAAACGGGGACAGTCCCGGAAGGAATCACCGCGCAGGCCGAGCAGAGCTGCAAAAACGTCTCCGCTGTTTTGCAGGCGGGCGGCTCCGATTTGAGCCGCGTTCTCAAAACGACCTGCTTCCTGCGCAATATGGCAGACTTTGCGGCATTCAACGAGGTCTACGCCGCCTATTTTGTTTCAAAGCCGGCAAGAAGCTGCGTCTCAGTGCGCGATCTTCCGAAGGGCGTGCTTTGCGAAATCGAGGCAATCGCCGTCCGGTAACAAAAATACAAAGAGCGGTACTACCTGCCCCAACAGGCGGTACCGCTCTTTTCTTCTTTCAACCATATTTACTGTTTCAGCCACTGCGTAAATTCCTTCTGTGAGATCTCGCCGTTCTCGCACTTCTCTTTTTCTTTCTGTGCGTCCTTACTCCGCACGGAAAATTCTTCCTGCGAGATTTTCCCTGCGCGGATCCATGCGAAGCGGTGCTTGTACTCGCGGCGGTAGATTTTCAGCAGCTCGTCCTGCGCGTGGCTTTGCAGATACT
>OKSB01001981.1_pt1 | contig 19239 bp, 15 predicted proteins | sample 1601171 | NCBI WGS metagenome assembly OKSB01 (sample SAMEA3541496, study PRJEB24748) | human gut metagenome | biome: human gut; feature: human-associated habitat; material: faeces | place: China | collected 2012 | reverse complement strand
AACCTCCTGACATTTAGTGATCATGTCAGGTCCAACTTTTTGTCCGCACCTCCGACAATTCAATGTATCCTGTGACTAATGTAAAAGTATTTCAATTCATGCTCAACCGCATTCATACTGGCAACGAACTCGAAAAGAAATCGAGCTTCGATTACATGTGCCACCTGTATAATTTCCTGATTCAAGATAGAGCAGCCTACTATTACAAGAGGTATCCCGATGTATTCAGCACCTACGAAGAAGCCAAGCAAAGTGCCGTCATCGGCTGTATTCATGGCCTGGACCACTGGGATTCGAAGATCCAGTTGGAACGCTTAGAAGCACTGAGCTGGCATCTCAAACGGTATATTGAAAACTTCATGGCACGGGAAGTGGATTACACGCTGCGCCACAAAAATAGGAAAGAAGACATTGATTACCACACTGCTTTAGAAGGCTTTCCGGCCAGCAAAACAGGAGAACCGGAGCACTGCATCGTATCAAAGGAGCTCTCTGATCCCATACAAGAAGCACTGAGCCAATTGAATGAGTTAGAGCGAAATATACTCATGCTGCGTTTCGAAGCAGACCTCACTTTTCCGGAAATTGCACAACTTCTTGGGAAATCCAGACAACGCGTCTATCGTCATTACAATCGTGCTTTGGCAAAAATTAGGCGTAGCCTAGATAAAACAGCATAGCTAAATAATATAAAAATGTGGTTGAACGGCCTCAGATCCTAAAAAGGACTGAGGTCGTTTTTTTGTGTCAGCTAATCGTTTAGCCATAGCAGCATACAGTCCAATCTTTACTAAAAAGTCACAACTATATGTAAGTCAGCCAGATTTCAATGACAAAGCGTCGTCAAATATGGTAAAATAGCAAGGTATATGTATTGCCTTTATACATACATTAGGAGAAAAAATCAATGAAACGTATACGTAAAGCAGTCATTCCTGCAGCTGGCTTCGGTACCCGCTTTTTGCCGGCAACCATCGCTACGCCAAAGGAAATGCTGCCTATTGTAGATAAGCCGACCATTCAATATATCGTAGAAGAAGCCTTGGAAAGCGGCATTGAAGAAATCCTGATCATCAGTGGCCATGCCAAACGGGCTATTGAAGACCATTTTGACACCGATCCGGCACTGGAATCAACATTAAAGCGTCAGGGCAAGCTGAAGCTCTTATCTATGGTAGAAGAGATTGCCAATATAAACATCCACTACATCCGGCAGAAGCATATGCGCGGCCTGGGCGATGCCATCCTCTGTGCCCGCTCCTTCATGGATAACGAACCCTTTGCCGTCCTCTTGGGCGACGATGTGGTATATAATGATGTAAAGCCGGCTCTCAGACAATTGATGGATATGTATGAAGACAAGCAGGCAACTATCCTCGGCTGCCAGGAAGTAGCGCCCAACGACGTATCAGCCTATGGCATTGTCAAGGGAGAAAAGACCGATAATCCTGCTTTACTGCGTGTCCTCGACATGGTAGAAAAGCCAGCGAAAGAAGAAGCACCTAGCCGTTTTGCCGTCTTAGGCCGCTACGTCCTTACACCGGATATCTTTCCTATCTTGGAAAAGACGAAGCCAGGCAAAGGCGGAGAAATCCAGCTGACCGATGCGCTGCAGACGCTGGCTGGTCAAAAGAACGTGTACGCATATAACTTTGAAGGCAAACGCTATGATGTAGGAAATAAGCTGGGCTATTTGCAGGCGACTGTTGAATATGCGTTGCGGCGTCATGACCTGGGTGAGGAGTTCAGAACATATCTGAAGAGGATTTTATAGCAAAATAATAAGTATTAATTGCTTTTTGATTATGGGGAGATAATGTGAGTAGAGAAAAGGCAGTGCGGATTTTGCAGGCTACTGTAAGTAACGATGGTGGTGGCCTGACAGGCTATATTTGTAATAACTATCGTTTTATAGATAAAAGTAAGGTCCAGTTTGATTTTCTTTCTTACGAAGAACATCTAAACTTTAAAAATGAATTCACTGAAATGGGGGCTCATTTTTATACTGTTCCACATCCTACTCATTTTTTTCAATATCTACATGCTTTACAAGTGATTAAAAGGGAAAACCATGATGCAGCCATTCATTTTAATCTTTCGTACGCAAATATAATTCCTATAATTGCTGCGAAGCTCGCTGGTTTTTCAAGGATTATCGTTCATTCCCATAGCACACAGATTGATGAAAAGCGGATGTGGGTTAGAAAGATAAAACAATATATTCATCTGACAGGTAAACAGCTAATACCCTATCTAGCAACTGATTATTGGGCCTGTTCTAAACTCGCGGCAGAATGGATGTTTCCGCATGGCATCCTCAACTCAGGACAAGTTGTTTTAGCTCATAATGCCATTGATACAAACAAGTTTAAATTTGATAGGGAAAAACGTCGGCAAATACGCACGGAATTAGGTATTACTGAAGATACCTTTTGTGTAGGTCATATTGGCAGGTTTTCCTATCAAAAAAATCAGCCTTTTTTGGTGGACATATTTTATCAGATTTGCCAAAAACGTCCCGATTCTTGCCTTTTGTTGATTGGTGGAAAAGACAATGGAGAAGATGTTTATCAGGAGGTACTTGATAAATTAAAGGATTATCAACTAGAAAATAAAGTAAGACTTTTAGGATTTCGCCATGATACGTCTAATTTATTACAAGCAATGGATGCCTTTATTTTACCCTCGCGTTTTGAAGGATTAAGTATTGTGGCAGTAGAAGTACAAACAGCAGGTGTTCCTTCTTTCTTCTCCGATGCGATGACAAAAGAAACGAATTTAACTTCCAATTGCCATTTTATATCACAAAGAGTGTCAGCAAATTATTGGGCACAAGTAATTCTTGAAAATTTACCAGGACGCAGAGACGATAATGTTTTTGAAGTAAAAAAAGCAGGGTATGATTTAAATGATGAGGTTCAAAAAATCATATCGTTTTATATGCAATTAGGTAATAAGAAATGAAACAGAAAAAAATTTTGATTGAAATAAAGCATGGTTTAGGTGACTGTGTATGTATGATTCCCGTTGTTAGGGAAATTCGTAAAAAATATCCCAATGCCTACATTGCCATGATTGTAAATGGAAGTAGTAATAAAGAGATTTTTGAACGAAGTGGGACATCTATTGATCGCTTCTTTTATTTAAGCTTGAAAGGAAGACCTGCATGGGAGATAGCAAAAACCATTATACAAATGATGTTAAAACGATTTGATATCGGCGTTCTTGCAACAATGACTCCCAAAGAAAAGGGAATAAAGTTATTTAAACTTCTAGGTATTAAAGAAACCTATGGAGAACAATATCAAGACTTAAATTGGCTGGATTTGGACAATAAAGTTCATTTTGTTGATAGAAATTTGAATATGATCAAAGAATTGATTGGTGAAGTAAAAGACCGTCAGCCATATTTATTGTCGAAGCCTGATGAGACTGAGCGCTTGAATAAAAATTTCCATATTCAAAATAAGAAAATAATTGTCAATATTGGTGGCGGAGATAAGAATTATCACAATGGAAGGTATGTATTCACTCGCTGCTGGGTTCCAGAATATATGGTAGAACTGGTGAATCGTCTATCTGACTTACCTTATGATATATGCCTTCTAGGCGGCTCTTTGGAAAAAGAATTATTGCCATTATATGGGGAAGTTCTAAAAAGATCTAATGTCCATAATTGCGTATCTAAGACCAATATTTCTGAAAGTATAGATTTTATTGCCGATGCCGTATTAAGTATAGGTGTGGATACGGGAATGCAGCATATTGCTGATGCAGTAGGAGTACGAACACTATCTATCTTTGGACCAACGAATCCCAAAACGCATGGGGCTTATTCTGAAAAAGCCCAATTTATAGAATGCCTAGAAGATACTGCAGATAAGTACTGCTTTGAAACAGATGCATATTATACGATCCCTGTGAAAGAATGCATGAGACAAATTACGTCAGATAAGGTTTATGATAAAGTGAGAAACATACTTCATCTGAGGGAAAGAGAATAAAAAATTATGATCTAGATAGCTTTAGAAATAAGCGATAAAGATGGAAAATACAGAAAATACGTGGCTGCAACGATGATCTCTTTCTTGATACATACAAATAAAACCATTACATTCTATGTGCTTTGTGATAATACACTAAGCGAAATCAATAAAGAGTTGCTTCAGCGGACCGCAGAGTCTAAGCAGGGACAGATTATCTTTCATTTGGTACAAATGGATGAAAGTATCAGTTATCTTGATTCATTAAGGAAAATTACGATAGACACACTCTTTCGTCTTTTAATTCCTCAAAGCTGTGCAGCAATTGATAAAACTGTTTATCTGGATGGAGATATCCTCGTTAATACAAATTGAAGGAACTTTGGTATATCGATGTAACAGACGTCTTAGTAGGAGCTGTTGAGGATGTTAAAGACACACAGCAACTTTTCATTGATAATGGGTTGTATAGGCGTCTTGGAGTATTACTTTAATGCTGGCGTGATGTTGATGAATCTAAAGAAGATTTGGGAAACATTGGACCTTTATGAAGAAGGTTTGCATTTGTTAAAGCCACATCCGAACTTGTCCTTTGCTGATCAAGATGTATTAAATATTCTCTTCCAAAAAAAGATGAAACATCTGTCACAGAAGTTTAATCAGCAAATTAATCTCTTTGATGAAACTCTGGACTTTTCTGTATTGAAGCAACTGGCCATCTTTCATTTTTCAGGGATGGTAAAGGCCTGGTTTGCCCCACAGGCTGAAGTGCAAGAGCTTTATCATTTCTATATGGCAAAGAGGGCTTATGTACAATCTGTGGAAGATATGGTGCACATAATGTCATCTGCCACGAATCTTTATAAAGAAAAAGTAGATTTGAAACAGTTACTCCTGCATTTTGATTCCGATAGGGGAATAGTGTTAAAGATCATTCTGGGGATGAAATTAATTCTTCCAGAAGCGTTTTATTGGATAGTTTTGTCCTAGACCATGAGATTTAAAATGAAATGGTTGAATAGGTGAATATTTTTTTATAAGGTGAAAAAATGGAAGAAAATAAAAATATTGCTTTGGTATTAACAGGCACTATAAAACCGACAACAGATACAACAAAATATAAAGATTGGAAAAGTCGAAGAAGGGAGTACCTAGAATCTTTAAATTATTATAGCTCATTTGGGAAGATTTACTTTCTTGAAAATTCTGATTATGATTTAGAAAATGACAAAGAATTTATTAACATACCTAATGTGGTTTATCGTAAATTTTCCAAGGATAAAAATAATAATCACAATATTGGCTATCAGGAATTCAAGATGCTGGATGATTGGATTCTTAATGAAGAAAATCCTCCTTCGCGGTGGATTAAGTTAAGTGGCAGATACATCATAGAAAATTTTGCTGAAATTTTAAATCAAGCACAGAAATCAGATAAAGAGCTTATCATGGATTTGACTATTAATAAACGCTGGGCTGATACATATTTGTTCTGCATAGACACCTCGTTTTATAAAAAAAATTTTGCGGGAATATATGTATATTGTGCACCTTTTGTTGCAATTGAAAGTGTCTTATATGACAGTTTATGCTATTATAAATTGCTCGATAATATTGAATTTTTCAAAAGGGAACCTCTTTTTGATGTTATTTCATCAAAAGGCTATAGACGAAAGCGCAAAGGGAAAATTGAAAAAAAAATAATAAATACGTGGAGAGCGTTTAATTTCAGAATTTATCCATCACGGTTAGTTTTTTTTCCGCCTTTCTACATAATAAGACGAGAAATAACTAGAATCATTGAAATTAAATTTAAAAATAAAGAGGGCTAATTGTAAAATGAAACTGAACAGCTAAATAAAAAAATCCATGGTAACTCCTGTGACATGATATAGGTGTCGAATCCAATCATACAAATGAGAATTACCATGGGCTGCACCAATCATAACATGATTTCACAAAAAAGGCCTGAATGGGAGCGAACGCTTTTGCATTGAATGTCTGATACAATCAGGGGACACCATCTCAACCATTGCTAAAGAACTTAGTCGTTCTGGAACGACAATGTTAAATTTAGCGAACTAGAAGACTAAAAACTGAAAATCTACTTTGCTCACCCTTTGTCTACATGGGAACGTGGCTCCAATGAACGCCATAATGACCTGTTGCGCCGGATAATTTCGAAATGAACCTCAAATACAGGACGTCAGTGAATCGCTTCTACGGCGCACGTTACGTTAGTGCAATGAATTGTCCCGAAAAATCTTAGGTCATAAGACGCCAAAGAAAGTTTTCATCCGAGAAATGAGATATATCGTAAACATTGAAAGTGTTCAATTTCATACTGCAATTTAGGAATTTAAACTAATCTAGAACAGGAGAGTAAATTTAATGAAACTTTATAGAATAAAAGAGATCCCTAATTTTGATTTTGAAATCCACACAATAGCTAAAGCAAGAGAAGATATGGAAAAAGTTTTAGATTGCTTTCCCTTTCTAAGCCTTAATACAGTTGGAATATCCTCTCTGGATGTTGTAAATAAAAACAAATTAAAAAAAGCACTTTATTATCTAAGACCTAAAAGGATAAAAACATTATATAATTTATTGACCTTCAAAGATAAAGTAACAATTCTTCAATATCCGGCAGAAAAAGGGCGGCTATTTGACTACGTTATTCAAAAAAATTTTATACCGAGAAATAGAATTATATTGATGATTCATGATATTAATTCACTTCAATCTTCAGCTGGAAATCCAGAAGAAATGGCTTCCGTTGTACCAAAAGAAGTAGAAAAGTTCAACAAGGCAGATGCTCTTATTGTTCACAATGAACATATGCATCGAGTGTTAGTGAAATATGGACTAAAGGTTAAAAAAGTTGCGGAGCTTAAGGTTTTTGATTATTTAATAGATCCAAACAAGGTGTTTCAAGATGCACCAAGAACCTTGAGCAATACAATTGCTTTTGCTGGTAACTTATCAAAGTCAAAATTTATAGAGAAAATACCAGCACTTAAGAATAATAATATACACATTCAGCTTTATGGCCCTTACTATCCAGAAGAGTTAAAACAATACTCAATTTTTCATTACAATGGGAATTTGGATGCGGAAGAAATTGTGTTTAAGTTAAATGCATCTTTCGGTTTGGTATGGGATGGACCATCCGCAGTTACTTGTGAGGGGAATTTTGGGAATTATATGCAATATAATAATCCCTTTAAGGTTTCATTATACATAGCGGCTCAACTCCCTGTCATTATTTGGAAAAAAGCCGCATTAGCAAGGTTTGTAGAAGAAAATTATATAGGATTCACCGTTGACTCGTTAGAAGAGGTGGCTCCGACCATTGAAAATATGAAAGACGATGAATACGAATCTATAATGAAGAATATTCGGGCTCTATCGTATAAGATACGACAAGGGAAATTTATGGAGGCAGCTGTTAAAGACCTTTTGATGCAATATAAGGTGGAAGAGAAATAAGAACGGCTTATTTTTGCTGCGTGCATTAGTTAAAAAAACATTACTTCACTGGTATATACTTTCCGTCGTACATGCTACATGTATCTTTATTGCCGATAAAAATTTAAAATTGATGTGTTGATGATGGTGTGTACTATACTAAAAATAAACTTTTGAAAATATGAGGAGTGTTTCAATGGAGGAAAGATATCACAAGATAGAAGAATATTTGCTGCTTTTTATGATTGTCGGTATGCCTATTATGGCATTGCCAGTTAAAATACCATTTTTTGATTCTTCTGTGCCATCTATATGCTTGTCTTTAGCTTTGCTTGTCTGGGTTATCCATTGTTTCCAAACGAGAACTGTGCCTATTGCACATGGTAAATTTTTACTTATGTGTTGCATTTGGCTGATCCTATGTACAGTGATTGGTGCGTATACCTATTCTTTTTGGGACGAATCTATCATGTATTATTTACAAGGGACTAGGGTTGTTAAATTAATTGCTCATATATGGCCGGGGATTATAACATCTACACTAGGACTAGAAACAAAGTTTTTAATTTCTCAATTAATAAGCCTTGTTAGAAGTTTATTTTTCCCACTATTAGGGATATTTTTACTTTACTATAGCCTATATCGTAAAAAACCGCAACGTGGTTTGGAATGGATGAGTAAAATAGCTATTATTATGGTTTGCACATTGGGCCTTTACTCTATTCCGGAAATTGTTTGGCTTTGGACGGGAAGCCCGTTAGCTGAAAGTATACTAATCAGTATTAATCAATGTTTATATATACCAGCGAGTTCGCATTCTTGGTGGCCTCCTTTATTATGGCCTGGGCAATTACGTAGCTATGCATTGGAACCTTCGTATTTTGGTATTACAGCTGCATTTTTGATGCCATTTTTGTGGTATCGAGTTCAACAGAAAAAAAGTAAATTCGTTATATTTCTCATTTTCTATTTGTCGTTTATGATTTTTATGACCAAAGCAAGGACTGCTACTGTTATTTATTTATTTGAACTAGCTACACTAATACTAAGCAGTATATTTTCTAAGTATGCAGACTGGAAGAAGGTATGCACTATTGCGGTAATCAGTGCTGTTTTTTCTTTTGGTTTTTATATGGCAAGTAATACGGTAGTAACGATCGCTCATACTCAATCATCCGGTATCCAAACCCAAGATTTCTTTTCCACCCTGTCAAACAACTCGGAAACGTATATAAAAAAGAATATAACATCTGTTTCGGATAAAGGTGCTAGGTCTAATACAGCACGCTTTGGCAATACTGTTGCTATGACAAAGGTGGGGGTGCAGCATCCTATTTTCGGTGTAGGATTTGGATATTATAGTATGTATATGGTGGATAATTTCCCTGAATTTGCTAAAGACAATCGAGAGATTAAGCTATGGACTAGCTTTTTACTAAAAGAAGGCTTCTGGAAAACAGGCTATCCTGCATTAAATACTTTTTCCTATATTTTTGCGCAGTTTGGCCTTATAGGAGTACTTTTGTTTTGTGCTCCTTTAATATATCTGATGTGGGCTGTTTTTAAAAGAAGAACACAGTTATGTAACCGGCCTGATATAATATTTCTTGTAATAGCACTAATTGGACAAATTGGTTGTTTGTTTAGTCAAATATTTTTCTATAGTTATCCAATCACATTATCATTGCTGTATTGTACTATTTTTTGTAAATGCGAAAGTAAAGTGGAGTAAACAGGCTCTTATCATAAAGGGCCCATGAACTCAGACCAGAACTGAAAGAATTTAAGCGTGCATGATATAGTATAGGTAACAAAATGGGAAGTTGCTATCATGCCAAGAAAAAAATATATATGATCAAGACTAAGATCACCTTGTCAGTCCATTAAGGCGACAATGAAGTTAATGTCATCTGTTCCGAAAATGGCCTGAATCCAAACGTAGTCTGAAAATGGAAGCAAGAATTCCTACAGAATGCCCATTTCGTTTTTGGGTCAGATTCTGAGCGCAAAGTTATTCAGAGAAAGGAGGACGATTTGAAGAAAAAGAATGACCAAATGCTCAAAGCATGGATAGCCGGAGCCGCTGAGCAGATAAAATTATGATTGAGCGATGTTTCCGCAGTCTTAAAACAGAATAGCTTTATCCTAACGAATACCGTAACCCTGAGAGAACTTAGTCAAATGGTTAACCGGTATGTGGAGGATTACAACAACGTATGGCTTAATGAAACGCTAGAATACAAGGTACCCGATGAATTTTATTTTGGTTGTTTTGCTGCGTAGGATAAATTCGTCTAGTGGCACGCTTAAGTTTTTGACAAGGAGGGTTGACAAGAGGTTATTATATAGGAATAATGTATATAAAGACTTAAGAGATATTTTAATTTATTATTCAAATTGAATGTGGAGTGGATACTAATTGAAGGTAATATTATTAGCTGGCGGATTAGGAACACGAATTAGTGAAGAAAGTCAATTTAAACCCAAACCGATGATTGAAATCGGTGGCATGCCCATACTTTGGCATATTATGAAAACCTATGGAGCTTATGGCTACAATGAATTTATCATCTGTGCGGGGTATAAACAGCATCTTATTAAAGAATAGTTTGCTGATTACTTTTTGCATACATCAGATATTACCTTTGATTTCACCGAAGGTAATAAGATGATTGTCCATAACCAACATTGCGAACCTTGGAAAGTAACAGTTGTTGATACAGGGCTTAACACCATGACTGGTGGGCGCATTAAACGCATTCAGCCGTATGTAAACAATGAACCATTCATGATGACATATGGTGACGGAGTTTGTGATGTCAATATTGAAAAATTGGTAAAATTCCACAAAAATCATGGGAAAATTGCAACTCTTACAGCAGTACAGATTGAACAATCCAAAGGGATTTTAAATATAGGGATAGATAATGCAGTTCAATCTTTTAGAGAAAAATCTGCTCGAGATAGCGCACCTATTAATGCAGGTTTTATGGTTTTAGAACCGGCCATTTTTGACTACCTAGATGGGGATGATTGCATCTTTGAAAGGGCTCCCTTGGAAAAACTGGCCAAGGAAGGACAACTGATGAGCTATATGCACAAGGGCTTTTGGCAGTGCATGGATACTAAGCGTGAAAAGGATACGTTGGAGGAACTTTGGGAATCCGGTAGAGCGCCTTGGAAGGTATGGGATAACTGATGAATGAATTTAATCCTGATTTTTATCAGCATAAACGAGTTTTTGTAACCGGTCATACAGGATTTAAGGGGAGTTGGCTCTGCCAAATGCTTCTAAATTTAGGCGCAGAGGTCACCGGGTATGCTTTGAAGCCACCAACGAATCCATCTCTATTTGAATTAGCTGGTATAAAAAGTAAGATTCATTCTATAATCGGCGATATTCGTGATATGAATTCTCTGCAAGCAGCATTTAATGAAGCCCAGCCAGATATTGTGCTACACTTAGCAGCACAGCCATTAGTAAGGGAAAGTTATGATAATCCTGTTTATACATATGAAACCAACGTCATGGGGACTGTGAATATTCTCGAATGTATTCGGCAGAGCTCATGCGTTAAGTCATTTTTAAATGTGACGACAGATAAAGTGTACAAGAATAGAGGATGGATTTGGGGGTATCGGGAGGATGAAGAATTAGATGGATATGACCCGTATTCTAATTCTAAATCCTGTAGCGAACTCGTTACCCATTCCTATAAAAATAGTTTCTTTGCTAATCGGGATGTAGCTATTTCAACTGCTCGGGCGGGAAATGTCATTGGCGGTGGCGATTTCGCTAAGGATCGTATTATTCCTGATTGTGTACGTGCGGCTATAGCACATACAAATATTATCGTGCGAAATCCCTATTCTACACGCCCTTATCAGCATGTATTGGAACCCCTTTATGCGTACCTGATGATTGCAGCCAAGCAGTATGAGGATATAAAGTTTTCCGGTTACTATAATGTAGGGCCTAATGATGCGGATTGCTTTGAAACGGGTAAATTGGTCGATTTGTTTGTTCGCACCTGGGATGATAGTCTACAATGGGTAGATTGTTCAGATAATGGGCCTCATGAAGCCAATTTTTTAAAACTGGATTGCTCAAAGCTAAAAGCTACGTTTGGTTGGCAACCACGCTGGAATTTGGAAGAAGCCATTCAAAAGGTCGTGGAATGGAGTAAATGCTGGATTGCTGAAGAGAACATTTCTGTCTGCATGGATAAACAGATTAATGAATTTATGAAAAAAGGAATGTGAATATAGATGAGCCATTGGAAAAGTGAAGAAGAGGCTAGACAACAAATTAAAGACTTGGTTACCTCTTATTACCATGAATTTAAAGAAAACAAAAGACAATTTGCACCAGGAGACCGAATTAACTATGCTTCACGCGTGTTTGATGAAAAGGAAATGTGCGCCTTGACGGATTCTATGCTGGATTTTTGGTTGACTACAGGACGTTTTGCAGATGCCTTTGAAAAAGACTTTGCTGCCTGGATTGGTGTTAAATATGCTCATTTAGTGAACAGTGGTTCTTCCGCTAATTTGATTGCCTTCTCCGTTTTGACGGCTCCTGAACTTAAAGAACGGCAGATCAAACGAGGCGATGAGGTGATTACCGTAGCCTGCGGTTTTCCGACAACGGTTACGCCTATACTACAATATGGTGCTGTACCTGTTTTTGTTGACGTAAACATTCCTCAGTATAATATTGATGTTACACAATTAGAAGCTGTTTTATCTCCGAAAACAAAAGCAGTCATGATTGCTCATACCCTGGGGAATCCTTTCGATTTAGCGTCTGTAAAGGCTTTTTGCGAAAAACATAGCCTCTGGCTTATAGAAGACAATTGTGACGCTTTAGGAAGCCAATATACCATTGATGGTGAAACCCGGTATACGGGGACTTGGGGCGATATTGGTACGAGCAGCTTTTATCCTCCCCATCATATGACCATGGGCGAAGGCGGTTGTGTGTATACCGATAATCCGTTACTGAATCGCTTAATCCTCTCTTACCGTGATTGGGGCCGAGATTGTATTTGTCCTTCTGGGCATGATAACTTCTGCGGCCATCGATTTGATGGTCAGTACGGTGAATTGCCGAAAGGCTATGACCACAAATACGTATACAGCCACTTTGGCTATAATTTAAAAGTAACAGATATGCAGGCTGCAGTAGGTTGTGAACAGTTAAAAAAATTCCCTACGTTTATTGAAAAACGTCGAAAGAACTGGCAACGTTTATATGATGCATTGCAATCTATCCAAGATAAAATTATTCTCCCGGAACCTGCAGAAAACAGTAAGCCATCCTGGTTTGGTTTTTTGATTACTATGCGTCCTGGAGCAGGATTGTCCCGTAATGATGTTACTCGTTATATAGAAGACCACAATATTCAAACACGTCTGCTCTTTAGCGGCAATTTAATCAAGCATCCCTGTTTTGATGAGATTCGCAATACCTCTGCGTATCGTGTAGTTGGCGATTTGAAAAACACAGAGTATATTATGAATAATACCTTTTGGGTAGGCGTATATCCGGGAATGAATGATGAAATGATAGATTATATGATCCAGAGTATTATAGCTGCTTTAAATAAATAATTGGAGGTATCAAAAAATGAAAATAAAAGTCGCAAAATATATCTCTACTTTTTTAGTTGAAAAGGGAATTACTGATTGTTTTATGATTACAGGCGGTGGTGCAATGCATTTGAATGATGCCATTGGACATGAGAAAAGGATACGTTGTGTGTTTAATCATCATGAACAGGCTTGTACTATGGCTGCTGAAGGTTATGCCCGTGTAACTGGAAAAATCGCTGCTGTTTGCGTTACTAGTGGTCCTGGGGGAACAAACGCCATAACTGGAGTAGTTGGAGGCTGGCAGGATTCCATTCCAATGTTCATCCTTTCTGGACAAGCAAAGAGAGAAACTATAAAATGGTCCTGCCAAGAATTAAAATTACGACAACTTGGATATCAAGAGTTTGATATTATTAATTCAGTACAAAATATGACCAAATATGCGGTTATGGTAACAAATCCGCAAGAAGTTGCATACCATTTGGAAAAGGCTTTTTATTTGGCGATTACTGGACGTCCTGGGCCTGTATGGCTTGACATACCTTTGGATGTACAGGGGGCAATAATCGATACGGATACATTGATTCACTTTGATTCGGAAATAGAAAATCCATGGCCTGTACCTAAGGTGTCAGAAAAACAGGCTGAAGATATTTTAGTCAAAATAAAGCAAGCAAAAGCACCTTTGATTGTAGCCGGTACAGGCATTCGTGTAGGTGATGCGGAAAATGAATTTTTGGCATTAGTTAATAAACTACAAATCCCTGTAGTTACTGCTTGGGGAGCAAATGATACACTTTCTTTTGATAATCCATTATTCGGCAGAGTTGCATCTTCACTGTATACATGGCTTCATGAGATATAATTATTTAGTGATATAGTGGGTGCAGTATGGATCTGATTGAAATCATGTGGATTCGGGGACCAGTGAATATTACGGCCTATGGAAATCACGAATCCGGTCATTTGGAAATCACCTCTTCCATGTAAATGTTATGAGACAAGAACCACTATCCAATAAGACATTGTTATTCGCTTAACGCAGGACCCAGCAGCCCGTAAACTTCCCGCATAGAGTGGTAGTCTTCTGGGTTCGTAGGTATACGTTAATCTTGTATGAATCTTGTGTAATACAATCGAGAATGGCTTCAGCCAGATGGCATTCTTTACCACACAGTTGTTCATGCCAACCGCTGGAATCGTAGTGGAGCTAATTTTTATTTGTTTAATTATTATTCATTTAGTGAATGTAAGATTACATAGTAAATATATGACATTTAAATTCATATTGAATAGGGAGGATAAGAATGTGCTTGGCATAGAGGATGACAGAAACATCGTATCAAAAAAATGTTTAGTACTCATACTGCTAGCTTCTTTTGGAATTACTTTGGGCATATTACTTTGTAGTATGTATATCTATAAAATTGCGCCTTTTGGTAATCAGTCATTTGTATTTGGCGATGGGTATAATCAATATATTGATTTTTTCAACTTTTTTAAAGATGTACTTATGGGAAATAACTCATTATCCTATACCTTTAGCAATAATCTTGGTGGTTCATACGTAGGACAGTTTGCTTATTACGTTTCTTCTCCATTTAGTCTGTTAGTCGTATTTTTTCCTAAGGATCAAGTATATGATTTCTTTGATGTGGTGGTGGCCTTAAAGATTAGTCTGGCGTCGGCAACGTTTGCCTATTTTCTGTCGAAACGCTTTAAGGGAAAATTATACCCAGGCATGGCACTGTTGTTTTCGTTAGCTTACGGCTTTATGTCTTACAACCTGCATCAGATTAATAGTATCATGTGGCTGGATGGGGTATACATGCTGCCATTTATGTTACTTGGGGTGTACCAGGTAATACGGAATCGGAAAATTACTCTATTGGCAGTAAGCACTTCCCTTTCTATTATATTTAATTGGTACACCGGAGGAATCAACTGTATTTTTGTATGTTTCTGGCTTGTCTTGGAATGGTATTTGCAGTTTGGTACCTTCTCAAATTTCTTTAAAGATAAACAAATTTTGATCAGATTTATGCTGGCTATGTCTCTTGGAGTTTTGATCAGTATGGTCTTATTTTTACCTGCCATTTTACAATTGCGATCAGGTGTAGGGAATTCCTTTGACTGGAATCATTTTTCTTTAGGAAAAAGAGGGAGTATTGGTCTTTCTCTGGGAGGCTTTTATCTGGGAAATTTTAGCACAGCCGAAAAGGTAGCTTTGTTTACAGGAAGTCTTTCCGTACTCGGTATTATTCAGCTATTGTTTACTGCTGGCCGTAAAATGCGTATAGCCGCATTTATGTCTTTATTTTTTCTGGTGCTGTTATTCCATTGGAAGCCTTTTTATTTTTTGTTTTCGTTGTTTAAAGATGCAACGAGTTTTTATATCCGCTATTCTTATACTGGAGCAGCAATTCTTTTATTCCTAGGAGCATTATATTTCTCGCACTGGCTGGAACAAGCTTATACAAAGAAAAACTTGTTGATTGGATTTTTACCGCCGCTTTTTTTACTTTTCATGCATATGATAAAGCCAGGAGAACATCTTGATTATGTATACGGAACAGCAACTTTTCTTGCCGTTTTCAATGTGGTTTTATATCTAATCCGGACGACAGGGAAAAGGAAAATCTTATTCGGCTTGCTGGGGATACTTGTTCTATGCGAAATGGGAACGCAAGCAAGTCTGTTCTTAAAAGATATCCACAGCCCAAGCAAGGTTGCGTATAGCCAGTATGAGCTAGCGGAGGAGAATATGATTCATGAGCTACAGATACAGGATTCGTCCCAGTATCGTATCAGTCAGACGTCAAATCGGCAGACAGTGCAAAAAATCACAACAACACCTGTCTACAATGAAGCAGTGGGGTTTAATTACTGGGGTATTGGCGGGTATACATCTGTCCCTTCTAATCGCCAGATGAAATTATTGGATAATCTGGGCTATAGGGAAGAACATATGCGGATGAATGTGATTAACATGCCTGTACTTCCAGCAGATTCCTTTTTAGGCGTGAAATATATTCTTTCACATTATCCCGTTGAAGGCTTGAAAGAAGACAAAATCATTCCTGCGGCGAATTATAAGAAGGTGTACCAGAATCCTTACGCATTGCCAATGGCTTTTGTTTGCCAGCCTGATGAATCGGAGATTACAGGTAGTAATCCGTTTTTATATACTAATAGTTTATATAGTCATTTAATCGGGAAAAAAGTTTCTATTTATCAGCCTATTGTTTATCAGGCACGTCCTTCAGAAAATGGTGTTATATATACGTTAGAAGGATACGCAAGCGAGGAACCCCTGTATGGAAATATTACGTCTAACCAAAAACTGAAGGGCAAAATAAAAGCAGGCGAATTCTATGAAATTCCTTACTCAGATTGGACTACGCAGAGTGTATTCTATATTCCGAAAAAAGCTACAAAGGCCCCGAAAATAACACTGACAACTTCAAAGCCTCAAGCAATACAAGAGGCCCAATTCTATGAAGTGAATCTCGATGCGCTCAAGGCAGTCACGAGTGAAATGCAAAAAAGAGAAGCTACCCATTTAGCAATTGAAAACGGGAATATATACGGCTATGTCCAAGGCAGGAAGGGAGAATCGCTATTTCTCTTAGTGCCAGTAGATAAAGGATGGAAAATCCTTCGCAACGGTAAAGAGGTAAGCCCTGTTCCATTTGCTGATTGTTTCATCACGATTCCGTTGGTTGATGGAGTAAATGAAATATCTATGACATACCATCTCCCGGGATTTTGGCTGGGGATAGGCTTGTCATTGCTCGGAATTGTACTATTAATTGGCTTTTGCAGGTATGCTCAAAAAAGTAAACGCAACATGAATACAACAACACTTTAATTTTGGATTATTTTAAGAATCACTTAGCATATTTGATTTTCATAGGCTGGACTACTCAACAAAAAAACGATTTAACCTGTATTGAATGGGAGGATAAGAACGTGCATGCTTGGGATGGAGAGACAGAAGAAATTACAAAGGGAGGAGAGAAGTATCGTTCATTATATACAAAATACTATTTACTGGAAGAAAAGGTAATAGGGATAGTTCGGAATTTCTTTCAGTTAGATAGGACGGCACGTTATGCCTTTTTTTCGATCCTCTTGTTTACGTTTTTATACATCCTGCCAATCATATTGGCCAATGTGTATTATAATGATGATTTGGCTCGATCCTATGTTGGGTATTTAGGCTGGCGCAATGACGGCAGGCCTTTAATGGAGGTGCCATTTTTTCTGTTTAATAGTAGTAGAAAACAAGTTGCCGATTTTTCTCCTTTGTTACTTATTTTTGCAGGTGCAATTTTTTCGTACTGCTTGACGCTGTTTTGTCGTAGAAGTCTCCCAAAAGCTTCTTGGTTTGGCATGTTTACTGTGGCAGCTTGTGTGTACTTTAATTTCTTTATGTTAGAAAACCTATCATATAAATATGATACATTTGGAATGATTATTGCCCTCAGTCTGCCCTTTGCCGCATTTTCCATGCCAGAGGAGTGGCCAGTAAAAATAAAGGCTCCATTACTATCTCTATTATTACTATGTTCATTATCGCTATATCAGGCAACGATTGGCGCGTATGCCGGTCTTTTGCTCTTTATACTCACATTACGCATTTATCGCGATGAATCGTTGATGAATATAGGCAAAGACTTGTTTTGGAAAATTATGGTATTAGGGATGGGCGCTATCATTTATAAATTTTTAATTGTGAACTTTGCGATGGTACCGTCACAGTATTCAGCACAGCATATGGGCATACTAAATCCTATTAGCCAGAATTTCCTTGCTGTATTCTATGAGCATATAACAAAATTTTGTGCTTTATTCTATTTATATTTTCCTAGTTTTAAGCGAATTCTGCCAATCTTGCTAGGGCTACTGGGGTTGTCATCTTTTTATCTCGCCTGTCTTACGTATCAAAAGAGAAAAGAACGAAAAATCGTACGGTTTGGAATTGCACTTTGGGTATTCCTTACTCCCGCTTTTCTCTGGCTAGCTTCTTTTCTTTTGCTGTGCTTATTAAAAAAACCTATATATGCCAGCCGTGTTCTGTTGTCTTTTGGTGTAGCCACACTTTACGGTGGTTTTCTTTTTTATCAGGTGCAACAGAAGATCAGGCTTTTTGCTATTGTTCCACTGGGGGTTCTGATCATCACGTTGGCATCGTCTTCTCTATACGGTAATTTGCTTACCCGTCAGGAAGATATGAACAGACAGGTTGCAACTTACTTGGTATACGATATTAACGCTGTGCAACAACAAATGAAAACATCGTTTAATACGCTGCAGTTGACCGGTGGCATGATAAAATGCCGGGAATTACAATTATCTGAGGAACGGAAACCACTGCTGACTCAGATGGTAACAAAGTTTTCTTTGGGCGGGGGATTATGCTTCAGAAAGCAGTATATACAACATATGCAAAATAGTGAATGGAAGATAGATGATAAAGGCCCTTTGTCAGGTGTGGTACCCCCTTCTAGTAAGCAACCTCTAGTAATGAATGAGTTTTACAACATCACCCCGGATGGGGATAAGTTAATCATTACTTTTAAAGACTTTCAGAAGTAAGGCCATGATAAAGGTCTGAATATTACGGCCTATGAAATCACCGGTCCGGCTGCTTGGAAATCACCTCTTCCAGGAAAATGTTATGAGGAAAAATTCTTGCCCCAGGCTAAATGCCTGAGACAAGAACCGCCGTTCAATAAGACATTGTTTTTTGCTTAACGTAGAATCCAGCCCGTAAACTTCCTGCATAGAGTGGTAGTCTTCAGGGTTCGTAGGTATAACGTTAATCTTGTATGAATCTTGTGTAATACGATCAAGAATGGTTTTAGCCTGAAGGATTTCTTTGCCACACAGTTGGTCATACCAACCGCTGGGACCGTATTGAGAGCAGAAGATAGTTGAGGAATGTTTTATTCTGCGGTGCAGTGATTATATTAAATCACTTACGAAGAGTATGTTTTGATAAAATCAATGAAAATGTGAGTAACAGTAATATAGAATTTGTATTTTGGATAATTTTTTACCAGACTATTGGGGAGACTCAGGTAGATGTTGTCAAAATTGATTAATCATAAGAGGGATTCTAACTACTGAACAGTAAGCGCTCAATAAAACCATGTACCTAACAAAGAAGCCCACCCGAGTTATTCTC
>OKSB01001974.1_pt1 | contig 19288 bp, 20 predicted proteins | sample 1601171 | NCBI WGS metagenome assembly OKSB01 (sample SAMEA3541496, study PRJEB24748) | human gut metagenome | biome: human gut; feature: human-associated habitat; material: faeces | place: China | collected 2012 | reverse complement strand
GGTGAAGTTCGACGACGCCAGCGGGCGAAAGAACGTAGTGTTAACACGCCCTAGTCGTCCGTACCCGGCTTGCCGGAATCCTCAGGGGCGGTTGGGATATCGTCAGCCTCGGCAGCACTGTCGCCGGGCGCGGGGTGAAACGCCAGGACCCGGCAGCGCCGCGCGGGCCGGCCGTCCTGAATGTGTTGCCCGCCTGTCTGTCCGGCGGCGGGGGCTTCCGCGGGCTCCAATCCGAAGTCCGGGGCAAGGCTTTCGGGGGCCTCAAGCTGATCCTGCGCGCCGGGGCGGCTCTGCTGCGACCAGTAGTAATTGAAAAGCTGATTCTTCCAGCGCTTGGCCTGGATCAGCGAAAAGATCAGGGCCGCTTCCTCCCAGCGCTTGGTGGGCTCGAAGCGGCTGGCGGTCGTGGCGTATTTGCTCCACAGCGACATGAGCGAAGCTTCATCAATGGCGTCCAGTTGTTGCGCCAGCCGGGCGAGCAGTTTTTCCATGTGACCTCCTGGGCAGTGTGGTGACAGTGTCAGACTGATGAAAAAGGCCGTATGACCTTTTCCCGGCACCGTCGGCAAGAGCGTGCTCTCGCCGACTCCCGCGAAAAAGTGCCTTCCCGCGCCGCCACTTTTGCGGTCGCCCGCTCTAGTGGGATGCCACGCCCCGCCTGCCGGTTCGGCGTGAAGACCGCACAGCAAAAAACGCGGTTTTTGCTGTGCTCGCGGCGCTCTTGTCGCCGCGCCGGGCTCCACAGCCCGTTTCCCATCGGGCTGTTATGTATGTTGTTGCGCCCGGTTCGTCAACGCGCCCGCCGCGCCCGCCGCGCTTGGAAAGGCGGGTCTGGCCCCTGGAGGCTTTTTGTGCTATGCAGGCGCTTCCGCGACCGGCGACAACATCGGAGGCAGCATGTCGGATCTCAAGGCCATGTACAGCACTGTCCGCAAGGACGCTTTCCCCGAAACCATGACCATCATCCTGGGCGAGGAAAAACTCGTCTACGAAAAACGCGTCTGGACCCTGGACCAGGAAGAAAAAGGCCTGCGCTACGGCGAAAATCCCGATCAGCCCGCCGCGCTTTATGCCCTGAAGCGGGGCTCCCTGACCTGCGGCGGCCTGACTTGGCGCGGGCCGGGCAACGGCATCGTCTCCGCCCTTACCGAGGCGCAGATGATCCAGGCCGGAAAGCATCCGGGCAAGACCAACCTCACCGACGTGGACAACGGGGCCAACATTCTGCAATACCTCGCCGAACGTCCGGCGGCCGTGATTCTCAAGCACAACAATCCCTGCGGCGCGGCCTGGGCCGACGACGGCGTGGCCGTCGCTCTGGAGCGGGCCTTCTGGTGCGACCGCATCGCGGCTTTCGGCGGCGCGGTGGTGGTCAACCGGCCCTTCAGCCGCGAGGCCGCTGAAATGGTGGCGACCAATTATTTCGAAGTGGTGGCCGCGCCCGCTTTCGAAGAAGGCGCGGTGGAGATCCTCAAGCGCCGCAAGAACCTGCGCATCATGGAATTGCCCGGCCTGGGCCGTTTGGACGAGCTGACCCGCTCGGCCTTCCTGGATATCAAGAGTCTGGCCGACGGCGGCGTCATTGTGCAGAAATCCTTTGTGAACCGCATCGTTACGGATGCCGACTTCCTGCCCGCCACTGCCTCCACCAAGGAAGGCCTTGAGGTGGCGGCGCGCGCGCCTGACAAGGCCGAACTGGCCGACCTGCGCTTTGCCTGGGCCGTGGAAGCGGGCGTGACCTCCAATTCCGTGATTTTCGTCCGCGACGGGGCCACCCTGGCCATCGGCACCGGCGAGCAGGACCGCGTGGGCTGCGTGGAACTGGCCGTGCACAAGGCCTACACCAAGTACGCCGACGCTCTTGCCTTCAAAGAACTGGGGCTTTCGCTCTACGAGCTCAAGCAGAAGGCCGCGAGCGACGCCGCCCTGAACGACAAGCTGACCGACATCGGCCTGCGCACGCGCGAGGCGCGCGGCGGCCTGCTCGGTTCGCGTCTGGTTTCCGACGGCTTTTTCCCCTTCCGCGACGGCGTGGACGCCGCCGTGGCCCAGGGCGTGTCGGCCATTGCCCAGCCCGGCGGCTCGTTGCGCGACGCCGAGGTGATCATGGCCTGCAACGAGGCGCGGCCGCAGGTGGCGATGGTGTTTACGGGGCAGCGCTCCTTTAAACATTAGGCGGCATGGAACCTTTTTGCCCCTGGCGGCGTCAGGCGTCGCGGCCCGGCTTGGTTACGTAGACGGCTACGCGCCCGCGCCGGGCCGCTTGCCTTTCTTGCCAGCGACAAAAAATTTCCATGCCGGGAATAAGGAGTCGTATGCCGCTTCCCACCTCCTTCAGCACAGCGCCACCCCAAGCGGCTTTCCCCCGGCTCTGCGTGTCCGCGCTGTCCGGCGGGGGCGGCAAGACCCTGCTTTCCCTGGGCTTGGCGCGGGCGGCATCCGCCGCCGGGGTGGCGGTCAAGCCCTTCAAGAAGGGGCCGGATTATATTGACGCGGCCTGGCTGGCCCTGGCCGCCGGGCGGCCCGCTACCAATCTGGACCCCTACTTTCTGCCGCCCGCGCGGCTGCGCGCGCTTTTTATCCAGGCCATGGAGGCGCTGCTCCGTAGCGATTCGGTCGAGGCAGGCACGCCAAATGTGCTGGGCCTGGTGGAAGGCAACCGGGGCTTGTTCGACGGCCTGGACGTGGAGGGCTCCTGCTCCACGGCGGAACTGGCGCGCGCGCTGGACTGCCCCATCCTGCTCAGCCTGGACTGCACCAAGATGACCCGCACGGCGGCGGCTCTGGTCCAGGGCATGCTCCATTTTGAAAAAGGCCTCCGTTTTTGCGGCGTGGTGCTCAACCAGGTGGGCTCGGCCCGGCATGAAAGCGTGCTGCGCCGCGCTCTGGAAACCTACACGGATGTGCCCGTACTGGGCGCGCTGCCGCGCCTGGCGGAAAACCCCCTGCCTGAACGGCATATGGGCATTGCCTGTTGCGGGGATTCTCTGGCCGGGGACGCGGAACGCCGTCTGGACGATCTGGCCGCCCTGGTGCGCGCGCATCTGGATCTTTCGGCCGTACTGGCGGCGGCGCGGGATGTCTCCCTTCTGGGCGGGGAAGATTCCGCGCGGGAAAAGGATGCCGAAGACGGCGTGGAACTTCTCTCCGCGCCGAGCGAGCGCGGCGACGTTGCGACCAGCCTTTTTCCACGGCCGCGCATCGGGTATGTGCGTGATGCGGCGCTCTGGTTTTACTATCAGGAAAATCTGGAGGCGCTGACCCGCGCCGGGGCGGAGCTGGTTCGGCTTTCCCTCCTGGACGGCGGCCCGGAATCCGGCTCTGATCCCTGGGAGGGGCTGGACGGCCTGTATCTGGGCGGCGGTTTCCCCGAAGACTGCGCGCCGGAGCTGAGCCGCTCGCCGCGTTTGCCCCTGTTGGCCCGTCTGGCCCGCGAAGGCCTGCCCATCTATGCGGAGTGCGGCGGCTTCATGCTGCTGGCTCGGGGCATAGAGCGGGAGGGCAGGCTCTGGCCCATGAGCAATGTCTTTCCGGTGACGGCGCGCTTTTGCGCCAAGCCTCAGGGCCTGGGCTACGTACAGGGCACGGTGCGGGCGGAAAATCCTTTTTTCCCGCCGGGCCTGAGCCTGCGCGGGCATGAGTTTCACTATTCGCGCTGCCAGTGGGAAGGCGCGGCGCCTTCCTGCGCTCTGGAGCTCTCGCGGGGCAAGGGGATGGGCCATATCGGCGGCATGGCCTGCGACGGCCTGACGCGGGGACGGGTCTGGGCCGCTTATACCCATATTTTCGCACCAGCCGTGCCGTGCTGGGCGGATAATTTTGTGGCCGCTGCCCGGCGTTTCCGCCAAGAGCGGAACGGTGCGGCCTGAGTGGACAAGGGAGGTGGCATGCGCGTTTCCGTAATCATCCCGGCCTGGAATCTCTGGCAGATGACGGCGGCCTGTCTGCGCTCCCTGGCGACGCATTCCGCCGGCCAGGACCTGGAAGTGCTGGTGGTGGATAACGGCTCCACGGATGCCACGGTCGGCGAGCTTGAGCCTCTGGGGCAAAGCCTCTGGGGCGCGGGCTTCAAGGCCTTGCGCCTGCCGGAAAACCTGGGTTTCGCCAAGGCCTGCAATCTGGGGGCGCGCGCCGCCGCAGGCGAACTGCTCTTTTTTCTGAATAACGACACCACCTGTACTCCGGGCTGGCTGCCGCCGTTGCGCGCGGCTTTTGAGGATGCCCGCCTCGGCGCGGCCGGGCCGTTGCTGCTCTATCCCGACGGCACGGCGCAGCATTGCGGCATCAGCTTCTCACCTTTCTACAAAGTCAGCCATATTTACGAGCATTTTCCCGGCAACCATCCCGTACTACGGAAAAAGCGCCCTTTGCAGGCCATTACCGGCGCGGCCCTGATGCTGCGGCGGCAGGTATTTGAGACCTGCGGCGGCTTTTTTGAAGGCTACCGCAACGGCTGTGAGGATGTGGATTTCTGTTTTGCCGTCCGGCGGCAGGGCTTCCGTCTGGCCGTGATCGGGGAAAGCGTGTTATATCACCACACCAGCCAGACGCCGGGCCGTTTTGAGCATGATTTGCAGAACGGCAAGCTCTTTTATCAGCGCTGGCGCCAGGATGTGACGGCGGATATGCACCGTCTGGCCCGTATGGACGGCTATGAGCTGCGCATCGGGCCCACGCTTTCCTGTCGACTGGGTCTGCCCGAGGTGCGGGAGCGGGAACTGGACGCGGCCTTTGCCGGTGCCGCATTCGACGCGGCGGCCTGCGTCGCGCAGTTGGAGCGTGAACCGCTCTGGCGCGGGGGCTGGCTCCGACTCATGGACCAGTTGGAGGCCCAGGGCCGGGGGCCTGACGCCCTGCGTGCGGGCGTACGCGCCCTGTCTTTTTTTTCTTCGCCGGATGTGCAGAGCCGCCTGTTGCGCCTGTTGCGGAAAGAGGGCCTGCAGGAACAGATGGTGGAATTCATGCACGGCCTGGAAGAGGACAGAGACGCCAAGGGAGACAGCGCTTCGCGGCGCGCCTTTGTCCAGGCGGCCAGGCGCAAAGCCTATGCCGACGGCGACACGGCTCTGGCCGATTTGCTTAACGCCTGGCTGTTGGGCTACGGCAAAATCCGGAACTAGTATATTTCAGCTTTGAAATGCTCCGATGCCACAAAAAGCGCCGCCTATCCGGCGTCGCTTTTTGTTTCCGTGGAGCCGTGGCCTGTCAAAAACGCTTGAGCACCAGATCGGCCAGCGCGCGTTTGGGCACATAGTGCACGCCCTGTTCGTCACGCCAGTAGCCGAACGAGCCGTCGGCGGGCATGGGGGCGATCCGGCGTTTTTCTTTGGCGACGCCCAGGCCCAGCACCAGGGCGATCTTCATGCCCTCGGGCACGTCCAGCAATTCCGGCGCGGCCTTATGGTCAAAGGACTGAATGATGCAGCAACCCCAGCCCCGGCTGGCGGCCGCAAGCTGGATGGTCTGGCAGGCAATGCCTGTGTCGTAGCAGAGCAGTTCCTTGCCGTTTTCAGGCATCAGCACGGCAATGAACGCCGTGGGCCGCTCGCCGGGATGGGGGCCGCCCCAGTCTTTAAGCGCTCCGGCCCAGCGGGTCAGGGTGAACAGTTTTCGGCAGGTCTCGCCCGGTCCCACCAGAATAAAACGCAGCTCCTGGGCGTTGCGGGCCGAGGGTGCCAGGCGGGCGCACTCCGTCAGCCAGTCCAGGTCAGCCATGCTCAGGGGCTTGTCCTCTTCAAAACGGCGGCAGGTGCGGGCCGCCTCCACCAATTCCTTGAAGTCCATGTTCCGCTCCTTACGTATTTTGCGTTTGAAATATTGCACATTTCAAATGCTACGCCGCCCAAGTGCAAGGAGGCGGCGTCCGCACGCGGCCACCAGAGCAATTCGCTTATTTCAAATGAGAATTGCTCTGGATTGTGCGGGGATATGCCTGCTCTACCTTACAGCGTTGCCAGCAGAAACCACAACTGCCCCAACTCGATGGCCGCGCCCAAAAAATCGCCGGAAAGCCCGCCATGTGATCGGGCCTGTGCGGCCAGGCGGCGTGTGAGACAATATTGCGCGACGATCAGGACCAAACCTTGCCAAAGGGAGAGGCCCAAAGCCGCCAGCAGGCAGACCAGCAGCAGCGCCCCCAGCCGGTAGACGCGACGCACTGTCGGACCGGCCCCGGCGCAGGCCAGGCCGCCCAGAGAATCCGGGTTATGGGGCGGCGCGGAGGCGGCCAGCCAGACAGCGCAGGCCCGGCCCCATGCCGGTGCGAGCACCGGCATGAGCCACTGCCCGGCGGCCAGATGCCAGGCGAGGGCCAGCCATTGGCCGCTGAAAATCAGCAGCAGGCTCAACGCGCCGAAGGCACCCAGGCGGCTGTCCCGCAGAATTTCCCGGAAACGTGCGCCGCTCGCGCCGCTGCCGCAGGCGTCGCCCAGATCGGCCAGACCGTCCCAGTGCAGGCCGCGCGTGCTCCACAGTTCCAAGGCCAACCAGAGCCAGGCCGCCAGAGCGGCGGCGGGCCAGGCTGTCCCCATAGCGTGGGAGGCTCCGGTTGCGGTGGAAAGAATGGTCAGGGCCAGCCAGGCCGCCAGCGTGCAGAGGCAGCCCAAAGCCAGACCGGCGGGCGCGAACCACGGCACGCTGGCCGCCAGAGATTGCGCGGTGAAACTCCGGGGCGGCGCAAGGCGGCTCAGAAAAGCCAGGGCATCTAGAAAACGTCCGCCCCATGCGGCTGGAGACATGCCGGGTCCGTTCAATAACGGGCCTGGGTATGATTGAAGGCCAGGGCGTAGAGGTGGTGGAAAAAGTCCACGTATTCCACGTGAACGCGTTCCGGCACTTTGATCCGCGCGGGCGCGAAGTTGAGAATGGAGATCAGGCCCGCGTCCATCAGGTGCTGGGCCGCGCGTTGAGCGCGTTCCGGCGGGGTGGTGATGATGCCGATTTCAATGTTCAGCTCCGCCACCATGCCCTTGAGATCCTTGGTGCAATGCACTTCCAAGCCGTGCACGATTTCGCCGATCTTGAAGGGATCGCAGTCAAAGATGCCCACGATGTTGAAGCCGCGCGCGCGGAATTCCCCGTGGTTCAGAATGGCCTTGCCCAGGTTGCCCACGCCGATCAGGGCCATACGCCATTCGCGGTCCACGCCCAGTGCCGAGGTAATGGCCGCGATGAGCGAGGTTACATGGTAGCCCACTCCGCGGATGCCGAATTCCCCGAAGTAGGCCAGATCCTTGCGCACCTGCGAGCCGTTGACGCCGCAGGCTTCGGCCAGGGGGTTGGAGGAAATGACTTCCACATCGTCGCGGGCGAAATTTTCAAGCACCTGCACGTAGGTGGCAAGACGCTGGATGGTGGCGCGGGGAATGTGTTTGCTTTTGGGTTGAGTGACCATGTGCGGTGCCTTATAGCTCGGAGCAAATCCGTTAATGTTGACTTGTGAAATAAAGTATTATTCAGAATACTTGAAAACGGAGCATTGCGCAAGAGGGCTGCCGCGCAGGTCCGGCTGGGGGCGCGCTGACCGTTTGCCTGTTTGTTTTGTCCGCCGTTACGCGGAGTTGCGTGTCCGGGAGGGACGAAACAACTAGAGCCTGTCGGCGCCGGGCGCGGTCCGCGGTAAAGGATGAAGGCCTGTCGTGACGGACGCGGCTGCGCGTTCGGGTGTAACCGTGCCGAAATCCGGCGAGATCCGCGCACACAAAAAAAGGGAGGCCTTGGCCTCCCTTTTTTTGTGCGATCGAACGCGAACTACGCGTAAGGGTTGGCGTAGAGCAGGATGAAGCTGATGACCAGAGCGTAAATGGCCAGAGATTCGATGAAGGCGAAGGCCAGAATCATGGTACCGGTGATCTTGCCGCTCACGTCGGGGTTGCGGGCAACGCCTTCGCAGGCGCCCTTGAGGCCCAGGCCCATGCCGATGCCGCAACCGAAAGCGGCGATGCCGATGCCGAGGGCAGCGGCCAGGCAGGTGTAGCCCAGAGCGGCGGAGTCGAGCTGGTTGGCGGCAAAAGCCATGCTGGCCAAGCCCAGCAGCGCCACGGTGTTCAGGGCGATCATCAGAAATTTACGCATGAGAGCACTCCTTACACTGGTTTATAGTTGGGTCGCGTACGACCATTCCCCCAAATGATGCGAGCAGTTTCATTCCGGAATCCGGGCCGCATGCTCAGGCGGTTCCGGCGGCGGCTCCGCCCGCGGCCCGGATTCCGGACCGCGAGGGAGATCTCGGCGTGTCGGTTTAGTGCTCAGGGCCTTCCAGAGCGCCCTTGATGTAGAACATGGTCAGCATGAAGAATACGAAAGCCTGCATGGTCTTGCCCAGAAGGAAGAGGGCGTAGATGGGCAGGGTGCCCAGCAGGGGCGCCATGACAAAGAAGAGAATCATGACGATTTCCTCACCCCGGATGTTGCCGAAAAGACGGAGGGAGAGAGAAACCGGGCGCGAGAGGTGCGAAACCACTTCCAGCGGGAACATCAGCGGAATGAGGAATTTGGACGGGCCGGTGAACTGATTGATGTAATGGCTTTTCCAGCGCATCAGGCCCACGGCGTTGTAGTAGACGAGCACGAAGAGCGCCATGCAGACCGTGGTGTTCAGATTGGCCGTGGGCGCGTCGAAACCGGGGATCAGGCCCATGAGGTTCATGCCGAAAATGTAGATAAACATACCGGCCAGCAGGGGCACGTATTTGCGCCCCACCTCACCCATGGTGGAACAGACAAAGCGTTCAATAGTATCGACGAGCGCTTCGAAGAAGTTTTGTAGGCCCCCCGGCACAAGCGTCAGCCGCCGGCGCATGATCAAGGCCACCGTGAAGAGGATGGCCATGCAGACCCAGGAATAAAAGACGTGTTTGAATTCAATCACCTGTCCGCCGATAGTGATCTCGTCCATGCCCATAAATGTGGAAAGCAATACCGGATGCGGCAAACCACCTGCCATGAGCCAGCCTCCTGTGTGGATACAAGCTGAACCGTGTTTTCAAAGGCCGCGCGGCGCGAATGCCCGAGGCCTTTCCCCCAATGAAGTGTTCCGTCCGGCGGCTCCGCCGCCCGCTGTCTCAACGCCGTGCGTTACGCGAAGCCACGGCAAAGGTTATCAGGGCCGTGGCCGCCCCGGCGGTCAGGCCGCCCAGAATGGCCGTTACCGGCGCTTTGCAGACTATCAGGGCCCAGTAGAGCAGCCCGCCCAGCAGCAGCAGCCTGCCGCCCCAGCGCAACAATACCACGCGTAAAAACGCGGTGCTGTATTCGCCCAGGCCCGCGCGCAGGAAAAAGCGCGCCAAGCTCCAGAACGTCAGGGTCATAATGCCCAATCCCACGCCGAACCAGAAAAACCAGGGCGTCGCGCTGAAAGCCGCGCCGCCGCCCAGCAGAAACAGGGCCGTCAGCAGCAGTTCGTTGCGCACCAGCGGCCGGATGACCGGGTGCCCGATGCCCCGCCGCCAGAGCCAGGCGTCAAGGCTGTGCGTCATGGTTTTCAGCGTCTGCGCGGTCATTTGTCTCTCTGGTTCCCTGCGTTGCGCCCGCCCCGGTGCCGGTCTGCCGCGTCGGCATGCCGGACGTCGGGCTGAGGCCCTTGCGGCGGGCGTCTTCAGCCGCCATTTTTTTCAACAGATGCTGCGTGTCCCGGTAGACATTCAAAAAACCGGCGGCAATGCCCAGCAGCAGGAAAAACAATTTGCACCAGGGGCTGGTATCCAGCCAGTAATCCAGGCCGTAACCTATGGCGAAGCCCACCAGCGGCCCGCTGACCAGATGCAGGCCGATGACCCCGGTGGTTGCCAGGGCTTCCATGCCGCTCTGCTGTTGTTTGAGAATATCCTTGAACGACATGGGCCGCCTCCGCGTTGTGTCAGCGGCGCGCACATCTTTTACATCCGCGCTTTGGAACCCTGGTGGAAAAGCCGCCCTCTCAGGTGTGGGCGTCAGTTCCCGCTGTCACCCGGCAAATCCTATGTTTGCTATGATTTTGCCCTAACGCTGTGTAAATTATCACAGCCTCCCCGGCGCGTCAACGGCTTTGCGCCGAAACATTCGGCATCTGCGCATATTTTCGCCGCAAGCGCGGGCCTGCCGGGGTTGTTTTTGACCTTTTCAGGACTTAAGCCGCCAGAGGCTGAGGCATTCCAGGTGCGGCGTATGCGGAAAAAGATCCACGGCCGCCAGCCGTTCCAGGCTGTAGCGCGCCTGGAGGCCGTCCGCGTCCCTGGCCAGGGTGGCCGGGTTGCAGGATATATAGAGGATAGTTTGGGGCCGCAGCGCCAGCAGGCCGTCCAGAACCCGAGGGGCGAGACCGGCGCGCGGCGGGTCGGCCAGTACCGTGTCCCAGCCGGGACCGCGCCGCTCACGCCGCAGCCGGTCCAGCAGGGCCGCCGCATCGCCCGCTTCGTAGCGGCACCGGGTCAGTCCGCCGCGTTCCGCGTTGCGCCGGGCCAGAGCCACGGCGCGTTTGTCGCATTCCAGGCCCAGAAGCCGATCGTAGTCAGGAGCCAGCAGTTGCCCCGGCGCGCCCACGCCGCAGTAAAGGTCCAGCAGGGATGCGCCGTTTTCCGCGCCGCCGCGCGTCTGCCGGAGCATGTCCTGAGCCAGGCGGGCCAGATTCTGCGCGGCTCTGGTGTTGACCTGAAAGAAAGAAGCCGCGTCCAGGGCGAACAGGCAATCGCCCAGCGGCAGGTGGAGCAGGGCGGCTTGCGGATCTTCCCCGCCTCTCCCGTTAAGGCAGAGCACGCGCCGCTCACCGGCGGCCAGGGCATCGGGGCTTTGCCGTTCCTCATGGACAAAGGCGGCCAGGTCCGGAAAGCCGCCCAGCAGCTCTTCGCCCAGAGCGCGCGCGGCGGCCCGTCCGTCCGCACCGCCGGGACTGGTTACGCACAGGGCCCACCAGTGTGGCGCGGGGTCGTCTTCCCGTCTGCCGCTGCGCAGAACCAGGAAGCGCCAGAAGCCGTGCGATCCGGCTGCATGGGTCTTTTTGTCCCGGCCACGGCCGCGCCGTGCTGGCGGAGCGGCATAGGGGGCGAGGCCGCTCTGTTCCGCCGAGCGACGGGCAGCGGCCAGAATGTCCTGGGCCCCGGCGGGCAGCAGCACACAGCCCGGCACCGCGATGACTCCGGCGCCGCCCCGGCGGCGCTGCCCCAGAATCAGATTGCCGCCCGCGTCCCGGCCAAAGGCGAATTCCATCTTGTTGCGGAACGCCGCCTGCTCCGGGGAAGGGTGCGGCGGCTCCAAAACCGCTGCGAGCATGCCCCGGTCCAGATGCCCGATGCGGGTCAGGGCCGCCAGGGCCAAATCTTCCTTCCAGCGCAGCTGCGCCGGGTAAGGCATGATCTGCAGAGGGCAGCCGCCGCAGATATGCTGGTGCGGGCAGAGCGCCGGCACGGCGTCCGGGGCCGGGCGCAGCACGTCCAGCAGGTCGGCCTCCACAAGGCGGGCCTTGCGCCTGACGATCCGCGCGCGGACAATCTGCCCCGGCAGCGCGCCGCTCACAAAGACGGCCGTGCCGCTTCCACGGGTTTCGCTGTTCTGGCCTGTCTCCGGCAGACGGGCGATGCCGCGTCCGTCGTGGGCCAGGCTGTCCACTGTCAGGGTGAGAATTTCGCTCATGGCGGCACGGTAGCAGCGCCGGGGCGGTTTTGCCAAGCCATGCCGCCGGATTTGCCCGGCATCCCGGCCGGGAGAAAAGGCCGGATGAAAAAGATTGGGGTCCGGGCCTTGACATTTTTCGCTCCATCGGGCAAATATGCCTTTCTCTTTTTGGAGGTTGATCATGTACGCGATTATCGAGACCGGCGGAAAACAGTACCGCGTCGAAGAAGGTTCCAAGATTGTTGTGGAAAAGCTCGCGGCCCAGGCCGGCAGCGATGTTACCTTGGATAAGGTGCTGATGGTCGGCGGCGTGGACTGCAAGGTGGGCGCTCCGTACCTGGCCGGCGCCGCCGTGACGGCGGAAGTGGTGGAACAGGGGCGCGGCCCCAAGGTCATGGTGTTCAAACGCAGGCGGCGTAAGGATTCCAAAACGCTGCGCGGTCACCGCCAGGACTGCACCACCATTCGCGTCAAAAGCATCAACAGCTAGGCTGGTCTTTCGAAGCGGGCCGTCCGTTTTTCGGCTGGTTTCCGGAAGCGATCCTTCGGGTTGCGGGCCGGAGTCGGAGCGGATCGGCAAGGCGTTTCGATGATTCAGCGTTCAGGAGGCTATCATGGCTCATAAAAAAGCAGGCGGCTCTTCGCGCAACGGTCGCGACAGCGCGGGTCAACGCCGCGGCGTCAAGCGTTTCGGCGGTCAGCACGTGCTGGCGGGCAATATTCTGGTGCGTCAGCTGGGCACCGTTGTGTATCCCGGCGCCAATGTGGGCATGGGCAGGGATTTTACCCTGTTCGCCAAGGTGGAGGGCGTAGTGCGCTTTGAAAAATATGTCCGTAAGCGCCGCGTGTTGACGCGCGTGCATGTGGAAGCGCCCGCTCAATAAAGCGCCTTCGCGTGAAAATTTCAAAGGGAAGGAGCCGCCCTCAGGGGCGGTTCCTTCCCTTTTGTCTTTTTTCCAGGCATAGTAGCGCAGATCACCTTTGAGAATCGGCATTCTCAAAGTTCCGGCGACGCTCGTTCTGCTCTTGATGTCCGTACGGCTCGCATTGTTCGCCTACGGCCACGGCCCTGCGGGCCGCCCTTCGGGTTGGTCTTCGGTGTGCAACAGCGCAAATAACTTGCGCTTATGCCGATCTTTGCCGTCGTCATCCGAAGGCGGCACAGCCGCCAACGGCTGCCGCTCGCGGCGGGCTTTGCTCGCCGTAAACGGGCATTGCAAGTGTTGCCTATCTCGTTTGAATAACATAAATCCGGGGCCGTGATGCCCCGGTCAGAGGCAAAATAGTATGAGATTTGTGGATGAAGCGAAAATTCAGGTCCGGGCGGGCAAGGGCGGCCACGGCTGCGTGTCCTTCCGGCGCGAGAAGTTTGTGCCGCGCGGCGGCCCGGACGGCGGCAACGGCGGGGAGGGCGGTTCCGTCTATCTGCGGGCCGACAACCGTCTGCTTTCCCTCTATGATTTCCGTCTGAAGCGCCTGTATGAGGCCCAGAACGGCCAGCCCGGCCAAGGCAGCCAATGCGACGGCAAAAAGGGGACGGATCTGGTGCTGGGCCTGCCCGTGGGCACCCTGGTTTTTGCCGAAGGGCCGGAAGGCGAGCGCCTGCTGGCCGACCTCAGCGAGCCGGACAGCCTTGCGCTGGCGGCGCGCGGGGGGCGCGGCGGCAAAGGCAACGAGCATTTCAAGTCCGCCACCATGCGCGCGCCGCGTTTTGCCCAACCCGGCGAACCCGGCGAGGAGCTGAACCTGCGGCTGGAGCTGAAAATCCTGGCCGACGCCGGGCTGATCGGTTTGCCGAATGCGGGCAAGTCCACGTTCATTTCGCGGGTTTCGGCGGCCCGTCCCAAGATCGCGGCCTATCCCTTCACCACCCTGACGCCCAATCTGGGCGTGATGATCGACGAGGTGGATCCGGACAAGCGCATGGTCATTGCCGACATCCCCGGCCTTATTGAGGGCGCGCACGCCGGACAGGGGCTGGGGCACCGCTTTTTGAAGCATGTGGAGCGCACCCGCTTTCTTGTGCATATGTTGAGCATTGAGGATGTGGATGACGTGGACCCCTGGGCCGGGTTTGAACTGGTCAATGAGGAGTTGCGGCGTTTCGATCCGGAACTGGCCGAGCGGAGGCAGATTGAAGTGGTCAATAAAATAGACCTGGTGGACGAGGAACGCCTGGAGACGCTGAAAGCCCGCGCCGAAGCCGACGGCCGGAAGATTTTCTTCATTTCCGCCCGCGAGGAGCAGGCCCTGGAACCGCTGGTGGCCGAACTCTGGCGGTTGCGCGACGAGCTGGCCCGCCACGAGCCCCTGTTGCGCTACGAGCAGGAAGAGGCGGAAGCGGGCGAGGAATTCCCGGACATTGAAGTGATCTACACGCGCGAGTGAGGCTGTTCTGACGGCCTGTCCGGCGGAAAAGACGGACGGCCGGGGCGGAAGCGGCCGCGTTGTGCGGGCAATTGCAGCGGAGGCGGTGATGGAAAGGCCGGAGGACTGGCGGCAGGAACGGGCCCGGGTGCTGGCGCAGGCCCGTGTGGTGGTGGTCAAGGTCGGCAGCGCCGTGCTGACCGACGCTATGGGGCTCAGCGCCGCCGTGCTGGACAGCCTGGCCGGGCAACTGGCCGGGCTGCGCCGCCCACCCGGCTCGCAAGCAGGTCAGCAGGCCAATCAGTCCGGCGAGCGGCGGCTGGTGCTGGTTTCTTCCGGCGCCGTGGCCGCCGGGCGGGCGGCTCTGGCCGTGCACGGCAGGCAGGTGGAAACCACGGGCCTGGCTGCCCGGCAGGCCGCCGCCGCAGTGGGCCAGGGACAATTGATGCGGGCTTGGGACGCGGCTTTTCACGCCCACGGCATGCCCACGGCCCAGGTGCTGCTGACCCGTGACGACCTGCGCGCACGCCAGCGTTTTCTCAACGCCCGCAACACCTTCGCGGAACTCCTGCAGTGGCGCGTGCTGCCCATTGTCAATGAAAACGACACGGTTTCGGTGAGCGAGCTCAAGTTCGGCGACAACGATTGCCTCGCCAGCCTGCTGGTCAACCTCACGGGCGCGGACCTGTTCATCAATCTGACCTCATCGCCCGGCGTGCTGGCCGCCAATCCCCAGCGGCAACCCGACGCGCCGGTTATGGACCATATCGACGACGTGGCGGCCTTGGATCTTAGCCAACTCTGCGGCGGCAAAACTTCCGTGGGCACGGGCGGCATGTATTCCAAACTGCTGGCCGCCCGGCGCGCCGCCCAGATCGGCGTGCCCACCCTGATCCTGCCGGGCCGCGAGCCCGACGTGCTGGCCCGCGTCTTTGACGCGGCGGCGCTGGAGGCGGCGGGCGGAACCCCGACGGCAACGCCGGGGACTTGGGTGCGCCCCGCGGGGCACGCCATACCGCGCCGCAAGTTCTGGCTGGCCTACCAGTCGGAACCGGCGGGCAACGTGACCGTGGACGCGGGCGCGGCGCAGGCTTTGCTGCGCAAGGGCGGCAGCCTGCTGCCCGGCGGCGTGCGCCGGGTGGAAGGCGCGTTCCAGAAAGGAGCCCTGGTGCGCGTGCTGCACGAGGGGCAAAGCCTGGGCGTGGGCCTTTCCAATTACAGCGCGGCTGATCTTAAGAAAATCATGGGGCTCAAGCGCCACGAAGTGGCGGCCATTCTGGGCGACGCCCACTATCCGGAAGTCATCCACAGGGACAATCTGCTGCTGGACGCGGCGGTGTAGAGCCATTCACGTTTGAAATGCTCTAACGCCGTATGTGAACGACCGCGCCGTCTGACGGCAGTTTTGGGGGAGAAGGCATGGGGGCATCGGCAACGGGATCAGGCGCTGGCGGGGCGGGACGGGGAGCGCGGGACCTTTTCGCGTCCCGGCTCGGCATGCTGGCGGCCACTCTGGGCTCGGCCGTGGGCCTGGGCAATATCTGGAAGGTGCCCGCCCTCACAGGACAGCACGGCGGCGCGTCCTTCCTGCTGATCTACGTGCTTTCCACCATGCTGGTAGCCCTGCCCCTGATGATCGTGGAAATGATCATGGGGCGGCGCACCCGCGCCAATGCCTATAGAACCTTCACCCTGCTGACCCCGCGCCGGGCCTGGTGGGTGACGGGCGCGCTCTCGGTACTGGCCGCCGCGTTGATTCTGGCCTTTTACAGCGATGTGGCGGGCTGGGTCTTCGCCTATGTGCCCAAGGCCCTGAGCGGCGGCGTGGCCACCACGGACCCGCTGGTGGCGGCCCGCATTTTCGGAGAGCTGCTGGCAAGCCCGTGGGAAAGCCTGCTCTGGCAGTGGTTGGTGCTGGGTTTCATCGCGGCCGTGATCATGCGCGGGGCCTCGGGGGGCATCGAACGCGTCACGCGCGTGCTCATTCCCCTGCTCTTTCTGCTGCTGGTGGCGGTCTGCATTCGCAGCCTGACCCTGCCCAATGCCGGTGCGGGCCTGCGCTTTCTCTTCATGCCCGACTTCGCGCGCATCAACGGCGAAGTGGTGCTGATGGCCATGGGCCTGTCCTTTTTCAAGATGTCCATCGGCTTCGGTTGCATGATCACCTACGGCAGTTATTTCCAGGCCGACACTCGCGTGCCCGCCCTGGCCCTACGGGTGATGGTCTGCGATCTGCTGGTCTCCCTGCTGGCGGGCGTGGCCGTGTTTCCGGCGGTGTTCAGTTTCGGCTTCGAGCCCACGGCGGGCACCAGCCTGCTTTTCCTGACCATTCCGGCGGTCTTCGCCTCCATGCCGGGCGGGCAGTTCTTTACGGCGATTTTTTTTGTGCTCTCGGTCGTGGCCGCCATCGGGGCCATGCTCTGCCTGTTGGAAATTCCCGTGGCCTGGCTGCTGGAAACCTGCAAACTGCCCCGCCCCAGGGCCACACTGCTGGTGACTCTCGGCGTGGCCGCCCTGGGCGTTCCGCCCACGCTCTCCACCGGGATCTGGGCCTCGGAGACCGTCTTCGGCCTGACGTTTTTTGACGCGTATGATTTCGCCACGTCCAACCTGCTGTTGCCGGTCTGCGGCCTGCTGACCAGCCTGTTCGCGGGCTACGCCTGGCCGGAACGGGAATTCGTCGCGGCCCTGACCAACAACGGCAGCCTGCCGCTGCAAGGGCTGGCGCGCCTGCTGCGTCTGGCCTGCCGTACAGTGACGCCTTTGCTCATCGCCATTATTTTGCTGCACGGCCTGAAGGTATTTTAAGCGGATCAAATGGGAAGAAGCCCCGAGGGCACTGCCGGAAAGCCGGTCCGGAGGCAGCTTGCTCAGGGCCGGTCCGGACCAATCAAGGTCTGTCCGGGTCGGCCGCGGCCGGGACTTCGCGGGCCAGGGCTTCGCGCGCCAGTTGGCTGACGCTTTTTTCGTAGAGTTGCTCGCCGTCGAAAAGTTCGCAGATTTCTTCATGCCCGGCGTCAGCCAGGCGGCGCAGGGCGGGCGTGTCCATGAAGTCCGGCGGCAGCTGGGCCAGAGCCCAGGCGGCCATGCCCCGGCAGATCACGTCGTTGTCCTCCAGCCCTTTGCGCAGCCAGGGCCGCGCGCCCGCGCAGAGTTCGGGCCGGGTCTGGGCCAGACGGCCGACAGCCCAGTAACACGAGCGGCGCAGCAGGTCGTTGTCGCAGTAATTGTCGTCCCGGCCCAGGTCGATGAGATAGGAAGCCAGCACGCGATGAAAATCCTTGGCCAGGAGCGGGCTGGCGGCCAGGCTTTCTCCGAAGGCTTCGGGAATGCCCCAGCCGATGTTGCCGGATTCTTCATTCATATGCCACATGAAGCGGCGGATGATGTTGCGGGCCGCCTCGGGCTCGCGCTCGGCCAGCCGGGCCGTGGTCAGGCCCAGGGCCACGGCGGCCCGGTGCATGGTCTGCGGGCCCAGCAGCAGGAAGGAAAAAAGCGGCCCCACATGGGACGCGCCGCCCGCGGCGATTTCTTCCAAATGATCCCGCCACTGCGGACTCTGCAAATATTGTTTCAATTGCTGTTTGGTTGAACGCATCCTGGGCATGGCTTTCCTCCGCCGGGTTAAAATGCGGCCACATTCAGAGTTACGACTTTTTCAGCGTCTGGCAAGCCGCCGTGCCTACAGCGTGCAGAAGAAGATAACCCAGAACGGCACGCTGAAATCCAAGATCATGGCGTGCACGATGGAGACGAAAATCCAGTCCCGGCCCGCGTAGCGGGCGATGATGGGCAGGGTGGTGTCCATGGTGGAGGCCCCGCCGCAGGAAATGGGGGCCAGCGGCCCCAGCAGGCGCACCAGCAGCGGCGTGCCCACCAGGGTCAGGATTTCGCGCAGGATGTTGCTGAGCAGGGCCACGGTGCCCAGTTCCGCGCCCTTGTACTGGGTGATGAAGATGGAGGAAAGGGAGTAGTAGGCGAAGCCCGCGCCCACGGCCAGGCAGTCGGCAAGGCTGTAGGCCAGAAAAAGACTGGCCGCGGCCACGCCCGCGAACGTGCCCACGGTGGTGGCCAGGGGGAGCAGCAGCACACGCGGGCGCAGGGTGCGTAGAATCTCGCCCAGCCGCCGGTCTGATCCGATGGACAGGCCCACCAGCCCCATGAGCAGCCAGAGCACATAGAGCGTGGCGTCGTGCTCCACAAAATAGCGGGGAATCAGGCCCAGCCGGGCCAGACCCAGCCCCGCGCCGAAAAAAGCCAGAATCAGCAGACTGCCGGACATACGGAAAAAAGCCCCTTCGGGTCTTTATGGACGGATGACAAACCCCGCTGACGCGGTGTTTGCGCCGCCATCGGCTCAGGTTCAGAAAAACTTGCCGGGCGGTGCCCGTTACACGCCGCCGTGCGGCGGGTGGGCATCAACAGGAGAGTTCCGGGCATTGCCCGCGCCCGGGGCTGCGGGGAAATCGCGGAACCAGCGCCGGATCACGGCCACGCAGGCCAGGGACCCAGCCACGCCCGCCAGGGTCAGCAACAGGGCCTTGCCGCCCAACAACGGCAGGTTGTTCATCAGTTCCTCATTGCCGCCTACGGCCACGCCCAGAGAAAAGAGCAACAGCATGATGGCCGGTGAGACGCAGCGGGTCAGCAGGCCGAGCCAGGTCCGGCCGCGCAGCAGCCAGCCCAGGGTCATGCCCAGCAGCATCAGGCCCATGGCGATGAACATGATTTTTCTCTCTCTTTCCTTCGGAAGCCAAAAGAATCTATTTCAGGAAGGACCTCTAGGTCCGGATTACATGGCGCAATGCCTGCCGCAAAAAGGCCAGCATGGCCCCATAACGCTGCTCCTCGTGCAGCAGATACTCCACATCCCAGAGCACCCAGATCAGATGCCCGCGATGGCGAGTCTGCTGCAGGGGGCGGAGACCGCCCGGCAGGGCCAGGGCCTTGGCCGCCGCCGAGCCCATGACCACCACGCCGCGCGCGCCCAGCGTGCTCACGCCGGACCAGAAGGCGTCGGCATGGGGCGCGTAGTTCTCCGCGTCCGGAGCGTCGTCCGCGTCTCCCCTCGGCAGGCAGGCGGGCCAGAATGTATGGGTGCCCGCCGGGTGCCCCAGATCGCCCAGCAGACGTTGCAGAAAAGCCCGCCGCGCCTGACGCTGCTCGTCCTGCGCGCCGCAGAGATCCCTGCCCAGATTCCAGTAGGTCCAGGCCACCAGGCCAGGTCGGCTGGCCGCCAGACGCTCCCGCCAGGGCGCGGGCCAGGCGTGCGGCGGCAGGGGGCGCCAACGCTCCTCATTATGGGCGTTTGCGGCGGGTCCGGCGGCGGGCGTTG
>OKSB01001964.1_pt1 | contig 19351 bp, 17 predicted proteins | sample 1601171 | NCBI WGS metagenome assembly OKSB01 (sample SAMEA3541496, study PRJEB24748) | human gut metagenome | biome: human gut; feature: human-associated habitat; material: faeces | place: China | collected 2012 | reverse complement strand
GTAGAGAAAGGCCACATTTCCCACGAAGGCGCCCGGCAGGCTGCGCGCGACGCCGGTAATGTCCAGAAGCTCCTCGCTGGAGATTCTCTTCTCCTCTTCAACAAAGAGCCTGTGCATCTGCGCGACGATACTCAGTCCGCCGCCGAAGGTGAAACAGCCTAATTTCATAAACCGGACGAAGAGCCCGGCGACAGTTCCGCAGCGTTCCATCGTACGCCCCCTTTACCGGAAATAAAAAACTGCGCGTGCCTCAGCGCGAACCGGCGGCGATATCCGCCGGTTCCGCATAAATGACCGGAACCTTGATATTTGCCGGATACGGCCTTTCCCCGGGCTATCTGTCGGAGGGGGGCTCTTCACCAGCTGCCCGCGAGATCAGCGTCTCAAGGTATCTGGACTTGAGCTGGGCCTGTGCGAAGGAGCGCTGGAGGCCGGGCAGTTTGAGGATCGCGCCGAGGACGCCGCCGAGCAGACGGTGGCTGAAAAGGACCTTGTTGTCGAAGATCAGCTCCTGCAGCTTGCCGCGCTCCGTCGCCATCGCGACGACCTTATGGGTCGTGTCGAGCGGCGTTATCATGCGGTTGGGACGCGGTTCGAGCTGTAACGCCTTCGTCGGGCAGTGCTTGATACAGACGCCGCAGCCGATGCATTTTTCGACATTGCGGACAGGACGGAAATTCTTCATCTGCAAGGCTTCGACAGAAAGCTGTTTACACTTGCGGACGCACATGCCGCAGCTGACGCAGCGGCTGGCATCGAACTGAGGTTCCGTCATGCCCATGACGCCGAAGTCATGCATGCGGATTTTGTCGCAGTCGTTGGGACAGCCTGTAAGGGCGACTTTGACGTGCAGGTCGTTCGGGAAAATAGCCTTTTCGATCCGTTTCGCCAGGGCCGTCGTATCGTAGTTGCCAAAGGGGCAGACGCGGTTGCCGACGCAGGCCATGACATTTCGGGTACCGGACGCTTCAAAACCAGCGCCTCGTTCGCTCTGATTGATGTCGAGTTCATCGATGATCGGCTGGAGAGCCTGTTTTACTTCTTCAACTTTTTCAAAGGGAATCCCCATGATTTCAAAGCCCTGACGGATGGTCAGATGGATTTCGCCATTACCGTACGTTTCGGCAATATGCTGGACCTGGCCCAGGACCTTGGCATTCAGGGAACCGCCGGGTACACGTACACGGGCTGAAGCCATATTACGATTTTTTGTTACCCGGAAAGCGTATTTCTTTAACTTACCGCAATTCATATCCATAATGTATCAGCCTCCTAGTCGATCAATGTACGAAGTTCGGTGTATTTGAATACCGGCCCGTCCTGGCAGACGTAGACTTTGCCAATACGGCAGTGGCCACATTTGCCGAGACCGCAGCACATTTTGCGCGATTCAGAGAGCCAGATTTTTTCTTCATCGAAACCGAGTTTAATCAATTCCTGGATGGAGAACTTGATCATCATCGGCGGACCGACGACGACGGCGATGGCGTTGTCGAAGTCCTTGAGGGGCAGTTCCGGGATATACTGGGTGACCAAGCCGACATGGCCGTCGTAATCCCCTTCTTCCGGAGCCTTGTCGACGGTGCAGATGAAGTTCATGCCGTCGTCAATCCAGCGTTTGAGGTCTGCTTTGAAGAGGATGTCTGCCGGCGATTTGAAACCGGAGATGACAGTCAGGCTCTTGCATTCGTCCATGTGATCGGCGAAGTAGTCGATGACGCCATGGACCGGGGACAAGCCGGAGCCGCCTGTGACCAGGACGATTTCCTTGCCTTTGAACATATTGACGTCGAAGCCGTTGCCATAAGGCCCGCGCATGAAGAAGTGGCCGCCGACGTAGTTTTCAAAGATTTCATCGGTCAGGCTGCCGACTTTACGGATGGTGAAATCCAGGGAATGGTCGGTAATGCCGCTGACGGAAATGGGCGCTTCACCGTATTTCGGGATAGAGATTTCAAAGAACTGGCCCGGTTTGACCGGATGTTCTTTGCCGCGGTCATAGGACATACGGAAGGTATATTCCACATCAGCATGTTTAATGACTTCTAAGATTTCCGAACGGAACGGTAAATATTCGTTATTCATTCTCTGTGACCTCCTTCATGCCTTCCGGCAGTTTGACATTGATGCAATGGCTGAGCGAAATGTATTCCGGACAGATGGCATCGCAGCGGCCGCAGCCTACGCACATCTGGAAACCGGAACGCTGTTTGAATTCCAGCGTCTTATGGAGCACTTTGAAGCGCATCCGTTCGCCCGCCTTCTTGCGGAAGCAAAGGCCACCGGCAACCAGGGTATAGTCGTCGAACATACAGGACGTCTGTACACGGCGGCGTTCACCGGCTTTATGGTCTTCCGTGAAGAACACATCCTGCATGGACCAGCAGGTACAGGTCGGACAGGCCAGGGTGCAGCGGCCGCATTTGATGCAGCGCTTGTCGTATTCATCCCATACGTGGGATTTGGCGATAGCCGACGAGAGGTTTTCCGGAATGTGTACCTGGAGCTTGTTTTCCGTCACATGGTCCGGGACGACGTCGACTTCCGGTGCCTTGGCTTCGCTGACAGCTTTCCCAAGGACGTCATCTTTGACATCGAGGAAATACTGGCCGTCTTTGACGTTCAAGGCGACATCGTAGTTATCGCTGGTATTGGTGCCCATGGAAACGCAGAAGCAGTTGTCGAATTCCTGGCTGCAGCCCATGAGGACGAATTTGACGCGGTCGCGGACGCGTTTGTAATAATAGTCTTCCGGACCGTTCTGGAGGTACATGTAGTCGAAGCGCTTGATGGCGTGCAAGTCGCAGCTGCGCAGCAAAATGATGGCACCCTTTTCCGGGGCTTCGGCTTCGGTGACGGTATTTTCATTGAAATAGAACAACGTCTGGCAAACGGGCAATAAAACGTCTTTTGCCGAGTAGTCGGACCGTTTGTCCCAAACGATTTCTTCCGGCTTGGTAATCTTGCCATAGCGTACGATATCCTGCATCGAAGAACGTCCCGTGCCGGCAAACAGTTTCGGAGCGTAAATGTCATACGTATCCGACCATTTGGCAAAGACCGTGTTCAATGCATCTGCATTTAATTGATAGCCCATGCTGTTACTCTCTTTCTAAAGAAATAAATGATAAATATAATGGATAAACAAATACTTTTTTTCACATACACCGTGACGACATCATAAGCCGCCTCGTTGGTTTTATGATAACAGCGGGGAAAGAAAAAAGCTGTTGCCGTAGCAACAGTTTTTTCTAAACTTTTCTAAATGTTATGCTTTTTACTCATTCAAAATCGTTATGGAATTTAATCTTGCGATACGTTTCAAAGGTCATCCACTTATCGAAGAGTTCGGCATCGGAGTTTTCCCCGGCCTTGGCGTAGTCCGCCTTGAAGGCAGCGAATTCCTGCGGCGAATGGACGTTGATGGCAAAGCCGCGGCCGTTGACTAAAGGCTGTTCCGTATAGGCATAGCCGTCGAGGGACAGGATGTTGGCGACTTTGGCGTCGCGGATTTCGACGGCAACCTTGTCGCGGAGGATGAGGATGTCGAAGTTATCCGGATAGGCATAGGTTTCGCCTTTCGTCGGGATCGTATCGCCGATGTGGTACTGGTGGAAGGCCGGTTTGGCCTTGGTGATATTGAGGCTCTGCATGCCGTAGAAGAAGTCTTCAAAGACGTCGCCGCGGGCCTTCAGGGAGCCGTTGACGAAGGTGTGGTCGGCGTTGGTGTCGTTAACGTCGATGACGACGCCGCAGGCCGAGGTCATATTGGTGACGCGGTCGATGAGGATGAGTTCGCCCAGGACCTTGTGATGACTGAAAGTATCGACGACAATCGGTTCCTGCAGGAAGAGCGTGCAGACGGCGATTTCGTTCTTCGTAAGGCTCGAAGCGCGTTTCTTTTCGCCTGTATTGACGTCAATGGTGTAGTCAATATCAGTGAGGACGCCGACGATTTCCTTGGTCCCCAATTTGACGACGTATTCTTTGCCGACAGCCAGGTCCTGGTCATCCATCCAGAGCATGGTCGCTGTAATGCGCTGACTCAGGGCGACGTCCGTCCCCTTGGTAAAGACGCAGCCCCGGGATACGTCGACTTCGCGGTCGAGCTGGACGTTGACCGGCTGGCCTTTGACGGCCGAATCGACGGTATCGAAGCCGATGAGGATGGATTTGACCTTAGCTTCTTCCTTGCTGGGCAGGGTCGTAATCGTATCGCCGACGGCCAAGGCGCCGCTTTCGATCTGGCCCTGGAAGCCGCGGAAGGTGTGGTTCGGGCGGCAGACGCGCTGGATGGGCAGGTAAAAGCCTTCTTCTTCGTCTTCTTCGACGTTGACCGTTTCCAGATAGTCGAGGATGGTCGGCCCCTGGTACCAGGGCATATTGGCCGAGGCCTTGGTAACGTTGTCCCCTTCCGTCGCCGAGACAGGGATGAGGATGACGTTGGCCAGTTCCAATTCATCGCGGAGCTTGGCGATCTGGACCTTGATTTCTTCAAAACGTTCCTGGCTGTAGCCGGCCAGGTCCATCTTGTTGATGGCGAAGATGAAGTAGCGGATTCCCATGAGGGCGCAGATGCGGGCATGGCGGCGGGTCTGGACCAGGACGCCTTTGTTGGCGTCGATGAGGATGATGGCCAAGTCGGCAAAGGAAGCACCGACAGCCATGTTGCGCGTATATTCTTCATGGCCCGGCGTGTCGGCGACGATGAAGCTGCGGTTGTCCGTGCTGAAATAGCGATAGGCTACGTCGATGGTAATGCCCTGTTCCCGTTCTGCCATGAGGCCGTCCAGGAGCAGCGAGTAGTCGATGGCCCCGCCGCGGCTGCCGACCTTGCTTTCCAGTTCCAGAGCCTTCTTCTGGTCGGCGTAGAGCAATTTGGCGTCATAGAGCAAATGACCGATGAGTGTCGATTTGCCGTCATCGACGCTGCCGCAGGTAATAAATTTTAACAAGCCGTTTCCGTTTCTATCCATTTTAGAAATACCCCTCTCTCTTTCTGCGTTCCATGCTGCCAGCTGCTTCATTATCGATGACGCGGCTCGTCCGTTCCGACGATACGGCGCTCAGCGTTTCATCGATGATGGCATCCATCGTATCGGCATCGGATTCGATGCCCCCTGTCAAAGGATAGCAGCCCAAGGTCCGGAAGCGGATTTTCTTGTGCATGATTTCTTCTCCCGGCTTGAGGCGCATGCGGTCGTCGTCGACCATGATGATGTTGCCGTCACGATAGACGCAGGGCCGTTCCTTGGCAAAGTACAAAGAGACGATGTCGATGTTTTCCCGTTTGATGTACTGCCAGATATCTTTTTCCGTCCAGTTGGAAATGGGGAATACGCGCATGCTTTCGCCTTTATGGATGTGCGTATTGTAGAGCTTCCACATTTCCGGGCGCTGGTTCTTCGGGTCCCAGGCCTGGGCTTCATTGCGGAAGGAAAAGATACGTTCTTTGGCGCGGGATTTTTCTTCGTCCCGGCGGCCGCCGCCAAAAGCAGCGGTGAAGCCGTATTTGTGCAGGGCCTGCTTGAGGGCCTGGGTCTTCATGATGTCCGTATAGGCTGCGCCGTAATCGAAAGGATTGACGCCCTGTTTGACGCCTTCCTGGTTGATGTATTCAATGAGCTGCAGGCCGTACTTCTTCATGGTTTCATCGCGGAAGCGGATCATTTCCTTGAACTTCCACGTCGTATTGACATGGAGGAACGGGAAAGGCGGCTTTTCCGGATAAAAGGCCTTCCGGGCCAGGTGAAGCATGACAGAACTGTCCTTGCCGATGGAATAGAGTATGACCGGCTTTTCACATTCCGCAGCGACTTCGCGGATGATGTAAATCGCTTCGGCCTCTAACTTGTCGAGATGCGATAATGCACACATAATATGAATCCCCCTATTGATAAAATACAGTTTCCAGTTTATAGTCTGCAGTTTGCCGTAATGGGTGCTCTTTTACTACAAACTCGCTACTACAAACGGCAAACTAATTAATATGAATTCGCCTGTTTGCGGTCGACGGTGATGGTCTTTTCACTGCCGTCGGCCTTATGGATATGCCAATGCAGGTAGTGGCCGTCAGCAGTGACGTTCATCGTGCTGCCGCGGCCGCCCATATCGGCGCCGAGGTAGAAGTCGATGGCCTGGACCGGGCAGACTTTGACGCAGGATACACAGCCCCAGCAGTCCTTGGGATAATGCATCCAGGCCTTGCCCTGGCCGTTGCGGTCGATGAGGCTGCCCGGGCAGACGTCGATGCACTGGCCGCAGCCGATACAGCGTTCCTGCTTAATGCGTATGCTCATAAGTTTCCCCTCCTGGTACTAAATCGCGGTAGATCATGTGGACCTGGCCGTCTTCGTCCATGCGGGAATTGACGTATTTCAGCCAATCCGCACGCTGTTCCGGATAATCGAGGTTCTCTGCAAAGGAATGCCACCGCGTTTCCTTGCGGGCCCGCAGGTGGGCGATGAGGACCTTGCAGACCGTCAGCCGTTCGCGCAGTTCGTAGACGAAGAGCAGTTCATGGTAATCGCTGGCGCCGACGTGGGCGGCCAGTTCCATGAGCTGGTCGATCTTTTCATCGGCCAGGGCCAGCTGCTTTTCGTTGTACTGGTAATGGCTGCCGATGCCGCCGGCGTAGGTATCCATGACTTTCTGCATGGCTTCTTCCAGCTGTTCCACAGTGAAGAAGCTGTCCGTCTCACCGAGGGCGGCGTTGTATTCGGCTACCTTTTCGGCGAGGATGGCTTTTTCCTGGGCTTCATCGAGGCCGGATGCATCGCTCGGGCCCTGGCGGACCATATCCTTGGCGGCGATTTCCCCTTCGACCAGGGCACCAGTGACGTATTTCTGCGGACAGCCGCCGGCGACGTCGCCAGCCGCATAGAGGTGGCGGATTGTCGTCTGACGGTTCGTGTCGACCCAGTAGCCGCTGGCCGTATGGCCGCCGACGACGTACGGTTCGGTCCCTTCGATTTCGACGTTCTGCTGACTCGGCAATTTCCCCGACTCGATCCATTTCAAAGTCTGGCTCGGCGCCATGTTGAGGTAGGCCTTGAGGAGCGATTCGTCCTGAGCCGGCGTGATGCCTTCCGTGCGGAGATAACAGGGACCGTTGCCGTCCAGCGTTTCCCGGACCGTGCCGTACAGGCGCTGGGACGTGGTCAGGCCGTATTTCTGTTCATATACGTCACCGCGGGCGTTGACCTGCTTGGCCCCGACGCCCTGGGCGATAGTCCCTGTCGGCGCGATGGTATCCTTGCAGCGCAGGGCGATGAAGCGCATTTCAAAGGTCGTCATTTCGGCCCCGGCCCGGATGCCCATGGCATAGCCGGCACCGGTGTTGAAGGGACAGTACCACATCTTGTGCCGGGAAAAACCGGGATTGTTGGGCCGGTAGAGGCCGGCTGCGCCGCCTGTGGCACAGAGGACGGCTTTGGCCCGGATTTCATAGGCCGTGCCCGTGCGCATATCGAAGCCCAGGGCGCCGGCCATGGTATTGTCGCGGACGATGTAGTCGGTAATATTCAGATGGTTGATGACCTGGACGCCATCGAGCTTCTTGACGGCGTCGGCCAGGATGGTCTTGATATTTTCGCCGTTAATCTTGATGTTGCGCGTGCCGCGGGCGACGTATTCTCCTTTTTCGTCCTTCAAGATGACCAGTCCCAGGTCTTCCAGCTTCCTGGTGACTTCGTTGAGGCCTTCGGACATGGTGAGGAGCAAGTCTTCCCGGACGATACCGGCTGCGTCTTTCTTGGCGTAGTCGACGTAGAACTGCGGCGTATGGCCCTTGGTGATATAGGCGTTCAGGGCATTGACGCCGGCTGCCAGACAGCCGCTGCGGCGGATATCGGCCTTTTCGGCGATGACCACGGACGCATCAGACAGGCTGCGGAGGGTCAGGGCGGCATAACAGCCGGCCGTCCCGCCGCCGATGATGAGGACATCCGTATGGATGATCTTCTCGCTGGTAATCTGCATAACATAGACTCCTTCGTTAAATATAGAAAACGTCAGCCGAGGTCATGGCGCTGTTTTCTTTTAAATACGTCTTGTCGCCGTCGAGGACGTACAAGCGGTAAATGAGGACCTGGACGGTCTCGCCGACAGACAGTGGCGGGTCGTCGAAGGAATATTCGCCGTGGATGGCCAGGCCCTTGATGCGGACGGTCACGTCGAGGTGGCTGCCGCGGAAGACGACGGCTTCGACCGTCCCTTCTTCAGCAGCGCTGATATACTGTTTCATCGTGCCGTGTTTGTAAATTTTAAGGAACTCCGGTCGGACGATGGCTTGTTTGCCCGCTCCGACTTGCAGGAATCCCGTGAGGATGTTGCAGTTGTCGATGACAACTGGAGTTCCGATAAATTGAGCTACAAAGGGCGTCCTGGGCTGGCGGTAAATATCCAGCGGCGTCCCGACCTGTTCGATATGGCCGTGGTTGGTGATGATGATTTCATCGGCCACTTCGACGGCTTCGTCCTGGTCGTGGGTGACGAAGATGCTGGTAATGCCGACGCGGTGAATCGTATCCTTGAGCCAGTTGCGCAGTTCCTGACGGACCTTGGCGTCGATGGCGGCAAAAGGTTCATCCAGGAGCAGGACCTGGGGATTCGGCGCCAGGGCCCGGGCAAAGGCCACGCGCTGGCGCTGGCCGCCGGAGAGCTGGTTGGGATAGCGCTTTTCCATGCCCGACAGGCCGACGAGGTCGATCATCTCCAATACGCGCTGGCGTATCTCCTCTTTCGGCCGCTTCTGGATTTCCAGGCCGAAGGCGACGTTGTCGTAGACGGTCATATAGCGGAACAAGGCGTAGTTCTGGAAGACGAAGCCGATGCCCCGCTTGGCAGCGGGAATGTCGTTGACCCGGCGGCCGTCGATGAAGATGTCGCCGCTGTTGGGATTCTCCAGGCCGGCCAGCATGCGCAGGATCGTCGTCTTGCCGCTGCCGCTGGGACCGAGGAGGGCGACGAGCTTGCCCTTGTCGATGCCAAAGGAAACGTCGCGCGACGCGTGGAAGGACCCATAATTCTTTTCGATGTGTTTCATTTCGACGTACATGAGCTTCACCTCCTTTATGACGTTTTATCGGCCTTGGCTTCGAGGAAAGTCCGGAGCAGCAGGACGATGATGGCTAATAAGACGAGCAGTGACGATACGGCAAAGGCCGCCGTAATGGCATCGGCCGACCCCGATTGATAGAGGGCGTCGATTTCCAGGGGCAGCGTAAAAGTCTCGCCGCGCAGTTTCGACAAGGCACTGACGGCACCGAATTCGCCCAGCGCCCGGGCCGTGCAGAGGACGATGCCGTAGAGCAGGGCCCATTTGATCTGCGGCAGGGTGATGCGGAAGAAAATAGTCCAGCCGCTGGCTCCCATGAGGGCCGCCGCTTCCTCTTCATCGCGCCCGTTGGTGCTGAGGACGGGGATGATTTCCCGGAAGACGAAGGGAAAGGTGATGAAAATCGTCGCCAAGATGACGCCGGGAACGGCAAAGACGATTTGGATATCCGTCCCCCAGTAGTCGTTGAGGACTTCGATCCACTGACCGATCCAGCCCATGCGGCCGAAGGTCATGATGAAGGCCAGGCCGGCGATGACCGGCGAGATGGAAAAGGGTATATCGATGAGGGTCGTCAGGAAATGCTTGCCCCGGAAGTCGAATTTGGAAATAGCCCAGGCCGCACCGAGGCCGACGATAGTATTGACGATGACGGCGGCGACCGTGGCGATCAGGGTCAGGCGCAGGGCCGACAGGACGTATGGCGTCGTCAGGGCTTGTACGTAAAAGTCCCAGCCTTCGGCCAGCGAGTTGGTGAGGACCGACACGAGGGGAACGATGAGCATGACCACGATGAAGACGACGCTGATCGTGAGCAAGGCGATTTCCGTCTTACTGTGTTTCATAATGGCTCCCCTCCTCTACTGGACGCGCCGGGCCTGATGGACCTGGATCATATTGATAGAAAACAGTGTGACAAAGGCGATGACCAGCATGGCCAGGGCGATGGCCGTGGCGCTGGCGTAATCGACGTAATTGAGCTTCTGCATGATGACGTAAGAAACGACCTGCGTATGATGCTTGGCACTGTTGCCAGAAATGTAGATGACGCTGCCGTATTCGCCGAGGCCCCGGGCAAAAGCCAGGCCGAAGCCCGTCAACAGAGCCGGCCGCAGTTCCGGGAAGATGATGCGCCGGAAAATGGTGAACTGCGACGCGCCGAGCATGCTGCCCGCTTCTTCATACGTCGGGTCGAGCTTCTCCAGGACCGGCTGGATCGAGCGGACGACGAACGGGATGCCGACGAAGACCATGGCGATGGTCAGGCCGATCTTGGTATAGGCGATCTGGATGCCATAGCTGGCAAAGAAACTTCCGAAGAAGCCCGTATCGGAATAGAGCTTGGAAAGGGTGATGCCGGCGACAGCCGTCGGCAAGGCAAAGGGCAGTTCGATGACGCCGTTCAAGAGACGTTTCCCGAAGAAATCGTAGCGGACCAGGACCCAGGCCAGGATGAAGCCAAAGACGCAGTTGACCAAAGCCGCCAGGACAGAACAGGAAATGCTGGTGATGAAGGCGTTGCGGATGCCGCTGTTGGTGATGAGCTTGGCATAGTCATTGGCCGTCAGCTGCAGGGAGTGCGCCAGGACCGACGCCAGCGGGATGAGGATGAGCAGGGACAACATGGTAAGGGTCATGCCCATGGACAGGCCGAAGCCGGGAATAATCTGATTGCGCCCGCCGGAACGGGCAAAAAAGTGTTTCATCCGGCTCCCCTCCTATGCATCGCCGTTGACGTCGGCCATGATCTTATCGAACAAGGCGTCGTCGTTGAAAAATTTAACATACGCAGCCTCCCAGCCGCCGAAATCGCTGATCTTGGTCAGCTTGACCTTGAGATCGAAGCGGTTGGCATAACGCCGGAGGATATCCGGATTAGACGGCCGGAAACCGTTCTTGGCGGCCAGTTCCTGGGCCTCATCGGAATAGAGGTAGGCCAGGTATTCATGAGCCGCCTCTTCATGACCCTTGCGCCGGGCCAGGCGGTCGACGACAGCCACGCTGGGCTGGGCCAGGATACTGATGCTGGGCACGACGAGGTCGAACTTATCGGGATATTCGCGCATCGAATAAAGCGCTTCGTTTTCCCAGGCGATAAGGACGTCACCTTGTCCGTTTTCGACAAAGGTCGTCGTCGAGCCGCGGGCGCCGGAATCCATGACCGTCACATTGCGGTACAAGTCGGTCATGAAGGCCCGGGTCTTGATTTCATTTCCCCCGAAATGGTCAAGGCCCCAGCTCCAGGCGGCCAGGAAGTTCCAGCAGGCGCCGCCGCTGCTCTTCGGGTCCGGCGTAATGACGCTCACGCCGGGCTTTACCAGGTCGTCCCAGTCGCGTATCCCTTTCGGGTTCCCCTTGCGGACCAGGAAGACGATGGTCGACGTGTACGGCGCCGAATCGTTGGCGAAATCCCCCTGCCAGCCTTCATGGATGAGGCCGGCCCTTTCGATGAGCGACACATCGTGGGCCAGGGCCAGGGTCACGACATCGGCCTTGCTGCCTTCGATGACCGACCGGGCCTGACTGCCCGATCCGCCATGGGACTGGATGATGCGGATATCCTTGCCTGTCGTCTCACGATAGTGCTGCTGGAATAATTCATTGTATTCTTTATATAACTCACGGGTTGGATCATACGAGACATTGGTCAGCGTCATCGTGCCGCCGCCCCCGGCGTCATCGCTGCGTCCGCAGCCAGCCAGGGCCCCGGCGACGGCGAGTGCCGCCGAAAAAGCCAGTATAGCTATGATGCGCTTCTTGTTCATTTTCTTTCCCCCTCTATACCGGCTTAGATTCCTTACCCCTCAAATAAAGCCGTCGATAAATAGCGTTCGCCGCCATCCGGCAGGAGGACGACGATAGTCTTGCCTTCGTTTTCCGGCCGGCTGGCCAGTTCCAGGGCCGCCTGCAGCGACGCACCGGACGAAATGCCGACCAAAAGGCCGTCGGTCTTGGCGACTTCCCTGGCCCGGCCGTAGGCGTCCTCATTGGATACGTCGATCACATCATCTACGAGAGATATATCCAAAACTTTCGGGATGAACCCGGCGCCAATCCCCTGAATGGCGTGCGGGCCCGGCCGGCCGCCGTGCAGGACGGCGGAATCTTTCGGCTCGACGGCGACGATCCGGACGTCCGGCTTATGGCCTTTCAGGCCCTGGGCCGTACCGGTGATGGTGCCGCCTGTGCCGACGGACGAAATGAAGATATCTACCTTGCCGTCCGTGTCGCGCCAGATTTCTTCCGCCGTCGTCTGGCGGTGGATGGCCGGATTGGCCGGATTGTCGAACTGCTGGGGAATGAAGGCATTGCCGTAAGAATCCCTCAATTCTTCGGCTTTGCCGATGCTGCCGCGCATCCCCTCGATGCCCGGTGTCAGCACGATTTCCGCCCCCAGGGCCGACACGATCTTACGCCGTTCCAGGCTCATCGTATCGGGCATGGTCAAGATCAGGTGCAGGCCCTTCACGGCGGCGACCAGGGCCAGGCCGATGCCGGTATTGCCGCTCGTCGGTTCGATGATGACCGTATCTTTGTTGATCTTCCCCTGCCGTATCCCTTCGTCGATCATGGCTGCCGCTACGCGGTCCTTGACGCTGCCCAAGGGGTTCATGTACTCCAGCTTGGCCAGGACGCGGGCCTTGAGGCCGTGCCGAGCCTGCCAATGAGTCAGTTCCAAGAGCGGCGTGTTGCCAATCAGCTCTGTCAAATACGTTGCCACATGCTCCATGTACTCAGCTCCTTTTTGGCAAAAAGAAAAGCGCCGCCTGCTGATGCAGATGGCGCTATAAATAGACGTATGCCCATGACTTCATCTGCCAGGTTATTTCCTGCTGGAATTGGCACCTTACCTACGTAGGTTGCCGCAGCGTCATCGGGCCAGTCCCTCAGCTGCTCTGGATGAATAGGTTTCGTATTGTATTGTCCTTATGAATGGTTGTACAATACGATCATATCATACAACACATGATGGTCAAATTTTTTAAGTACCCCATGATAACATACCTCTTTGATGACTAAAATGAATAGCTTCCTATCGGAAACGTTACCAAGAGTGTACACTTTACAGAGTATATTGTCAAGGGATTTTAAGCAAAAACTTTCATATTTTACAATGTAAACGTTATACCTATGGCTTTAGATAGGAATTTAACTTTATAAATTATATTTTTTATAAGTAAAAAGGGCTTGTTGTATATACAGCAGGCCCTTTTTTGAGTTTTAAGTTTGTAGTTTTTAGTTTGCAGCAAATGGTAAAAAATTCGAGCCAGCTTCTACAAACTGCTCCATACTACAAACTTTGCGTTATAAGCCAATTAGTGGTTCATCGATTTCTCATCTGTTTTTTCCGTCTTTTCCTCTATCTGCTTTGTTTCATCCGTATTGACGGCTTCTTTGAATTCACGGAGGCTCTTCCCCAAAGCCCGGCCGATGGTCGGCAGTTTCCCCGGTCCGAATACGACCAGGGCGATGACTAAAATGAGCAGTAATTCCGGTGCGCCTAAGCCAAACATGTCCTTCCTCCTATAATGCCATTACTTCTTCACATGCCTTCATGATACCCTTATCCGCAGAGGATGTCAATGAACGCGGGAGGAGAAGAGTTTTTTCAAGCCAAAGGATTTATCGACGCGGCACGGCGTCACTTCCAGGCACAACGGCTCAGAATGATAGACTTCGGCCCGTCCCAGATAGAGCTGGGACAAGAGGGGATTGAGAGAGTAGCAATACTGAATCTTGGAATACCGTCCACCATACCTGGGACAGATGCGGACTTCCTAAATTTTCTTATACTTCAATCTGTCAAATAGGAATCCGCATTCAGTGGCCGCCATGGCATTTCATGTATTTCAGGCTCATCGGCGTCTACGGCATCATCAACCAGTACGGCCTGAAAATGGTCGGCGGCCTGTTATCGGACAAACTCTTCCATTCGCCGACCAAATACCTGCGCATCGGTTATCTGATCGCAGCCGTCGTCCTCATCGCCTTCACCTGGATGCCCTACCAGACCCTTCGGCATCTGGGCCGGCATCATCATCTCCCTGGCCATCAGTGCCTGCGTCTACAGCATGCGCGCCGTCTTCTTCGCCCCCATGGATGAAGTCGACGTCCCCGCGAAATCACAGGCTCTGCCATGTCCATGGCCTCCTTCATCGGCTATCTGCCCGGCGCCTTCATGTACGCCATCTACGGCTCCATCCTCGATAGCCATCAGGGTATCGACGGCTACCAGATTGTCTTCACCGTCATGACCGTCTTTACCATCCTCGGCGTCCTGCTGAGCACCTATATCACGCACCGCATCAAAGCCGCCCATACGCTGGCAAAATAAACATATAGAAAAAAGCGCTACCGATAGACGGTTAGCCCTCAAAGATTATTTAAAGAAAAAATAACCGTTGCGTTGGGAGCGAGGCGGTTATTTTTCTTTATGTGAATACGGATTTCTAATCTGGGTGGAGGGTAGAGCGCCCTCCGAAGAGGGATAACCGCCTACCGTTTTGGTAGCACCTATAAAAAGTATAACAAAATTATAATATATCGTCCATAAAAGATAAGCTGCCTCTATAAAGATTTCCTTCATAAGGCAGCTTATCTCTTTATTCAAACCCTTTTTCACGTGTTATAGCCATTCCTTGCGCCCCTTCTATTGTCAGCCATTGATGGAATAAAAATCGCTTCATATGGATAACAATAGATTGATACCCTTGTTGAATTTGTAATTTAGGATGATACCAAACGACAATATCATCAACTAATTCAAAAGGATAGTCCATTTGTTGACCCGGTTTACCTAAACCGATTTCGGGAACATAACTGCCCCAAATCAAATCGCCTTTTCAACAACTCCCTCCAGACGGTTCAAAGGTCAAGGTAATAATGACATGACCGCCATGAGCGTGAATATATTGTTTTGCTTGTTCTGTTATGGTAAACATGTTGAAATCCTCACGATTGTCCTAATGTATCTGCTTTCATAATGGCATCATACACTTCATCTGCCGTAATGTCAGCACGCACATTTTTTGTGAACTGAGTTGGCACGGTAGCTGCTTCCGCAACCAAACGGATTTCGTCTTCTTTTACATCCGTAATTCCTAAATCAGCTAAGCATGAAGGAAGTCCTACCGATTTTATATAGTGCAATACTGTGTCCCACTCATCTTTTGGTGCTTTTTCTAAGATAAGCTGTGATAATAATCCAAAAGCAACTTTTTCACCATGAGAAGCTCCATGGGCCTGTGGAACATGAGCAAATCCATCATTGATAGCATGTGCTGCCGCAAGGCCTCCCGACTCAAATCCGACACCGCTGAGATAGACGCAGGCCTCAATGACTCGTTCTAAAGTAGGGTTTACCTCCTGGTTTTCAACAGCACTAAGTGCTTCCAGTGAATCATTTAATAAAGTTTTATAACATAATTCAGCCAAAGCCAGTGCCGTTGCCGAACAAGTCCCCCGAGCCATCGTCTTTGCACCACTTCGCTGACAGGCGCGTGCTTCAAAATAGGTAGATAAGGCATCCCCCATACCAGAAACTAAATATTGTTTAGGCGCTTGAGCGATAATCCCAGTGTCGACTAAAACGAGATCCGGATTGTGTTTCATCATTAAAGCCTTGATAACGACACCTTGTTCATTGTAAATAACAGCCACACTGCTACACGGTGCATCATTGGAAGCAATGGTAGGAATAATAATTGTCGGTAAATCGCCTAAATTAGTGGCCACGGCTTTAGCCGTATCCAGTGCCTTGCCTCCGCCAATGCCAATAATAGCATCACAGCCATGCTGGTAGGCCATATCCTGTGCATCGGCAATGGCCTTTTTAGAACATTCCCCTTGAAATTCAGCATAAAATACAGATTTATTCGCACTATTCAAAGCGTTATCAATGCGGTCACCGATTCTTCGCTTATTATTAGGCGATAGTAAGACCAAGAAGCTATTGCCCATTTTCTTAACATATTTCCCTAATTTATCTAGCTCTCCATTGCCTTGCACATAATATCCCGGTGCTTTAATTCCAATCGTCATGACTCAATACCACCTTTCTAAAAAACCTCTCCCAGCCGGGGTACTAAGCTACCCTTACCAGGAGAGGTTCTACGCAACACATACCAATTATGAAGAGAAATCAGGCATTTCCTGAAGACGGCAAACCAGTGTGTAGACATCTTCTCCGACCCGATAAACGAGTAAATCACGATTTTCATCCGTACAAGGAATATTAGATTCTTTTCCACCATTCAGATTATCATGACAAATACTGTTGAGGTCTTCAAAAATTTCCATCACACCTTCTTCGCCTTTGCGGACAATCCGTAAAAGATCATTAAAATAAATTTTATCTTGGTCATCATATTTAAAAATAGTACACCAACGACTTAGAAGTTCTTCTTCATTCATGCCCGTTTTCCGAGAAATTAATTTTTTCTGAGAAGCTAATAGAAGCAACATGCATGATAAGTAAGATTTTACGACCAGTGGGATATGGTCTTTAACCTTGGCAAAATATCGACGATGTGACCAATAGCCATCAAAAGTCAAATCATTCTTTTCCAAAAACTCTTTGATGCCATCATTAGCTGATACCCCACAGATCATGAAAAAGCGCTTCATAGCTTCATTTGTCGACTTACTCTTCGCATTCATCAGGCACTTTTTCACGAAGAATTCACAGATTTCTGTCGTGTTCGATTTTGTCAGTTTGCGCAATAAATCACCATAATACTGCATAGTTCAACCTCCGGTCATCAAGAGTCTTCTTGCTTATTTTTCTGCGCCTTCCTTTTCAGCATTCAGTTCTTTCAAAGCTGCAATATTGAAAAGCGGGTCAGACTTCGTATTGTACAGAGACATTTTACGTTTAAAGAAGTTTTTGCCAAATACGAGCAGGCAAAGGACAATGCCAACACCCAAAGCCATTGCAGCGCCGCGGGATACGAGGACACCGCCAATGACGCCGGCAACACCGAGGTCATTGAAAGTCTTAGAGCGAAGTACGCCGACACGGACAGCAACATAACCTTGAATCAACATGGTCAATGCCAAAGCAATCGGCAGGACAGGCTTAACAAAACTTACGATAGGCGATAACCAGTACCCAGTAAAGGTCCCCAAACGGAAGGAAGCAACGCCGCCAATTAAGCTATCCATGGCATCACGACCGTGTTTGTAACGTTCACAAATAACGACCTGCATAGCTGCCCATAAAGGACCGCACATCGAAAGGTCAGGACCTAACAAGGACATAACCATATTACGGACACCAACGATAACGTTATTTCTGTTGGCATCGAAATGGATATTTTCATCACCATGACGGAATTCACGAGCTTCATCAATCAGGGCATCGGCCTGGATCAATTCACCAAAGAGTACAACATAAGTAGCAATAACTAACGGAGCTGCCTGAATATAATAAGTCATCCCCGGGAAGCCAATACGTTCAGCAAAAGGACTCCACTGGGTAAAGACTTCAATGAAATGAGGATGAGTAAAGCCCATTTCAATGGTCGGCCAAGGTAATTCGCCCACCAACGGAGCAATAATGACAGCCAGAACCATAGCAGGCAGTAACCCCAAATCAGAAATAACCTGGAAAACCTTATTTTTATTCATGATGCTCTTGAAATGGTTACTAAAAGAGCAATAGAAAGCAAAGCCTACGGCAATAGCGATAGTAAATGGATATTTATCAAAGTTACCGCCCGTATTGAATACTAGTCGTACAGCTGCGATACCGGCCCCGATAAGAATCCCTGATTTCAAAGCATCGGGAACTAAGTCGACGACGCGTTTAGCAAGGCCTGTAGCCCCTAACAAGAAAGTAAGCAACCCGAGTTCAAATTCAAATGCAATAAGTGCATGCATACGTTCAGCCGTATCATTGGGGAACTCGCCCAGCCACAGCAATAACAGCGGAATAGCCGGAGTAATCCAGCCAGGGACAACGGGGTCACCCAAGTGAGCATGCCAAGTATATAAGAACCCGTTCATAATGACAATGGTAATAGCAATTTCAAAAGGCATCCCTAAATATTCTTGCAATACCGGGATGATGCCGAGACAAACGGCACATAAAAGCAGCCCTTGAACATAATCAGGCCATTCAAAGCGATAATGGATGAAAGGTAAACGCAGGACTAAGTTAAATACGTGTAAATTAATCCCCGGTTGTATTTCGCCTTCTTTTCGTTTATAAACAGGACCAAACATATTTCGTCCCCTCTTTCTTTGTAAATTTAAAAATCAACAGAAAATTTAGATAAAAATAGCGCCATGGCCAAGCTATTCGATATGTAATTATCTACGAATAAAACAGCCGCCATGGCGCATGCGTATTAAAAACCGCTATTTTTATCCTTCATACTTACAATGGAAGCGTTTTTCAAATTCTGCAATCAATCCATCTCTAAAATCAGGATGGGCAATCTTAATGAGGGCAATAGCACGCTGCCGCAAAGTACGTCCTTTAAGGGGAGCGATACCAAATTCTGTAATGACATAGTCTACATCATTGCGGGATGTCGTAACAGCAGCGCCTTCGTCTAAAAGCGGTACAATCTTGGAAATCTTGCCATGGCCTGCAGTCGAAGGCATAGCAATAATAGCTTTACCGCCCTTTGCACGGGAAGCCCCTCGAACGAAATCGACCTGGCCGCCAACGCCGCTGAACTGTTTATAGCCAATCATTTCAGCATTGACCTGCCCCATCAAATCGACCTGCATAGCCGAGTTGATAGAGATGATATTGTCAATTTTAGCTACAACAAAGGGATCATTGGTGTAATCGACACGTTCCATTAAGACATCAGGATTGTTATTTACAAAATCATAGAGTTTCTTTGTCCCCATGAGGAAGCAAGAAACAAATTTTCCCTGGTCAATCGTCTTTTTCTTATTCGTAATAACACCCTTACGCGCTAAGTCGACAACCCCATCAGAGAACATTTCGGAATGAATCCCTAAATCTTTTTTATCTCCGAGGAAGGATAAGACAGCATCCGGAATAGCACCGATGCCCAGTTGCAGCGTATCACCATCATGGATCAACGAAGCTACATATTCCCCGATTTTATGTTCTGTTTCCCCAATTTTAGGAGGCTGCAATTCAATAAGGGGTTCATCCTTTTCTACGATATAATCAATGTCTTTCAAGTTAATACCATTGCCATAGGTATAGGGCATATTCTTATTGACCTGTGCAATGACCAGTTTAGCTGCTTCCGCCGCTGGCTGTGTATAGTCAACAGAAACCCCATAAGAGCAGACACCATTTTCATC
>OKSB01001954.1_pt1 | contig 19428 bp, 13 predicted proteins | sample 1601171 | NCBI WGS metagenome assembly OKSB01 (sample SAMEA3541496, study PRJEB24748) | human gut metagenome | biome: human gut; feature: human-associated habitat; material: faeces | place: China | collected 2012 | reverse complement strand
GAGTGTGCGTAGCACACGGGATTCCTGATTAAATGTTTTAATCAGGAATCAGTATCAGAACGTTTTCTGCAGGAATGCCTTGATCGAGCCGTCATACAGCTCCTGATTGTTGATGCGCAGGTGGGAATGCGAGCCTTCGTCCATCCAAACGAGCTCCTTTGGGGCATTGCAGGCCGCGTACAGCTCTTCTGCGCGCTTCGGCAGCGAGAAGGCGTCCTTGCGGCCGTGGAGGAACAGGATCGGCGTTTTCACCTTGCCGATAACGCGAATGGGCCGCGCTTCGCGGATCTTCATGCCGGATTCCAGCCGGGCGGCCCAGAAAATTTCGTACAGGACGGGGAAGATCGGCCGCTTTTCTGCCTTCATGTGCAGCTTGAAGGATTCCAGAAACGTTGCGAACAGGCCTTCAACCACGAGATGCGAGACATAGGCCGGAAACTCCGGCTTCGCCGCCGCCAGCACGACGGCCCCGCCGCCGACGCAGATGCCGTGCAGCACCACGTCGCTGCAGCCGAGCTGATCGTGCGCGAAGCGCGACCATGCGATAACGTCCGACCACTCGCGTGTGCTGCAGTAGTTGTATTTGCCTTCGCTCAGGCCGTGGGCACGGCTGTCGACGACGAGGATGTTGCAGCCCGCCTCGGCGTAGGGCTGTGCGAAATAGTAGCTGTAGTACAGCGACTCGGTGCGGCCGGGGAAGATGATGGCACAGCGCTTGTGGCCGAAGTCGAAATACTCGCCCGCGAGCTTCAGACCCTCGTTTTCGATGGAAACGGGCCGCTTGCGCGCTTCGTTTTCACGCGCCCAGTCCATGCCGAGGTCAAACATCCGCGTATGCTCCGGGTTGGGCGGATAGCTGTTTGCGCGGGTCCATTTTTCCGGCCCGGTCCGGACGAGAATGTTGTGATACACCTTTTTGGCGATGGGCCAGGTCGCTGCGAACATTCCCAGGAACGACAGCAGCACGAACCCCAAAATGAGCCATATCCAGAATGGCATGGGAAGATACCTCCGTTTTTTCTTTCATTATATCGAATTTTGTCGTCTTTGTAAACGCAGAATCATAAAAATACATTGTTCCCTCTTGAAAAATGAACGCATCCATACTATAATGAATGCCGGGAAAGGGGAGAACACTTATGACAAATTTTGCGATCCTGACGGATTCCTGTTCCGATCTGACTGCGCCGCTGCGCGAGCGCTTTGGCGTGGACGGCTATGTGCCCGGGGCGCTCGTCTATCCGGACGGCAGCAATCATTACGCGGATCTTGACTGGAAGAATATGACACCCGCGCAGTTTTTCGGCACGATGAAGGATAAAAAGGGCGGCCTGTTCACCTCGGCGCAGATCGGCCTGCAGGACGTTGCTGACCGGCTCGAGCCGCTGCTGCAGCAGGGCCGGGATATCCTGTTCGTCGCCGTGTCCTCGGGCCTGAGCGGTACATACAACAGCACCTGCCTCGTGGCGAATGAGCTGATGGAAAAGTACCCCGAGCGGCACATCCGCTGCGTCGACACGCTCCGCTACTGCGGTGCAGAGGGAATGCTCGTCATCGCGGCGACGCGCCTGCGCGCTGCCGGGAAGACGCTGGACGAAACGGCCGACTGGCTGGAGGAGAACCGCCTGCGCGTGCACCAGATGGGCGTGCTGGAGGACCTGTTCTTCTGTAAGCGCATGGGCCGCGTCTCGGGCGCGGCGGCCGTGATGGGCACGCTCGTCGGCATCCGCCCGCTTGCGGATATCAACGAGAAGGGCCTGAGCGACGTCATCGGCAAAACGCGCGGCCTTGCCCCGGCGCTGAAGGCGACCGTCGACTATATGGCCCGCACGGTCGAACGGCCGGAGGAGCAGATCATGCTGCTGTCGCATTCGGACCGCCCGGAGCGCGCGGAGGAGCTGCGCGCCATGGTCGAGGAGCGCTTCCACCCGAAGGAGCTGCACGTTGTACCGGTCTGCCAGTCCTGCGGCGCGTCGATCGGGCCGGGCCTGTACGCTATCTTCTATTTTGGCCGCCCGATCTCGTCCGGCCTGACGGAGGAGCGCAGCCTGATCGCGGAGCTGACGGGAAAAACGAAATAATCGCGCGGGAGCCAGCGGCAGTCGAGCCGTTGGCTCCCGTTTTTTGCTGCAATTTACAAAATCTGGAAGTTATGTTTCGGAACATGCCAAATTCGGGCGTCTTACAACAGAAAATCTTGGAAAAACCTGTTGATTTTCCAAAAAACGCGTGGTAAAATATTTACAACTATAGGCTCCGGAGTATGCCGGGGCGTCTGGGAGGGAGTGCCCATGAAACACTTGCTGCGCGCAATGGGCGCAGCCATGTTAGCGGCTCTGCTGCTGTCGGCCTGTTCGACGCCGCAGGAGCAGACCGAGCCGTCCGCGCCGCAGACCACGCAGGCCACGCAGGCCGCAACCGGCGCGACGGAGGAGTCCGCAACGGAGGCAGAGGAACTGCTTGCGCTGCCGCGTGACCTTGGCAGCGGCCTGACGCTGCAGGCGGTCCTGCCGTTTTCCGGCCCGAATGTGGATGCAGACGGCGCGGAGAGCGACCAGCTTGCCACCATCATCGTGCAGAATGACGGCGGAATGGCCGTCGGCGCGGCGGATATCACCCTGACGTGTGAGGACGGCGCGGAGCTCCGCTTCCGCGTGACGGACCTGCCCGTTGGCGGCTCGTGCTACGCCTTCGAGCTGAATTCCGCGCAGTACACCGGCGAGAACCGCGTCTGCGCGGCCTCGGCGGAGGTCGAGCCGGACGGCTCGCTCTCCGTGGACTACCGCGTCAGCGTGATGGTGCAGGACGGCGGCCTCTTCCTCGTCAACATGACGGAGGACACGCTGCACAACGTCACCGTCCGCTACCGCACGGACACCGGCGGTACCTACTTCGGCGGCCTGAGCTACACGGCCACGGTCGAAGAGCTGGCCCCCGGCGCGTCGCAGACGGTCCTCGCGGCGGAATGCTACATGGGTCTGCCCTCCGTCATCGCGGTTTCGGCAGACGAATCGTAATCACCCTAGAAAAAGGAGGAAATATTGATGAGAAAACTGAGCAAAACGCTCCTCTCGCTGCTGCTGATCGCGGCGATGCTCGCATCGTTCGTCGTTCTCCCGGCGGCGGCTGAGGAACCGGCCGCAGAGCAGCCGACCGAGGCTGTGCAGGCGGCTGAGACGCAGGCGGATGACGCTGAAAAGTCGAATTATGAGCTTTCCGTCGTCATGCTCGACTGCGGCAGAAAGTATTTTTCAGTGGACAGCATCAAGCAGATCATTGACAATGCCGCTGCGGCTGGCTTCAACAATGTGATGCTTGCGGTCGGCAACGACGGCATGCGCTTCCTGCTGGACGATATGAGCCTGACCGTGAACGGCACGACCTATTCTAGTGAGGAGGTCGCTGCGGCGATCCATACGGGCAACGAGGCTTATTATAATTTCACGACGGACGAACTGACGGAGTCCGAAATGGACGAGATCATTGCCTATGCGAAGACCAAGGGCCTCGGTATCATCCCTGTGATCAACACACCGGGCCATATGGATGCGATCCTTGATGCAGCCGAGGCGCTCACGGGCAAGACCTGCTCCTACAACGGCTCCGCTCGTACTATCGATGTCACGAATTCGACGGCTGTTGCCTTCACGCAGGCATTCGTGCAGAAGTATGTTGATTACTTCGCTTCCAAGGGCTGCAAGTATTTCAACATGGGCGCAGACGAGTATGCAAACGACATGTTCACGGGCGGCTCTATGGGCTTTGGTAATCTGCAGAGCACCGGCAAGTACAGCTATTATGTGGAGTATGTCAATGCGGTTGCCGCGCTGATCAAGAACGCCGGCATGACCCCGATGGCATTCAACGACGGCATCTACTTTAACTATGTTACTTCCAGCGGCACGTTTGATACGGACATCGTGATCTGCTATTGGTCGAACGGCTGGGGCGGCTATACTCCGATGCCGGCTGAAACGCTTGCAAGCAAGGGCTTCAAGATGGTCAACACGCACGGCGACTATTACTGGGTGCTCGGCAAAAGCGACTGGCAGTGCAATGCTAAAAAGGCCAGCGGTTTTAATTATAAGACGTTCCAGGGCGGCACGATCGACAATCCGTCCGGCGCGATGTTCTGCATCTGGGCGGACTACCCCGGCGCAGAGACGGAAGCTTCCGTGATCAGCAAGACGGCGGATACCATTGCGGCCTTCGGCGCGAAGCTGCCGAAAATCGATGATAACAAGACGGTTTCTGACGAAGCGACCGGTGTTTCGGTCACGGCTCCCGGCCTGACGGGCATCACTGTGGCTGCGGTCGATAAGGGCACGGAACTGGATGGCAAGAAGGTCGCCGGTGCTTGGAACATCGAACTGACAACGGAAAACGGCAGCTATACCGGCTCTGCAGCGGTCAAGGTCCCGCTGGACGGCAACTGGACCGGCTGCACGATCACTGCCGGTGTCATGAATGAAAACGGCGGTATCGACTACGGCAAGGACTATGATATCAAGGACGGCTTCCTGACCTTCACGGCTCCGCATTTCTCCACGGTCGTGGTGCTGGCGGAAGAAAAGCAGCAGGAGATCACGGTTACGGTTGGTGGGACGTATGAGCTGCCGCTTGCTGGCAATGGCACGAATGAGACTTCCAAAGTGCTGGATGATACCTATGCAACGGTTGAAGTGAAGCATGAGTATCAGGAGGCAAAGGAGACTCTTACAAAGAACGATAGTTTGAGCGGTGTCACAAAGGTCTATATCAGCAATGATGGAAAGAACTTCTTGTCGGTTAGCGGTAACAGCCTTAGCAATGAGACAACGTTTGCTGATGCTACTGAATGGACAGTTGAGGAATATAATAACAATGAAGAGTATTACCTAAAGTCGAGTAACGGATATTATCTTATCGCTAGTCGAACTTGGTATTTCGGAGTTTATTATTATTCTCTAGAATTAATAAATAGTACTAAACCGGGAGGAAGTGACAGCAATTATCGCTGGAAATATACCTCTAATGGGTTCAATAATAGCAGTTATAACAGCTATTATATAATACATTCCAGCAGCGAAACCAGTGGATGGGATTTGTCCCGCAGCGATAGCAGCACTAGAGGCTACGCCTACACACTGGTTCCTACCGAGGAAGTCAACAAGACCACAATTACTTTCACTGGTAAATCCGAGGGCAGCACGCAGGTAGAGATTGATGGCGTCCTGTACAACATTAACGTGGTTGCGGTTCCGACTGGCGCGATGACAAATACTTCGCTGACGCTGGAGTATTGGATCACAAATGGTATGGTTTATCGTTCGTCCAGTAAAACAGGACATACAGACACGATTACCACGGACACGGCTGGAGCAACATCTGAGGATGGTGTAGATATTACGGAAGTTGCCCCCAATCAGGCATTCGGCTTCTTTTCAGATGACAATGCGGTAACTGTCTATTATTGGCAGTCCGTGCGTCTGGATAAAGACAACAAACAGACGAATGCTTCTGGCGATGACGAGACTGCTGACGGCACGACCTTTACCCATGTGCGCTATCACGCCGGTGCGTGGCAGTATAAGACATTGGACGGCACTTGGCATTATTTCCTCAGCACGGATCAGGCGGTTGCCTATTACCTGCAGAAGACGGAAGTTACCACGGAAGTTGACACCTATGTCAAGGACTGGGGCTATGGTACAGCTGGCACTACGCCGAATACTTCCGGCGGAATGGGCCAAGTCGCGCTGACGGTTGCGGTTGTCTATCCGGACGGCACGGTTTCCCCAGCCGAGAAAGACATGTATTTCAAATCCACAACGATCTTCAACTACTGGGCTGACCGCGACATTGGCATCATCGCGCCGAGAAATAACTCGGACTACACGATCTCCAAGATCACGGTAACGGATGGTAACCGCAAGAGCAACTCCACTGCAAATGTGTGGTATGCTTCTGACACCATCACATGGGAAAAGGTTACGACCGATGCTGGGACGGAGTGGTACGACGAGACGACCGTGTGGGACAAAGTCACAAACGCAGGCACGACGCCCATGGTCAACGGTAAGAACAGCAATATCACTTGGAGCGCGAAAAATACTGCCAAGCTTGTCTTGATTTACCTGAAGCCGACGGAAAAGGAAACCAACCTTAAGGTCGTCTATTATGATGATACCTATAGTCAGGTCATTACCAATTACGACATTGCGATGAAGTATGTGACTGGTGGCAAAATGCCGTCTTTCCTGACAGCACTGCAGAACAATGGTAAGAACGTCCAAACGGGTGTTTTCGAGCTGGACGATGATGCTTATGTTACGAACAGCTCGGGTGTTAATCAGACCTTTAACAAAGACGTTTCCACAGTTGCAGGTGTGGCATCGCAATACAAGAGTGGTTTCTACAAATATGTTCAGGCTGATATTTCTGTAGATGGAAAGACAATGACTCTCCACTTCGCGGTAGACGAGACTAAACTGAAATCGATGTATGTTATTGATTTCGGCCTCCCGGTAAGAATTCCTATCAGCAGCTTCGGTATGGAGAACCCGCAGGAAGTGACCGGGGTTACAGTACTTGATAGCGAACTGAGCTATGGTACGGCGAGCGCAGTGCATGAAAATGACGGCTGGTATATCGTCTATGTGCCCAACAAGACGCTGAAAGCTGTTGAGACTCTCCGTGCAGAGTTTACTTACAGCGGCCATAATGCGGCAAGACTGACAATCGGTCTGATTCCCGCCTCCACAGTCTACTATGAAGAGGGCTTCGCTACCTACGATGGCACTTGGAATGGTACGACCAACAAGGGAACCGGCACGCAGGCCCTGACGAAGCTGGGGGATGGCAAGAATACTGAAAATGGCTACGGCTATGATGATGCTTACAAAAACGACAGCACGAACAGCAATGCCACGACTGCGGTGACCACCGCGGTCGGCAGCAGCGCGACCTTCCAGTTCAAGGGCACGGGTCTGGAGCTGTATCTGCGCACAAAGAACACGAACAACACGACTGATCCGACCAACGAGGCTGCGAATAGCGTTGATGGACACTCTTACATGCTTGTTCAGGTCTATCAGGGCACGAGTGCTGCGACCGAGAACCTGAAGCGCATGAGCTTTGTTGATGTGAACAACCTGTTCGTTCAGAAGGATACGCAGTACGGTTACAACACCCCGTGCTGGACGGTCGACGGCATGGCCGACGGCGAGTACACGGTCGTTGTCCGCTTCGTCAAGGGTGAAACGCTGGCAATCGACGGCTTCCGCGTGACCAACAAGGCCTATGAGTCCTCTTATGCGCAGGACAACGAGGCTCAGATGGATACCGCAGAGATTCGCAACATGGTCATCGCTAATGCACAGACTAATTTGAGTTTTGATGCCTATAGTAACGCAAATGAGATGTATCGGGTCGCTACGAACAAGGTCCTCGACGCAGTGTTCAATGAGACTGATACGATCACCGGCGCTGTCATTCTAACCGATGATTCCAATGGCACAGACACCGTTACGGTTGACAAGGAGCTTTTGAACATCGGCCCGAAGAATGAGATTTATCTCAAGAATGGCCAGGCTGTTGTGATGCAGATTCCGACCACCTACACGACCGTTCAGGTTGGCATGCGCAGCCTGACCGGCGAGACCGTGAAGTATCAGATCAACAGTGAGCCTACGAAGGAAATGAACTCCACCGTTGACATGTATTACAAGGTCAAACTTGTGGAAGGAAAGCTCGTCATTCAGAACGTTTCCGGCGGCATCCTTGCGCTGACGAGGCTGAAGGTCACTTCTGCGACGGCGGCAACCACGAATGACCCCGGCGTGGTCCCGCAGACCACCCCCGAGGCGATCCGCTACGCGATGGCGCTGATGCGCGGCATCGACGTCCCGCAGTTCACGGACGTCGCCGAGGATGCGTGGTATCACGACTACGTCTACGACCTCGTCTACCGCGGTGTCGTCAACGGCATGACCGCCACGACCTACGAGCCGGAGGGTAAGCTCACCCGTGCCCAGTTCGTCAAGCTGCTGGCCTGCTCCCTCGAGGAGGCAGAGACCCTCAAGACCTACGAGGGCCAGCATCCCTTCACGGACAGCGAGGGCCACTGGGCCGAGACCTACATCGCGTGGGCCAAGGACAAGGGCATCGTCGAGGGCGTCTCCGCCACGGAGTTCGACCCCGAGGCGCCGATCACCCGCGAGCAGATGGCCACGATCTTCGGCCGCTACGCCCTGAAGCAGGGCATCGAGCTGCCGAAGTCCGACAACGCGGCCGGGTCCTTCCCGGACGCCGACAAGATTTCCGAGTATGCCCGTGAGTTCGTCGAGCTCATGCGCATCGCGGGCATCCTGAACGGCTACGAGGACGGCACGTTCCGTCCGCAGGGCAACGCCACCCGCGCGGAGGCAGCCAAGCTGTTCTCCCTGTTCCTGTCCATCACGGACAAGCTCGTAAAATAAACGCAGTGCCGCCGCCCTCCCGGGCGGCGGCAATTTTTGTCTTTTTCGCGCCCTCCCGGGCGGCGGCATTTTCTATGGGGCGAAGCCCCCACAATACTGTAGCGGCGCTCAATGAGCGCCTATGGCAAATGCAAGCTTGGAGGAACTGTCGAAAAACCGGCAGCCCGCTCGTTTCGATTTAAAATAGGGCGTCAGCCCAACCATATTGTAGCGGCGCTCAGTGAGCGCCTATGGCAGCCGCAAGTTTGGGAGAACCATCGAAAAAACGACAGCGGTACTTGGCGCTCGCAATGGCATGCCGCGACAAAGGCGTGTGCGGTCGACGATACTGCCCGGAAATCTGCAAGTGCGCAAGGCGCTCACTGAGCGCCGCTACATTAGTGTGTGCGGCCGAAGAAGTGCACGGAAACCAGCAACTGCCAAAGGCGAAGCCTTGGGAGAGCCATCGAAAAAACCGGACGGGCTCATGGCTCGTCCGGTTCATAAAAGCGATCATTCAACCATTTTGCGGGGTTGTCTGCAATATATTGCCAAATCATATCATAATCCTTCTGCCCGCGGATAACGTGGTCATAATAGCTCCGCTGCCATATCGAAAATCCGGCCCGCTTCGACACATGTGCCTTCATCTGGCGGACGATCTGCGGAATTCCCGCCTGTCCCGGTGTTTCGTCAAGCCGCAGCAGCAAATGAATATGATTCGGCATGACGACGGATTGATCAACCGATGCGTGAGAGTAGAATTTCGGGATGTCCCGGATGGCCTCTGCGGCATACCGGCCATAGCGCGTGAGCGGCAGCCTGTGCAGAGGGCGCTCGCAACCCGCAAGGGGCACGCCGCATCCGTAAGGCGGCAAAGCCGCCAACGGCTGCGCAGTGAGCGCCGCTACAGACTCCCAGAAGTAATTGCGTTTTCCATTGGTGCAGACCGTAATGAAGTACGCGCCGGGCGTACTGTAATCAAATTCCGGCAGGCGATGAAAGCGATATTGCGACTCACTCATACTTTATCACAGCATCGGTCGATCATTTCCTCCATCATGCCCTGCCGTAGGTGGCACAGCAGCCGGAACTGCTCCACGATGTCCGCCTGCATGCCCTGACTCATCCATAGCACGATCTGACCATAGCACTCGCACTGGTAAAACCGCACCAGCACCTCCCGGTCCGCCTCCGGCAGCGCCTTCCCGGCAAACGCCGTGTCAAAATAGCTGCCCACCACGCTGTGGCAGATGTCCATCAGGCTGTGCTCATAGGCCTCGTGGCTGGCGGAATTGTAAAGATGCAGCACGGCCGTTCGGTTCTGCAGGGCAAATTCCACGGCGATCTCCAGGCACTGCTCCAGCGAGTCGACCGTCGGGTACTCCTGCACGATGCGCGCGGCCTCGTCCTTGACGATCTCCTCGGCCAGCGCGGGAATATCCGTGTAGTGATAATAGAACGAATTGCGGTTGATGCCGCAGTCCTCCACGATGTCCTTGACTGTGATCTTGTTGAGCGGACGCTCGTTGAGCAGCTTCAGGAACGAAGCGCGGATCGCACGCTTGGTCAGCGATGTCACGGGCTGCACCTTCCTTTCCTGCCCATTATGCCACATGCCGGAAAATTTTTCAACATAAAAATTCGGAGCCGCACGCGGCTCCGAATCGGGAAGCAATTATTTTGCGGCGTTGCGCAGGATGCACTTGAGCGTGCGCACGGCAGCCTCCATGTCCTCGACCGGGACGTACTCGAACCTGCCGTGGTAATTCTCGCCGCCCGTGAACAGGTTCGGGCAGGGGAGCCCCTCGTAGGACAGGCGCGCGCCGTCCGTGCCGCCGCGGATGGGCACGACGCGCGGCGTCACGCCCGCGTCGCGCATGGCCTGCTGCGCCGCCTCGACGATGGCCATGTGCGGCTCGATCTTCTCGCGCATATTATAATAGCTGTCGCGCAGCGCAACTTCGACCGTTCCCGCGCCGTATTTCGCGTTCAGGAAGGCCGCCGCCGACTCGAACAGCGCCTTGCGCGCCTCGAACGACGCGCGGTCGTGGTCGCGGATGATGTATTCGAGCGTCGCCAGCTCCACCTCGCCCTGCATGGCGCACAGGTGGCTGAAGCCCTCGTAGCCCTCCGTGGCCTCCGGGCGGTCGTGCACCGGCAGCATGCCGTGGAACTCCATGGCGATGAGCTGCGCGTTGATCATGCAGCGCTTGGCCGAGCCGGGGTGGACGTTGCGCCCGTGGACGGTCACAACAGCGGAGGCGGCGTTGAAATTCTCATATTCCAGCTCGCCGAGCGTGCCGCCGTCGACGGTGTAGGCATAGTCCGCGCCGAAATGCGCCAGATCGAAGCGGTCCGCGCCGCGGCCGATCTCCTCATCCGGCGTGAAGCCGATGCGCAGGGGCGCGTGCGCGCCGCCCTCGGCCAGCAGCTCCTCCACGGCGGTCAGAATTTCCGCGATGCCCGCCTTGTCGTCCGCGCCGAGCAGCGTCGTGCCGTCTGTGACGATCAGGTGCTTGCCGATGCTGCGGCTCAGGATCGGAAAATCCTCGGGGCTGAGCGCCGTCGTGTCGTTCAGGGCGATATCGCCGCCGGTGTATTCCACGATGCGCGGCTTGATGTCCCTGCCGGAGCAGTCCGGCGAGGTATCCATATGTGCGATCAGACCAATCGCGGGCGCGCCCGGTGCGCCGGGCACGGAGCCGTAGACGTATCCGTCTTTGTCGATACGGGCATCTGCAATGCCCATGGCGCGCATTTCCTCCACAAGCGCTTCGCCAAGCAGCTTCTGCTTCGCAGTCGAGGGGCAGGTCTCCGAGCTCTCATCCGACTGCGTGTCGAAGGAAACATAGTGCAGAAGGCGTTCCGTTACCGTCATATCCGTTCTCCTTTCCAATTGTCGAAAACTGCCCCGGCGTTTGGCCGGGGCAGAAATTTTTTCTTACTTGCCGCAGAGCGCTGCAGTGTCCTGCGCGATCATGAGCTCTTCGTTCGTGGGGATGACCCAGACCTTCACGCGAGAATCGTCCGCGGAGATGAGGGCTTCCTCGCCGCGCACCTTGTTGCGCTCCGGGTCGAGCTTGACGCCGAGGAATTCCAGACCCTCGCAGATGGCGGCGCGGTTCGTGCAGCCGTTCTCGCCGACGCCGGCCGTGAAGACCAGGCAGTCCAGACCGCCGAGCGCGGCGGCGTAGGCGCCGATATACTTGCGGACCTCGTAGCAGAACTTGTCCAGCGCGAGCTGGCAGGCCTCGTCGCCCTTGTTGGCGCCGGCCTCGAGATCACGGAAATCGGAGGACACGCCGTTCGACAGAGCCAGCACGCCGGACTTCTTGTTCAGCATCGTCAGGCACTCGTCGGCCGTCATGTTGTACTTGTCCATGATGAACTGCGCAACGCAAGTGTCGATATCGCCCGCGCGGGTGCCCATGGGAACACCGGCCAGCGGGGACAGGCCCATGGATGTATCCTGGCACTTGCCGTCCGCAACGGCGGAGAGGGAGGAGCCGTTGCCGAGATGGCAGACGACGATCTTCAGCTCGCTTGCGGGCTTGCCCATCAGCTCGATGGCGCGCTTGGAGACATAGCGGTGGGACGTGCCGTGGAAGCCGTAGCGGCGGAGATGATCTTCCTCATAATACTTCGTGGGAATGGCGTAGCGATAGGCCTTCGGGGGCATGGTCATATGGAACGCAGTGTCGAACACGGCGACCTGGGGCTTGCCCGGCATGACCTTCTCGCAGGCCTCGATGCCCATGAGGTTGGCAGGGTTGTGGAGCGGGCCGAGGGGGATGCAGTCGCGGATGGCCTGCTTGCAGGCTTCGTCGATGATGCAGGATTCGACGAACTTGTCGCCGCCGTGCAGCACGCGATGGCCGATGGCATCGATCTCGTCCGTGGACTTCAGAACGCCGTACTCCGGATCGACAAGGATGGACAGGACAGCCTCAATGGCTTCGGAATGCGTGGGCATGGGGATGTCGCGCTCGACCTTCAGACCGGTGGCGGGGACCTTGTGTGTCAGCTTGCCATCGATGTAGATGCGCTCGCACAGGCCCTTGGCGAAGACCTCACCGGAGGTCGGGTCCATCAGCTGGTACTTCAGCGAAGAACTGCCTGCATTGATCACGAGAATTTTCATGGTTGTGTCAACTCCTGTAAAAACATTGTTTTCTTTTCTTCAATTTCGTGATAGTATTAACACATACGGCTTTATTCTATAATAAATTGGCGCATGATACAAGTGCTTTTTTGGGAAATGAGGAATTTTTTGTGAGGATCGCCGGAATCATCTGCGAATACAACCCCTTCCACAACGGCCATGCCCATCAGCTCGCCGTGCTGCGGGAGGCGGGCTATGCGCCGGTGTGCGTGATGAGCGGGGACTATGTCCAGCGGGGAGAGCCAGCTGTCATCCCGGCTGCGGCACGGGCCGAGGCTGCCGTTCGCTGCGGGGCGGCGCTGGTGCTCGAGCTGCCGCCGAGCTATGCGCTCCGCTCGGCAGAGGGCTTTGCGGACGGCGGCGTGGAGCTGCTCGACCGCCTCGGCTGCGCGGAGGCGCTGTGCTTCGGCAGCGAGAGCGGGGATGCGGAGGCCCTGCTGGCTACGGCGCGAACGCTGCTGTCTCCGGAGCTTGTGCCGCTGCTGAAGCAGGAGCTTGCGGGCGGCGCCTCGTTCCCGGCGGCGCGGCAGCGGGCGCTGGAACGGCTTGGCGCGCCCGGTGCGGCGCTGCTGGAGCGGCCCAATTCCATTCTTGCGGTGGAATACTGCAAGGCCCTGCTGCGGCGCGGGTCTGCCATGCGGCCGATCGTGCTGCACCGCGCGGGGGATTATCACGGCGGGAGCGCTGCGGATGCGCCTTCGGCTAGCTTTCTGCGCGGGCAGGCGGACTGGACTGACTATATGCCGGAGGCTGCGCGGGCCGTGCAGGCCGCTGCACCGCGATATAGGCTGGCGGCGGGGGAACGGGCCGTGCTTGCGCGTTTGCGGGCCATGGGGGAGGACGAGTTCGCCGCGCTGCCGTACGGCTCCGAGGGCCTGTGGCAGAAGGTGATGCATGCCTGCCGCACGGAGGCGTCGCTGGAGGGCATCCTCGCGGCCGCAAAATCGAAGCGCTATCCGCGCACCCGGCTGATGCGGATGCTCCTGTGCGGCTTTCTGGGCCTGACGGAGCAGCAGCTGACCGAGCCTGCGCCCTATGTGCGCGTGCTGGCGCTCGATGCGGACGGCCGGGCCATCCTGCGGGCGGTGCAGGGCGGGCTCTTGCTCCTGCATGCGGGAGAGCGCGCACAGGACTGCGCGTTTGCGGAGACGGAGCGGCGCTGCCGCGCGCTTTATGGCCTGTTCCGGGAGAACGGGCCCGCGGAGCCTGCACCGAAATCGCGCGTCTATGTGCAAAGGGATTGACATCGTGCAGCATTTCCCATACAATCATTTCCAGATGCGCACGGCGCACGGAAAAGGAGAGAGAAAAATGGCAATTATGCTTCGGCTCAAATGCCCGTCCTGCGGCGAAGTCATGAACGCGGCAGGCTTCTGCAATTGCACCAAATGCGGCACACCGATCCGCTACAACGGCTGGGGAATGCTGCAGATCTACCGCATGGGCTCCCCGGTCAGCATCGCGGCAGGCTACGGCATTTATCTGGACGGCCAGCCCTACGGCCATTTGGCCAACAAGGAGAGCATCCGCATTCCGCTCCCGATGGGGACGCACACGCTGCACATGACCTGCGGCATGACGCGCCGCTGCGAGGACCTGACGTTCACACTGACGCCGGAGGCCCCTGCCGCCTATGTCAAGGCGTCCATCCGCATGGGCTTCTGGTCGAACACGATCCGCCTGACTCCGGCCGATCCGTCCGAAATGCCGCAGGCGTAAACCGGTTTTTCCAAGAAAAAAAGCAAAAATAATGCTTGCAATTCTGCGGAAACTGTGGTAAGATAGTCGGGCATTGAAAATAAGAGGGGCATCATGCCCTTTTACGAAACGAGAAAGAGGTGAAAGCAATGAAGGAAGGAATCCATCCGAAGTACGAACAGACGACGATTCGATGCGCGTGCGGTGAGATCATTGAGACCGGTTCCACGAAGAAGGACATCAAGGTCGAAATTTGCTCCAAGTGCCACCCTTTCTATACCGGCAAGCAGAAGCTGGTTGATACCGGCGGACGCGTTGACCGCTTTAACAAGAAGTTTGGCCTGAAGTAAAGAATGAACGAAAAGTCTGCATCGTATCGGTGCGGACTTTTTTCATACTTTTTTCGGGAAAATACGCAGCTCCTGCCGCCGGCCGCTCCGGGCGGCGGCTGTGGGGAGCCCAGTCAGAATTTTGGAGGTAGTCATGCAGCAGAATGATCGAGTCAAAGCAGAGAAGGCCATCCTGGTCGGCCTGAGCGCGGACTGCTTCCGGCCGGAGGAGAATGCCACGGATGAGTCGCTGGACGAGCTGGAGGCCCTCCTCGAGACGGCGGGCGGCATCTGCGAGGCAAAGGTGCTGCAGAACCGCCACACGCCGGACCCGCACAGCTTCATCGGCGAGGGAAAGGCGCAGGAGGTGCGCACGCTGCTCGAGAGCACGGGGGCGACGCTCGTTGTATTTGACAACGACCTCTCGCCGTCCCAGATCCGCGCGCTGGAGGAGCTGACGGATGCGACCGTCCTGGACCGCAGCGCCCTGATTTTGGATATCTTTGCCCAGCGCGCCAAGACGGCCGAGGGCCGCCTGCAGGTCGAGCTGGCGCAGTATCAGTATCTGCTGCCGAAGCTCTCCGGTATGGGCACGTCGATGTCCCGCCTGGGCGGCGGCATCGGCACGCGCGGCCCCGGCGAGACGAAGCTCGAAACGGACCGCCGCCACATCCGCGAGCGCATCACCCGCCTGCAGGCGGAGCTGGACGAGGTGCGCCGCGTGCGCGCCACGCAGCGTGAGCGCCGCGTGAAGAACTCCATTCCCGTCGTGGCGCTGGTCGGCTACACGAATGCAGGCAAGTCCACCCTGCTCAACGCTCTTACGGGCGCGGGCATCCCGGCCAACGACCGGCTGTTTGACACGCTGGACACGACGACCCGCCGCCTGAAGGTGTCGGATCATCTGGAGATCCTGCTGTCCGATACCGTCGGCTTCATTGCCAAGCTGCCGCATCATCTCATCGAGGCCTTTCAGGCTACGCTGGAGGAGCTGCAGTATGCGGACCTGCTGCTGCATGTCATCGACGCGTCCGACCCGCACCGTGAGGCGCACATCGAGGTCGTCGACCGGCTGATCGACAAGCTGGCGAAGCCCGGTGTGCCCGTGCTGCGCTGCTATAACAAGGCCGACCTCGTCGGCGACGTCTCGAATCTCCCCATCGGCGAGAAGAATATCCCCATGTGTGCGCGCAGCGGCATCGGCATGGACGAGCTGCTCACGCGCATCGAGGAGACGCTGACGGGCCGGCTCCACCGGGCCGTGTTCCTGCTGCCGTATTCCGACGCGGGCGCGCTGGCCCAACTGCACGAGCAGGCGCAGGTGCTCCGCGTGGATTACCTGCCAGAGGGCGTCGAGGTCGAGGCTGTCTGCCGCGAGGAGCTGTTCGGCCGCCTGAAGCGCTTTGTAAAGGAGCCGGAGGCATGAAGGAGTATCTCGTCCCCACCGGCGACGGCGAGGCGCAGTTCATCGAGCGCCGCTCCCGCTTCATCGGACACATCTTCCTGACGGAGACGGAGGAGGAGGCGCTCGCGCGGCTGAAGCAGATGCGCGAGCAGTACTGGGATGCGACCCACAATGTCTATGCCTACATCATCCGCGATGGCGCAACGCGCTTTTCCGATGACGGCGAGCCGGGCGGCACGGCGGGTATGCCGGTGCTGCAGGTGCTGCAGCGGGAGGAGCTGTACAATGTAACGTGTGTTGTGACGCGCTATTTCGGCGGCATCCTGCTCGGTGCGGGCGGCCTTGTGCGCGCCTATGCTCACGGAGCCAAGATCGCCGTGGATGCCGCAGGGCGCTCCATCAAGCGCATCTGGACGAATGTCTATCTGCCGTGCCCCTACAGCTGGTATGAGCGCATCCGGCTCGAGGTCGCCGCATTCGGCGGCATGATCCGCGAGACGCAGTTCGGCGCGGATGTCGAGCTGGATCTGCTGCTGCCTGAGGAGCAGACGCAGGGCTTCCTCGAGCGGGTGACCGACCTTTCGGCCGGGACGATCGAGGGGCTGATCGGAAAACAGGAATACCGCGCGTTCCCGCTTCCCTGAGCGGATGCGCCGAGCGACAGACGGGAGGAAATGCCGATGACGATCCGGGAAGAACTGGAATGGACCGAGCACCTTTGCCTCAGTGAGCGTGCGCAGTTTTCCGATGCCACGCGCGGCCGCCCGCGGCCGGAGGAGGCGCAGGAAAACGACGTGCGGACCTGCTATCAGCGGGACTCCGACCGCATTCTGCACAGCAAGTCCTTCCGCCGCCTTATGCACAAGACGCAGGTCTTCCTGCAGCCGGAGGGCGATCACTACCGCACGCGTATGACGCACACGCTGGAGGTCGCGCGCATCGCGCGCACCATCACGCGCGCCCTGCGTCTGAACGAGGACCTGGCCGAGGCCATTGCCTTCGGCCACGATCTCGGCCACACGCCGTTCGGCCACGCGGGCGAGGTTGCGCTGACGGAGGTCATGGGCGAGCCGTTCCGCCATAACGAGCAGTCGCTGCGCGTTGTGGACGTGCTGGAGAAGGACGGGCAGGGCCTGAACCTGACCTATGAGGTCCGCATGGGCATCCTCGGCCATTCGAGCCACAGCCGCATGCCGGAGACGCTCGAGGGCCAGATTGTACGCAAATCCGACCAGATCGCCTATATCAACCACGACATCGACGACGCCATGCGCGCCGGGATCCTGACGAATGACGACATTCCGCGCGAGATCTCCGACGTGCTCGGCGAGACCCACCGTGAGCGCATCAATACGCTCGTGACGGATATGATCTTCCACTCACGCGGCACGGGAGAGCTGGGCATGACGCCCGAGATCGAGCAGACCATGCAGGCCCTGCGCCAGTTCATGTTTGAGCGCGTCTACAAGAATCCGGTCGCCAAGGGCGAGGAATCCAAGGCCCGCCGCATCCTGCAGGAGCTTTATACCTATTACATCGCCCATCCCGAGGCGCTGCCGCAGGATTTCCAGCCGCAGCTCACGTTCGAGGGGCTTCCGCGCGTCGTGTGCGATTATATTGCGGGCATGACGGACAAATATGCCATGTACAAGTATGACGAGCTGTTCATTCCGACCGGCTGGCAGGTGCGTGGCTGAAAGGAGGCAGAGCCGTGGCTTTTCCCCCGGCATTTCTGGATGAACTCAACGCCCGGAATCCCATTGAGGACGTCGTCGGGCAATATGTCGCGCTGACGCGCCGGGGCAGCAATCTGTTCGGCCTCTGCCCCTTCCACGGCGAAAAGACGCCGTCGTTCTCCGTTGCGCCGGAGAAGGGCATTTTCTACTGCTTCGGCTGCCACAAGGGCGGCGGCGTGGTGAATTTCATCATGGAGATCGAGAACCTCACCTACGGCGATGCCGTGCGCTTTCTTGCCAAGCGTGCGGGGCTCGAGGTCCCGGACGACGGCGCTTATCAGTCGCAGTATAAGAAAAAAGAGCGTCTCTGGGCACTGTGCCGCGCGGCGGCACAGTTCTATCACGCCCAGCTCAAGACCCCGGCGGGAGAGGAGGCGCGGGCCTATCTGCAGAAGCGCGGTGTCTCCGGCCAGACGGTCACACGCTTCGGCCTCGGTTATTCGCCGAATCGCTGGACGGCTCTGCTCGATGTCATGACGGCAAAGGGCTACACGAAGGAGGAACTGCTTGAGGCGGGCCTCCTCAGCCAGAACCGCGACAAGGGGACGCTCTATGACCGCTTCCGCAACCGCCTGATGTTCCCCATCATCGACGTGCGCGGCAATGTCATCGGCTTCGGCGGCCGCGTCATGGACGATTCGACGCCGAAGTACCTGAACTCGCCGGAAACGATTATTTTTAACAAGCGGCGGAACCTTTTCGCCATGAATGTCGTCAAGAAAAGCAAGCGGGAATTCATCATCCTCACGGAGGGCTATATGGATGCCATCGCGCTGCATCAATATGGCTTCGACTGTGCGGTGGCCTCGCTCGGCACCTCGCTGACGCAGGAGCACGCGGACATGCTGTCCAAATATACCGATGAGCTTGTGCTGACCTACGACGGCGACGAGGCCGGGCAGAACGCTACCCAGCGTGCCATCCCCATGCTGGAGCGGACGGGTCTGCGGGTGCGCATCCTGCGGATGCGCGGCGCGAAGGATCCGGATGAATTCCTGAAGAAATACGGCGCGGACCGCTTCCGCCTGCTGCTGGAGGGCTGCGAAAATCAGGCAGAGTACCGCCTGCGCTCGCTGCAGATGCGCTTTGACCTCTCACAGGACGAGCAGAAGGTGGAATTTGCCAAGCAGGCCGCCGCCCTTATCGCGGGCTTCGGCACGGCGGTGGAGCGCGAGGTCTACGGCACGCGTGCCGCCGAGGCGGCAGGGCTTTCGCCGGACGTGCTGCGCATGGAGATCGACCGCGCCCGCAAGCGCCTGCTGCGGCAGGAGAAGCGCGAGGAGACGCGCCGGGAGATGGACCCGGCCGCAGCCGTTCAGCCGTTCCAGCGCGAGCTGCGCTACGACAACGTCCGCTCCGCCGTGGCGGAGGAGGGGCTGCTGCGCATGCTGTTCCGCGAGCCTGCTCTGCTGGCGCAGACGGAGGGCCTGACGGCGGAGGATTTCTCCGTGCCGCTGTTCGGCCGGGTCTATGCCGCTCTGCGCGAGCGGTGGCAGAACGATCTTGCCATCACGCCTGCGGCGCTGGCAGACAGCCTGAGCCCGGCGGAAATGGCGCATCTGACGGCCGTGCTGCAGAAGCAGGAGCCGCCGCTGTCCGAAACGGCGCTGGCGGATTACCTGCGCATCCTGCGTGAGGAGCGGGCCAAGGCGCGCGT
>OKSB01001952.1_pt1 | contig 19437 bp, 12 predicted proteins | sample 1601171 | NCBI WGS metagenome assembly OKSB01 (sample SAMEA3541496, study PRJEB24748) | human gut metagenome | biome: human gut; feature: human-associated habitat; material: faeces | place: China | collected 2012 | reverse complement strand
ACCTGATTGAAAGGCTCCTTGATGCGGTGTCCTGTCTCGGCATCATAGCCCATTATCTTGCCCGCACGCACTTTGCCGTCCCGGTCTGTCTGCCAGAATACGGTCGCACCGCCCCACATCCTTGAGGTACCGACCCTGTAGAGGCGGAACAGCCTGTCCGTATCCTCCTTGCCCATCACTTTGGTAAAGTATCGGTACAAGGGGTTTATGTCGTACCTGCGCATGGACTGCTCCACCCAATCAGAGGGAAGAAAAGAAATCTGTGGCTTCCGTTCGGGCAGTGGTTTTGCCAACGCTTTTGCAACTATCGGTGTGCCGCCAAACCTTTCCTGTTCATTCAATTTTTCTTTGACAGCCGGATTGTCCCGGAAATACTCTTTCGGGGCGTAGCGGTAGCCGCAGCTATTGATATGGTCGCACATGCCTACGCTGTCAGGGAAGGAAATCTCTCCTGCCTCGTCAATATAACGGGTGAAGCAGGATTTCCTGCCGCACGCCGGACAGGCGATTTTGCTGCCCGGACGGTATTTCTGAAGATGGAATCTGTATCCGTTCATAATGCTCTCTATTGTTGATTCCTGCAAGTGAAAACCTCCATTTGCAGTTTGCAGTTCTTGCAGTCTTGCAGGAATTTCCCGTTTCCGGCACTCCGAGACTGCAAAACTGCAAAAACTGCAGGCTGCAACAAGGGGTCATCCGTTGCAGTCCGGGGTTGACGGTTCATTGTCTGTCATATTAAATTTTCCAGATTCATCATATATGATCTTCTCGTAATGCCCGGCCTTGGACTTCCGCAGCAGCCTACTCCGGCACAGCTCCTTGAGGTAGTTCATCACCGTGCGCTCGCTGACATTCTGCAATTCCTTCCCAATGGCGATGGCAGTTTTCGTGTCGAACGTGTCCGGCAACAGCGACAGCAGCACCTTGGGCGGATCCTCGCACATGTCCTCCGCCACGAATGAGCGGATGCGGCGGTACGAGTCCTCGAAGTAGCCGTTCAGCCGGATGGCGGCTTTGACGGAAGCCAGATCCACAAACTGTAGATGGCTCTCGTCGATGGCATACCGCAACACCTGCATGAGCAGGGCCAGCCGTGCCACTTGCGCCGGATGCTTCATCTCGCGACTCTCCACTTGGGCGTCGTCCTCTATCCGGTTGATGCGTTCCACTTTCCTGTTCCACCAAGAGAAGAAATATTCCCTTGCCTCCCTGTCCATAGACAGCACATGGGGCATCCTTTCTTCCTCTCCCGTGTCATAGTCCAAGGCGAGTACCTTGCCAAGTATCTGTTCCCATCGTGCCGCCGCCATGGAAGCCCTGTCCTCCCCGCCATCATCCCAATCGGTCCATTTTGGCACTTCACGGGACTTGGGAAGCACGAACAGGATGCGGTCGAGCAGGCCGTTTTCCTCGAAGCCTTTCGTCAGCAGTTCATGCACACGCTTGGTCTGCGTGGTCCCGATGATGTTGATGCACGGCTGTTCAATATGCACAGGTATAGTGTTGCTGACCCTTGTCACATCCAGTGCCCCGCCGCTCCATGCCGTGAGCAGCTGCTCTATGAGCTGTCCGTTGGTATAGCGGTTGGCAGAGTTGAACATCCCCATGATCTCGTCCACGAGGATGACCACGCTACGGGGATTGTTGTTGTGCGTCAGCAGGAGCGATTCGGGGGTGAAGTCGGACACGACGGTACGCCGCAGCACGGGCTTCTTCCCGTTTTCCCCGGCAGCTTTCCATGCCTCCAACTCCGACTCATACGCCTTGAACAGGGCATAGTCGTGTTTCCGTATGGGACGGTATGCCGCCTCCAGCGGCGGTGTCTTGCCCAGTCCCGGCCTGCCCACGAGGATGATGTAGAGGGCGGCGTTGCTCTGCCACTCGCCTTTGATGCGGATACGGTAGGTGCCTCCCAATGCGGCCGATACCGCCGACAGCATGGCCGTCGCGATGAACTCGGTCTTGTAGTTCTCATACCGGTCCATGTCAAGGATGACGGACTGCACGGCCTGCGGAAAGACATCCAGAGGGAAGCCTGTATCACTGATATGCTCCGCCTCCATGCGGATCATGTTGCACAGTTCAAGTCGGGTGTTTGTCATGTCAGCCATTTTTCTTCTTGCAATAGGATGTCACACTCTCGGACTTGCCTCCCGTCTGCACACGGCGGACATCCGATCTGGCATACATGTTCTTGTTGCCCACCTTGACGGGGACGAGGTAGCCGCGCTTCGCCCACAGGTTGAGCGTCCCCTCGCACACGTTCAGCAGCTCACGCACCTGTCTTGTGTTGAGCCATGTCTCTTCCGCCACACGCCGCATCTCCGCATTCAGTTCTTCCTGCCGGGCCGCCATCGTGCGCTGCACAATGGACTCGGCAAACATCTTAAGGTCGGCTGGCGAAACCTCCAGTTTCACGTTCGCGCCCTGCTCGACCAGACTTTCTATGGTAATCATAAATATCAGTTTTGAAGTTTGTGATGACCATCTTCAAAAGTTCCCTGATGCCTCCCTTTCGATGGCGTATAAAAGAGAAGCACCGCCGACCCTCGGGAAAAGGATTGACGGTGCAAAAGTATATTGGAATTGAAACAGATTGATATATAATGCCTTGTCTTAAATTGTCATGACCATTCAAGTCTGCATGACCATGTAAAACGGCTCGTTTTGCCCTATCCGGCCGCAGTTTCCGCTTCATCATCGGCAGCGATTTCTCTGATTTCCGCTGCCAGTGTCCGGTACAGTTCCCGGTTCTCGTCACTCTCGATAAGAGGTGCCATCTGGTCTTTCCCGTCCTTGATGACATGCTTTGCCGCCTTCAGGAAGCCGACCGCCTGCCGTATGGCACTCTCGCTTTTCAGCGAGGGAAGGTCGGGGAACTGCAATGCCATCCCCACGCTGTACTCCTTCGCGGCGTGCATTCCGGCCACCAGCCGCAGGTCTTTCAGCACATAGAACGGGAGTGCCTGATGGACAGCACTCGTGTTTATGGAAACGAAACGGCGGACACATTGTATAACCGCCTCTTTATTTTCGCACTTGAGGTAATCCGCGAGCGGCCGCTCCTGTATCTTTTTCTTTCCTGCCGTCCGCTGTGTCTGCAGTGCCGTGCCGTTGCCGGAGTCTGCCGCTTCCACCGGGTTGTTTTCGGTATCACCGTCACCCATCTCATCCTTTACGGACTGCAGTGCCCATTCTCCGATGCCGCCTTTCTCAATGGCGTCTTTCATGGCGAAATGTTCGTTCCAGTCCTCCTGCGTTCGGAAACCGTTCTTTATGGACACTTCAATAATCTGTTTGACGACAATGGAGCAGCCCATCCTTTCGGCGTTCCCTGCCTTGGGATGTCCCGCCTGCCTGTTGACCATGTCAACCATCGCCTCGAAACTTTTGCCGTAGTACAGCCAGCTCAGCACGAGAGGGGCGGACAGGGTTACGCGGTGTTTTCTCACACTCTGTCTGAAAATGTATTTCATCCTGCCCCAGAATGTGGTCGGAAGTGGGGCGGCATCTTCTTCCCTCTGTTTCCTGTACAGTTCGACGATTTGCCCAGGCACCGCGTTCTCCTTGAAATGGAGGCCTATGTTCCTGAAGCCGTCCGTGCTGTCGTCACACCATGACTGTTGCCATTCCCGCCTGATTCCGGGCAGTTGCTTGAAGATGGCGCGGCAGACGGCAAGGTACTGCATCTCGTTCCCGTCCGCCATCATTTTCGCGAAGCGGCGGTATTCCTCCCTGTGCGCGTCTTTCCACTGGAGGATGTCCGCCTTGAACTGTTCGTATGTCTGTTTCTGCCCGTCCATATTCGTAGGATTTTTGGGGTATAAGATAATAAAAGAGGAATATGACAATCAGTCTAAAAGGTTCACCAGCTCCTTCTTCATCTCGTCGTCGATCTTGCGGTACCGCGCGAAAGCCCGGCTCCCTTCCGAATGTCCCGACATGGAGGCTATCAGGTTCGGGTCCTTGACCTGTCGGTACAGGTTGCCGATGAAGGTTTTGCGCGCGGTATGTGTGGTCGCCACCTCGTATAAGGGTTTTGCCACGTCCTCCCTTGTCTTCGGGTCGAGGACGATGACCGTGCGGTCGATGCCCACGTACTTGAGTATCTCCTTTATCTTCTTGTTGTAGCCGAAGTGCGAGAACCGGGGGAGCAGGGCGTTCTCCAGATCCTTGTAGCGTTCCAGTATGCCCAGCGCCTTTTGGTTGAGCGGTACACGCACCGTATTGGCATGCTCCATCTTCGTCTTCTGCGGGATGTACTCCACGAAGCCGTCCACGATGTTGGCCTTGGTCAGCCTGTTCAGGTCGCTCACGCGGCATCCTATCAGGCACTGGAACATGAAGATGTCACGGTAGACCGGATAGGTTGCCCCCATGCCGCTCAGGTCGGCGTAGTACACCTTGTCCCGCTCTTCGAGTGTCAGGTAGAACGGGTCGCCGTACATCGGCCGGGCAATCTGGTACTGGTCGAACGGGTTGTTCCTTGTCAGCCCGCGCTTGATGCACCACTTGACAACGGTGCGGATGCGGTAGAGCGAGCCCGACATGCTGTTCTCGGAACGCTTCTGTCCGACATCGCGGTGCTTCTCGTTCCGGTAGAATACGGGATACATGTCCACATATTTGTATTCCTCCTGCATCCACAACTTGAAGTCCCTGATGTCGTCAGCCGTTATGGTATCGATGCAGAGGTGAAAGCCCCGCTGATGCAGCACCTCGTGGCGGAAACGCTCGTAGCGCAGCACCTTGTTGAGATTGTCGAGGTGGTGCTTGCGGCTTTCGTCCGCGAGCGGTGTTTCCTCGATGTATCTCCGTATCTGGTACGAGAGCAGGTACTCGTCGGCCCTGTTGCCGCCCCTCGCGTTGATGTTGGGATGGTGGTATTCCTCTATCAGGCTTTTGAGCCAGCTGCCGTCCACGCCCCGGTGGTACTCTTTCGTGATAAGGTGGGTGATCTGCTGCACGTCCTTGTCGAAGCCCATCTTCTTCTCCTCCGACACCAGGGCCACGCGGGGCTTGTAGCCCTGCCGTTCCGGGCTCCAGTGGTTGGGATTGATGGACAGTTCGCTCGCGGCCTTGATGTCCACGCCGCCGATGTCCCGGACACGGAAATAGACCCGTGCCTGGTCGGTGATGTTGTTCTTGGCGGCGGTCTTCCGGATGAATGCGGTCACTTTCATATGTATGTCCTCCTTTCTGTCTTAGTCTATCATGTCCACAAGCCTGCGCTTCATGTCATCGTCTATCGTGCGGTAGCGGCTGAACGCCCTGCTGCCCTCCACATGCCCCGACATGGAGGCGATAAGGTTTGGGTCGGGCACCTGCCTGTAGAGGTTGCCCACGAAGGTCTTGCGTGCCGTGTGGCTGCTGGCCACTTCGTACAAGGGCTTCTGCACGGTGTTGTAGCCGTGCGTGTCGAGGATGGTCACCATCCTGTTTATGCCGCAACGCTTCAGCAGTTCCCGTATGCCGAGGTTGTAGGTGTGTATCTGCCTGAACGGGAACAGTCTGTCGGCATTGGCATCGTATCGTTCCAGTATCTTCAACGCCTTTTCGTGCAGCGGCACCCTGACGGTTTTCGCCTGACATTTCTTCGTCTTCTGCGGCATGTATTCCAGAAAACCGTCCTTGATATTGTCCCTTGTGAGACGGTAAAGGTCGCCCACTCGGCAGCCGACATAGCAGTGGAACACGAAGATGTCACGGATGACGGCCAGCTTCAGGTTGTCGCTCAGGTCTGCGTCATACAGGATGTTTCTTTCTTCGGAAGTGAGGAAAAACGGGTCGCCGTAGGTAGGCTCCTTGCAACCGTAGAGGGCATAGACCTCGTTGTCGGAATACTTCATCTTCTTGCACCAGTGCAGGAAAGTGCAGAAAAGGTTCATGATGTTGATGACGGTCGTACCGGAAAGCGGCCTCGGACGGTGGTTGATGAGCATGCGGGGAGCATAGAAGTCGGGATATTCCTGCCGCAGCAGGTGTTCGTTCACCACATAATCCCGGAAAGCGTTCATCTGCTCCAACGTGACGGTCTCCACGAAGAGGGTGAAATCCGTCTCGCCCAGTATCTCACGCCGGTAGTCATGGTAGCGCGACATTCTGCGCTCGAAGCGTATGATATGTTCTCTGGTCCTTTCCGCACCGTCGAATTTCTCCAGATACTCGTGGACGCGTGCGAGCAGGTTCGGGTGGCTCCGTTCGAAGGCACGGGCCGGGTACAGCACATCCTTGATGACCTGCCTCATCCACCTGCTGTCCGCCTTGTCCGAGAAGGTCTTCTCCGCCCGCTCGATGATGGCGGCGATCTGTCCGGGCAGGCGTTTCTGCTCGGCGGCAGGCACAGCCGTCGTGCGCCTGTAACTGAGGGTGTCGGAATCCCAATACCTGTCCTGCACCTCAAGGGGAGAGACCACCTTTATGTCCACGCTCTTCTCCCTGACCCGGAAACAGATGTTCGAGGTCTCTGGGGAGCATTTCTTCAGATACACGGTTACTTTCATCTGCGTTGCTTTTTCGGTTATGCGGCAAAGGTATAACAAATTCCCGTAAATGTTCCCATATATCCCGAAGAAACTTGCAACGGATTAAGACAAATTAAAAAGTCATTCCCGAATCTGATACCATATAAAATACAGTATATCAACGGTTATATTTGCACTTGTTTAGCTCTTTTTTTCATTTTGGTCTTTATTAGACTTCCCGAATATCATATATTGCAGTTCCACGCTTTCTATTTGGTCCCCCCCACTGGTTGGCCACGAGGTAGTCCCAATAAGTATCCTCGCAAACTAAGCCTACTCCCTTGCCCCGTTTGTTATAACTCTTGATGGGCTCTCCTTCATAAATTACCGTCTTCGCAATCAGCACCGGTTCTTTGCCTTCCAAGTCGTACTTGTCACGGGAGCGGTCGTCAAAATACACAAAGAATTTATTGTTAAACATACATTCGTAATCGCCTTCCACATACAAGGTGTCAATATACAGCTTTTCGCCTGAAGAGTTATAAACGCCGCGTATCATGTTCGGTATCGTGAGGCTGTTCAAGTGGCTCTTCTGTTTTGTAATGAAGTCAAGGTTCACGAAAAACAGATTTATATCCGGCATTGAGGGAATCACGAAATCGTCTGAAATTGGTGCTCTTACGCCTATTAGGGTATTAACCACACATACCCCTGCATCGATCCCATAACTGCTCTTATGAAAGTACAAAGCATCAGAACCAAGTATGGGTACTACTTCCGTATAGTATTCGCACGTCTTTGAAAACACATAGTCTCCGCTTTCCCATTGGCTGCTGAAATCAGTCCAAGAATCATCAGTAAAGTGAGAGATCAAATCGTTATAATGATCCACTAAATAGAATTGATCGTAGGTTGCCGTATTCCAATCGCGGATAACTCCGGGCCAATATGTTTCACCGCTATACTGCCAACCGGCTCCCTGGGAGTAAGCAGGAATTGTACATATTGCTGCTATTACCAACAAACATATACGTTTCATGACATTTTCTTTTTAAAGTTTTGTTTTAATATTTTACACTTAATAAATATCAGAGGCTCAACAAGTCGGGGTCATAGCGTTCCAGTTCATCACTCAATGCCACATCGAAAGCGTCGGTCTCGGTAAGGTAAGAAATCTGGGTATAACGTGGCACGGAAGTGCCGTCTTCTATAGTTGCTGTTCTATATTCATGGGGTGCCAATATCTTAAACATGTAACCTTTGCATATCCAGATAGAACCTGCCGGAAGTATCGTATTGCTATTCAATTTGATTACATTGCTGTACGGTTTTTTAGTGAATCCCACTTTGCCTGACGTCATATAGCCATCCTCAAGGCAAACATAAAGAAATCCTTCTATTGTAAGAATATCACCCCGGTTCACGAGATACGAATCATTCTCCTTCAATACAACGCTGCGGTCGTCAATTAGGCGGTAATTCATATCAAGTGGAGCGTTGCTAAGCATAACGATTATGTTTCCTATAAAGAAACGCCCCTCTATCGGCATTTGCGTACCAGCTTTTATGCCTAAAGAAATCCTCATCTTACTTACCGTTTCGTGACATACGGGGAACTGTTGCCGCACATTAAAAAATCCTCCTTTGTCATAGTTTAGATAAGTATGCTTTCTCCTATTCAAAGTTTCCCCTTCATATTGAAGTTCGTTTATAATCACCAATGGTTGTTTATTGCATTCATTTATAAGAGGAAAATCTATTGTTACGTATAGTTGCTGCTCTTTTTCAAAATCGAAGTCTTGCGACATCAGGAAGAACGTATGTTCGTAGTTCACGTTTATCTCGTAATAATAACGCATCAACATCCTGCCCATTGGCGTTTGCATGTAAACGTGGGTATGCGGGGCTGTTTCTGTCTGAGGGTTGATTTTGTAATATCGGTTCACCCCACCCGTCAGAGGTCTGGCAGGCTGTTCACGCATATAAACTGAACCAACGGGTAACTGAACACCATTGTCAACACCTTCGTTTATAATCAGTTTCTTGCCTTGGTAAGGGACATTCCCGAGAATGCAGTTGTGCACCTCCGCATCCTCGTCGGTATTGAGAATTACACTGTCGAAATAACATAAGTTGGAAGCTTTATATCCGCCCGTATTACCGTCGGTATTGTTATGCTGCATTGTTACCCAGTTGTTTGGATAGAAGCCTTTTACGCGCACAAGCCTCGGGCGGCTTTCCTCGAAATGGTTGTAACGTATCACGGCAGCCGCCCTTTGGCCCAATTCCAAATCCACGGCAAATACACCGGGCTCAGACTCGTTTCTCCTTTCAAATCCTCTTAAGCCCTCAAGGTTGTTATACTCCACGCGGCACGGGCCTTTGCTGACAGCAGTCTTCATTACGAAACCGTTGTAATGGCATTTGTTGCGTGTAAACTCCAAAGACCACGAAGTCTGTAATGTCGGCTCGGGAAGTACGTACCCGGGCGTAGGTGTCAGATCCGGACGCACACTGCTATGAAGACAATACATGTTATAGAAAAACGCGCATTCGTTTATGCGGAGGTTGTTTACCGGGTAATCTATTTTCGAATTTATGTGAATGGCGTAATAAAAATTCCTGAAATGGCAGCGTTCTATTATGAAAGGCCACAACGGGGCGCCGCAACACGAACAAAAATTTATACCTGAAGGCAGGTAGTCTTTTTCCGGGTCATAATCATTCCATACGTTTCCTTCTGTCCATAATTGTAAATCCGAAATAACGACAGGATCACCGGGATTCTTGGAATCAGCATACGAGGTAGTATATACAGGTTTTTCATCCACACCGAGTTCTTCACCTAAAGTTATAAGGCTTTTTCCTTTAGGGCAAAACAATGTGCTTGTACGAGAATTTTTTATTTGCGTAGATCCATGTCCGCCTCTACCATTATCTTTTACAAACCATTGGTCCTCGCGCAACAAAGCACCGCTCCCCTCAAGGCGCAAATTACCTTTGTGTATCACAATGCCTTCCTCCACAAAATAATTCGCAGCATTGAACTTTATCGTCTTTATGGAAAGTTCCTCGGCCACGCGGATTGTCTCGTTTATTGCAGCTGAATCATCATTACAACCTTCATAATAAGAACCTTCTTTGTCTAAATCAAAATTACCTTTCACATTGCGCTCGAAAACGAGGTCGCCTTTCGCGCCGAACCATTCCGGGCGCAGGTATGGCACATTTAAAGTAGCAATGCGTTTTTCCTCAATTTTCTTATTTTGTGCATTTTTCCCTTTGTCTATAATATATGAAAACTCTACTGTGCATTTGCCGTTGTCGTCCAATCTGAACAACTGCTGGCAAGTATCTTCAATGCTGACGACACCTCTTATCTGACCGCCGCCCAATGTGCCGCCGTTTGCCCTGAGCACGTCGCCCGGCACGAAATAAAGCGTCTTGCCTTTCAAATCCACATCCTCCTCCAAAAGTATGAGGGACGGGGAATGCGACGCGTTCAATAGTTCAAAGTCGCTTTTATCAAAATTGCTTTGATTTAAAACAACAGTTCCCATACGAATATTTTTTAGCATTAAGTTATGCCACAAATATAAAACAAACTGTATGCTTATCCAAGGGTTCTGTCTGTTTTTTTTACATCAATTAGTAATATTTTTGAATTAATCGTATTCCGGTCTGAAAACACAATCTCTCCATTTTCCAAAGTCCTGCTGCGGGCGGTGGTTGATACGTGCCTAATTCAAACGCATTTTCCATGTCGGCATTGCAGGTAAAAAAACAACGGTAAATTTTGCACCATTTCGGGACGTGGCCAAAAATAGGTCGGACATATTTCAAAATACAAGGCACATATTTTAAAATATGTGCCTTGTATTTTTTATTTTCTCCTATGTGTGTATAACTGTCTGAAAATTAGATACCATTTCGAAGTGTTCTTTTTGTCTGTTTCCCACGCCCGGTTTCCGCTGCCGCAGATGTCTGTTTTGTAAATTGTGTAATCGGCGAAAAGGTGCAAGTGTCGGCCGGCTACTCAATCACATGTTACAAAGCGAGCCGGCATATTGGGGATTACGCACCGGTCCGGTTATGAATCGGCGGTAATATTTTTTGCATAAAGAAAAACGAGATGAAGTTTATTTCATCTCGTTTTTGTCTTTTAAGTCGATTTCTGCCCCGTTTGTGTCTAAGAATTTGTATTGCAGGAATGAGAAACTTTGGTTGGGCAGTACTTTTATTCCCATTCCGTATTTCAGCCTCCATTGCGCCTTTATCGAAAATACTCCCTTGTTTATATATGCCGCCACATAGGGGTGTACTTGCAGTGTAAAGCGTTTTACCTTGAATTTTGTTGATAGTATCCGCACCTTGTCGTGAAGCGTGTCGACAAAAAGCAGCGATGGTTTTATTTTGCCTGTTCCGCCGCATGTGGGGCATGTTTCCTCGACCATTACGTCCATGGCCGGCCGCACGCGCTGCCGGGTTATTTGCATTAGCCCGAATTTAGATAACGGCAGGATGTTGTGGCGCGCCCTGTCGCTTTCCATGTTGTGGCACATGCGCTCATAGAGTTTCTGGCGGTCTTCGGCCAGAGACATGTCTATGAAGTCGACAACTATAATCCCGCCCATATCGCGTAAACGCAATTGGCGCGCCAGCTCGTCGGCAGCGCCTAAGTTTACTTCGAGTGCGTTAGCCTCTTGTCCGTCGGCTGATTTTGTGCGATTCCCGCTGTTCACGTCTACAACGTGCAGGGCCTCGGTGTGCTCTATAATCAAATATGCGCCGTGTTTGTATGTCACCGTTCTGCCGAAAGCCGATTTTATTTGTTTGGTAACGGAGAAGTTGTCGAATATGGGAATGTCGCCTTTATATAATTTTACAATCTCCTTGCTTCCCGGCGAGATGAGTTCCAAATATGCGCATATTTCATTATAGACGGCGGCGTCGTTTACGTAAATGCTTTCAAACGAAGTGTTGAACGAATCACGCAGCAATGCAACCGTGCGGCTCATCTCTTCGTACACGAGCAATGGCCGTTTCTTGTCGGCCAATGTGCGCCTGAACATGTCGGAACATCTTGATAGCAGCACTTTCATCTCGCTGTCAAGCTCGGCAACCCGCTTTCCTTCGGCAACAGTGCGTACTATTACTCCAAAGTTCTTTGGCTTTATGCTGTAGACAAGTTGTTTGAGGCGTGCGCGCTCGGCATCCGACTTGATTTTTGAAGAAACGGATACTTTTTCGCCGAACGGTATGAGCACAAGATTCCTTCCTGCAAAAGAAAGCTCGCACGTAAGGCGCGGCCCTTTTGTGGATATGGGTTCCTTGGATATTTGAACCAGAATCTCGTCGCCGGCTTTGAGCACCTGGCTTATCTGCCCGTCTTTAGGAAGGTCGGGAGTGGACTTTAGCTTAAACTGTTCAAGAGGTTTTTGCGTGGCGCCGCTTGTAATGGCACTCAGATAAGTTGACGCGCTGTTGAACTGGGTGCCTAAGTCGAGATAATGCAAAAAGGCTTCGCGTTCATAACCGACATCAACAAAACAAGCATTAAGTGCAGGTAAGATTTTCTTTACCTTGGCTGCATATATATTTCCTACGGCGTTCGATTCTTCGCGTTTTTCGCTTTGAAACTCTACTAAACGCTTATCTTCAAGAAGTGCGATAGAAATATCTTTAGGCTGAACATCTATAATTACTTCACTTGTCATTACTGAGGTAAAATGTTTGTACCTATAGTTTCCTATTGGATTACTATACTTAAGTTACGAATCTTGCAATTATGGTAATTGCATGAAATTCTCCCTCTTGTTATTATAAATACTGTAGAGATTGGTCCTTACAGCATTCTAAAACTAAAAACTTAAAAAATAAGAACAAACTACGCTCGGCTATGAATTTGTGCAAGCGGCATAGTTTGTTCTTAGTCGATGAAATTGCGGAGAATAAATCTACTACTTGCTCTTATGTCTATTCTTGCGCAATCTTTTCTTACGTTTGTGCGTTGACATCTTATGTCTTTTTTTCTTTTTTCCGCTTGGCATAATTATTTAAGTTTATTATTTAAGTTTAATATGTTGTAAATGTTAGAGGTTTTGTAATATTTCGACGAGATTTCTCGTGATTATTATTTCTTTACTGAATTTACAAACGTCTTGGCGGGCTTGAATGCCGGGATGTTGTGCTCGGGAATAATGATAGTTGTGTTTTTTGAAATATTGCGCGCTGTTTTCTGTGCACGTTTTTTGAGGATAAAACTACCGAAGCCGCGGAGATAAACGTTTTCGCCTTCTGCGAGGGAGTCCTTAACGACTTCCATGAATGCTTCTACAGATGTAAGTGCCGTGGTTTTATCTATTCCTGTCTTTTTTGAAATCTCGTTTACTATTTCTGCCTTAGTCATGATTTTAATCGTTTTAGTGTTACGTATGTCTTTTTTCAAATTTGATTGCAAAGTTATATCTTTATCTTGATATAGAAAAATATGCGTGTGGCATTTTTGCGGCTATTAGGCTGTTATGCCTTATTTTTTCTTTGCGTGATTTATGTTTTTGCCGCAAATGGCCGTATTTTTATTTCTTGCCGTTGTATGTTTGCATGAATTCCTTGGGATATGGGGTTTCGAAACGCAGCAGTTCGTTTGTGCGCGGATGGTGTAAAACGAGGCGGAATGCGTGTAGGTACATGCGCTTTTGCTCGTCATTGTTGTTACCATATTTTATGTCGCCGCATATTGGATGGCCTATGTCCTGCATGTGTACGCGTATTTGGTTTTTACGCCCGGTTTCGAGCCGCAGCTCTACAAGCGAATAACGCTCGTTTGATTTTACTGTCCTGAAATGGGTAAGGGCGTATTTCCCTCCGTTGTCAACAGGTGAGCTGTATGTTATGAATCTGTCATCTTCTTTAAGCCAGCTTTCTATCGAGCCGTTCTGCTGCTCCATCTTGCCTTCGACAAGGGCGATGTATCTGCGGTCGATTACGATGTCTTTCCATGAGTGTTCAAGAACCTGCTCGATATTCATGTTCTTGGCATAGACCATTATTCCTGAAGTATCCCTGTCCAAACGGTGTACCACGTGTGAAGTGCACTTTTGGTGTGAAGCCTTGAGGTAACTGTCGAGAATGGTTTTTACGTTATACAACTGGTGCGGGGCCGGTGCTGACAATATGCCCGGCGATTTGTCTATTACTATTATGTCGCGGTCTTCATAAATTATCTTTACGAATTTATTGTGCAGCATAATACCGGGCTTGCGTTTGCTTATCTCGACAACCATGCCCGGTTTCAGGAGAAAGTTGTGTTGTGTCTCGATATGCTTGTCGACCATAACTCCGCCGTTTGTAAGTATGGCCTTTGCTTTGTTGTGGCTCATGCCGTTTAGTACCTTTTCGATAAAAGGCAGCAGTTCGCATTCCTGATGGACATTGAATACGGTGTATTTTGATTGCGTCGTATAGGTCATTTATGATATTAACTTAATAATGACTTGCAAAGGTAAGCCATTCTTTTATTATAGGAACGAAAATTAAAGAAAACCGTTCATTGCCGCATGTGCGTCGCCATTAATATACATCGGCGTGGGTACTTTTAAAAAAGGTCCGGGACTTTGAAAAAAATATGTCTGACCTATTTTAAAATAGGTCAGACATATTTTGAAATAGGTCGGACATATTTTTCGAGAGCTCCTATGGTGGGAAAAGAAATACGGACAATGGTGTTTTTTTGAAGATGTCTTACTACGTTTTTCGCCTTGTTTTTTGGAGGAGCATAATCGGCAACTTTTATTACGCCGATTACACCATTTTCAATCCCACTATCGACGCTATTAAAGTTGTTATGAAAAATATCCGCGCCCGGGACGCATGCTCGTGCAAGAATATGATTCCCAACAGCACGGTCCCGACAGCTCCAATGCCAGTCCATACGGGATATGCCGTGCCGATAGGTATGGTTTGTACCGCAACGGACAGCAGCCACATGCTGGCTGTGAGGCTAACTATGAACCCTGCGGCCCATAAATGGAATGCCATGCCCTTCGAGCCTTTCATCTTCCCCATGCAAAAGGCAAAGGCTGTTTCAAACATGCCTGCTGTAATCAAAATAATCCAGTCCATCGGTGAAAGTTTTAATGTGATACGATTTTAAGCCCTATAACTGAAGCAATTAGCGTGGCGATGAAAAACAGACGCATGAAAGTTACGGGTTCGTTGAAGAACACAATGCCGAGTATTACGGTGCCTACCGCGCCTATACCGGTCCAAACGGGATAAGCCGTGCCGATGGGTAAGGTCCTGACAGCCTTGGCCAGCAATATCATGCTTAGCGCAAGACTTATTAGAAATCCTGCACACCAAAGATAATATCCGGCACCCGACGTTTCTTTCATCTTTCCCAAACAAAAAGCAAAACCGGACTCGAAGAATCCGGCAACAATCAGAATAATCCAGTTCATACGGCTTTCTTGTAGTAGCTAATAAATATGTAGAAATGGAATGCAAAAATAGCGAAAGGCGAACGTCGGAACAAATTAATGCGGCAGTTTTTGCTTTATGCTATGTAAGGCAGTTCTAATAGCATGGAACAGCGTATGGGGTTCGGGAAAAATAAAAGCCGTACTGATTCCTAAGAGGATAGTACGGCTTTCGTGTTATTGAGATATTCCAATGCTGTTGTGTCGTGAAGTTATTTGTTCTTCCATTCTACGTTAAGATTATCCCCCTTGTCATCGGTGTATGCCACTATATCATGATTTTCTTCGTTTTCTAAATTCATCATCAGTTCGCATACTTTGTCCTCAAGGTATGTTTGTATAGCGCGTTTCAGAGGGCGCGCGCCTAATTTGGAGTCGTACCCCTTTTGGGTAATAAAATCGCGTGCGTTATTGTCAACAGTGAGCGCATAACCAAGACCTTCAACGCGTTTTACGAATTTGTCTATTTCGATGTCCGCAATGGAGCGTATTGCCGCTTCGGTGAGGGGGTCGAACATTATAATCTCGTCTATACGGTTGAGAAACTCGGGGGCAAACGATTTGTTTAATGCTTTTCTTATAATGTCGTCGCTTTTCTTTTTGTCAACCGAGGTCATTGCTTCAAAGCCAATCCCTTGTCCGAACTCGCGTAATTGTTTTGTGCCGCTGTTCGAAGTCATTATAATAACGGTGTTCTTGAAATCTACAGTTCGCCCGTTGCTGTCTGTCAATCTTCCGTCATCCATAACCTGGAGCAGGAGGTTGAATACATCGTTGTTGGCTTTTTCAATCTCGTCGAGCAAGATTATGGAGTAGGGGTGTCTGCGTACACGTTCTGTCAGCTGGCCGCCTTCTTCGTAACCTACATATCCGGGAGGCGCCCCAACCAGGCGGCTTACAGAATATTTCTCCATGTATTCGCTCATGTCGATTCTGATTAAGGCATCTTCTGAGCCAAACATGAAGTCGGCTAATTTTTTTGCAAGCAATGTTTTCCCGACGCCGGTCGGACCTAAGAACATGAACGTCCCGATAGGCCTGGTTGGGTCTTTAAGTCCTATCCGGCTGCGCATAATAGCTTTTGTTATTTTTGTGATAGCCGTTTCTTGCGCTATTACCGCATTTGCCAGTGCTTCGTGCATGCCTTTCAGGCGTATGTTCTCAGCTCTTACCATTTTTTGAACAGGAATGCCCGACATGTATGAAACAACTTCTTCTATTTGCGGCAGGTCGATGGTCTCACGATTCTCGTTTAGACTTAATTCCCATTCTTTTCTGCGGGCTTCATATAAAAGAGTCAGGTTCATTTCCTGGTCGCGCAGGTTTGCCGCCTCTTCAAAGTCTTGCTTTGATACGGCTTCGTTCTTTTTTTCTCGTATTTCGTTTATGTGCGCTTCTTGCTCTTCTATATCTTTTGGCACTTTCAGATTTGTGATATGTGCTCTTGAGCCGGCCTCGTCAAGCGCGTCGATAGCCTTGTCTGGCTGGCAGCGGTCGCTAATGTATCGGTCGGTAAGAGAAACGCATGCTTCCAATGCCTTGTCGGTGAAACGCACATTATGAAAATCTTCATAGCGTTCCCTTATGTTGTTGAGTATTTGTAGTGTTTCGTCGTGAGTTGTTGGCTCAACGATTATTTTTTGGAAGCGGCGTTCCAAAGCCCCGTCTTTTTCAATTGACTTGCGGAACTCATCCATCGTTGTTGCGCCAATGCATTGTATTTCGCCTCTTGCCAATGCCGGCTTCAATATGTTTGCGGCGTCCATTGTTCCCGGCGCAGAACCCGCGCCGACAATAGTATGGATTTCGTCAATGAAAAGAATTATGTTAGGATTTTTTTGTAGCTCGTCAAGCAGTCCCCTAATGCGTTCCTCGAATTGCCCGCGGTACTTAGTGCCGGCTACGAGCGAAACCATATCCAGTGCAATGATTCTTTTGTGTAAGAAAGTGCGCGGCACTTTATGCTGGATGATTCTTGTGGCCAGCCCTTCGACTATAGCGCTTTTACCGACTCCTGGTTCGCCGATTAGAACGGGGTTGTTCTTTTTGCGGCGGTTTAGTATTTGTGCCAGATGTTCTATTTCCTTTTCGCGTCCGACGACTGGGTCAAGCTTTCCTTTTCTTGCAGCTGCCGTTAGGTCAAAGCCGAAATTGTCCAATACAGGCGTATCGTTGTTAGGCGCTGCCTGGCTGCTGGAAATTTTTGTGTCGCTCGGTTTGTTTCGTGGCTCGTTTTCTTCGTCTTCTTCGTCCTGGCTAAAGCCGAATCCCGAATGAATGTCTGGTTTCATTGCCAGCATGTCGTGGGCCGCTTCGTATGTAACATCATTGTTCCTTAGTATACTGCATACCATATTGCTGTTGTCTTTAAGAAGCGCCAGCAGCAGGTGTTCTGTGTCAACAAAGTTGCTATGCAGTAGCCTTGCTTCTAATGTGCACAGGCGCAGAATTTTTGCAGAGGAATCGGATAATGTTATTTCGTTGAATATATCCTTGCGGCTGTTACTTGATTCTTGATTCAGTTTTTCTTCTATTTCACGTTTTAAGTCGTCAAGTCTTACGTGAAATTTGTTTAGAATCTCTATTGCCTTGCCTGAATTTTCGCGCAACAACCCGAGGAACAGGTGTCCCGGGTCGATTAAGTTCGACCTTAAACGTTCTGCTTCTTCTTTGCTGTATATGAGTATGTGAGATACTCTTGGTGAAAATTGGTTGTTCATTTTTAGTAGTTCTTTGCTTTTGCAAATGTTTCGAATTAACTCTATCAGTAAACTTGCGTTTTTGTAACGAGAGTCTTTCAGTACGTGCGGTGTGTTCGCAATCTTGTTTAATTCAAAGTAAGCAAAGTTTATGCCAAAACGGCAAATAATGCCTCGTTAGATGAAGATTTGACTATAACAGTTATATGTCAGGCAGAATAATCGAGGCTTCTTATGTCAGTTGACATCGTAGTTCGCGTATAAAAACCGTTTTATGCTGCGTTTGGGGGTCTTTTCAAATTCCTTGTCTACGATTTTAATACCCGATATTTGTGAATACATCGGTAAGGTGCCGTTTAAGTTACGCCGGTTTTGCTCCATAACCTGTTTTAGCTGTGCAGGAGTGAGTTTGCGTTCTTTCACACCTTCCTGGTTGGGATACACGAGGGCATAGAACTTGTTCCCTTTCTGAATCATCACGCTTTCTTCAACTAATGGCAGCATGTTCAGTTTTCCTTCTATTTCTTCGGGATAGATGTTTTGGCCCGACGAACCGAGAAGCATGTTTTTGGAGCGTCCTTTAATGTAAATATAACCGAATTCATCGATTACGGCTAAGTCTCCGGTGTGATACCACCCGTCCTTGTCTATTGCAAGTGCTGTTGCTTCAGGGTTTTTGTAGTAACCTAACATTACGTTTATGCCTCTGCAGAGTATTTCGCCCACTACGTGTTGAGGGTCGGGGGAGTCGATTTTTACTTCCATGTGTTTTACTACTCGTCCGCATGAGCCTTTGGGGAGTACGGAGTAGTCGGCATAGCATATCACGGGTGCGCATTCTGTTGCCCCGTAAACTATGGCATAAGGGAAATGTATGCGGTGCAATAATTCTTCTATGTCTTTGTTCAAAGGCGCTCCTCCTATCATTATTTCATAGAATTTCCCGCCGAATGCCTTTTTCATCTTGTTGCAAATGATGTTGCAGATTTTTTCCCTTACGTATGGCAATCTCATTAGCATTCGCATTTGGGGAGTTTGGAGTTGCGGCAGTATGCTGTAGCGGAGCGCCTTTTCAAGAATCAACGGTACGGCGGCAATAAAGTCGGGTTTTATTTTTGCAAACGCATTGAAGATTACAGTGGGGCTGGGGTTTTTCATAAGGAAGAACACGTGTGCCCCTGAAATGAACTCGAACAAGAATTCCAAGGCCATGCCGTACATGTGGGCCATTGGCAGAATGGAAACGAGCTTGCTGCCTTTGTGTACGCACATGTGCAGCGCGCTGCGTGCAAAGTCCATGTTGCTCCATAGGGCGCGGTATGGAATCATAACGCCTTTCGAGTTGCTTGTCGTGCCTGATGTGTAGTTTATCATGGCCAGTTCTTCGGTCTCGTCCCGCCGGTAGCTTACATGTTCCTTGCGGAAGTTTTTCGGAAATTTGTGCCCGAACATTTCGTTGAGTCTTTCTCTTGCAGAGGTTAGTGTTTCCGCACGGCTTACAAGCAATGAATAGTCGGGCAGTCCGAATATGCCTTCAAGGTCGGGCATTTCGTTTGCGTCAATGGTGGGCCATATAAGGTCGCCTACAAAAAGTAGTTTGCTTTCCGAGTGGTTTACGATGTTGTATATCTGTTCCGGTTTGAATTCCTGAAGTATGGGTACTGCCACGGCTCCATAAGTAAGAATTCCCAAATATGCGGCAGCCCATTGTGAACTGTTACGTCCGCAGATTGCGATTTTGTCGCCTTTTTTTACGTGGGCTTCGCTGAACAGGATGTGTAGCTTTTCTATTTT
>OKSB01001937.1_pt1 | contig 19527 bp, 16 predicted proteins | sample 1601171 | NCBI WGS metagenome assembly OKSB01 (sample SAMEA3541496, study PRJEB24748) | human gut metagenome | biome: human gut; feature: human-associated habitat; material: faeces | place: China | collected 2012 | reverse complement strand
AGAGCGGCGCGCACGGCGACGAAGCGTTTACGGTTGAGGTTGCCGAAAACGGAAACGTAACGATCACCGGCGGGCAGTACCGCGGCTGCATCTACGGTGTTTACGACTTCCTCGAGAAATTTATAGGATACCGTTTCCTTTACGATTTCGACTGCCTTACCCCCGCAGCATACGGACCGATTTGGTTCGGAATGGGCGGTGATCCCGTCATCGGGAGCGGTACGCTCGCCGACGGCGTGATGGATTATCTCTACGAGGCGGACGCGATCGACGTTCCCGAAGGAACGGATTATTATTCCGAGCCCGATTTTTCAAACCGTTCGGTATGGATTCCCGTGACAAGCGGCATCCCCGCGGAGGATCATGCTCTGAAGATGAAATTCAACCGCGACGGAGTGATCGGGAACGCAAAGTATAACGGCTACGGCGTAAGCCCTACCGCCTGTCACGGACTTGCGGAGGTCGCCGAAAGCTTTGTCGATTACAACGGACAGGGAGTGCACACAAAGCAGCCGTGCTTCTCCAATGAGGAGAATATCGAAATTGCCTGCGAGTATTACACCGACAAGTTAAGAAACATGCTTGCTTCGGGGCTTCGGGTCGGGCGCGAGATTGTGGCGATTGACGTGTGTCAGGTCGATTCGGACATTTTCTGTAAATGTAAGGACTGCATGGCGCTTATCGCATACGACAGGACAAACGCCGCTCCTGTCGTGCGCTTCACAAACGCCGTTGCAGATGCGATCGCGGAGATCGATCCCGCCGTATACGTTGTTATGGGGGCATACCTGGGAACCACCAAGCCCCCGCAGAAAACAAAGCTCAGCCCTAACGTGTCCGTCTGGTACTGCTTCTATAACGATCTTAACAAGCACGTTTGCTACAATCATCCGCTGAGCGGGGAGGAATGCTCGGCAGGGGATGTTTCAAACGCGATCTACGCCGAGGAAATGAAAACGTGGAGTACAATGACCGATATGTTCGGTGTTTGGTTTTATCCGGGCACTTGGTTTGCAAGTCCGTTTTCAAGCTGCATGCTCTTCAACATTCTTGACGATTTCAGATTCGCGAAGAAATACGGCGTTGACGGGATTTTTGTCGATCCGATGTTCATAAATCCTACGGACGGTATACTCGACTATCTTTACCGCGTGCTCCAGTGGAATTGCGATGTGACCGACGAAGAGTATATCGCAATGATAAAAGAGTATTTCGAGATCATGTACGGTCCGGGATATGAGAATATATGCGAATATGCCGTACTGTGGGATAGGTCGGGCGGAGATAAATGCTGGAGCTCCATGGCGTGGTCAAATCCCGCCGAACGGATTGACCTCGGATTTTACGCGAAGATGTACGATTATATGATAACGCTGTTTGACGATGCGGCGCACCTTGCCGCAAACGAAAAGCAGGAATTCCGCGTCCGCCGACTTTCCATGCAGATGAAGTATATCGGGCTGATCGCTTCATATGACGGAATGTATAAAAACGGCGGAGGAAATGAGAAAAACGAGTATCTTGCGCGGTGGAATGCTTTTGTCGGCGACTGCGCGGACTATCCGCTTTATTTCGAAACGGACGGAGACAAAAAGATGTCCTCGGACGAAGGCTTCTTCGACGGATTTGATATAACTAAAGATAATCCCGCCGCACTGATGTCGGGAACAACAAAGTATTTCGGGAATTGGTGGGAATGACATAACAGCGCGTAAGGACGGCGGTATCGCCGTCCTTACGGCTTTGAAGAATTACTTTTCACGATTACTTTAATACAGCGTGAATTTTATCGGAAAAATCTTCAAAAGCTATTGACACCGCCCCTTTTTTAGTCCATAATGTCTTTTGTAAATACGATGACGCCGTCACCGTCCGCGTTGTCACTGTCACGACGCGGACGGCGTATTTTGTTTATTTGCAAAGTGAATCCAAAAGGTGCTTGTTTATGAAAATTCCCATATCAAATAAGGAAATCCCGCCCTCGCTCTTTGAAAAAGCTTCCGCTGCAGCGGGAAATGAAGAGATTCTTTTCGCGATCTGCGGCGATCTTGATTCCGGTTCGCGCTACTCCGAGTCGCTGCTGCTTGCAACAAAAAGCAAAGTTATTTCGCTTGACGGAGAAAACGCTGAAGTGTTCTCGGCTTCGTTTGAAGAGATCGAGGACGCAGCTGTAAAGCGTATGTACGGAAATGCGGTTCTCTCCGTTAAAATCGGAGGAAAACGCAAAAACATTTTCCGCTGTACATATGCCTGCGCGTCCCACGCCGAAGCCGCCGCCGTGTTTATCTGTGCGGCATCGTCGGGAAAGGATTTTTCGGATGAGCTCGGCGCACTTGAGGACTCATTTGAAAAGGAAAAGCGGATATGCCCGAACTGCGGAAGGACGCTGTCAAGTCCGGGGGCGGTATGCTACGGCTGCGCCGGACGGGGCAAGATGGTTCGGAAATTCTGGAAATATATCCGCCCGCAGCTTCCCGCGCTTGTGGTCGCTCTTGTGCTTTCACTGGTAACCACATCGATCACACTTCTTCCGCCGTACATAACAAAAATGCTTGTTGACGACATAATTACGTCCGGTGAGGTCAATTCTCTTTTTTTGGTTGTAGGCTTTCTGTTCATCTCGTATCTTGTGCTGTTCATCCTTTCGTCGATTCGTAACTATATGCTGAGAGTGTCCGGAAACAGCATAGTGGCATCCCTGAAAACGGATATCTACGAACACGCGCAGTATCTTTCGATGAAGTTTTACGACAAAACATCGACAGGCGCCGTAATCAACCGAATAAACGGCGATACAGCTACCATTCAGGCGTTTATCATGCGGATTTCGCAGGAAGTCATAGTGCAGTTTTTCACGTTGATCGGAATCATTGCGATAATGATGTTCATGAATTGGAAGCTTACGCTTCTTGCGCTGATTCCGGTTCCGATAATCGTATTCTGCTCACTCAGATTCTCGAATTATATCGCACCGTTTTACCGACGTATATGGCGGCGCGGAGCCGCGGTGTCGTCACTTCTTACGGACACGATTCCGTGTGTTCGCGTGGTGAAGTCCTTCTCCGGCGAAAAACGTGCTTCAAGTAAATTCCGCAAGTATATGGACGAATGGTTCAAAACAGATAAGCGCTTCGCACCGGTGCTGTCCGCTTATCCCGCAGGAATAAACCTCGCCGTAAATACGGGATGTATCCTTATCTGGCTGATAGGCGGTCAGAATGTCATTCACAATCCCACGTCGCTTTCGCTCGGTACGCTTGTTTCGTTCCTCACCTACACCGGACTTTTCTACGGTCCCGTAAACTTCTTTGCAACTCTCAACGATACATATCAGGGCGCCGTTGCGTCTGCCGAGAGGATTATGGATATTCTCGACGCCGAACCGGAGGCGGATTTCGGCAAGGGCAAGCGCCCGTCAAAAATAGACGGAAAGATTGAGTTCTCACATGTCAATTTCGCCTTTGACAAATCAAAAAAGGTCTTACGCGATGTAAACCTCACCATTGAAAAGGGTGATATTGTAGGAATCGTCGGAACGACAGGATCGGGCAAATCGACTCTGATCAATTTACTGCTTCGCTTTTACGATAGCTATGAGGGAAAAATTCTTATAGACGGAACTGACCTGCGCGATATCGATCTTTCCTATTGGCGCAGCTGCGTCGGTTATGTCCAGCAGGAGCCGATGATGTTTCACGATACGATATTCAATAATATTGCGTACGGATCGCAGAACGCAAGGGTGGAAGAGGTTATCGCCGCCGCCGATATAGCAAATGCGCATGAGTTTATCGCGCGGTGCCCCGACGGATACGACAGCGTTCTCGGAGAGCGCGGCGTCGGACTTTCGGGAGGTGAGCGTCAGAGAATATCGATCGCACGCGCCGTGCTCAAGAATCCGGGAATACTTATCTTTGACGAAGCCACAGCGGCGGTCGATTCAGAGACGGAGCATCTTATTCAGGAAGCGATCGACAGGCTTATCGCGGGTCGAACGACGCTTATGATCGCACACCGTCTGTCAACCCTTGCGCGCGCAAACAAGATTGTAGTTGTGGATCAGGGCGAGATAATTGAGTGCGGTCCTCCCGCCGAACTTCTTGCAAAGAAGGGGAAGTATTACAGGCTCGTGCAAATACAGTCTGCCGGACAGGGACAGATCGACGGCAGCGGAGCGGAGGATTCTCTGCTTCATTAAAAACATTTGCCTTCCGGCGCGAAATATGGTATAATATCTTCGAGGCTGTTTATCGGGACGATAAACAGCACGGGGCTTATGCCCCTTTCCGCGCTTCGCGCGGACTCGACATTGACGGCTTCGCAAAAATGCCCTTGCAAGCAAGCATTTTTGCTTGATGGTATAATTGGACACGGTATAGCATTAATCTGTACTTGTACATTCAATTACCGTGTCTGCGAAAATGACGCAATGCGTCAAACTCCGACGTGAAACCGTTTTTTGTTTTTTTAATAAAACTTTGCTGCATACGCCGACCGCCGCTGTGCGCGGCACCGGAACAGCTTTACCTGCACTGCGGTGCTTAACGGAGAATCAATATGTCAAGAAAATATGTGGACGGAGACAGCGTTCGCTTTACTCCGTCGTCATTCTGTCAGGTTGACGCCGAGCTTTTCGGCGGTGAGCGGATCAATGCGCTTGAACCGAGACGGCTCTTTCCGCTTTCCGGACCCGACAGATACATAAGCCTCCTCAATGAAGAGGGTAAGGAACAGATGATTGTGCGCTCTCTCGACTCGCTTGACAAAAAAAGTGCCGAAGCGATCAGAGCGTGCCTTACCGATTACTACCGTATACCGGAAATATGCGCCTTTAACGGATTTACCGACAAATTCGGTCTGCTCACGTTTTCCGTCGAGACGAATTTCGGAAATGTATCGGTAACGGTTAAAAACAGGCACAGCGACATAAAGCTTTTTTACGGCAAACGTGTTCTTATCAAGGACGCGAGCGATAACCGGTATGAGATACCGGATATCGAAGCGCTTGACAGAAGAAGCCGTCATATAATATTGAGTTACTTATAATTTTCTGCTTTCGGGGGAATATGTTATGAAACTGATACTTGCAATAGTGAATAATGAAGACAGTGCGATTGCCGCAAGTGCGCTCACAAAGGAAGGTTTTTTGGTAACGAAGCTTTCTACCACGGGAGGATTTCTCATGGTCGGCAATACCACTTTTCTGATCGGCACGGAGGAGGAAAGCGAGGACCGCGTTATCAGTATTCTTTCTGAATGCTGCGCAACGCGCGATCAGACGACTCCCGCACTCGGCAGAAGCGTTCATGACGACAGTCTGCCCGAAAAGGTTACGGTCGGCGGTGCCACTGTGTTCGTTTTGGGCGTAGATCGTTTTGAAAAGCTTTGATATGGCAAAGATAATTAAGATATCCCCCGGGGATATACTTGAACTCAAAAAGCTGCATCCGTGCGGCGGCAAAAGCTTCGACACAGTGCGTGTCGGCTCTGACGTGCGAATCATATGCCGAAAGTGCGGAAGAGATATGACGGTTCCGCGGATAAAGCTTGAACGTTCGATAAAAAAAATCACAACTCCGGACGGTGCCGTTTCCGGCGCATCAAACGGGGAAGAGCATTGAAATGGTGAATAAATATGGATTTAGAAAACAATAATGTTGAAGATATTTTGCCCATCGGTGAAACCGCGGTTGAATGTGCCGCGGAACGCACCGTTCCCGAGGCACTTTCAGCCGCTGAAGAAGGCAAAAAGCTCCCGGAGATAGATCTCGAAGGACACGGCATAAAGAATTTCTGGCGTAAAACGCTCAGAGAACGTAAGTACCTTCTTATATGCTTTTTCCTTCCCGCCGCGATCATGTGGCTGATCTATATAACGATGGAAGTGTATCCGTTTGGTGAGAACAGCGTGCTTGTGTTGGATTTGAACGGACAGTACGTCTACTTCTTCCAGGCGCTCCGCGACATAATCACGGAAGGCGGAAGTCTACTTTATTCCTTCCGGCGTTCTCTCGGCGGAGAGTTTTTAGGCATAATAGGGTACTATATCGCAAGCCCGTTTTCGGCGATTGTCGCACTATTTCCCGAAACTCATATCACCGAAGCGCTGCTTGTTATATTTCTTTTGAAGACGGGACTTTGCGGACTTACCTTCGGTTCGTATATTGAAGCCACAAGAAAGCGCAACCGTCCGATGACGGTCGTTTTCTCCACGCTTTATGCGCTCTGCGCATATGCTGTCGTTATGCAGCATAATACGATGTGGATCGATAATCTCATATACCTTCCGCTCATCCTTCTCGGCGTTGAAAACATCATAAAGAACGGCAAATACAAGATGTTTATCATTACGCTTTCGCTTGCGATAATGTCGAACTTCTATATTGGATATATGACCTGTATTTTCGTCGCGCTTTATTTTTTCTACTATTATTATTCTCTTTCCCCCGATGAGAGAAATCCCCTCGGCGTGAAATTCCATCTTGCAAAGACCATCGGGAAAATGGCGTTGTTTTCAGCCGTTGCCATAATTATTTCTGCTGTCTATATATGGAGTTCGTATCAGGCTTTGACCTTCGGCAAGTCCGATTTCACACATCCTTCTTATGCCCTTAGTCAGAAATTCGATTTTCTCGATCTTGTCTCAAAGATGTATTTCGGATCGTACGATACCGTGCGTCCCGAGGGCTGGCCTTTTGTTTACTGCGGAATGCTCACCTTTATCCTTCTTCCGCTGTATTTCTTCGTGAAGAAGATCAGCCTCCGCGAGAAGATCGCAACTGCGATACTTGTTCTCTTCATGGTGTTCAGCTTCAATGCATCGACGCTTGACCTCGTATGGCACGGCATGCAGCGCCCCAATTGGCTGAACTACCGCTATTCCTTTATGCTTTGCTTTCTCTTCCTTATCATGGCTTACAAAGCATATGAGAATATACGGGATATAGGCTACCGCCCGATCATTATAAGCGCGGGCGTTATAACGCTTGTACTGTTTGTTCTGCAGAAGCTTGAATACGAAAACATTCCCGACCTGACAAGCGTTTGGCCGTCGATCGGATTTATTGTCGCATACCTCCTCCTTCTCCGCGGCGCTACATGGAGCGTTAAAAATATAAGAAATACGACGGCGCTCGTCCTTGTGATGATTGTCTCGTTTGAGGCGTATACAGCGGGACTTGCAAATCTTGTCGATCTCGATGACGACGTTGTTTATTCAAAGCGCACCGGATTCCGAGATTTCATCGATAAGTATTCGCCCGTGGTGGATAAGCTTAAAGAGGACGATCCCGGCTTCTACCGCATGGAAAAGACGTCGCACAGAAAAACAAACGATAATATGGCACTCGGTATATACGGCGTGTCCAATTCCACATCGACCCTGAATGCCTCCACGATAAAGCTTCTCGGAGATTACGGAATTTCGTCGAAATCTCATTGGTCGAAATATCTCGGCGCAACTCCCGTGTTCGATTCGATCTTCGGAATAAAGTATATCATGACCGAGAATGTTTCTCTTATGAGCTCTCTTTATGAAAAGAAGTCTCAGGTCGGCAGCGTGTTCATCTACGAAAATCCCTACGCAATGTCGATTGCCGCGGGAGTCAATGAAGCGCTTGCTTCCTTTGATGAGACACAGTATAAATCTCCGTTTGAGCGTATGAACGATACGGTCGCCGCAATGCTCGGCGAGGAGGATGGAGTCAAGATATTCAAGCCGCTCAAGCAGTCCTCGATTATCAACACGATGAACTGCACTCAGAACTACACATCCGGCCATATAAAATACACCAAGAGCTCGGACAGCGATATTTCCTCCGTAACACTTTCGTTTGAGGCGGAAAACAGCAAAAACGTGCTTATGTATATCCCGAGCGACTATACGCGCGAATGCAAACTCTATGTAAACGGCGCGGCGAAGGACACATATTTCGCAAACGAAACCTGCCGTATAGTCGACATCGGAATTTTTGAGCCCGGCGAAAACGTGGAGATCCGCCTTGAGCTTCAGAAGGACAATCTCTATTTGAAGGATAACTGCGATTATTTCTACTATTTCGATGAGGACGTTTTCACCGAAGCGATGCCTAAGCTTAAGACAAGTGAGTTCAACGTGAATTACCATACCGAGGACACACTCTGCGGAACGATTCACGTTCTCCCCGGTCAGGAGCTTATCTATACCTCTATCCCTTACGATGAGGGATGGAAGGTGAGCGCCAACGGAAACGCTGTCGAAACCTTTGAGGTGATGAACGGTCTTACCGCATTCCGCCTGAGCGCGGGAAGCTATAACCTTGAGATGAAATACCGTCCCGACTGTGCGGTTTACGGAATCATGATCTCCTGCGCGGGAGTTGTGATATTTGCGCTCATGTGGATCGGCGAGCACCTCCTCCGCAAGCGCCGTGTACGCGTCGGAGCAGCACTTACGGAATCTCGAACGGACGGAGAAATCTCCGACACTGCGCTGTCGGAGGATATCACGGAGACTTCGGAGAATATTTCGGATGCGAAGCCCCTCACCGACGGCGACGCTTCGGGCGCGAAGGAAACAGCCGAGGATTCGGACACCGAATGCGATTCCGAAAGGGAAGCGCATGACGGAAGCAGTGAAGGAGAAAGCGAATGATAGCCTGCCTGACGGGAAGACTGATCTTTGCGGATCCGGTCGAACTCAACTGCATTATAGACTGCTGCGGAGTCGGATATTGCGTTGCACTTTCCGCGTCGGCGTTTTCACGCCTTCCTCAGCCTGATGAAAACGGCGGAGCGGAAGTGAGACTTTTCACCCATATGCAGGTGAGGGAAGATGCCGTAGAGCTTTACGGTTTTCCGGATCGCGATGAACTGCGCTGCTTCAAGATGCTTATCACGGTATCCGGGGTCGGACCGAAGGCGGCAATGGCAATTCTCTCGCTCTATTCTCCGACCGAGCTTTCCGGTATTATCGCGGCTGAGGACACGAAGTCGATATCAAAGGCTCAAGGCGTCGGCGCAAAAACTGCTGGACGTGTTGTGCTTGAGTTGAAGGATAAGATGCAGAAAGCGTTCCCGACACTGTCCGGAGCATCGCAGACCAAACGCTCTGCGGGCAAGGGAAGTGTGCCTTCAGCCGCATTTACTTCCGCAGTTTCGGATGCCCGTGACGCACTGCTCGTTCTCGGATATTCGCAGGCGGATGTCAATGAGGCACTTAGCTTCTGCGATACATCCGCGGGAACCGATGAGATCATCAAAGCCGCGCTTGCATATCTGACTTCCAACTGACCGCTGACTGAGAAAGAAGGTCACATATGGACGATTTCGATTTTGAAAACAGAATAGTATCCACGGATGCGACATCCGAGGATAACGAAAACGAGGTGAGCCTTCGCCCGTTCGATATGGACGAGTATATCGGACAGGAGAAGGCAAAGGAGATTCTCAAAATATATATTGACGCGGTGAAGCTGCGAGGGGATTATCTTGATCATGTGCTGCTTTACGGACCTCCGGGTCTCGGAAAAACAACGCTGTCCGGCATAATCGCCGCCGAACTCGGCGTGAATTTCCGCGTGACCTCGGGACCTGCAATTGAAAAGCAGGGCGACCTTGCCGCACTTCTCACCAACCTCGGCGAGGGAGATGTTCTTTTTATCGACGAGATACATCGCCTTTCGCGCTCGATCGAGGAGATTTTGTATCCCGCGATGGAGGACTTTTCGCTTGATATAATCATCGGAAAGGGACCGGCAGCACGCTCGATTCGCGTCCCGCTTGCGCACTTCACGCTTATAGGGGCCACAACACGCGCGGGACAGCTTACAACACCGCTGCGCGATCGCTTCGGTGTAATCTTGAAGCTTGAGCTTTACTCTCCCGAGGAGCTGTCCGCAATCGTGCGGCGCAGTGCGGGTATACTCAAGATTCCGATCACCGAGGACGGCGCGCTCGAAATAGCTTCGAGAAGCCGCGGTACTCCGCGTATCGCAAACAGACTGCTAAAGCGCGTGCGCGATTACGCACAGGTTCGCGGAGACGGCACGATCACTCTCGAGTCGGCAAGAGGCGCGCTTCAGATGCTCGAGATAGATGAGCTCGGGCTCGACAATACCGACCGCAGAATGCTAAAAACCATCATCGATTTTTACGACGGCGGACCGGTCGGACTTGATACGCTTGCCGCTACGGTCGGCGAGGAAGCGGTTACGATTGAGGACGTTTATGAGCCGTACCTCATGCAGATCGGATTTCTCAGCCGCACTCCGCGAGGCAGATGCGTGACCCGCCTTGCATATGAGCATCTCGGGATTCCGTATAATGGGGTAAAGCCGTATACAAATGCGGACGCTCAGCTCGGCTTTGATGTCGAATAGATTGATTGTGGAACGGTCGCCGTAATGCCTTCTCCGGCAGAGCGGCGACCGTCATTTTCGGTGCGTTTTTCTTTGAAGACTGTCAAAAAGACTGTCAAAAGACCGCCTGAGCTCCCCGAATCGGCTCTGAAAAGGACATGAGAATGCGCAAATTGCGAAACATAACTAAACCCGGTTCGTCTTTGTATATTTGTGTAGGCGAAGGCGTTTTGCGTGATTTTACACTCGATTTTACCGTTTCGAACGTCCAACGGAGGACCAAATGTCGTATTTTCACCCGAATGACAAAATTCTTCGTTTTATTTTGCAAAAAAGGATTGACTGCACAGCGGTTTTGTGGTATACTAATAAAGCTCGAAATCGGAATAACGATTCAATATCTGGGTGTGGCGCAGTTGGTAGCGCGCTACCTTGGGGTGGTAGAGGCCGCTGGTTCAAGTCCAGTCACTCAGACCAAGAAAAAGCACGCGAAAGCGTGCTTTTTTGGGATAACGACCTGCTCCGGCGTGTTTGATTTTTCTTCGAAGCCGGATTTTTTCGATTACCATCTGCACGTTTCGCAGGTTATGAAGAGTATGCTGGATCCGCCGCGCGCGACTGCGCACGGAGAAAAACACATACCTTCTCCGCCGCGTCCGAAATATGGGAATTCGAAATATAGGAATTCGGTCTAAAGCAAAATCCGATATCTTGCAAAAATCAGTAAATCGGGGTGTAGCGCAGTTGATAGCGCGCCGCATTTGGGAGCATAGGCGGTGTTCGCACCGCACGAAAGCGAAAATCGCAGAAAGCCCTTCAACCGTGCGGATTTCGGGCGGTTTGGAAAACAAAAAATAGCGGTCAAAAATGTGTCTGACCACAGATTTGACCCCCTACACGACCACAATTAAATAAACTATCGGGGTGTGGCGCAGTTGGTAGCGCGCGACATTTGGGAGTATGACCGACGACATTGAGGACTTTTTATGAACCCCTCAACAAAGCCTTAAACACTGCGGATTTTTCTCTTTCTTTTTCCCTCGAAATGTGGTATAATAAAGCAACGACCACATAGTATCCCACAGATGTTAGAATACCTTTCAAAAATCGAATAACGGGGTGTAGCGCAGTTGATAGCGCACCGCATTTGGGATGCGGGGGCCGCGAGTTTGAGTCTCGCCACTCCGACCAATTTTTTGGCTGAAAGTAGGGATTTATTCTCCACTTTCAGCCGTTTTTTGTGCTTATTCTAAGTTTATATCCGCCACTTTCGAATAAATCACGATCTCGCGACCACATAATCAAATGTGGGCTGAAAAAGTCCTTTTCTTTGATTACTGCGGCGCAATTTTTGAGCCGTCAAGAGCGACCCGCCACGGATTTCTCCATGGCGGGTTAGCGATTTGCGGTGGCTTTTACCTTATGCCGTCTGCCCCGATTTCATCCGTTCCTTCTCGGCGGCGATCTCCACATTCATCTGTACGATCAACTCGGCGAGCTTTTCCTCGCATTCTTCTCTTGTCTTGGCGTATACATTTTTCGGTGTGCGTTTTCCGTATGCGTTTGTCGGCGAGTATCTGCCCTCAAACAGATGGTCGTTTATCTCGGTGATGCATCCGGTGCCGGGGCGTCGTATTTTGGGCTGTTTCGGCTCAAATTTTTCCGTCTGTGGCGTTTTTATCGGTCGGTCGGGTGTTTGCTCGACCTCGCTCAAGCTGCCCTCATTTCTGCCGAAGCCCTGCTCGATTTTGTTGGCTGCACTGCGCTGCATATTATCGGTGATGTGGGTGTATATATTTAGCGTTGTTTCTGCCGAAATATGTCCTATGATCGCCGACAGCGTTTTTACATCCATACCGCCCGCCAAGGCGTTGGTAGCGAAGGTATGCCGCAGATCGTGGAAACGAATGTGCTTGCACTCGGCTCTTTCCAATGTTCGTTCCAACACTTTTCGAACTGACGACGGATGACGGGGTGCATCCTCTTTTAAGGGTGACGGGAACAGCCACCTTGAACGGATGCCTTTCTTGTATTCCGCCAGTATTTTTACGATGTTCGGCGGCAGAATTACGGTGCGGATCGAGGATTTCGTTTTGGGTGCGCATATATGAATGTTTCCGTTTACCGTTGTTGCCTGACGGCAGATATGAAGTTCACCCGTCTGCATATTGAGGTCATCCCATTGCAAGCCGAGTAATTCACCTCTGCGCATTCCCGTGCCGAGTTCGAGGATGAACAGCTCGAAGTATCCGTCTGCTTTGGCTTGCAGCATAAACCTCTGCATTTCTTCTTTTGTAAGAACCTGCATTTCCTTTGTCTTCTTCGGCGGCAGCTTACATCCGATTGCGGGATTCGTTCGTATGAGGCCGTCTGCAACCGCTTTTTCCAAGGCTTTGCGGCACATAGCGTGGCATCCACGAACCACTCGGTCAGACACTCCGTTTCCGTATAACTCCGTGTGTATTTTTCTGCCGCTGACCTTCAGTCGGGTATAAAACTGTTGCAGATCGTTTTGCGTCAGCTTGTTCAGCGGTATTTTCCCGATGTCCGGAATCACATGCTTGTAAATATAATTTTCATACCCCGATTGCGAGGTCGGTCGGAGCTTTTGCTTGGCATACTGCTGATACCAGAAGTCAATCCAATCTCCGAACTCCATATCCGCTTTAACCTTACCGGTAAGCTGCACGCCGCATTTTTCTTTTAACTGCTCTAACTTTTCAAAGCATTTGTCCTTTTCCTTGGCAGTTACATTTTTGGTGATGGGAAGTCCTTTATCGTCATAGCCGATGACGACACGGGCTTCCCACCGTCCGTCTGCCCGTTTGCGCAAGGTACCTTCGCCTTGCTTTCTTTTTTTGCTCATGTTTTCAACTCCTCTCCGAAGATATCGTTCATGAAGCCGCCGACTATATTCGCGGCTCTCTGTTGCATATCGGTCGTCACATGAGTGTAGGTGTCGAGTGTGAAGCTTGCGTTGGTATGACCGAGGATTCCCGACAGCGTTTTGGCATCCACTCCGCTTGTGAGCGCGTGGGTGGCGAAGGTGTGGCGCAGGTCATGAAAGCGTATATTCGGCAGCTCTACTTTTTGCAAAAGCTGTTTCATTTTTCTGTACGCTGCCGGCGGTGCTATGGGAAGTTCGGGATTGAGCAGGTCTGTGAATATCCACTCACTCTTGCTGTTCTTCTTACGCTCTCTCAGCACGTTGGCTGTGCTGACCGGCAGATAGAAGCATCTCCTGCCTTTGCCTGTTTTTGTTTCGCCTACAATGATCTCACCATTGCGCAGGTCGATGCTGCGGTTGATATTCAGTTTGCCTTTGTTCTCATCGAAGTCTGTCCATTTAAGTCCGCATATTTCTCCGCGCCGAAGTCCTGTTGTAAGCTCGGTGTAGAAGAAGTCACGCCAGTGTTCCTCCGCGTCGACCAGTTTCATAAAGGTGTCAAGCTGTTTATCGGTCAGCACCTGCATTTCCTTTTTGGCTATTTTCGGTACGGTCGTACCGTTTGTCGGGTTCTTGGATATGAGATGCTCCTTTACCGCCCTGTCCATCGCCTCATGGAGCATACAGTGTATCCGCACCACTGTGGCGTCCGACAATCCGTTTCCGTAGATATGCCGGTTTTTGATTCTGCCGTTCTTGCGCAGATGATTATAAAATCTCTGCACATCGGCGGTGGTGATGAACGCTGTCGGCTTATCTCCGAGCGCAGGCTTTATATATCTTTCCGCATAGGTTTTGTAGCCGTCCAATGTTCCTTTGCGGACAGTGCCGGTCATATACTCGGCGATCCATTTGTCGAGCCACTCGCCGAGAGACATTTTGCTGTCCTCGGTCAGCTCGGCATCCCGAAATTCATCGATTTTGAGATGTAGCTTTCCGATCAGTTCCTTTTGTGTTTTTGCATAAACATAGCGGAAGATGGGATCACCGTTTTCTTTATGCCCTACGACGATACGTCCTTCCCACTGTCCTTTTTTCTTTTGACGAATCATTCCTTCGCCCGACGGTCTTCTTTTTGCCATAAAAATCACCTCCTTGCAGCACAACACAATACCACATAATTCTTTGAATATCCAGCGAAATCCGCATAAAATCCGCAACCCCTAAATCAGCGAGATTTAATTCTCCGCAACCCCTAAATTGAGGCTTCTCGCACCGTCTTCAAAAGCCGCACAAACCCTTATGCGGTCGGCGTTGCCGTCCGCTGTGAGCCGCCGAGGGATTGCCGTGCAACCCCTCGGCTTTCTCCTGCTTATTTTCGTACGAAATGCGTTTTCTCTTTAAACCGCCAATTTTTTGTGTTTGCGGGCGTATTCGGCAAGTTTTTGCATTGCCGTCTGCCGCCGCATTTCTTCTTCCAAACGGAGCATTTGTTTTTCGTAATAATACGCCGTCGCTTCCTCAATCGGTCGGATAGTATAGAGCAGATTGCCGTTTCTTTTCTCGCCTTTCTTTGTAAGAAGAGCGGTCGGCTCGACTGTGATCAAGCCTTTTTCAATCAGACCGTCCACATATTTCTTGACGGTGTTTTTGCTCATGCCGACAGCATTACCGATGGTTCTGTAACTTGGATGGCACTGAAAATTTTTTCTGTCCTCACGGTACATGAGATAAGCGTACACAAGAATTTCGCCGCCGCTCAGTCCCAGAGAGAAGATTTCATTCGGCAGAGAAAAATAGTTTTTCACTGCATCTCTCTTTGGGTAATGGTTGTATCTCAACGGTCACCTCCCGACTGCGATTCGACCCACTGACGGAACTTTTCCTTCTCAACCAATTTTCGATTGCCCACCTTGAAGGTCGGGAAATCTTTTTCCTGCATCAGCTCATACGCCGAGGAGACGGCGATGCCGAGCACCTTTGCCACCGTGTCTGCATTTAGGAACAGCGGCAGCTCATCGTAAGACTTGTAATCGGATTGCTTCATAAAGATTTACCTCCTGAATGATTTTAGCAATAACGCTATGTAAAAAAATCCGCCGTTCCGTATTCTTTTGTTGTACCGCTTCTGTGGACGATCGCTCCTTTCTTTTTTCTCTCCGCCTGTATTTTTGAAAACAAAAACCCGCACTTAAATCCCGAAGTCAAGTTGCATCGGTGATTATGTAAGTGCGAGTCTGAAACTCAAAAAAATATGTTTATTCAGTTGTCGGATAATTTCTCTGCTTGCAGTATAACATACCGAGAAAATTTTGTCAAGGTTTTGAATACGCGAAGTGTTTTTCGGAAATAATATTTGTTTGGCTACTGTCGATGAAGAACTTTTTTAACATAGTCGGAGCTTTTTTGATAGTAGCAGCCACCGTACATATTGAACGTGCCACAGTTATAAACGCCGCAAACCGGGTCGTTGTAAACATCGCGGATGCCGTCCGTTTCCGAGCTGGTCATGCAGATGCTCACGCCGTAAAGCTCAAAGGTGGCAGTTCCGTCAACAGAAACAGCGGCGCAGCTGTCACCGGTGATGAGGCCCCGGTCGCCGGAGAGCTGGCAATCCGTAAATACCAGACGCGCATTATTCATCACAAAGAAGGCGCTTTGTGCACCCGGTACATTGCAGGTAAGGGTATGGCCATGCAAACAGATTACAAACGTGCAGCCCTCCCAAACATGGATTCGTTTCGTGAGGGTGACATCATTGGCAAGGTAATAGTAGAACGTTTTTCCCTTGTTGTTCGCTGCTTTATGGTTGATCTCCAGAAGGTCTGCTTCCGATCGGATCACGTTCATTTTTGAAATATCGCCGGAGGTATTTTCCTTCCCGTCCTTGGTGAAGTAGACCCCTTCATAGGCCGTGTGTCCGTTCATGGCCTGATGATTGCTGATTCCTCCTCCGCAGACGCAATGCGCCGACGGATGCGGCCAATCAAGGCGAACCGCGCTTGCCGTGAGCGGGAAGAGGTGCGCGAGCAGGCAGAGCGTCAGCAAAATGGCGAACAGTCGTTTTTTCATGTGGTTTCCTCCGTTTCGCTACCTTTCGACAGCTTAAAGTCATATTTCATTTCCAGCATTGCAAACAGCTTATACATAACCTCTGTGGCAATCGCCTTGATATCCAGTGTCTGAATAAAGGCAAGCACCTTGGCCTGCTCCTCCTCCGGCACCTTGTACACTCGCAGTGCCGCCGTGAGAAAGCGGCTGAGCTTGCGTTCCAGCGGGAAATGGATGTCGCATTTTCGTGCCATATAGCTGCGCATCAGCCCCGCCGTGCCGATGTCTATTTCATAAAAATCGCTGTCGCTGTAATCGGGGAAATTCCCGCCGAAAATCTCTTTTAATTCCGCCGTGGTATGCACATAGATATATTCTGCCGTGTCCGGAGCGGTATAGGCTTCGATATAAATCTCTCGCAGATTCTCGTTCAGCTCGGTGAGGGTGAGCTGGATCGCCGTATCCACCGCATAGGCATACACCGACGGCAGCTTGCTGCCCGCAATGCTCCTTGCCACACCGAACTGACCGCCGAACATCGTCTCGGTCAAGTCCAGCAAAATTTTATCCTTGGCGGGAAACAGATTCAAATAGCTTCCTCTTGCAACGCCCGCTTCGTCAACAATCTGACTGACAGAGGTGTTTTTATACCCCTGCTCCAAAAAAAGCCGGACACAGGCGGTCAGGATTTTCTTCCTTGTTTCGCTGCTGCTTCTTCGCAAATAAATCACCTCTCTATAAAAGTGTTAGTATCCGTACTAATAATATCATATTGAGAATGAAAAAGCAAGTGGTATTTGAGGCTTTCTGCGTTGAATTGTGACATTTTCGCAAACGCTGCCTTCTTCCATTACTCACGGAACTTTATGACTTCTTGAATACTACCCGAAAAAGAAAAGCCGCTGTCGCTTTACAGCAGCCTTACCGATAGCGTGTTACGATGGATTATCTGTTATGCTTGACTTTTTATTGCGAACGGAGTATATATGATATATATTGGTATCAATTTGTATCAGTTATGAGGAGCGACTATGGACGGAACGAAGTTTGCAAAAATGCTTTCCGATAAGCATCTGTTTGAGCTTGACCGCATGGCATATAAGTATTCCGCTGCCGATGTCAGGGAGTTTTCCGAAATTCTGCGGCAGAATTTCGCACAGCCGCTGCCGCTGGTGGATTTTGCCGGGCAGGCTCTTGTCTGCCTGCCGAATCTGGCACAAATTTCCACCAAGAGCATGAAGCAGCTGTTGTCTGTTCCGGCAGAAAGTCAGCCCTTTGGTGTGCAAGCTATGACGGAGGAAATTCACGCCACGCTGCAAATTGAAAATATCCATTCAACGCGCAACAGCATTCGGCATATATTGAACGGTAACGCCCCCCGCAATGAGGAGGAAAACCGCATTTACGGCATGAAACGCGGGCTGGATTTTATTGCCGACCAGCAAAATGAGATCACCGAGGAAAATCTGCACCAACTGTATCAAATCAGCACCGGAGAGTATTTGCCGGCAGAGGACAAACTACTGCCGGATCATTTTTACCGCCATGATGCTGTCTATATTGTGGGCGGTGAGGAAAGCCGAAAGGGGCTTTCTGACGAGCTGCTGCCACAGGTCATGAAGCAGCTGATCGACTTTGCCAATGTGGAAGATGACCTGAATGAGCTGCACAAGGCGGCCATTCTGCATTTTGCATTTGCCTATTACCACCCGTATTTTGACGGCAATGGACGAACCGCCCGCCTGCTTCACCTGTGGTATCTTGCACGGCATGGCTACCCGGCAGCCCTGTTTACACCGTTTTCGCGTTATATTGCCGAAAGTAAGGCGGCATATTATAAAGCCTATGAGCGTGTGGAGAAAAATGCGATGCTCACAGGCTATACAGATGTGACTCCGTTCCTGTCGTATTTCTGCAAAGAGGTGTACAACCGCCTGCAGGCAGACACGGCACCGGCGCATACAGATTTCAAGGTGTACCAACAGGCCCTTGTGGAAGGCAGAATCACCGAAAAAGAACGCCTGCTTTGGGAATATGTTTTGTCGGCTTACGGAACCTCGGAGTTTACGACCAAGCAGCTGGAAAAGGATTTCCGCAATGCAGCCTACGCCACAATCCGAACCTTTGTTATGAAATTCCATGACATGGATTTGCTGGCAGCCAGAAATGCCGGGAATCGTGTGTTTTATAAAGTAAAGTAAGCCGTGCGCAGATTTTTGCTCTGCGCGCCACCTAAAAAGACCGGCACAGCGTGTCGGTCTTTTTGGATGTCTATGGTCTTTGACGATTTGCCCTGCCCATTTGGAACTGTACGACTCGTTGGCTATTCACCTTGAAACCAACGGCAATGATCATTTGAAGATTATAGTGATTCTGACTGTGGCTGACCTGCCGAGTTCTCTCTGTCTGAACTATTCGGAATTTCCGAATAGTTGCCTCCTCTGTCAGCTCTCCGTCAGAATAAATCTTTTTGATATGTTCATTGATGGTGGGGAGTCCAACATCATACAATGCCGCCGTCATATTCTGCGTCAACCAGATATTCTCATCCTCATACCGGATTTCATAGCTGGCATCGCTCTCACCAGTGGAGGTTACAAAAATCAGATATTCCGCTGCCGAACTTGAATAGTTGCCGAGAATTTACGGCATGAACTATCCGGAATTCACAGATAGTTCCGAGTTGAACCTACTAGACAGAAATACAGTCTAGCCACCAGCGGCAGTTATTAAGCTTTTCTTAATAGCTGCTGCTTTAATGCTTGTCCATGCATATACAGTATAGCTGCAATGGCAGAGGATTTCAGCAGCTGTTTTTGCTACTGGCTGTGAACTTTTTGTAAATTCTGCGCCTTCGAGGTGTGGTTTTTCTCGAAATTTCAATCTCTTAGCTTTTAGAGGAAAAACCTCTGAAAATAAGAATAACATCCTCTGTTGTACCGCATCGGAGAAGCAGCGCCATGACCGAATTTGCGAGAGCGTGCCAAGATACGAGAGAACATACCGCACTGCTGCGGGGCACAGCGCCGATACGGGTTGCCTGTCTGGAATGGCAGAGAAAGAAAAACGTCTGGCTATAACGAAAGCTCATAGCATTTTTACAAAAGACGTAACTTCACATTGCACGGTCGCAGGTACGCGCATGATGAGATGTCCACTGCTGCCTAAAAATAGGACTCTAGTAGCCTGGGGACATACTTTGTCTGCGTTTTACCGTATTGGAAAAGCTTACATATTTAATCCTGCCTTTTA
>OKSB01001906.1_pt1 | contig 19781 bp, 19 predicted proteins | sample 1601171 | NCBI WGS metagenome assembly OKSB01 (sample SAMEA3541496, study PRJEB24748) | human gut metagenome | biome: human gut; feature: human-associated habitat; material: faeces | place: China | collected 2012 | reverse complement strand
ATCGGGGGGATGTAGGGCGCACCCGCATGAAGCAGCTGCATTACAGCTGGCAGGACGGTGTGGCCGCTGCGCTGACGGCGGCCTGCATCGCCGTAGTGGTTATGGTGAATATTTTTGCACCGGTGGTGTTTTAAAACCAGAAAAAGATTTTGCCGGGGCGGATTGTCTGGGGGGCCCGCTATATAACGTTAAGAAAAGATGTTCTTTATCATCGGTCATTTTCAATTTCCCGGAATCGGCTAAAATAATCATGGCATTATCGAATCCAGCCGACATATCATAAATCATGACATCATAGAGCATACCCGTTTTATGATCTTTCTTTTTCACATAAAGGTTATACCCGCTAATCTGATCATAAAATACACCCTCGGGAATATCGAGTTCGGGAGATTTTTGCCGCATGGAATAAAGCAATGTCCACATCTTTACCTGAGATTTCGGCAAAACATTATTCTGGAAAAAGAAAGCCCCGATAGCAACAAATATAAGAAAAATAACCAACGGCCGCATGATTTGGAGCAAAGAAATACCCGCCGCCTTTATCGCTAATAATTCCAATCGTTCTCCCAAATTACCGAAAGTCATCAACGACGCTAACAAAATAGCCAACGGCAAAGCCATAGGAACCATTGTCACAGCGGCATAGAAAAACAACTCGGCCAATACGGACATTTCCAATCCCTTCCCCACCATCTCATCGACATACCTCCACAGGAATTGCATCAACACGATGAAAAGGCAGATGAAGAATGTCATCAGAAACAGGGGCAAGAAACTTTTCAGAATAAACCTGTATAGTCGTTTGATATAGAACATTCTTTCGCCGGTTATCAGAATGCAAAAGTAGCGCAAAAAAATGAATTTCCGAACAGCCGATAACGATTATTGCGGAAGAACACTAAATTAAAACTTCCCCTTCAACCTCTTCAAGAAAAGTCATACACCCAATTTACGACGGAGAGTCTCTATCTGGTGGTCCCATAAACCACGGCTGTCCGCCATCTCGTCGGGATATGCGAAATCGGTAATAACCAGCATAGTCGCCCCGGTTAATTCCGAAGAAGATATGCGAAGTTCAAAAAAACTTTTCTCATCTTCATCGTCCAACCAATGAAACCGAATATAACTCCCGCTACGCACAGCTATCTGATGAGCCTGCTGAGAAGACTTATTCCAAAAAAAAGTAAATAATTTCTCTTCGTTTTGCACATCGTCGGCAAACCAATCGGCCAATCCGTTCTTCGTTCCTATATACGACCACAACAAAGTTGGAGAAACACTTTTTAAATCATACTCTACAATAAACTTTTCCTTATTCATAAATCTCTCAATATTATAGTATTTCCCGCTTAATTTCGATTAAAGTTCTTTCTTTTTCGGGGCTAATATATAGATATTATTTTTATCTTACATAGCAAAACAAGAAAAAATAAATATAAAAAGAAAATTCGGGATATTTTTATATAATATTTACCCTAAATTGCAATCTTGATATTACATTTTATTACTACATTTGCAATGTCTAAATAACACATAAACCAATCCGACTATGAATTTAATGGAACGAATGGTAGAACAAGCCCGAGCAAACAAACAGCGTATTGTTTTACCCGAAGGAACGGAAGAACGTACTTTACAAGCAGCCGACCGAATATTGGCCGACAACATCGCCGATATTATACTCATCGGGGAACCGTCTGAAATTATGGAACTTGCCGATCGGTACAAGCTGAAACACATCGACAAGGCGACTCTGGTAAATCCTACAAACCACGAAAAAAAAGAAACATATACTCAACTTCTATATGAGCTAAGAAAAGCCAAAGGCGTAACCCTCGAAAAAGCCGAAAAGATGGTCGAAGATCCTCTTTTCCTCGGTTGCCTCATGATTAAAAACGGAGATGCCGACGGCGAAGTTGCCGGAGCTCGTAACACGACAGGTAATGTGTTACGGTCGGCTTTTCAAATTATCAAAACCGCTCCCGGCGTAAAGGTCGTTTCGGGAGCATTCCTCATGTTCGTCCCCGATCGTTCATACGGAGAAGACGGATTGATGGTTTTCGCCGATTGTGCCGTATTACCCAACCCGACAGCTTCGGAACTCGCCCAAATAGCTGTATCCACTGCGAAAACAGCCCGAGATATCGCTAACATCGATCCACGTATCGCCATGTTGAGTTTCTCGTCAAAAGGCAGTGCCAGTCATGAAATGGTCGATAAAGTAGTGGAGGCTACCCGACTGGCCAAAGAGATGGAACCTTCTCTAAAAATCGATGGAGAGTTGCAAACCGACGCAGCGATTGTTCCGGCCGTAGGAGCAAGCAAAGCTCCGGGTAGCGAGATTGCCGGACATGCGAATGTACTGGTATTCCCTTCGCTCGAAGTAGGCAACATCGCTTATAAACTGGTTCAAAGGTTAGCTCATGCCGAAGCCGTAGGTCCTATTCTTCAAGGAATCGCCGCACCGGTCAACGATCTTTCCAGAGGTTGTTCGGTCGATGATATCTATAAAATGATAGCCATTACTTGTAATCAAGCCATCAGTTTGAAAAAATAACCTTAATGCATGCCTTATGAAAATATTAGTATTAAATTGCGGTAGCTCGTCGGTAAAATACAAATTATTCGACATCGACTCCAAGTCCGTATTGGCACAAGGAGGAGCAGAAAAAATAGGATTGGAAGATTCTTTCTTGAAACTAACTTTGCCCAACGGAGAAAAAGTAATTTTAAAAACCAGTATGCCGGAACACCATTCGGCTATTCAAAACATACTGAATGTACTCACCGGTAAAGAATATGGGTGTATCGAGTCGTTCGATGAAATCGATGCTGTTGCCAGACGAAGGGGAACAGGAATGGGTGGTGGCCATGATGAACGTGAACAGACATTGAATCAGCTGCTGACAGAAATGGACGGTTTTAACGGCGATGACAGCGTCGTCATCTTAGCTGCCACGAACCGCCCGGAATCGCTGGACCCGGCGCTCTTGCGTCCCGGCCGTTTTGACCGCCGCGTGCCGGTCGAATTGCCGGACCTCATTGGCCGTCAGGAAATCCTTAAGTCCCACGCTAAAAACGTTCCGTTGGCTTCTGATGTCGACTTTCATACCATTGCCCGCATGGCTGCCGGCGCGTCTGGTGCCGAGCTGGCGAATATCATTAACGAAGCGGCCCTGCGTGCCGTGCGTGATCACCGCGACGAAGTAAAGCAGGCTGACCTGGAAGAAAGCATTGAAGTCGTCATTGCCGGCTATCAGAAGAAGAACGCCATCCTGTCAGATGAAGAAAAGAAAATCGTAGCGTACCATGAAATTGGCCATGCACTGGTAGCGGCCATGCAGAGCCATTCGGCACCGGTACAGAAGATCACTATTATTCCCCGTACGTCTGGTGCCTTAGGGTATACCATGCAGGTCGACCAGCAGGATAAGTACCTCCTGTCAAAGGAAGAACTGGAAAACAAGATTGCTACCTTTACGGGCGGCCGGGCTGCAGAAGAAGTGGTCTTCGGCCAGATTACGACAGGTGCCTCGAACGATATTGAACAGGCGACGAAACTGGCCCGGGCCATGATTACGCGCTATGGCATGTCCGACGAATTCGATATGGTCGCCATGGAAACGGTGACCAATCAGTATTTGGGCGGCGATACGTCCCTGGCCTGTGCACCGGAAACGCAGAAGTATATTGACGCCAAGGTCGTTTCCTTCGTCAAAGAGCAGCACGCCCGGGCGAAAAAGATCCTCATGGAAAACCGGGATAAGCTCGATGAACTGGCAAAATATCTCTATGAAAAAGAAACGATTACAGGAGAAGAATTTATGAACATCCTGCGCGGCACGTACGAAAAGAAACAAGCCGCAGCAGAAGCAGTACCGGAAGCAGAAGCCTGATAGGCATGCGGAAAAAGAAGGCCTGCAGCCTGTTCCTACGGGAACGAGGCTTGCAGGCCTTCTGCTTTTTCCTTATACTGGATAGAAGGAGGGAAGGAATATGAATGACGTACAAATCGTCGGCTGGCAAGATGACTACCAGCAGGATTATTACAACCTGGCAGCAGAATGGCTGAAACGGTTTTTGAGCATTGAGCCGGGGGATTTGGCCCTCATGGAGCATCCCCGTGAAGCCGTCATCGCCAGAGGCGGCGATATTTTCTTTGCCCGCCTGGGCGGGAAGAATGTCGGTACGATCTCCCTCGTGCCGCATGCACCGGCTGTGTACGAGGTGGCAAAATTCGCCGTCACACCGGCTTGTCAGGGCCAGCACGTAGGCAGTCTCCTCTTAGAGCATCTGCTGGCAAGGGCCCGTGCCAGGGAGGCAGAAAAGCTGGTTCTCTATACGAGCCATATTCTGCAGCCGGCCATCCATCTGTACGAAAAGTACGGCTTTTACCGTACGCCTGCCAATGATTCGCCCTTTGCGGATGCAGACATACGAATGGAATTATCAATATATGAGAAGGAGGAATAATCATGAAAATATATCATAAATTACTCGTAGCCCTGTTGTTGGGCTTAGGCGTATTTGCCGCACCGGGGCTGCCGGCGCAGGCGTATTTTAACAGCCCCTTGGCAGAGAACCCCAACTACCGGCCTGTCAATTTCGGCTTAGGCTATGAGGTTTACGTCGATCTCAGCTCCCTGAAGACTGTAGAAGATAATGGCCGCGAATGGGTTTTTACAGTCAATATGTTCAATTCCCAAGAGGATTCGGGAAAAATCGCAGGAATTTATACGATTACCTATAAGATCGACAGCGGTAAACAGGCCTGGATTTACGAAGAAAATTTCCATTCGTGGACGGCCATCCCCATGAGCAAGCGCATTCAGCATGGCCAGCTGGCAGACTATGTGACAGTCAACCTGTGTTATAAAGAAAAGACCGGTAAGTACCTGAATGACTATAATAATTACGTAACGGGCATGCAGCGCTACTACAGAGGCCCGCAGGCACCGGTGAAATGAGAGGGCTCGCAGCCTTTGTCCTGGCGGCGGTCCTGACCCTGGCCGGCTCTCTGTCACTGGCGGCAATGCCTATGAGTAAAGGCCCGGCCTTACAGCCCGGTGCTACGATCGGCATCGTCGCACCGGCCACGCACAGTGAGGGAATCGATCTGGCTCCGGGGATACAGGCCCTGCAGCACCTGGGCTACCGCGTGCAGCTGGCTCCGCACGCCCTGGCGCAGACCGGGTATTTTGCCGGTACCGATGCTGACCGGGCCCGTGACGTCAACGACTTTTTTCGCGATGACCGGATTCAGGCTATCCTCTGTCTCAATGGCGGCTATGGCAGTGCCCGCATCCTGGACAAGCTGGATTACGCCATGATTGCCGCTCACCCCAAAATGCTCATTGGCTTTAGCGATATTACGGCCCTGCAGGCGGCTCTCTATGAAAAGAGTCATTTAGTTACGGTCAGTGGCCCCCTTTTGGTCACCCTGCATGATGACCGCTCCTATTCAGAGCAGCAGCTGCAGCAAGGGCTGGCGGCAACGGCGCCTATTGGGGAAGTGAAACTCCCGCCAGGCCGGCAGCTGACGACGCTCGTACCAGGTGAGGCATCAGGCCGCCTCATTGGCGGCAATCTGACTGTCGTGGCTTCCTTGGCCGGAACGCCTTATGAGTTAAAAGGAGACGGTGCCATTTTGGTCCTCGAGGACGTTGGCGAAGATGCGTACCGATTGGACCGCATGCTCAACCAGCTGTGGCAAAACGGCCTGCTCCAGCGCGTAGAAGCCATCGTCTATGGTGATTTTATCGATTGTCCCCATGACCCGGGGGACTTTACAGCCGACCAGGTATTGGCCTATTATGCTAAGCTCGCTGGTAAACCGGCTGTACGCGGCCTGCCTGTAGGACACGGCCCGGATAAAGCCTTCCTGCCCCTGGGCGTAGAAGCGACGCTCTATGCGCCGGAAGGGGCTCCGGCCCGGCTGGTGATCCGGGAAAGCCATACGGCAGGGCATACATAAAAAACGACAACAAAAAACGACAACAGAACGCGTCCGTTGTCGTTTTTGTTTTCTTTTGCTGTCTTATTCGATGGTATAGACCTTTTCCAGCTGGTCTAAAAAGCCTTGGATCCGCTGCAGCTCTGCCGGATCGGTTACTTTATGGCCCGAATAGTAGTACGTTACTTCCTGGGGCAGATATTCCAGCCCTTTATGGAAATCTAGCTGCCGGATCAATTCCCGCACGGTCCCTTCGTTGCCGTCGACAAAGCGGACCTGATCGGGCAGGATGCGGCGCAGTGTTTCCTTAAAGTAATTGAAATGCGTGCAGCCTAATACCAGGTTGGCGTATTTGCTGAAATCATAGGGAGCAAACTGTTCCTGCAGATACTGTTCTACAGCAGGAGAGGAGAAATCACCCTTTTCGGCAAATTCAACGAGCTTTGGCAGGGCTAAGAGGTCTACCAGGCTTTCTGTGTCGTACTTTTCAATTAATTCCTTGATCTTGTGCCCGCGGACCGTGACCGGCGTAGCAATGACCAACACGCGGTTGCGGTTTTTATCCATATCGAGCGCTTTTTTCGCCGCCGGTTCCATGCCGATAATGGGGATGGAATACTGGTGGCGCAGGGCCTGAACGGCTACGCTCGTCGCTGTATTGCAGGCGACGACGATGGCCTTGACGTCCTGGGTCATGAGAAAGGAGAAGGCCTGGCTGACGTAGTCAAATACTTGTTCATTCGTTTTGGTGCCATAGGGCACGTTATCTTCGTCAGCAAAGAAAATAAATTGTTCGTGCGGCAATACCTTCATGGCGTGGTGCAGTACGCTGAGGCCGCCCATGCCGGAATCAAAAAATGCTATTTTCATACGAAAAACCTCGATTGTCATGGTGTGATAAAAGTATACGGTGTTTTTAATTATAGCACGAATGGTAGCATGGGAAAACGGGCTTCTTGCAATTTTGGTATATGCAATAGCAGATTTCTATGGCAGAGAACAGAGAAAAACGCGTCTTTCCTGCTATAATAAGAAGAGAACCAGTACGCAGATGATCTGGTTAGGAAAGGATGGTGCCTTATGTTAAGGAAAAGTACAGCAGCAGACCTCGACCGCGTCCATGAATTGATCAGCGCCCTTGTAGGCCATGAATTGGATTACGATACGTTTGCCCAGATATATAAGGAACAATTGAACGACAACGATTATTACTGTCTCTTAGGCGAACTGGACGGCCGTGTTTGTGGCGTCCTGAATATGCGCTTTGACCGGCAGCTCCATCACGGCGGCAATGTAGCAGAAGTGTTGGAATTTTTTATTACGCCTGACGTACGCAGCCAGGGAACAGGCGCCCGTATGCTGGAAGCAGCCGAAGCGATTGCCAAGGAACACCAGTGCGTTCTCATTGAAGTGACAAGCCGTAATATCCGCGTCGATGCCCACCGCTTCTATATGCGGGAAGGCATGGAACACACGCATGCAAAATTCGTCAAAGAATTCTAAGCGTCTTTCTCCCTGCCCTATACTGTGGCAGGGATATTTTTTGGAAAGGACCTGGCATGATCAAAGAAATTACAACACGCCGCAGTATCCGCAAGTATGCGGCCACCCCTGTGCCCCGGGCAGTGCTCGAGGAAATCATTGAAGCCGGCATCCTGGCACCGTCGTCCAAAAACAGGCAGCCCTGGCACTTTATCGTCGTCACAGGCGCGGCTAAGGCCGAAATGGTGACCGTCATGGGCCTGGGCCTCGACCGGGAAGCGCAGACGCCGCTCCTGCCGGAAAGCGCACCCTATTTGGCCGGCGCCAGACAGACGCGGGACATAATGAATCAGGCCGGTGCCGTCATTTTTGTCGTCAATACGCTGGGCTTTGAAATCCATCAGCCCTTAGAGACGGAAGACCGCATCTCTGAAATTTGTAATGTCCAGTCCATCGGGGCGGCTATCGAGAATATGACACTGACGGCTACCTCCCTGGGCTATGGCAGCCTGTGGATTTGTGACTTTTACTTTGCCTATGGGGAGCTCCGCAACTGGCTGGAAACGGACGGCGAACTCGTCGCCGCCCTGGCTGTCGGCGTAGCGGCAGAAGAGCCGGCGCCACGGCCGCGCCGTACCTTAGCAGCGTGTACTGTTTGGCGGGATAGATAAGAAAAAGACCGGAATCGCGTGTTTGATTCCGGTCTTTTTGTCTGTTACAGGCAATTACGTTTCCCTGGCCTTGTGGGCGGCAGCGACGATATCCGCTGCTGTGAGGCCGTATTTCTTTAAGAGGTCGGCCGATGAGCCCGATTCGCCGAAGGTGTCCTGAATACCGACGAATTCCTGGCGGACAGGATAGCGGCGCACCAGCGTTTCGGCTACGGCCGAGCCCAGGCCGCCGATGACGGAGGCTTCTTCTGCCGTGACAATGCAGCCTGTTTGGCGGGCTGCTTTTTCGATGAGGTCTGCATCGATGGGCTTTAGCGTAGGCATGTTGATGACCATTGCCTGAATCCCTTCTTGGGCCAGCGTGTCTGCTGCTGCCAAGGCTTCTGCCGTCATGCGGCCTGTGCCGATGAGGGCTACGTCTGAACCGTCACGGAGGATTTCCCCCTTGTTCCAATGGTAGGTACTGCCGCTTTCATGAATATCCGGTACAGCGTCCTTGCCCAAGCGGATGTAGACCGGCCCTTTGTGGGCAATGGCGGCTTTGACGGCTTCTTCCGTTTCCCACGCGTCAGACGGATTGATGACCGTCAGGTTGGGCAGGCTGCGCATAATGGCCAGGTCTTCTACGGCCTGATGGGTGGCCCCGTCGGAGCCAATGGTGAGACCGCCGTGGCTGACGATGATCTTGACGTTCAGGTTGGGCAGGCAAATGGAATTACGTGTAATTTCAAAACCCCGTTCGGTAAAGAGGGCGTACGAGCCGGCCAGAGGAATCTTGCCGACGGCGGCCAGACCGGCTGCCGTACCGAGAAGGTCCTGTTCGGAAATGCCGACGTTGAAGAACCGTTCCGGTGCCTTGTTTTTGAACTTTTCTGCCCGTGTCGACGAAGCAATATCCGCATCGACGACGACGACGTCCGGATTTTTATAGATTTCCGTTTCCAGGACATGACCGTATGCATCCCGTGTTGATTGTGCCATCAGCCTTCACCTCCCAGTTCCTTCAGTGCCGTTGCGGCATCCTTGGCATCTAAGGCTTTATTGTGCCATTCCTTGTTATTTTCCATAAAATCGACGCCCTTGCCTTTGACCGTTTCGGCAATGATGACCGTCGGCTGGCCTTTGTGGGCCAGGGCTTCCTGCAAGGCGCTTTTGATTTGCGTAAAGTCGTGGCCGTTGATGGTAATCGTGTGCCAATGGAAATCGCGGAATTTAGCGTCGATAGGCATGATGTTCATAACGTCTTCCGTCGTGCCGCCTAGCTGCAGCTTATTGTGGTCGATGATGAGCGTCAGGTTATCGAGCTTGAAGTGGGCGCTGGTCATAGCCGCTTCCCAGACAATGCCTTCTTCAATTTCTCCGTCGCCGCAGAGGACATACGTATGCCAAGCGGCATGGTCGAGACGGGCGCCGAGGGCCATGCCGTTACCGGCCGACAGGCCTTGGCCCAGAGAGCCTGTAGACATGTCGATGCCCGGCGTGCGGTTCATATCCGGTACGCCCTGGAGCATAGCACCGCACTGGCGCAATTGCCAAAGCTCTGCTTCCGGGAAAAAGCCCTGCAGCATAAGCGTGGCGTAGAGGGCCGGTGCGGCATGGCCCTTGGACAGGATGAGCCGGTCCCGGTCAGGCCAATGGGGCTTTTGGGGATCGACATGCATGAATTCGCCGTATAATACCTGCAGTATTTCGACGATAGACAGAGAACCACCGGGATGGCCGGCGCCTGCAGCAGCCAGCATCTTGACGACGTACGAGCGCACCTCGGCGGCCCTGTGCGTCAGTTCTTCGTTAGTCATACGATTCATCTCCTTATGAAAACAAAATCATATATATCATACGTACAGCATAGACCTTTTTGGCCCTGCCGTAAAGTGCCGGCACGCCGGGACCGGCAGTGTTAAACAAACTATAACTTCCTGGGAAACTGCTTGACAATATGGGCCGTTTAGCCTATTCTATGTGGATGATATATGGCGCCGCACGACGGTGCCGGAAAGTTTCAATGTCCCTTTCTTTGGGGCAGGAGGAAATATATGGATGTACTGAAATACGGGCGGTCCCTGTCGCCGGCGCAGATCATCGTGTACAGCTTTGCGCTCTTTATCCTGGCCGGGACGGCCCTGCTTATGCTGCCTGCAGCCACTGTCGATGGCGCCGGTGCGACCTTTACGGATGCCCTCTTTACGATCGTTTCCGCCGTCTGCGTAACGGGCCTTTCCGTACAGGATACGGGGACCTACTGGACCTTCTTCGGCCAGGCGGTCATTCTTTTTGCCATTCAGGTCGGCGGCCTGGGCGTCGTCACGGCGGCCATTTCCCTGACTGTCTTTTCAGGCCGCAAGATCGGCCTCATGCAGCGCAATACCATGCAGGAAGCACTGGCGGCGCCACAGCTCAAGGGCATCGTCCAGCTGGTGCTCTTCATCCTGAAGTATGTCGCCATCATCGAACTCGTAGGCACACTGCTTTTGTATACGGTCTTTGCACCGCAGTACGGCTGGGTCACAGGCTGGTGGTATGCTATGTTCCACGCCATTTCGGCCTTTTGTAATGCCGGCTTTGATATTATGGGACCAGCTGGCGGCGGCTCCCTTACGACGTATGAATTCAACCCTGTCGTCAACACGGTCATCATGCTGCTCATCATCATCGGCGGCCTGGGCTTTATGACCTGGGCCGATGTGCGGACCCACGGCTTCCACATCCGGGCGTACCGCCTGCAGTCCAAGATCATCCTGATCATGACGGCTGTGCTCATCATCGTGCCGACGCTCATCTTTTACGCTACGGAATTTGGCCAGAACCACGATACGCTGTACCTCTTCCCGGCCCTGTTCCAGGCCGTGACGACGCGTACAGCCGGCTTTAACAGCGTCGATCTCATGACCTTTTCCGAATCCAACCGGGCTATCCTGATCCTGCTCATGCTCGTCGGTGGTGCGCCGGGCTCGACGGCCGGCGGCATTAAGACGACGACGGCCTTTGCCCTCTTGGCCTCGGTGTGGGCCATGATGCGGCGCAGCTCCGATATTTCCTGCTTTGGCCGGCGTATTTCCGAGGATACACTGCACAAGGCAACGGTGCTCTTCATGATGTATCTCCTCTTGATCATCTTCAGCACCATCTTCATTTCCGCCTTGGATGATATTTCCATCCTCGATTCGTGTTTTGAAACGGTTTCGGCTATTGCGACAGTAGGCCTTTCTATCGGCATTACAGACCAGCTGAGCACGCTCTCTAAGTATATTCTCATCTTCCTCATGTTCTTTGGCCGTGTCGGCGCCCTGACCTTTGTCTTTGCCGTCCACTCCAAATTCGACGGTACGCGCAGCCACTACGTCAAGGAAGACGTCGTTATCGGTTAAGAAAGAAGGACAACCACGTGAAATCTATTTTAATCATCGGCTTAGGCCGTTTTGGCAGCCATATTTGCATGATTCTCCATGACATGGGTCATGAAATCCTCGTCGTCGACACGTCAGAAGAACGGGTACAGAAAATGCTGCCCTATGCGACGAACGGCCTCGTTGCGGACAGTACGGACAAAAGCTTCCTCGAATCCCTGGGGATTCCCAATTTTGATATTTGCCTGGTGACCATCGGAGACGATTTCCAGAGCTCTATGGAAACGACGGCTCTCCTCAAGGACTTGGGCGCTAAGCTCGTCGTATCCCGTGCCTCCCGGGGGATTCACGAAAACCTCCTGCGCCGCTGCGGTGCCGACGTCACGGTCTACCCGGAAAAGCAGACGGCTTTTCTCACAGCCCTGCGCTACGGCTCAGATTCCCTCTTTGAATACTTCATCATCAGCAAGGATTACGCCGTTTGTGAAGTGGCCATTCCCCAGGCCTGGATCGGCAAGACCGTTGGCGATCTGAATATCCGCAAAAACTACCACATCAATATCCTGGCCCTCAAGAAAGGCGAAGAGCTTACGGCTGAAATCACGCCGCAGACGGTCTTTACGGAAGATCACACGATCCTCATCTTGGGTAAAAAGGAAACACTCGAACAATTCTATTGAGCGTAGCATATAGAAAAAGGCCTGCATGGAGCACTATGCAGGCCTTTTTGTAAGAAATTCTCAATATCGTTGTAATAACAACATATTTATTTTTCTCCCTGACGTATACTACAGCCATAAGGACGAAGCAGTCCTAATGAGCTAGATAAAATACCAACCGGAAACGGTGAAGGGAGCGATATATATGAGCTTTATCGATTGGCAGGACAAAATTAAGGATTTTAAAAAAGTAGACGTACGGGGCATTCAGGGAAACTTCTTTCCCGGACTGAAACAGCAGGCAGCCAAGCTGCCCGTCGGCGCCGGCCTGGAAGTGGTCCAAAACTTTGACCCTATTCCCTTGTACGAAGTTATGCAGGAATTAGGCTTTGAATATCATACGGAACAGACCGGTGATGCTGAATTTCATGCCTACTTCTATAAGACGACGGCTAGCAGTGATCCCGGTGACATTCCCATGCGCCCGGCCGCACTGACCAACATGCCCCTCATCGATGATGAACTGGGCAAGCTGTCCGTCTCCTTCTGGGATCTCACCTGGAATGATTCGAAACGCTTTTTGCCCTATGAATTCCGTCTCCTCTTGTCCCTGACCAATGCCGTCGGTGCCGGCCGCATGCGTCAGGCTACGCGGGAATTGGTCAAAGCCTATATCCACGGCTTGCCGTCAGCTGCCCTGGACGACGTCTTTGAACTCTTGGCGTGGAACCAGGGGATCGGCTTCTTCAGTTCCGAAATCGGTCCGTCCACCCTGTTCCAGGCTTATAAGACCGTGAAGAACCTGGAAAAACAGGGCAAGAGCCGCTCTGAAATCGGCGCTGTCCTGAAGGAAAAATTCGGCGAAAAAAATCCCGACGTAAAAGTGCAGTAACAACGTATTCTAGATAAAACGCGTGAGATAGTGTATACTAAATAATAAGTATAACTATTTGAATTTCAAGGAGGCAAGTGTTATGAGAAAACATGTAAAAGGTAATGTCAGCTGGATTGGCTATGTCGATTGGGAACTGGAAAGCTTCCACGGCGATGATTATTCGATTTACAACGGCTCCAGCCAGAACGCCTATCTGATTGAAGAAGAAAAGACGGTCCTCGTCGATACGATCTGGGTTCCCCATCGTTTCGACTTTATCGAAAACCTGAAAAAGGAAATCGATCTGCACAAGATCGACTACATCATTGCCAACCACGGCGAATGCGACCATTCCGGCGCCTTGACGACGCTCATGGAAGAAATTCCTGATACGCCTATTTATTGCACGGCCAACGCTGTCCGCAGCATTGAAGGCCAGTACGGTAAACGGGGCTGGAATTTCCACGTTGTCAAAACCGGCGACAGCCTCGACATCGGCAATGGCAAAAAGCTCATTTTCGTAGAAATGCGCATGCTCCATTGGCCTGATTCCATGGCAACGTACATGACCGGCGACAACATCCTCTTCTCTATGGATGCCTTCGGCCAGCACTATGCCGTAGAAGAACTGTTCAACGACAAAGCCGACCAGTGTCTCCTGAACCGCGAAGCTATGAAATACTTCGCCAACATCCTCAACCCCTTTGCCCCCATTTTGACAAAGAAACTCGAAGAAATCGGCAAACTCAACCTGCCTATCGAAATGATCGCTCCGTCCCACGGTGCTATTTGGCGCACCGATCCCTTGCAGATCGTCGAAAAATACGCCCAGTGGGCTGATGCCTACCAGGAAAACCAGGTTACCATTGCCTACGATACCATGTGGAACGGCACAGAAGCCATTGCCCACAAGATCGCTTCGGAAATCCACGCCCAGAGCCCGGATACAGTAGTTAAGGTCTTCAATATTGCCAAGTCCGATAAGAATGAAGTCATGACGGAAGTATTTAAATCCAAGGCCATTGCCGTCGGTTCGCCGACCGTCGGCTGCAGCATCCTTTCCAGTGTTGCCGGCTGGCTGGAATTCCTGAAACAGCTGAAGTTTAAGAATAAGAGAGCCGCTGCCTTCGGCTGCTATGGCTGGAGCGGTGAATCTGTCAAGATTCTCCAGGCTAAATTGAAAGAATCCGGCTTTGACGTCATCGACGACAATATCCGGTCCCAGTGGAATCCGGAAGAAAGCGATTACGCCGCTGTACCGGAACTGGTAAAACACCTCTTAGGTTAACACCCATACCTCCTCTCACGTAGTATCAGGGCACGGTCGTGCCGGGTCATCCCGGCGCGGCCGTGCTTCTTTTGTCAGCCTAAGATGATGTTGTCGATAAGTCGCGTCTTGCCAATGCGTACGGCCAGGGCGAGGAGGCTCTTTTCATCGACCGTTTCGATTGCTTCAAGGGCCGGGAAAGAGAAGAGATCTACGTAGTCGATAGAGGCTAGCGGTTCTCCTTCGATTTCTTTCGTGACCAGCGCCTTCAGGACGGCTGCGTTGCGTTCGCCCTTTTCATAGGCGTCCTTTGCCAGGCGCAGGCTGCGCGACAAGACGAGGGCTGCCGTCTTTTCTTCCGGCGACAGATAGACGTTGCGCGAGCTGCGGGCCAGGCCGCTTTCTTCCCGCACGATGGGGACCATGTTGATATGAACCGGCAAGTTCAGATCCTGGACAAAGCGGCAGACAACGACGACCTGCTGGGCATCCTTTTGGCCGAAAAAGGCTTCGTCTGCCTGGGTAATGTTAAAGAGCTTCGTTACGACTGTGGCGACACCGCGGAAGTGGATAGGCCGCTGGGCACCACAGAGCTTGTGTGTGATATCGCCTTCGACGTTGACATACGTACAAAAGCCTTGGGGATACATTTCGTCCGGTTCCGGATGAAAGACGGCATCGACACCGACGCTTTCGAGCTTCCGGCAGTCTTCTTCAAAACGGCGCGGATAGGCGTCAAAATCTTCATTGGGGCCGAACTGGGTCGGGTTGACGAAGACCGATGCGATGACGAAATCCGTGGCTTCTTTTGCCGCCCGCATCAGCGTCAAATGGCCTTCATGTAAGGCTCCCATCGTGGGTACCAGGCCGATCCGGCGGCCTTCCTGCTTCAGGCGCAGGGCAAATTCCTGCATTTCTTTGACTGTGCGAAAAATCTTCAAGGTTCATACACTCCTTTTGATGTTTTTTGGGGCAAAAGAGTATAAAAAAAGCACCCTTCAGCGCAGACTGAAAGGTGCATGGGACATGCAGACGTCAATACGCGCAACTCTTGCTCCTTTTTTGGCGTAAAAGGGCGCAAAAAGAGCGCGGTCTTTGATGAGTATCCTTTCTGTCTCGGTCTAAAAAGATCCAAGCAGCTGACAATCCATCCATTCAAAATATAAAACCGAAAAGTATAACTCACGTAACGTGATGCTATCTTTTGCCTCGGCCGTATCATATCACACTTGTTCTGTTTTAGCAACAAGTGATTGAAATTTTCCGTTTCTTATACAGCCTGCAGGAATATTTTGTCAAAGGGGAGGGAAGCTGCCTGCAGGGAAAAAGGCACAATGGGCACCTTAATGAGGAAAAAAATTTTTCGGCGCCCTTATATGATTAGATTATATACACGTGAAAATTATCACGAATAACCCTCTTGTCAGGGTCAGTATGTCTGTGTATAATGGACGCGACATGCTGACATCCAACCAATAGTTCCCACGGGAGGAAATACGCCGATGGAATATGTACGTGAGTTGGATACAAGAGCGGCGGGCACTGCCGCCACCCAAAGTGCCTTGAAGGTGCATCGTCTTACCTTTATGGAGGCAGCCATGCTGGTCGTCGGTTCGACCATTGGCTCCGGTGTCTTAGGACTGGCCTACGCGAGCCGTTTAGCCGGCTGGCCTGTCCTATTCGTCTGGCTCGTCGTAGCCGGGATTTTTTCCGGCATTTCCATGCTGTACGTCGCGGAAACAGCCTTGCGGACACAAGAGCCGTTGCAGCTTTCCGGCCTGGCTGAAAAGTACGTGGGGAGAATCGGTTCCTGGCTGATTTTTTTCTCCGTTGGCGCCACGTCCTTTTGCAGTCTCATTGCCTATACGGCCGGCTGTGGCCGGATTCTCAGCGAGTGTACGGGCCTTACGCCGGAGCTGGCCGGCATTCTCTTCGCTGCCGCTGCGACCGTTGTTGTCTGGGGCGGCCTGAAGGTGACCGGTGTTGCCGAAAAATTTCTCAGCCTGGGCATGATCATCATGCTGCTGCTCCTGGCCGGGGCCTCTGTCGTATCGGCCCGCGTGCCTCTGGCAGATATTTTATATACCCACTGGGCCTATGCCGTCCCGGTTTTTAATATTGCCGTTTTTTGTTATGCCGTTCAATATATTGTGCCGGAGCTGGCCCGCGGCTTTACCCATGCGCCACAAAAACTGGTGCCGTCCCTCCTGACCGGCATGGGCATTTCCTTTCTCATCCTGGCCAGCGTGCCTTTGTCTGTTTTCCTTATGCTGCCTGTAGCAGAGATTACGGAAGTAGCGTCTCTCTCGTGGGGACGGGCCCTGCAGCCAGATATTTTCTTTTTCCTGGTCAACGCCTTTGCCTTTTGCGCGATGCTCACGTCCTTTTGGGCCATTTCGGAAAGCTTTTTGACCAATATGGTAGACCGCCTGCATCTGGCCTCGGAAGGGGCTGTAAAGGACCGTGCCCTGTGCCTGGCCGTCATCGTCATACCGCCTGTTTTCCTGGCGTCAGGCAATCTCGTAGGCTTTGTCAACGCCTTGTTCAGTGCCGGTACCTTTGGCGGTATTATCATGTCCGTCCTGCCCGTGTTCATGCTGCGCCAGGCCCGGCGCCGGGGCAACCGGCAGCCCTGCTGGCAGTGTGGCCGTATTGCCAGCCTGCCTGTGCAGCTCCTGGTCGTGGCCCTCTTTAGCGGTGCCGGCATCTATGCCTTGTGCAGCCTGGTAGGACTACTGCCGCCGGCGTGGTAATCGATGTACTAGCGAAGTCTGGACTGCGTGTGATGACGCGGACCAGGCTTCTTTTTTCTAAATGAGAAGAAAAAGGATGCACGGGCACCGTATTTGTGGTACGATGGAATAAACATAACGCTATATACTATGCTAAAACCTGCCGGAGGAGGTGCCTCATTATGCTAGGAGATTGTGCGAATTGCAACTGTGGCCATATATGTGCGACGAAAGGTGTGAGCTGTACGCCTGTCGACAAGGAAGCCGTCCTGAGCCAGTATTCGCCAGAGGAACGGAAAATGATGGAAGCCGCTGCCTATGTCGAAGCGACGTATTATATGCAGTATACGCGCATTCAGGAAACGGCGGCCTTTGCCCAGCGCATGGGCTACAAAAAAATCGGCCTGGCCTTTTGCGTCGGCATTAGCCACGAAATGGAGCTCATTGCCAGCTATTTCTCGAAATTTTTCGACGTCTATTCTATTTGCTGCAAAAACTGCGGTATTGCCAAGGACGAGCTGGGCCTGTCCCGGGTCACGCCGGAAAACCCCATCGAAAGCATGTGCAACCCGAAACACCAAGCCCATTTCCTGAATGAACAGGGCTGTGAGCTCTTCGTCTCTGCCGGGCTCTGCGTCGGCCATGATGCCATTTTCAATGCGTCCTGTAAGGGACCGGTGACCAATCTGATCGCTAAGGACCGCGTCCTGGCCCATAATCCCATGGGCGCCGTGTATTCGAACTACTGGCGCAATAAGCTGGGCCTGAACGAAGAGGACTAGGGCTTGTTGCACCAGCCGTACAGACACAAAAAAAGAACTCCACTACTAAGTAGTGAAGTTCTTAGACTTTGGAGCCACTAATAGGATTTGAACCTACGACCCTCTCATTACGAAGTTACAAGTCGTACATTCGTTTGAATAACACAACGATGGAATCCGTATTTCTTTCTATTTGCCACTGTAAGGAGTTTTTATTGTGTCTTGCGATAATTATATCATGAAGACAAATAAAACCTGCTTAGAATGGAAAATAGAGCGATGCTTTCACTTTACCTGCATGACATAAAAGAGCATGGATATAAATAGTATGACACCAGCAAAAGGGACTCTATTTGTACACGTGTATATAGTCTGCATACGAAAAAGGAACTCTATTTTGTGTGAAATATCCGTGAGCACATATATAACATGATGAGAACACGAATTTACCCCATAGGCACCGACGACACCAGCAGGGGCTTTTTTGTAGAGACACAAATACTTTTCTGCATTTGAATATTATTATACCATGGAGACAATCAGAAGTAATAGAACCATGATGTAATGACGCTTGCATCCTTGTCCTTTTTGTTGTCCTTCTTGTGTCTTCCTTTGTGTCTTCTCCTGCATCCGCATCACCAGCAGAAGCAGTAGAAGAGTATGGATGATTCTTCTTGTGTATTCTGATGTCTAGTTGTAGTTATGTCTTCTCCTGCATCTGCATAGAAGAACCAGCATCACAAGCAGTACAGTCTTGTTGTTCTTCTTCTTGTTGTTGTCGTTCCTTTGTGTCTTCTCCTGCATAGGAAGGAACTGCATCATCATCTATATTTTTTCATAACATATTGAAATATACACAGACACAAAAAGACAACATTACATTCCTTACATGACCCCTTTAATACCTAGAATGAGTTATCGTGTCTAAAAACGGCAAAATAGCTCGATTTTTAATAGGTCCTGATTCATAGGTACGAAACAGCACCATGATGAAAGACAACAACCATGGACCAGCTAGAGCAGTAGTGTCTTTCTGTATGTCTTCCTTTGTGTCTTCTCCTGCATCCGCATCACCAGCAGGACCAACAGGACCATGACAAGAACCACTACAAGCAGCAGTAAGACTAATAGCAGGAGTGTCTTGTTTGTCTTCATTCGTAGACATATATTAAAACATAACTATTTGATATATATAAAAATTAAATCAGTCCCCACTGTAGCAACAGACAATCATAACCATGTAAGACCAGTAAAGACAATCACAAGAAGACAATGAATGATTCAATTTCTTGTCGTTATTTCTTATGTCTTCTCCTGCACCAGCAGAACCATAGAACAATGAGTAATAATAAATATACAAAATCATGTATTAATTATGCAAGATTAGGCAGTCTAGAAAAGCGTTGAAAAATCAATTCGTCCACAAATAAACCATCTTCTAATTCGTCCACAATTCGAAGAAGGGACGGGAAAACTATATATATTAAAGTTAGAAGGCGTATGACTTATCAATGCATAATATAAATATTCATTGATATAGTACGTAGTAGCTAATCAATGCTAGTCATAATTGTACCATTGATGTATATACGACTACCTAACTAGTACTATACCTGTATTATTGTTCTTATTCTTCTTATTGTTATTATTGTTCTTATTCTTGTTATTATTCTTATTCTTGTTATTATGATTCTCCTTCTTCTTATTATCCTGATGATGATAATAACCATAGACAACAAGAACAACCACTATAACCATAGACAACAAGAACTCTCTTCCTTCTTATTGTTTCTAATTGGACCACAAATAATACATCTCATTATTGGACCACAATTCGAGGGAAAAGAACCAACAATAATTGACCCAGCCTAAATTAATTCGTCCACAATATGAAGAAAGACAAAAAACTATACATAACACAACCATACACCACTAAGACATAACTAAGACATAACTAAGACATAACTAAGACATAACGTAAGCGCTCAATAAAACCATGTACCTAACAAAGAAGCCCACCCGAGTTATTCTC
>OKSB01001904.1_pt1 | contig 19789 bp, 19 predicted proteins | sample 1601171 | NCBI WGS metagenome assembly OKSB01 (sample SAMEA3541496, study PRJEB24748) | human gut metagenome | biome: human gut; feature: human-associated habitat; material: faeces | place: China | collected 2012 | reverse complement strand
CCTGTCTATGACGGCATCTTTCTCTTCTGACTGCTGTTCGGCGGTTTCCGCCCTGCGGATGGCTGCGTCTATCTCCGCTTGATAGCCGTTCCGCAGCTTCTCGATTTCCGACTTATGCCGCTCCTGCAACCGTTCCTTTTCTGCCAGAAGTTCCTTGATCCGTTTGTTGAGTTCGGCAATCTGCCCGTCTTTGTCCGCGAGTTCCTTCTTTGCCTTGGCAAGGTCTCCCTTGCCGAACCACGCGAGGATGGTGTTCCTGCCCTCTTGTGCCTTCTCCACATCGGCCTGCAATTTGGCAATGTCTTCCTCGTACTGGATTACCTGTTGCCTGTAATAATCCGAGTTGACTTGGTGCTTTGCCGTGGAGCCGACAATGCCTCGCTGCAGCCCAAACGATTTCATGGTCTTGGCATAACTGTTCTGATATTCGTGTAGCTTGGTGCGCCGCATCACAGCGTCCGCTGACAGACGGGGACCGGATTTCGTTTCATACTTCTTCTCACCCTCACGTTTCCTGCGGACTCGCTCCCCGGTCACAATGGGAACGATGGTGGCGTGCAGGTGGGGAGTCTTCTCGTCCATGTGCAGCACGCACGATACAAGGTTCTCATTCCCGAATGTATCCCTTAGCCATTTGAGGTTGGCATCAATCCAACAGTCCAGTCTGCCGCCATTGGCAATCTTCATCATCTGTTCATGTGTCCCGGTCAGGATGATACGGATGGCTTTTGTCTGGTTTTTGCCGACCTTGCGGCGCAGCCCGGCCGTGTCGATGCGGTGCTGTATCGCCTCGGTGCGATTGGACACTCCTTCAGGGAACCTGACCAGCTCACGGTTGAGATGTGTCCGGTCCGCATTGGCATTGACCGGCACATAAATCTTTCCCTTGGCATCCTTTCTTTCTATATGGCATGACATACCAGAGTCATTCCCGCTGCCACGCTGCAGGTGGCAGACCGCGTATTGCGTATTACTCATATCTGTTCGTTTTATAGTTATTGTTACTGTTGTAAAATCCCGTCCTGTTGCCGGAGGCATATGTCTGGAGTCTGAGAAATTCCCTCGGCCTATGGGCTTTTTGACTGCCGGACGCGGAGCGGAGGTGGTGAAAATGCCCTAATAAGCTACGGGATTTTACAACCCCTTTCCCTTGGGACAGCAAGCTGTCCGGTGCCTTCCTGTCATTCCGTTTTTTTCACATCAATCAGTTCGAGCCCGAAGGTGTCGATGAAAGACTGCAATACGGGATTGCGTTCTATCATCTGTTGAAGGATCATCTGCGGCGTGTCCTCCATCAGGAGGAAGTCGGCGATGTCCAGTCCGGCTTCACGCTGCGCACCGGTCGCAATCCTCTCCAGCATATCGGAACATGTGGCACGCCTGCAAAAGGATTCCAGCATCGGCAGTCTCCTCCTCCATTCTTCCGTCGCCTTAAGGTCTGGGAAGAGGACAACCTCCCGACCGTGCAATACCTGCACGGCCTCGCTGCTAAAACACCCGTGCATCCCTCCGGTGGCAAGCCAGATGAAGTCCGGGATGAAAAAGGCGGCGAACAGTGCCGTCTTCTCGCTCTCGACAATGGCTACAGGTTTGGCAGACATTACGGCGGAGTTGTCCGACAGCAGATGTTCTCCGAACAGGCACTGCTTCATCCTGAAATCCTGCACCTTCCTCACGGAATGCACCCAGCTGACTTGGTTAAAAGGCTCCTTAATACGGTGTCCGGTTACGGCATCGTAGCCCATGATCTTGCCCGCACGCACGTTGCTGTTCCGGTCTATCTGCCAGAATACGGTCGCACCGCCCCACCTCCTTGAGGTACCGACCCTGTATAGGCTGAATAGCTTGTCCACATTCTCCTTGCCCATCACTTTGGTAAAGTATCGGTACAAGGGGTTGATGTCGTACCTGCGCATGGACTGCTCCACCCAATCAGAGGGAAGAAAAGAAATCCGTGGTTTCTGTTCGGGCAATGCTCTTGCTGGCGGTCTTGCAGCTATAGGTGTGCCGCCAAACCTTTCCTGCCCATTCAATCTTTCTTTGACAGCTGGATTTGTCCCGGAAGTATTCTTTCGGTGTGTAGTGGTAACCGCAACTGTTGATATGGTCGCACATGCCTACGCTGTCAGGGAAGGAAATCTCTCCCGCCTCGTCGATATAACGGGTGAAGCAGGCTTTCCTGCCGCACTCCGGACAGACGGTCTTGCTGCCCGGACGGTATTTCTGAAGATGGAATCTGTATTCGGTCATGATGCTCTCTTTTGTGGATTCCTGCAAGTGGAAACCGTCATTTGCAGTTTGCAGTTCCTGCAGTCTTGCAGGAAATACCTGTTTTTAGAACCCTGAAACTGCAAAACTGCAAAGACTGCAGGCTGCAACGAGGGGGTCATCCGTTGCAGTCTGGGGGTGACGGTTCATTGTCTGTCATATTAAATTTGACAGATTTATAAAGTAAAGCCCTAAAATGAAAACAAGAGCTAAACAAGTGCAAATAAAACCGCTTATTTACAATTGATTATAGTGTACTTGATGTTTTCAGTTGTTTTCTTTCTTTTCAGTTGATTGGTTCTTTTTCGGTACAATTTTGTTTCTCGTTTGTTTCTCAATATCGACCTTTATTCATATCTTTGCAACAGAAACAAAATTATGAAGGGATCGATATGCCACGAGTAAAGAAGCCTACAAAAGTAAAAGAGCCTGTCCGCCTTCGGACAAAGAAGCTGGCAGATGGAAGCCAAAGTCTGTATCTTGATATATACCGTTTCGGAAAACGAACATACGAATATCTTAAGTTGTATCTCATTCCGGAAACGGATAACAATGCCCGTCGGCAGAATCAGGCGACTATGAATGCCGCCAATGCCATCAAGTCCAAACGTATTATCGAGCTGACCAACGGCGAGGCCGGTATAGAAACCAAAGAGAGAGTTTACCTGCTTGACTGGATGAATACCTACAAGGAGAACCAGGCCAAGCGTGGCAAAAAGGACGGTTATCAAATTGACATCACTATACGCATCTTGAAGGATTATGCGGGAGAACGTATGTTGATGGATCAAATAGACAAGACATTCTGCCAGAATTATCTTGACTACCTTCAGTCCGAATACCGTTCCAGAGGCAAACGAGTGTCGAATTACACACTGCATACTTATTACCGGGTATTGAACGGAGCCTTGAATGCGGCTGTCAGGGCCGAGATCATCAAGTCCAATCCTTTCACGAAAATCAGCAAGTCGGAAAAGATCCGTCTGCCTGAAAGCAAACGGTCATACATGACCATTGAAGAGGTGCGTGCATTGATCGCAACCCCGATGAAAAATGAATCCGTGAAAGGTGCCTATCTGTTCTCTTGTTTCTGCGGTCTGCGAATCAGTGATATAATCAAGTTGCAATGGAAAGATGTATTCGTTGATCGTGGACAATACCGTCTGTCGGTTTCAATGCAGAAAACCAAGGAACCGATTTATCTTCCGCTTTCCCCGGAAGCGTTGAAGTGGATGCCTGCGCGTGGAGACAAAACTCCTGATGACCATGTGTTTGACCTGCCGTCCCCAGCAATGGTCAATATTCTTATCAAACCATGGGCAAAAGCGGCGGGAATAAACAAGCGTTTTACATTCCATACGGCGCGGCACACGTTCGCGACGATGATGCTGACACTCGGAGCAGACTTATATACGACATCCAAGCTGCTCGGCCATGCTGACGTGAAAATGACACAGGTGTACGCCAAAATCATCAACCAGAAAAAGGATGATGCGGTCAACCTGGTCAACGGATTGTTTGAGTGACCAATGATATACCATATCATGTCAAATTTACAAGTAGATATTTTAAGGGCGTCATCGATTGCAGATACAATCGAAAAACGATACCTTTATGATGATATATTATTATAAACCAATAAAATGTAAATCGACATGACAAGAGCTGACAAAGGCCTTCTCTCTTTTTGAGGGGAGCAAACACCCGCATCACATTGAATCGGCACAGGACGTGGCGGAAGAACTTTTCGCCCTGCTTACCGAAGCAAAAACAGTTTATCTCCAGGAGGTCAAAATCCACGGCAAACAGTATCGCCGTTATGTGGAGGATTTTGTGAACAGTCACCGGTATATTGACTGCGATAACGCGGTCTGTCGGAACTGCCACGAAATGAACATCCACATCGTCAAGGGACTGCTGACCGACTGCCCCTACCTTATCCAACCGCTTTTTTCCGCCCCGAGCCTCTCTTTCGAGGAGTGCATGGAACTAAAGCGGAAGTATGACACATCGGAACTGGCATCTTCCGATTGTAATCCGGCAAAGTTTTCATTTCTTTCTTTTGACTGCAGTCTTTCGCGCAAACAACTGGCCGGTATCGTTTCTTGCGCCAATACTTATCATCTGTTCTGTTCTCCCGTAACTATTGACGACATGGAATCTCTCTTCTCCTGCAAGATAGGTTTCTGTCTTCGGGTGAACAGCGTGCGCCGTGTGGCTATCCTGTTCGATGCCCTTCTTGAGAATTCATTCATTCAGCCTTACTGGCAATCAGTCCTCGAAAGAGGGCGTTTCCTGCAATCCAAGGACGGCTCGCACTTCATATCCGCAACGAGCATATCCACCACGCTTTCGTTGGTCAGGAACAAAATGACTTCAACCGCTTACAATATCAGAAAGTTTGTAAGCCAACTGAAGGAATGAAAGGAAGTGCTAAGAAGTCAACCATGTGAAAAGCAAAAGTATGATAACTGATATGCTACCAAACCGGTATCATACTGTCATCCAATGCTTTTAGATATTCACACTCTACCTTTGCCTCTGTATACAACGCGTTACAAACAGAGGTGCATCTCTTATTGTCTAATTTAATCACGAATAATATGTCCAACAGATTGACATTCATGGAAAGGTTGAGCGAACGGCTCACGGCCCTTGAAGCGATTATCCGGAAATTGGAACCGGTCGAGAGCTTTCTGGAACGGGTGGAATTGCTGGAAAAGAACATTTACGCGACCAAAAAGGTCTTTACTTTTTCGGAAGCCTGCATGTACATCGGGGTATCAGAAAGTATGCTGTATAAACTTACGGCCAACAAGGAGATTCCTCACTACAAGCCTCGCGGCAAGATGATCTACTTTGCCAAGGAGGAACTGGACGAATGGCTCCTGCAGAATCATGAACTTGCCGTCGATGATGCCACGCGGATGGCACACGAGGCGGCAGCAGTACAACCCTTCTTAAACGAGAAACGCCATGGAAAACGAAAGAAGAACTGACCAGAAGACGGGAATGGGATTGGAAGAGACCCGTCTGTCAGATATTCTTTCAGCTTCCCAAATCAAGGCGACGGATACATACGAGACCCCGCCGCAAATTATCTGGATTGACAATTCGACCATAGCGACTCTCGGCAATTTCAGTGCATCGACCGGCAAGGCAAAATCCAAGAAGACATTCAATGTCTCCGCCCTTGTCGCCGCTTCCCTGGCAGGTAAGCAGGTGCTGAACTACCGGGCGCATCTGCCGGAAGGCAAACGCCGGATCCTGTATGTCGATACCGAGCAGAGCCGCTATCATTGTCACACGGTGCTGGAACGTATTCTGCGTCTGGCCGGGCTTCCTACCACAGCAGACAGCGAGAACCTTGATTTCATCTGCCTGCGGGAGTATTCTCCGACAGTCCGTATAAGTGTGATAGACTATGCCCTTCGTCAGGGTAAAGGTTACGGGCTGGTTATCATTGACGGTATCCGCGACCTTATGCTGGACATCAACAGCACCAGCGAATCGGTGGAGGTAATCAACAAAATGATGGAATGGTCCTCTCGTTACGACCTGCATATCCATTGCGTGCTGCACCTGAACAAAGGGGACAACAATGTACGAGGCCATATCGGTACGGAGATGAGCAACAAGGCGGAAACAGTACTGGTCATCAGCAAATGCAACGAGAATCCGTCTGTCAGTGAAGTCCATGCCCTGCATATCCGGGAAAAGGAGTTCAAACCCTTCGCGTTCACCGTGGACGACAACGGGCTCCCGGTCATCGCCGAAGGGCACACGTTCGGTGACACCCCGAAGCCCAGGCAACGGACAAGCTTTACGGAGCTGAGCATCGAGCAGCACCGGGAAGCCCTTTCCGCTGCCTTTGACGGCAAACCCATCAGGGGCTTTGAGAATGTACTGCAACGTCTGATCGCCTCTTATGAAAACATAGGCTTCAAACGTGGCCGCAGTGTCATGATAAAACTGCTGCAGTACCTGACGGACAACCTTAAACTTGTTGTCAAGCAGGACAAGCTGTTCTACTATGACATGACCCCCGCGGAAGCAAGGCTTTTTGATGAAGAATGAAGCCGGGCGCGGGCATATATATTTCAGTTTACTTTAGTATGTATATATATAGGGAATAAAACTAAACTAAACCATTTCCGTGTGAACAAGTGAAAGAAAACAGCCATGACTATAGAAGAAGCAAAACAGGTACGCATAGTGGACTTTCTGGCGCAGCTCGGCCACCATGCGCAATACGTTAAATCGGATCAGTACTGGTATCTCTCGCCGTTAAGGGATGAGCAGTCGCCGTCGTTCAAGGTCAATGACCGGTTGAACGAATGGTATGATTTTGGGGCGGCCACCGGAGGCGACCTCGTGGAATTGGGTAAATACCTTTACCAGACTGAAAGTGTAAGCGAGGTACTGGCATACATCGGGCGGCATTCCAGCGATATGCCTTTGCCGAAAGTCCGTTTCCAGGCTCTTCCGCCCCGTCCCGTGGAATCGGATATGAAAAATCTGATTGTCGTCCCGTTACGGCATCACGCGTTATACTCTTACCTTCAGTCCCGGAAAATAGATGCTGACATAGGACGTATGTTCTGCAAGGAAATCCATTATGAATTGCGTGACCGGCATTATTTTGCCCTCGCGTTCGGTAATGTTTCGGGCGGATATGAAATGCGCAACGCCTATTATAAAGGATGTATCAAGAACAAGGACATCTCCCTGATCGGACATCAGTGCGGAGAGATACAGGAACGGGTCTGCGTGTTCGAGGGGTTCATGGACTTTCTGTCTTACCTGACATTGAAGCAGTCATGCAACTGGACCATTTGTATAGACCAGCCTTGCGACTACCTTGTCATGAACTCCGTAAACAACCTGAAAAAGGCATTGATGTACCTGCAGAGATACCTGCATATACATTGTTATCTCGACAACGACCTTGCCGGGCAAAAGACCGTGGAAACCATAGCCGGACTATACGGCGAACGGGTCAGCAACGAAGCTGTCCGATATAGCGAATACAAGGATCTGAATGATTGCTTGCGAGGCAAGAAACGCTGACCTAAAAAAAAGCGAATCTGCCAATGGAAGCCCTCCTGAACGGAGGGCTTTTTTTATGCCCTGACTTCTTCATTTTTCCCGTTCATTAAGGCGATATAGTACGATTTTATAGTACGATTTTCAAAATCGATATAAATCTTGTAAAGAAAACATCCGTTTAATACACAATTATTTCGTAGTTCGAAATTCTCCTTTTTTATTTGTGAAATCAAACTAATACAAAATTCAATATCCATACTAAAAGATATGAGATCATATTTCATTTTTGCCATTGTTCTGACGGTCGCGTACCTCATTTATTACGCGGTCATCATTATGCAGGATCTCTATGGAAAAAGGAGAACCGGCAAGACAGAGGAGGAAGTTTTCGACCTCGGCACACTGGAGGACGAAGAGAGTGTTGCCGTGAGCGAGAGTGAAACCGGGTTCCGTGTCGGCAACGAGCAATACGATACTGAAACAGCATCAGGCGGCGATTCTGCCACCGACCAGAAGCCGGCGGACAAAAAGCCGGAGACAAAGGAGACCCCGGAAGAAAGACTGGAGCGTCTCAAAGCCAAGGCGGAGGAAAAGATGGAGGAAACCACGCCCTACCTGTCTGATGGCTTCAGTGCAGATGAAATGTACAAGGCGATGCTTTCCAGGGGCAAACTGGAAAATCGTCCGGAGATGGCCTGGAAACCAATTAAAGACAAATTGTAGCATGTCGATTAAGCAAAAGATAGTATGCCTGTTAATTCTTGTACCCTATGCGGCTTTCGCCAAGAGCGGCAGCGTGAACTACAGCTGGGGAGCGGATGCGCTGGCCACGATGCACGACTTCGTGGTCACGATGATGCTGTATGTCCTGTATATATGCTACTCCATCGCATCCGTTCTGGTCATCGTGTCCGCCTTCCAGATCTACATCAAGATGAACACTGGAGAGGACGGCATCGTCAAATCCTTTTTATCGCTGCTTGGCGCGTGCCTGTTCATCATCGGGGCCTCCATCGTACTTCCGGCATTTTTCGGTTATCGCATATAAGGCTGTTTAACAATCCAATACATAAATATTAACTCAAAAACGATCAAGTATGTTTCAGAAAGTAAAACAAATGTGCCGAAAGGCAAAAGGATTCATCCAAGGTGTTTCCACCAAAGTGAAGATGCTTGCACTCACTTTGTTCTCTGGTACCACGGCAATGGCCCAGAGTACGGCCGGCGACTATTCAGCCGGTACTACCGCACTATCTACCGTGGCGGAGGAAATTGTCAAGTATGTACCAGTCATGGTCAAGCTCTGCTATGCCATCGCCGGTGTAGTCGCCATTATCGGCGCCATCTCCGTTTACATCGCCATGAACAACGAAGAGCAGGATGTCAAAAAGAAGATCATGATGGTGGTTGGTGCATGTCTTTTCCTGATTGCAGCAGCACAGGCTCTTCCTTTGTTTTTCGGCATTGACGCATAAAAGTACCGAGGGATGAAAAGCAAGGAAACACGTTATCCGGACTATCCGCTGTTCAAGGGGCTGCAACGTCCTCTTGAAGTGATGGGATTGCAGGGCCGCTACATCTATTGGGCGGCAGGAACGGCAGGCGGAGCCATCGCGGGCTTCATAGCCGCTTACTGCCTTGCCGGATTCGTGGCCGGACTGGCCGCGCTGACAGTCATTCTGTCGGTGGGCATCGTGCTAATCATCTTCAAGCAGCGGAAAGGTCTGCACAGCAAGAGAACGGACCGAGGCGTGTTCGTCTATGCCTACTCGCGTAAGGTCTGACAAAATTAAACCATCACAGCAATGTGTGGCTATATTGAATGTTGAACGCGGGTAGGTTCGTATGAGATACGGGCCTACCCCTATTTAATTGAACGTATATTGAAATGACCCTATACATTATCCTGATTTTCGTTGCCTTATGCGCGGGTATGGCCATATCCGTCCATGCGTTCGGTACCGGAGGCAAGCGCAAGCGTATCTTCCAGGACATCTATTTCTCGGTGGAAGACACGGAAGGCGTGGGTGTCCTGTACACCAAGACGGGCGAATATTCCGCCATGCTGAAGATCGAGAATCCGGTACAGAAGTATTCGGCGAACATAGACAGCTACTACGATTTCACGCATCTGTTCTCCGCCCTTGCCCTGACCTTGGGAGAAGGTTATGCCATTCACAAGCAGGACATCTTCGTGAGGAAGCGTTTTGTCAACGAGGATACCGGGAAGCAGGAGTTCCTTTCTGAATCGTATTTCCGGTATTTCAAGGGAAGGGCGTACACGGACAGCATGTGTTACCTGACCATCACGCAGGAAGCCAGGAAAAGCCGCCTTTTCTCGTTCGACAACAAGAAATGGCGTGATTTCCTTGTCAAGATCCGCAAGGTACAGGACCAGTTGCGGGACAGCGGCGTGCAGGCGCGTTTCCTGAACAAATCCGAGGCAAGCGATTACGTGGACCGGTATTTCGCCATGAACTTCAAGGACCGTATTATCTCGATGACGAACTTCAAGTCGGACGACGAGAGCGTCTCGATGGGTGACAAGCGCTGCAAGGTGTACAGTCTCGTGGACGTGGACTGCATCTCGCTGCCTTCGATGATCAGACCCTATACCAATATAGAAGTGAACAACACGGAAATGCCCGTGGATCTTGTCTCGGCCATTGACAGCATTCCGAATGCCGATACAGTGGTCTATAACCAGGTCATCTTCCTTCCCAACCAGAAGCGTGAACTTTCGCTGCTGGACAAGAAGAAGAACCGGCACGCGAGCATTCCCAACCCGAGCAACCAGGCAGCGGTCGAAGACATAAAACGTGTACAGGAGGTGATTGCCCGCGAGAGCAAGCAGCTCGTGTACAGCCATTTCAACCTTATAGTGGCCGTGTCCGGCGATACGGACCTGCAGAAGTGTACGAATCATCTGGAGAATGCTTTCGGTAGAATGGGAATCCATATTTCCAAACGAGCCTACAACCAGCTGGAGCTGTTCGTCGGCTCGTTCCCGGGCAACTGCTACAGCCTGAATGAAGAGTATGACCGGTTCCTGACCCTATCGGACGCGGCGATGTGCCTGATGTACAAGGAACGTGTGCAGCACAGCGAAGACACCCCGGTGAAAGTCTATTACACTGACCGCCAGGGAGTGCCTGTCGCCATCGACATCACCGGCAAGGAAGGCAGACAGAAGCTGACGGACAACTCGAACTTTTTTGCCCTCGGGCCGAGCGGTTCCGGGAAATCCTTCCACATGAACTCTGTCGTGCGCCAGCTGCACGAACAGGGTACAGACATCGTAATGGTCGATACCGGAAACTCCTACGAGGGATTGTGCGAGTATCTGGGAGGCAAGTACATCAGCTACACGGAGGAACGCCCCATCACGATGAACCCGTTTCGTATCCACAAGGAAGAGATGAACGTGGAAAAGACCGGCTTCCTAAAGAATCTTGTCCTGCTGATCTGGAAGGGCACGCAGGGAACAGTCACGAAGACGGAAGACCGTCTGGTGGAAAATGTAATCACCGATTATTACGATGCGTATTTCAACGGCTTCGACGGCTTCACGCCCATGCAGCGGGAAGACCTGAGAAAAAGCCTCGCCATAGACGAACGCAACCGTGACGGGAACCGTGAGGAAAGCGAGCAGGAACGGAACAGCCGTATCGAGTGCATGATAGACGAAATGGAACGCAGGCGCAAGGAGTTGAAGGTGGAAGAACTCTCGTTCAATTCATTTTACGAATACTCCGTCCAGCGTATTCCGGACATCTGTCACGAGAACCACATTTCGGGCATAGACCTCTCGACTTACCGCTACATGATGAAGGACTTCTACAGGGGCGGCAACCATGAAAAGACCCTGAACGAGAACATGGACAGTTCGCTGTTCGACGAGACCTTCGTGGTGTTCGAGATTGACAGTATAAAGGATGATCCGCTGCTGTTCCCGCTTGTCACGCTGATAATCATGGACGTGTTCCTGCAGAAGATGCGAATCAAGAAGAACCGCAAGGTGCTTGTCATCGAGGAAGCCTGGAAAGCCATTGCCAGTCCGCTGATGGCCGAGTACATCAAGTTCATGTACAAGACGGCCCGTAAGTTCTGGGCCAGCGTGGGCGTTGTGACACAGGAGATACAGGACATCATCGGCAGTGAAATCGTTAAAGAGGCCATCATCAACAACAGCGACGTGGTGATGCTGCTTGACCAAAGCAAGTTCAAGGAGCGTTTCGACACCATCAAGGCCATTCTCGGGCTCACCGATGTTGACTGCAAGAAGATATTCACGATCAACCGTCTGGACAACAAGGACGGCCGTTCGTTCTTCCGGGAGGTATTCATACGAAGGGGAACGACAAGCGGCGTGTATGGCGTGGAAGAGCCGCATGAATGCTACATGACCTACACGACCGAACGTGCTGAGAAGGAAGCCCTGAAACTCTACAAGAGGGAGCTCCGGTGCAGCCATCAGGAAGCCATCGAAGCCTATTGCCGGGACTGGGATGCCAGCGGCATCAGCAAGTCCCTGACATTCGCCCAGAAGGTCAACGAGGCCGGACGGGTACTGAACCTGAAAGCAAAACAATAAAATCAGATACAATGGGAAAATTTGATATAGACCGACCTATAGCGGAACTGTTCAGTGTTGAGCCTTACGCTCTCCGCATCCGCAACGTGTGCAACAGCCACGATATTGCCACCATCCGGGAACTGTGCCTGCACAGCAACTGGGACTTGCTTCATTTCCGCCATTTGGGGGAAAGGAGCATCGCGCACATGGAAGAAATGCTGGGCAATTTCGGATTGCGACTGGGCATGACCGAAGAGGATCTGGACGCATATATGAGATTTGAAACCGAGGATGACAAAGACGTCACTACCATCATGCGTTTCGAGGAATCGGAGGAGGTCAAGTGGGACCAGCGCCGGTATGAAGTAGCCAGAGACCTGTATGTCAGATACAGGGGTCTGTCCCCATACGAGGCTATGGAGGAAGCAGAGAAGCTGATACTGGCCCTGCAGGGAGTACCTGAGAAGAACAACCGCAGCAAGCGGAGAGGTAATATTTTCAACCGTTGAACAGAATGAACATGAAGCGACTGTCACTTGTCTTTGCAGTTCTGCTGCTTGCCTTCACGCAGCATGTCCACGCCCAGTATTACAGCGTGAACTATGACGCACGTACCGTGGCGGCAATGGCAGCCGCGTTCGGTACGGAGGTCGTGGCTGAAAGCTACTACCGTGAGCAGGTCGATGACATCCTGAAGCACTATACGGCGGCGGAGGTGGCGGCAGCCGGAATTTTCTCTTCCAAATTTCTGGAACACAAAGCACTCTCGGACCTCGGTATCTGGTGTAGCAGCACGGAAAACTACTATTACCGCCGTATCTACCACATGGTGGCCGACAAGATCATACCGAAAATCTGGGTGGTGGCAAAGCAGATGCTTCACTCCCCGCAGACAGCGATCCACTGGGGTAGCTACCTGATGAAGGTGTGCGATGAGACGAAGAGCCTGTGTATGCAGTTCGAAAGCGTTGTGACAAACAGTACACTTTCGTTCTCGGACATCGCTTTTCTGGAGATCAACAGCGAGGTCGTGCCTCTGCTGAAACTTTCGGAACTGGGCGGTATAGACTGGCAGCGGATGCTGGACGATTTTTCCCGGATTCCTGACCGCTTTACACGGGAGAACCTGCAAAGCGACCTTGACAATCTCTACAATCTGGGTGTCGGTCTGGCAACGGCCGGTGCGGGTAATCTCGGCGATGCCCTGCTGCCTGAAAGTATGTTCCATAACCTGCTTTCGGGCAAGGTCAGCGAGATTGCCAACCTGTACGACCATTACTCCGGCCTGTTCGAGGAAGCGGAACAAGGTATCGGGAACCTGCTGCTGGACAAGATCGGCGGTCCTGACAACGTGGCCGGCCTGTTCGAGTTCGGGGATTACGACCTTGCCGGCTGGATCAGTGACTATATAGACGACGAAGCCGGGACTTATTACACGCAGCGCTGGTACATCGCCAGACGTGACCAGGGCAGCGTGTCATTGTGTGACTATTACCCGCCCACGGACGACAACAGCATCCTGAACGGCGGTGAGTGGACCCGTTTCGAAACGAGCGACCCCGGTTTTTATCCCAATGCCTCGCAGCGGGAACAGGCTCTCTCCAACTCGGAACGATATGCCGGATGGTCGAGAAACCGTGTACAGCAGCTCAACAACCAGAATGACGGCAACACTTACAGCATCAACTACTGGCAGAACGCCTACATCATCAGCCGCGGCGGCAAGCAGACAAAGAAGGCTTACGCCTACGAGATACATGTCAAGAAAAGCTGGAACCATGAGGAAATCGTGTATGAAGAGATATTCGATTCCTACACTATGGATCTGGAGACCTTCAAGGCGCAGCTCAATGCCCGTCTGTCGGAATTCAACGAAAACGAGGACGGCTATGTCTATTACATAGCTTCCGACGCGTGGAACTACTATCAGGCAACGGATGCCGCCAAACTTAAAGGATGCGAGAGCGTGACCATCAGCGTCACCTGCTCGGACGGGGCTACTCTGGGCCAAGGTTCGACCCAGTACAAATGCAGGAAATGCGGCGGTTCACCCAATGCCCATACCAAGGATTGCTCCATGCAGACCTCCGTGACGGAAAATGAACTTGACTTTTCGGAATTGGATGAGCTGATACGGGAGGCAGACAACCAGGTAGCCATGCTTCAATCACAGATCAAGGCACTGGAGGATGAGAACAAGGAGCTGCTGAAGAAAATATCCGAGGCCAGTGTGGAGGATGCTGCCGTTTACAGGCAGCAGTACAACGCCAACCTGACGCGTATCGGAGAGTTGAAGGCAGAACTGGCCGAGTGGCAGAAGAAACAGAAGGAATACGCGGATGCGAAGCAGGAAGCGGCAAACGACAATGACGTGCCGACGGACGACTACTACCGTATCCCGGCCATCATGCAGGACTGCAAGACTGCCTACAGTCTGTCGTGGCAGGACGGCGGTTCGTGGAACGGATACACGTTCGTCCGCAAGGCGACCATGCCGAATATAGACGGCGAGATAACTTTCAAGGCAACCATCAGCATAGCACGCAAGCCGAAATACTTCCTCGGCATCAAGATTCACCGTGCCATTGTACAGATCAGCTGGGAACTGACCTCGCAATACACCGACACGTATGTGGCCGACGTGCTGACATTCGACCCGGACCTTCCGGAAGAAGAAAAAGAGCGGATCGTGAATGAACGTATCGCGGAAATCGCCCGGGAGCATCCGTCATGCAAGATCACGACGGAATATGCCCGTACCACCCCGATGGAAGATACCTCTACCGGAGAGGTGTACCACCTGCTGTGGTCAAGTGACCGTCTTGAAATCGCGCGTGAAGTGGATTCCCGGATTACGCAGATATACGCCGACCTGGTATCCCTGGAAAAGATGATGCATTACAAGCGCAGCATCATCGACGTGCTGAAGGATGTCCTTCCGGATCTGAATATGGACGAAGGGCGACGCCTCACTCTCGTGGAAGAATGCCATGACCGTTGGGTGGAAAACGCCCGTAGCCTGCGAAGCGGGAGAAAGGAGGAAAGACCATGAAACGGGCCTTGCTGATAACCATAGTGCTGCTTGCACTCCTGCCTGATGTCGTCAAAGCACAATGGACATTCGACGTGGTGTCCGTTGAAGCCTATATCAATGACCATAAGAAGCAGCGTAGCTTGTTGCTGGCCCGAAGTACCCTTGAGTACAGCAACCAGCTGCTGCACGAATACAGCCGCAAGGAGGTCGGCGAATACAAGGAACTGAATATCGACCTTGACCGGTACACCCGTGCCTTTGATGTCATTGATGTGATGTACCAGTCGTTACGCACGGTATTGAACGCAAAGAACACCTACAATACGGTAAGTGACCGGATAGCGGACTACAAGTCGATGCTGGAGGCATTTCACGAGAAGGTGCTGAAACGCGGACGCATCGAACCCTCCGACGCCCTGCTCATCACCATCAACGAGAAAGCCATACGGGATATAGCCCATGACGGGGAGCAACTCTACAAGTCGGTCAGCGACCTGGCGCTGTATGCCACGGGAGCGGCGGCCTGCTCCACTTCGGATCTGCTGATGGTGCTGGAGGCCGTGAACAGGTCTCTGGACGACATCGAACGGCATCTGAACCGGGCCTATATGGAGACCTGGCGATACATACAGGTAAGAATCGGCTACTGGAAGTCGAAGATATACCGTGAACATACCAAACAGGAGATAATTGAAGGAGCCTTCGGACGTTGGCGCAACTCCGGAAGGCTGGATTACTAACGATAAAAGGGAAAAAAGATGAACAGAAAACTCATGCTCATGACGGTTGCGATCATTGCAACAGCAACGGCACAGGCGCAGTATGTGACCTATAACCACGACTCGCCGAAGCAGAACCAGATTACGGTCATGGAAACCGGTGCGGGCTCCCTCACGCCGGAACTGTACTACTGGGCATTACACAACAAATACAAGAAATCGGCAGCGGCAAAGAACAAACTGGGGTTCCGCACGACAGCCGGCATCAACCTCTATAACCAGACGGACGAAGCCGAATCCATCGATTCGGCATTGGTGAGCCGCGCGAAAATAGAGGCCCTGAACGTGGCAGACCGACAGGCTGATATCGCCTGGCTTGCCGAAGGTGACAAGATCAACGGCCAGATGGAAAGGATGAAGCGTAACATCGACCGTATCCTTCCTGCCGGGGGCACCCCGGAGGACAGGGAACGCTGGACGGAATACTACCATGTTTTCCAGTGCGCCATTGATGCTACCAGGGATGCCTATATGCCCAATGCGCAGCGGAAGAAAGAGTATCTGCGAATCTACGAAGACGTGGTGCAGCAGAATGAGATTCTTGTCAGCTATCTCGCCAAACGGCAGAATGCCACCCTGACGAGCAACCTGCTGAACGCGACCTCGGACCGTACCTTGGACAAAGGCAGCGTCATCAGGGAAGCCATGAGCCGCTGGAACGAATCGCGTCTCGCGGTGCGTGGCTCACAGTCGGGCGGCAGTTCCGGAGGTGACGGTGAAGAGAGTGTAAACAGGTGAAACTAAAAAGACAGACGGCAAATGGCAGACGGAAATATACTCACTGATTTCGGTATCAATCTTCTTGAGGAGGAGATTGACGATGTGATTTTTCAAACGAACGAGTTCCTCACGGACGCGACGTTTACGGGTTCGCAGGGGCCGTTCTGGTGGTTAGCGCATTTTTGCACTTTCCTCCATTTGCAACTCTTTGCAAACCAACTACTTGCGAAATTTTGTTCCGCGAGACAAATCCCAAACGGGACAAAAACGGGACAAAATCACAGGAAAATAAAATCAAGAACGCTTCAAGCCCGACATCCCTTGTCGTGGACTTCTCTTTTCTGTGCAAAGGTACAATTTTGTCCCGTGAAAAACAAGCAAAATCCAGCAAATATGCTGCCTATCAAACATTTATACTACATGTGCATTTTCAGGAAGATACTGCAAGTGCTTCATGCACAGACTTGTGTTGCTTACTTCAAAGACCTGTTAAAATCCGTTTTATGCCATTTGTACACTACGGTATTGCCGCCGATGCGCATTGCCTTGGAACAGTGTACAACCCATCTGCCATTATCTGCAATGCGGAAATATGTGTTCCATCAGCAAATTGGTAAAAAATGCCACATGGCACAATGACCGGACAAAGCGACATATTCAGCGTTGTATAATGTATTAAAACTGTTGATTTTCAATATGATAAATGATTATAAATCAAGAATCTGACTTACCGATTTTACAAATCAAACCATATACATTTGCGGTCAAATTCGATTAACAAACCAATAATATACAACAGCATTATGACTGAAAACAGAACATCGAAAATGAATCTCGAACAGGAGCGAAAGATTGCGGAGCTTCAGGAACGGGTGAACAGACTGGAAAACCTTTGCTATGCGGCCAAGGAAGTGTTGAACTTGGAGGAAGCGGCGAACTTTCTCGGCGTTGCCAAAAGTACCCTGTACAAGATGACGCACCTGAACCAGTTGCCGTACTTCAAGCCTGCCGGGAAACTCATCTTCTTTGAGAAGCAGAAACTGATTGATTGGGTACGTGGTGCAAAATCGAAATCAGTTGATGAAATCAAAGAGGAAGCCGCCGCCAAGATTCAAGAAATGAACGAAAGACAATGATTTTTTAATTCACATCAAAAACAAATTGTAGTATGGAACAGAGTAAGAACATGGAACAGGCCGGAGCAGCTTCGGCTGTTCCGACTGAAAAGAAGAACGAGAGCCGCAAACGTGAGGTAAGCGGCAAGGATGCGCAAGTCATCCGTGTATTCTTGGAGAGTGTAGGTATCTACGAAGCGGACGCACTGCGTGTGAGCATAGCCATCGCTGACGGCAAGGCTACGGCAGAGAGCATTTCAGCGGATGACCGCCTTGCACTCAACCGCTATCTCAACAGCGGTACGGACAACGAACGGCTGACAGCGGACAATGCGCAGGAACATCGGTTGAACCGTGTGTTCGGGTTGCTGGAGCGTGTAACGGAGTTCTGCGACAAGCGGCAGTTGGTGACGGTCAACAAGGCGTTGCTTTCCATTGCGGTAAACGCCACGGACATCAGCCGTGCCGTATCGAGCCTTGACAAGCGGCCTGCACCCGGACAACCGTTTTCGGGCAACGCTAACGGCAACGGAGTAAACAAGTGACCGTATGCAAAAGGTGGAAGGTGTATGCTTGGTGTTCACGCAGCCTCTTTTTCTTCCCTTATTTCGGGACAGGACTTATTGACTGGCTTATATGTGTCTTTCGGCAAATATCTTTCCGCTTATGCACCATTCGGCAATGTGAAACCGTGCAGGGAACAACAAAAAGCAAGTCGGTGTTTCCATGCCGATACCTGCACGGCTTCATTCCATTCAAACAAGAGTAATATCACATTTATAAAGTCATAGATTTTATGGACAAGGAAACATACAGTTTCATGTACCCGTCAGGGATTGCTTCGTTCTCGTTCAGATTTTCCGACCGTGCAATGCGATGGCTGTGCGGAACAACGACCGATGACAACGGCAGGGAAACAGGCAACTTCACGTTGTTTGGCGACCTGTTGGCAAAGATGGCATTGACGGACGGCGCAGCCAAAGGCTTCCACAGACCGCTCATGCTTTCCGCAGGTCAGGCGCAGTATTCCGAGGAACGGCTTTCTTCGCAATGGGACATGGGCAGGAAGCGCATACGCAACCTGCTTGCCACGCTTACGGACATGGGGCTTATCGACACTTGCCGTTCAAGGGTGGCATCCGTGATGACCTTTCCGTGCCTAACCGGGTGGGAAACAGTGGACGGCGGTATTACATCAAACCCTTTAACCCACGAACAGAGGGAAGAATAAGAGCCGTCAGAGCCGAGCAGACAACGGTATAGCGCAAACAAACGCTTTCCGTTGTTCCATTCTCCGACATTTTGCTGGCACCAGCCTTTTTGGCTGTGGCAAGCGGACAGTTGGAATGGCATGGAGCGGTAGCGTTCAGTTTCGAGGTATGCCGAGGTATTACCGCCTTCGGACGGCAACACCCCGACGCCCTCGCAACAGTCCGGCAGACTGTTTTCCTTGCCGCTCGCAGGCTCGCACCATCCCTTTTGTAGTAAATGTTTTACGACCATTTTAAGAACTCTCGTTTATGGTACACGAAGAAGATACTTCCAATCAGAAGCAGGAACAAAAGAAGCCCGTTATAAGGCGCGACAAGGTTGTTGTCACCAAGGTCACGGAACAGGAGCTTTCCCAAATCAAGAGCACCGCCGAGCAATGCGGCATGACACGCAGCGACTTCATCCGTGCAAGGGCACTCGGCTACAAGCCACGGCAGCGGCTCTCTGATGCGGAACTGGGCGGATTGCGCCTGCTTGCGGCTTGCCGAACGGACATGGTGAACTTCGCCAACGCCCTGCACGGATTGACCGACAACGAGAAGATAAAACTTTTCCGGCACCAGCCGACCATGCTTGACTGGTACGAGAAAGTGGCGTATGTCACAGACCGTGTCACCGATTTCTTGCAGTCCGCACAGACGGCCAACAGCTATCCGGCAGGAACAACAAACGAAGAAGCAAAGGAGGACGGCGCATGATAGCCAAGGCAAAGGCCGTAGCCCACGGCATAAGGGCGATGCTGTATGTGTCGGGAGAATCGAGGAACAAGAAACATCCCGAAAGGATTACCCGTATCTGTGACAACTTCATGCCGCAGGGTATGGATGCGTCGGGTATTTGGACGGAAATGAAGTTTGCCACGATGAACCACCCGAACATCAGGAACAATGCTATCCGAATAGAGATAAGCCCGGCGATGGAGCATACCGAAAACTTCACGTTGGACGATTGGCAAGAACTGTGGAAAGACTTCGCC
>OKSB01001892.1_pt1 | contig 19869 bp, 26 predicted proteins | sample 1601171 | NCBI WGS metagenome assembly OKSB01 (sample SAMEA3541496, study PRJEB24748) | human gut metagenome | biome: human gut; feature: human-associated habitat; material: faeces | place: China | collected 2012 | reverse complement strand
GTTTTGGCCGTCAAACCTTATTTGCGGGGGAATACCTAAAGATACAAAAAAGCCAGCTAATTCGCAATACTTTGTGTATGAATTAGTTGGCTAATTTTATACTATTTACTGAATGTCCCTATCAATACTGGCAAGGAATAAATTGGAAAGTTTTTTATTATTGTAATAATTTAAAATACCTTACTATCATATAATATCATCAATTAAGTTTTACGTAAAACAGATCATCAGTTTCAAATAATGGAGGTAAAATTCTATCCTTAATAAGAATACATGGAGTATTATATGGAGTTATCTTTTCACAATAACTAATCTGGCCTTTTAGAATCTGATATGACTCGTCAACTATTTGAATATTATTAACAAAAGAAGGATCTCCACTGCTATACCATTCCAATAGTAATTTTATAGCTTGTTCAGGGCCATTTTTAATATAACACGATATTATAGCCAAACAAATTTTGCTAGCTAATTGATCATTCGAAGATATACTGAAAACGATATTTATAGGATATCTTTTTTTAGACCAATTTAAAAAAAAGCTACCGCAATGAGAACATCTAAGCCCAAGAATAACAAATACATTATTATCTTTTAAACTACTACTAATTACAATTCTTTTTTCTGGCATTATAGTTTTATCAGAGTGCTCCAATAATGTATCAAACAAAACTTTATCACCAAGTATTTTTCCCTTTAATGCAAAATATTTTTTTGAATTCCTTCTTATTATCACAAGTTTATTATATCCAATAACACAAAGCCCGCAAAAACAAGCTATAAGGCATAAAATAATAAAAGAATAACTATAATGGATATTAAATGAAAATCCCGTAAATATCGTTATTATACACTCACAAATTAATACCACATCTATTAATGAGCAAAACAAACAAAAACTTCGTATAACAAACGCTTGGTATATAATCGACCAAAAAGCAACAACAACTCCTGCACAACTTAACATTTTTACAATATCATAATATCCAGGTAAATTAAAAAGTGCAGCTAAAAAAATAGTAAAAAAATAAACAGAAGAAAGATTAGCAAAACTTATAGAACCTATTTTAGAATATCTTGAATTCAGAACTTTATTACAATCAATAATCTGACCAACCTTACAAAACTTATTCAAAAAATGATTATCGTATGTTTCTTTATATAAAATACAAAAAGAAAATACAAGCCCAATAAATGTAATAATATTCAATATCCGATTTATACTTGAACTACTATCTAGTAGAAAAAAAATCAGCCCAAGTAAAAATAAAGAACAAAAAAATAAATATCTTTCGATATACCACTTCAACTGTTTAAAATAAAAAAAAGGCTCTATGTAATTACCGTCCATTTCTGGCAACAATACAAAAACTGTCTCACTCAAAGAATCACATGCCTTTGATTTACGATCTATAATACAAATTTTATTATTTGTCGAAAAAGCAAGTACGGGTTCTGTAAACTTTTCCATAAAGCCAGTTGGAACTTTATATACCTTATGCCTTATTGCTAAAGAATCTAATAAATCACTTATGCCGCGTAATGGATTTCCTAATGGATTCTCTAAGGAATCAACAATAGTAGAATAACTTATTTTTATTGAATAACTTCTCAGAAATCTTGATATTGTATCTATATTCTTTTTGATTATTTCCATATAAATTAGATTTTTAGAATGAAATATATATCCCTAACATTATATTTCTCGGACGAATCGTATAGCTCCTGCTTATTTTAGTGGCATCCGGCAGGAAGGTCGTATAGGCGTATTCCTTTTCGTTGAACAGGTTGCTCAGATGAAAGTCTATGTGCAGCCGTTTCGTCGCCTTATAAGTGGCCTGTATGTCCCCTAAAAAGAAATGCCGGGTATCGGTCTGGCTTATTTTGTTTGCAAAGTGTTCTCCACATACCGTAAAGCTCCATTTTTCGGAAGGCAGGAACCTGACAGAAAGCTTCTGCTGAAGCTGGTAGGTTTTCTCCTTCTCCTCACTGTCACTAATGTGAAACCTGGTATGCGAGAATCCCATCCGATAATTGACGTTCATCCACGAAAGGACATTCATGTCGATTTCCGGACTCAGGGTGAAATTATCCTGACGGCTCTCCACTTTCCCTTCGCTTCGGAACAGAAATGCATCCCTGCGTGACCATCCGCCATCCAGCGTAAATTTTGCTTTCGCCCATCCGGTAGCCTTGGTGACACTGAAGTCCAGATTCGTCGTATTTGCTTTCTGCGGAATATCCACATAGCCCGACAGAATATACCGGTCCTGCATCCGCTGAGACACGGTGTATGGCGAATGGTTCCAGAATTTTCGGAACCTGATGCTGGAAAAGAACTCGCTCAGCGGTATATTGTATTCTATTCCACCACTGAGAGACGCATCCACCGTATGAAAGAAATCTGTCAGTCCTTCCGTCAGTGTACGGTAAGTGGTCAGCACGGAGCCGGGATAGAAGCCGGACAGACTGACCGGATTCTCCCTGTAGTCTCCTCTGGCTTGAATCTTCATCCTGCTGTTCAATCGATATTCCGCATAGAGTGAAGTCTGCCATGAAAGCTTGTCGTGGCGCGATGTGCTGTTGTCCGCCTCACTGTGATAATGGTAATAATCGAGGGGAAAGCTCAGGGTGGCAACCAGCTTTTCATCCTGGAATTTCATTTCCGGACTGAAACCGGCCTTGACAAACCCCATTTCCATATTGTTCCGTTCCGCCACATTCGCTGCCTCCAAACCGTATGAATCCGATTCGAACTTCCGGAACATACCGCCAAGACTGGATTTGAAGTCAAAAGTGAAAAGGCCACTCACCGCCCCCCAACTGACGGAATTGTCTGTAAAAAACTCTGAGGGACGGATATGCTGCATGACGGCCGATTCCCCTCTGGACACACTCAGTCTTTGCGGCTGAGCCTGATACAAAAGGTAAGAAGCGAAATTAACGAACTTCTTCCCGTTTCTTTTCATCAGAAACAGGTCGTTGGCGATTTTCTTCCCTCCCTCATACATATTCTGGCTGTTAGACTGATAGCCGCCCAACCGCACATCCCGGTCCTTCCAGTCCAGCGTCACATCCAAATTCTCCGTAAGATTATAGTCGCTCCTGTTGATTTCGGTAGAGACCTTCCCATTGAGCACATTCTTGTGAAAATTGCCGTCTTCCACCTCATCCATCCTCCACTGCTCATTGCCGGCCGTGTCATAATAAACGCTTTGTGTCTTTTTCAAGGTGTTCTCACGATGGTTCTGATAGGTCAGACTGAACTTTATATCCTGACCGCTCTTCAACTTAAACAGATTGTGAGATGTCACCTGATGAGTCCGGTTCTGAAGTTCGCGCTCTCTCGACAGACCCAATGAATAAGGTGGTGTGATGTCAATATACTCCCTCAATAGATTGGGGGCATTGATTATCTCATTGCGATTGAAGGAGTTCAATTCCTTTGAGATGTCCTGTCCCGTATTGTTTGATTTCAGGGTATTCAAGGTTTGAAACCCTTTACTGAAACGCATGGCCGTTCCTTCTCCATTCCACAGTCCTTCCCCGTCTCCAATACCTCCTGCTGCCTTCAAGGTGCCGATCCATTTCATCCTGGCACCGGATTTCAATCTTAGGTTAATGGCAGCCTGGTCAGAAAAGACTAGCCCTTCGAGCACCTTTATGGGCTGATGGTTCTGCATGACCTCCACGCTTGCCACATCCTTCTGAGGGATATTGTTGGTGGCTATCCCATATTGGGTACCCAATAGGTTGCTATTCTCTATATAGAAGCGGTTAATCGGTACTCCATTGTAGCTTATCTTACCGTCTTCCGATGTCTTTATACCGGGAAGTCTTTTCAGGACATCTCCGATGGCGCGGTCTCCCTCCTTTGAATAAAGCTGCACGTTATACTTTATCGTATCTCCCTGCAGGCGGACCCTCGGTGCTTTTACCACCACTTCCTTGATTTCTATATCCTTGGGAGACAGAAGGACTACCATTTCTTTCCCTTCTTCCAATCTCTTCTTGCAGGTTTCATAGCCGATGCATGAGAACCGGACATACATGGGGGCGGTCAGATTTTCAGTCAATTGGATTGCAAATCGGCCATCCTCTCCGGTTGTTCCAAACTTGACAAGCTTGTTTGTCTCTTCTACATAAACCATCACATTCACTCTTCCAATGGGCAAAGCAGTCGTCTTATCGGAAACTTTTCCCAAAAATGTATGTGATTGCGCATTTAGCAAAGGCACATTAAAAATAAAGAGAAAAGCCAAGTTCTTCACGAAGTTTTCAACCATAAGTCTATTTTGAATTATTATTTAAAATCAGATTCTTTTTGTTATATTATACAGTAAATAAAAATAGTTTAATTCCTATATTTATGTCTCAGACTGTAAATTTAACAAAAATCTGATGATTTAAACATAAAGATCAAACAAATTATTTCTTCACAAATTAGCGAATTTAAAATGGTAATAGCATTATGCATGAATGAACTATACATTATATTAATATTTGACTGATTAAGAATATAAAATTGTTAACTTATAATCATAAGGATATCCTTATGCAATATTCGTAAAATTATCAGATAACAGTAAGCTAATTATTCACAAATTAATCTATTAGACGGGAAATGAAAAGAACAAAGGCATGTTCAGACAATTTAATATTCCATAGTTATATAAATTATATTTTAATAACAGTAGTTAATTCTTTTAAACTATAAGAAACGACATTTATCTCATATTACAGAAAATCAAGTATAATAAAGACATATTTTCTACGACAAAAGAATTACCTTTGCATTGGTCTTTGAAAATCAAAATCGTAATGAGGAATTATATCACACAAGCAGCGGACACTTTTCTTACGAGCCGCCCATACGGGATACGGCTTGATTTTAAACGCAAGGGATTTGTTATTTTCAATCATCACATGAACCTACTGGGAAATGGAACACCTGGGTGTATAGATTCACTACCCTTGGAGATTTTTACTTTGGAAGATATACCACAAACGGGCGAAAGAATTGTAAAAAACGGAGATATAATGGATATTTTTTTCTATGATGAAACAAGCAATCCATACACAGGTTATAGCGTAGATTTGGAAAAGCTCAAGACATATAACAAATATATCTATCCATTAGCTTTAGCATTGAATAGAACCTTGTAACAACAGAACTTAACATTAACTTACAGACCACAACTTTGATAACATTCTTCTTTTCATCTAAAAGCCAAAAGTGAGGTTTTAGAAGTGGATAACAAAAACTGTAGATTCAAATATAACCGATACAAAAACTATACGATACACATACATACATTCAAAGGAATGTATAAAAGGGAAAAAATACAAAAGGAAAGTCTGCTTAAAAATTCCAGCCCCAATTATGGGACTGGAAAACAGACAGGAAAATCAAATACGCAGGAATTTACTAATCTCCGGATGGTCATCACAAAATCTCTTGTATTTATGAAAATTAACGCCACCAACGAAGTAAAATTCGGGATACGTAGAGAGGCCTGATGTTACAGAACGTTTCGTCAGTGAACCAAAGCCGTTATCTACAAGCCAATCAATAATTGAAGAACCATTTTTTTGGGTGTCAACGAACTGGCAACAAAAGCCACGCGGTTTCTTAGAAAAATTAATAGTAACTGTAGTTTCCTTCACAAATTTGCCTTCCTTCAGATTCCAAGAAAAAAGAGCCATGTAAATAGGACTATCTTTACCTGACAAATAGTAAGAAATAAGAGGAAATACCCACTTATCACCCCATCTCAATAAAATGAATTTGCAACCACCTACTTTAAAAACCTTTTCAGCCATAACCATTAAAAATTTAAGTTCAACTTTTCCCTATTATAATTTCATTGTTTATCAATAGGGAGTAATTAATTCAATTTTACTGCTTAATGTATGGATGCCAATATCTGCAAGGTTTATGGCTGAAATACTCTTTTTCTTCAGGAAAAAGGAAGATTTCTGACATAACTGGAAGGGAACCTTGTAAAGATATGGCTGGCATCAATAGAACTTTGCAGTGAAATGAATGGTTACTCCCGATGTGAACAATGAATGTTGAAACAACAACTACAACGGGGTGTGGAAATATAAAATGGATATGCTAATATAAAAGGATAATGAAATGTCAACCGCAGGCATTGACATAAAAGCAACATCTGCGGGATTAGATAGAGGATTTTATTCTGCAGACGGTATCATCTGTCTGGCGTAATCTAAAATCTGACTCATAGAAAGCCATTGCGGTTTATCTCCATCGCTGAAACTTTCATGAATCCGTTTCATGTATTCTATCTGCTTTTCTTCGTTGCCTGCCCATAGACGGGACTGATTCCTATTACCGAAACCAAGATAGTACTCGCAATCTGACTGCATACGACCAAGCAACATATATCTGAATTTTGAATCACGCTGTAAAATTTCTTCTATTCCCATTGTATTATCTGATTAAATTGAACATTAAATTATTTATTTCCCTTTGGTCGTATATCTTTTGCCAAAAGGTGGATTTTTCCTGCCCGAAGATTGGCAAGCAGTCCGGCCAAGGATGGTGCTAAAAATACGCTTTCGCTAAAGCGGAAAGGAAGATTTTTCAGCAACACGCTGAAAGCAGGCCTTGACAGGACGAAGAGATGGCAATCGAACTTTGCAGGGAAAATAAACGGGTTTGGGCATTGATGATACTAACCGGCAACGAGTATATAGGGAACTTCCAGGAATAACGGCATACAAATGGTAGAAAAAGGCCCGTCGGCAAGCTGCCGACAGGTCCAATAGGGAAAAACTGCGTCAATCTGTGCAGAAGCCCGCCTGACAGCCTGAACCTGTACCATAAAAGAAGTCGAGCTGAAGCGGCAGCCTGGATATGGATGAAAGACTCATGCTGTCCTTGAATGTATTACCTTGAAGCTCCTCCTGTATAGCTGACCACCACATGACGGGAGGACATGTATCGAAATTCTTGCGCAACTGTGCGGGAGCCTTCCAGAAACAGTTGAGACAGTTGGAATCTTCGGGGAAGTCGATTCCTTTGTCCTGCCAGTAGCGCTTGATGTCATAGTGGGTGATACGGTCTTCAATGAGAGGAAACTCACCCACACGCCAGTGAATATCCTGCCAGCGGTTAATCCAGCGGCATGACCGCTCCTGCCACTCGGCCATATAAGCAAACTTGAAATTCTCAGTAAAACGCAAAGCGCGTTCCTGCTCGTCGTAACGGTAGCCTATCCTCATACGAACAGGCAGCTCGTGGTATGAATAAAGAAATTCAAAGATAGGCTGCATTTTCAAGACTGTTGTACAAAAGCGCTTGGTCCGATTGGGAATAGCACGCTTACGGCGTATCATTTCCTCCCAGCCCATACCGCGTAACCAGATAATCTCACGACCTAAACGCTGTTCGAGGTCGAAAATAACCTTGAGGACTTTCGGATCTTCGGAAGTGGCCACAAATTCGGGATAATGAGAACAATACTTCTGCAACCTGTCATTGACCATCTGCTTCATGCGCTTGTCGATGGTAGCCCCGGCATTGTGACAATCAATGCAACAAAGGGCAAAGACTTCGATATCTGCCGGATAATGCACGGCGATGTAAGAGGATGTTTTTCCTCCTGACAAACTATTAACTGTCTTCATAACTTAAATTCAATACTTACCGACTGTTGACTTCAGATAACTATAAAATCGAGAGGAAGTGCAAAGGGAATTAGACTCCTGGCGCTGGTAACTCATGTCTCCATTACTGCAGACCATGCCTTTTGCATTGAGATAAACATCGCCGTGAACGAATCCATCCCCATCCATGTAAATGGGATAAACCGGATTGTCAAAACCGATTGTGCATCTTCCTTCCTTGAAAAGGAACATGTGTTCGGACTGGCCACGCATCCCGAAAAAAGACAAACCAGACAAACAGGTGATTACCTTTTCGCGCTCTGCATTGTTGTGGAAACGGTCGTCGCTGAGTTCGAGCATGTGCCTGCCGCTATCTTCGACCTTCTCTGTCTGGTAATCATACAGAGCGCAACAGGTTTCTATTAAATCCGGGGAGATAGAGGACAAAGAACCATTGGTGACAATGTAGAAACGGTCAACAGGTATACCACGACGTTTGAGGCAGGAAAGGAGGTACCGCATAGCCTTGACATTGAGGGACGGCTCACCACCAGTAATATTGATGCTGTGAACTCCACGAACACGACTTAGTACATTCCGTATAGAGGCGTGGCTGATATCGAGTGCCATAGCATTGCCTCGCATACAATGTGAACACGCCATATTACAACGGCGTGTCACTTCGATACTTAAATTCCTGATATATATACTATCCATAGACCTTAACTGACTGAAGAAGACTTGCTATCTTCGCTACCTGTAAACTGTACCAGAGAGGTGTGTTCCTCACAATGATAACACCAGTTGTTGCCATTGTCATCAACTCCAAGATAATCGACGAAGCTATTATTTTCGTTTGGCCTGACCCAAGCAAGGGTTTCGACTTCTGAAGAACCACACTCCTCGCAAACCCAATCGGGAGCGTCTGTGTCCGGCAAAAAATGATTAATACGCAACCAATGAACGACCTCAAACAGGCTTTCAAGAAGAAGTGTATCAAGTGGAACATCATTCTCGCTGCAATTCTTGTCATCAACTGTACACATCAGGCTGTCATCAGGTGCAAGATAAATATCGTACAGCATAGCACTCTCATATCCACCGGCAGTACAAGCCACACCTCCACGAAAAACTACAGCCGGAACATCATCGTACATGTCTCCGGATTTGTATTCCATGTGATGAATCTGGAGATTCTTGTAAAAAGTTCCAAGACATCCTCCGGCTCGGACAACAGCCTGACGTACCAGTGTGACAAGACGCTGCCGAATGGCTTCACTCTGAAGCAGGAAAGGGTCTCTACGCATACGGGATTTCAGTTCACAAATGACATCTTCGTGTACAGCATCAAACGGAGAATGGCCGTCATGCTCAAATACGTACTTATCAATATCGAAACCGTACCTTACTGATATTACTTTACTAAACAGCTCATACTCGTGTTGGGCCAATGTCCGGATATTATCTTCATCATAGGGTACAGGGAAATACAATGGTTGCATAAGTTCCGCTATCTCCCGAAAAAGCTGTTTCTTATCGATATTCTCTAAACTCATAAAATTATCCAATTAATATAAAACAATGAACATTGAATCACCAAGGTTACTAAATCAAACGAACCCAATAGTCCAGACTATTAAAGCTCTCGTCGTTGATGCAAGACAGAAATTCTTCAACGGTATATTTCCTGACCGAATCTTCATTGTTGGTACTATTCTCATAATCAGAAAGAATATCTTCATCAGACGCATCGCGGCTAAAACGATTGACTGGATAAGCATAAACTCCACGTTCGGAAAGAGGACGTACTTTCTCAGTTTGTTTTAAGGTACTCATAACAAATAATATTAAGAAGTTAATTAAAAAATATTTGTTTCCCTCATGTCCCGGTTTACTCTGCCCGGAGGGTATTGTCGATTTTTCTGCCCCAAAGTTTGCATTAAAGTGAAGACAAGTGTTTCTTGAAAAATACTCTCCAAAGGAGGAAGATTTTTCAAATGAAAAGCAAAGCATCACTTGGCAAAACGTTCAGGGGCAAACTAACTTTGCAGATAAAATGACATCACCTAACGGGCGACAACGGGTATAATGCAATCGGGATATAAGAGATTCGTATAATAAAAAAGATTGTCGCAGACACGTCATTGGCTGATGTTGAAAAACATTCAGAAAAATGCTGCCTTAGACAAGGATATCAGAATTACAAATCATGGACCGAAAAACTTATTGCGGAAATGCATAGGGGAGTTCCATATATGCTTCAAATAAGTAAAAAAGAAAATTGTTGTGGAATAGAATAATGCAATTATATACTTATCTTATAATATAATTATATAATACAATATAAATAATTAAAATTACAACATTTGAAATGAAATATTCTTTATAATGTATTATATATAAATATTTTACATATAATAATATGGTTATATAATTATATAAAAATGATTATCGTATTTATATAATTATATAATAAATATTTTGAGATTATAAGAGTATTACTTATATTTGCCAACAATGTAGAAACCTAAAACCAAAGTGGCATGGAAAATAAAATTGTATTGTTCAGTAACATTAAAGGAGGTGTAGGGAAAACTACCCTCTGTGCACTATTTGCAAGTTATCTTGCTGAAAATAGTATCCCGGTAATAGCCATTGACGCTGACCTTCAGGCGTCGCTCTACCGCCACCGCCAAAGAGAACAGGATGTAGCTGTAGAAGTACAGGCTCCATGGAATGTAGATTTGCTTGATACTGCAGACAGCAAGCAACTAAAAAAGGTAATGGCGCAACTTAAAAAGGTTCCTGGAGTTGTCCTTATCGATTGTCCCGGAAATCTGAATGACCGTAACCTTGAATACATCTACAAAAATGCAGATACAGCCATAATTCCGATTTCATTTGATCCGGATACGGTAGACGCAACTGGTATTTTTATAAAAGCCCTGAAAAGCGTATCGGAAGCACAACTTGTGTTTATACCCAACCGAATTATCACTTCGGAGAGGAAATCAGAAGAATTGAGACAGAGAGCCCAGACAACAGAATTGCTTGGGCTGGTGGGAACCGTCACACCTACAATAAAACAAAGTGTCGCAGTGAAACGCTATACAACATTATATCCACTGGAAAAGACTCAACTGGACATCGTTGAGCCGGCATTCAGCAAGATTATGGAAATTATCAAATAATAGAGGAGTATGAAAAAGAACGAGAGACCTACTATAGACAATCCTTTGGCCAATATGGGCCTCGACCAGATAGTACGTGGCATAACGCAGCCAAAGGTATCTAAAGATATACAAGATGAACAGGAACAGGATGAAAAGGAAAACACCGAAAAGAAAGCCAAATCAAAAAGAACAAGTAAAAAACTATTTGAAGAAAATATAGCCAAATACACCGGAGTCGGTGGACAAGGAGAAGCAATCTGGCTGCCAAAAGAAGTGAAAAAGGAACTGGAGAAAATCCGTGTAAACTCAAGCAGAAATATTCCGCTCAGAACCCTTGCATCGGCGATCATAATGACATATATTGAAGAAAACAAGGAAAAACTAGAGAGCCTATAAGTGTTTACAAACCAGCTAAAAAATAACGGTATAACAGAATGCATTATATAATTATATAGTTGTACAATTATTAAATTATACAATTATGCAATTATATAATAATATAAATATATAATTATATAAAAGTGTATGGAAATTATAATAGTAATTGCAGCCGTATGGATATTTGCAAAAATCGTAAAAGCACTGCTTAGAGGTTACGGAAAAAGTAACTTTAAGGATGACAAGTGAAAATATAACAGGAATTTCTGAGCCTTGCTGCACAACATAACCTGGAGTCAGGCTGACAACTTTGATAACAATCAATGCTGCCAAACCATACATAGTTTGATGCAGCATTGAAAAGGATGGTTGCATATATGCAGCTGTCGCAAACTTCATGAATCTGCGCCCAACATTTCGGACGCATATTGCCGGATTTGTTCCATTGTCAGCCATTCCGGCTTTTCGTCAGCACCGAAACTATCATAAAGTCCGGTCATAAATTCTATCTGCCGAGTTTCATCGCCTGCCCACAAAACCTTCGGGTACCTGCCTCCATAGTGAAGATAATAGTCGCAATCAGACTGGAGGCGTGATAACAACATATACCGGAATGTCTTGTCTCGGTTTACTATCTCTTCAACTGTCAAACGGCCATTTTCCGTTGCCTGTTCTGTAATTGTTTTCATTTCTTTGTAAATTAATCAGTTACTTCATAAAAATACTCCAATTCTTCTCCCTTGAGGTTTTCAACGGCATATAAGTCCGCCTGTTCCCAAAGACTGTTATACAGCGACGCAAACTCGGGGCACGACTCATGATACTGCCATATCTTGTGATTGAGTACAAGAATAAGCTCTGTAAGATACTTGTAATGCTCTTTCCACTCTTCAAAAGCACGGTTGAATGTGTCCTGAATTGCTGACAAGCCAAATCTGTCAGCTATTGTAAAGTCTTCCCAAAAGGTTGTCTGTAACTCGTAACCGTTTTCACGCATAAATTCTCTGAATGTCATAACTATGAAATTTAAGTTGTTTTATTTTCCCTCTGGTCGCATCCTGGACCGAAGGCTGATTATTTTTCTGCCCGAAGATTGACAAACAGTCCGGACAAGGATGATGCGAAAAATACACTTACGTGAAAACGGAAGGAAGATTTTTCAGCAGCACGCTCGAAGCAGGCCTTGGCAGGAATAAGAGAAGTCAATCGAACTTTGCAGACAAAATAACCGCATTTCGGATTGGATTGCACATCAAGGAAGATGCTGATCAAGATTTATAAGCGGATTTGTCGGTATGGCCGGAATATATAAAAGGCAATTGAACTACAAAAGGAAAGTACCGGAAGGGTTATAAAATGACGCTGCAGCAAAATATACATTAATCATGCTGCAACGTCCATCATGACTGTCAGTGTTGGAGATTTCTACGTCCGCGTATCTTCCATCCGTACACCTCTGCCACGTGTGGATACAGAGAACGAGTTCTGCGTCTGAAGCCGGGTTCGTCAATCTCGTTATTATAAATCATTTCTGCAATCCTTTCTGCATCGTCATTGTCTTTGGCGATGCGATATAAAGTATAGTTAGTGCCATCATGGTGTGACATACGTCCTCTGATATTATAGCCGTCACCGTACCATTCAGCTATCTCACATTGACTATACAGTATATTGGCAATATTATTTCCTAAAATCTGATACCCTTGGCGTCGGCCATTCCAAAGGCCGAGGTCGCCAAATACTATAATAACGCCGTCGATTGTCTTGTTAAGATTACAGCGTTCGTCTTCAAGCTCCTGTTGAAGTTCATCTGCAATATCTTCCTCTGACAGTACATAAGAATCGTCACCCAACAATTCACGTTTAGACTCCTGCATTTCTGATTTTGTCTGTTCATCAAAAACAACTTCACTTGACCAAATAAACATCTGTTTCATAATATAAAAATATAAGTTATACATTCTGTTTCATTTCCCTGCTTTTGAGGTTTTACCTCACCGGCAGGATTTTGAATTTGCGTGCCTTGACAAAGAAGAAAAGAGGTGAACAAGCCAAGGAAGAAGCGAATAAGTAGATTACTGGTTCATTTATGTTAAGAATTGTTGGCGAGTAAGCGAGTTGATAATTCTTAATAGAAAATGATAAGCGCCTTGACGGTTCACCTTCTTCTTAAATTTGCACGTATAAATTCAATATCTGCGGTGGTAGAAGCCATGAATAATGAGATACAAAAGGATTATCTGAAAGTGTGCGGAGCGATAAAAAACCAGCGGTCCGAAGACCGCTGGTGTATGTAAAGGCAGGATTTATTTCCTGCCTTTTTTGCCTTTAGGAGCTTCCGCAGGAGCTTCTTCTTCCTTTTCAAGGGCCGGATAGAACTTGGTGGCCACCATTATGATGCGGTTCTTCTTGACGCCATCCTTGTCGGTCCACTCTTCGGGCTTGAAGAAGCCTTCGACGGTAAGCTGTGTACCTTTTGTCAGATTCTCGAACGAAGAGGTGTTCTCGTTCTTTCGCCATGCCTCGATATTCATGAAGGCCGATACATAGTTGCTTTCCTCGCCGCTCTTTTCCTGACGGCTTACCGCTATTGAAAAACGAGCTACGCTTGCGGTGGTGAACTGACGGATTTCTGCATCCTTTCCTACAAAACCTGTTACGATGAAGTTGTTTTCTACCTTTTTCATGATTAATTGCTTTTAGAAGTTAAACATCAATTTTACGCTGCATTAAAAAGTAGGTGCTGTTTAAGGGACAGGCCAAGGATGTAGCGCAAATACTCTTTATTTTGCCTTTATGGCAAACCTCCGGCCTGATAAAGGAAGATTTTCGCAGACACGCCATTGGCAGAGGCCACAGGCCGCTCCCGGCTGCACACTATCTTTGCATCGGAAAATGATGCCGACTTCGGCCAAAAGCAATAATGGAAAAGCAGGAAAAGAGAACGAAAACAGGTCGGACAAGGATGGGGATATAAATCCGTTACCACCGGCAGAGTACCTCACAAGAGTTGTAGCCAGCCGGATCATGAAGGCAGGACAGAAAGCACAGGCCCAGAGGATATGGAGCACCATGGAGATACGGCAACACCGGGAGAATCTGCCGTAAAAGGAATACATCCGATAAAGGATGCCCGAATACGGGAGGTGGACTGAAGGATGGCAATGGAATAGCAGCGGAGGACACCATATCCGCCTTGAGAAGAAGGGATAAAAAAAGGGGGGAAAAGAACAGGGACTGTGCTGAATCATACATCAGGTCTTCACAGTCCAGCTTTAATAGAGCTATTGACGTAAAAAAGGTAGAGGCACAGCCAAAAGAAAACAATAGGGATATAAAGGGATATGAAAGGGTTAAAACAGGATTTAAGCGTAATCCGCTTAAAATAAGGAATCAGATCTGGAAAGGAAATCCAGACCTGAACATTTCAGAACTGGGCCATTATAACCCGATATTCAAATACCTTATTTCTGTCACTTGGTTTGCGCTGACACACCCAAATATGATGCTTACCAAAACCGTAAATGAAATATTTATCAAGATTGGTTGTTTGCTTAAGCTTTGCCATGCTGGTGCGAAGTTCATCCTCATTAGACGACAGAAGTATCACATTGATAATCCGTAAATACAGAGCTGTAGCTTCGTCGCTATATTGGCAAAATATGTGTTCAATTATTACATTCATTTCTACTACTGCTTTAGGGTTTAAGATTATGCTCCCAATCCGGAACGTCATTTATAACAGCCGAACCATCAGCATTATATATCTCCATAGTGGGGCAACCACCATTCTCGTCAGGAAACATACGTTCAGAAGTATCACGGAGGACTTCGTTTCTCTCCAAATGAAGACGCTTGTCAGTGATATTTGTAACGTCATCACACTTCCAGGAACGCACGATAGCTTCAGCTTCCTCATAATTCTCAGCTTCAACGGTAAAGTAATCTCGTTCCCAGCACGTAACTTTACAATCTTGATAAAATCTGAAATTTCCCATATCTCGAAATAGTTATTTAGTCGTAAATAGTTACTTCATCACGGTATTCAACAATCTCCTTGCCGTTATCGAGCCGGACAACAATTCTGAGTCCGAAGTCGCCAACAACCGTTCCCTCTGTATAGCCCTTGTACGCTTCATGCAAAGTACATCTTGCACCAATGATTTCTGTCTGTTCTTCGTATTCAAACATAATTTTATTGTTTTGATTGTTATTATTTCCCTTATGTAGTATCAACTACTTCGGGGGTGATTAAAATTCTGGTGCCCAAAAGGTGTTATGGCTATTCATGCAAGTTTTTGAGTACAAATACAACCTCCAGAAAGGAGTGTGGAGATTTGTACGAAAATCATAAGACAAGAACTTGCTTAAATAGTTGCCATAACATATACCTTTGCACCTCAATTTTATTCATAAGCCCCGAAAGTCTGATATGCGGAAATAAATGACTTATAAAAAAGAGGAGAAAGAAAATAAAAAATGCAGCCAAAAGAAAAAATATCTTCTCTTTTGGCTGCATCATCTTCAATAAAACTGTTTAGTTTAATTTGTTAGCTATATATATGCTAAACTAAACTAAACCACATATAAGCAGACTACGATGTCTGGCTGTATAAGTTAAAATGGATGAGTCACGGTAGAAACAATATATACTAAAAGCGTCAACAACGACAAAAAACTAATACATCAGAATTTTCGAACGTTTTTTGACTGAACAAATTGCGTTGCATCTTTTTCAAGTTCATACGATGATTTCATTTTGCTTTCTCTTAACCACAAGTTAATCTCTGATTTCAAGAACATGATCCGCTTTCCTTTTTTATGGAATGGTATCAGGTGACAACTAGTCCATCCATAAACTGTTTGTTCAGCTGGATGACTTGGCAAGTACTCACATAATTCTTTTAAATTCATCCACTGTTCAGCAGGTGGTAGCTGGGATGTACTTGTTAGATTGTCTATTTTCATATCAAGCTGAATAAGCTTATCTATTACCCATGACAATGCTTTGGGCAAATCTTCAAATGTAATGTTGCTTTTCTCGTCCATATCTTTCTTATTTCAGTTATTACGACTGCAAAGAAAAACAGGTTTTTATTGCTGATTTATCAATGTAGAGCAACACATAAAAAAGCATAAACGATTCATTTGGGACATAAATGCACATAATTGATAGTCAATACATATAATGAAACAGTCCATTATCGTTTTTTTTATTCATGAATAACATCATAAGAAAATCATAAAGCATCCATAAATTAAGAGACATAAAAAACCATAAATTATATTAGCCAGAATATCAACTATACAGATAGCTTAACCAGGCTATTACTATTCTGTAGATGACAAATCCAATTTAATGGTTTCGGTTGCCTTTTCCTTTTTTGCATCAATAACCTTTGTATATATCTGAGTAGTTTTAACATTTGTATGCCCAAGCATTTTACTTACAGTATATATATCTGTTCCTCCAGCAAGTTGTAGGGTAGCGTATGAATGGCGAAAGCAGTGGAACAGAATACAGGAAGCAAGCAGATGAAGGGATGAGAAAGGAAAACGTAATCAGTTGAATATGAGTAGTAGTTCCGTTTTTTGCTGAGATAAAGTAAAGCAAAAATGGACAGGATATTGCAGGTGTTCAGTTACCAGAGTGTTAGTTGTCCAGTTACCTGAACGGAATAGGTAACTAGCCGAACAATGAATAAACTGTCACAGAGGCTATTATTCACTGTATGTCAGCATTTTGCATATCAAAGGACGCTTATGAAATAGGTAATTTTGCCATTAAAAAAATAAGCGTATGAAAGTAGAAAAATTCAAGGTGTTGCTCTACCTGAAAAAGAGCGGTCTTGACAAATTCGGAAAGGCTCCGATAATGGGGAGAATAACGGTAAACAATACGATGGCGCAATTCAGTTGTAAGCTATCATGTACTCCGGAGTTATGGAATCCAAGAGAAAGCCGACTGAATGGAAAAAGTAAAGAAGCCGTTGATATTAATGCGAAAATTGACTGGCTCTTGCTTTCGGTCAATTCTGCATTTGATTCACTTGTTGAACGTAAGATTGATTTTGACGCAACTGCTGTCAAAGAGCTTTTGCAGGGAAGTGTAGAAACCCAGATGACTCTGTTGAAACGGCTTGATATGCATATAGAGGATATGCGCTCAAGAATCGGTATTGATGTGGCGAAAAGCTCCATGTCAACATACATTTACACCCGGAGGTATCTTGGCGAATTTATTCAAAAACGATTCAAGACAAATGATGTTGCTTTTGGACAGTTGAATGAACACATCCCATGGGAGTTTCAGGATTATATACTGAAGGACAAAGGACTTGCGGTAGATACGGTAAGACATTATCTGGCAATCCTGAAGAAAATCTGCCGGATTGCATTCAAGGAAGGACATGCGGAGAAGCGTTATTTTGTGAATTTCAAACTACCCCAAGAGAACAGGAAACCACCACGGGCTTTGAGTCGTGAGGATTTTGAAAAGATTCGTGATGTTGTAATACCACCGGAAAGAATCACTCATAATATAGCCAGGGATTTGTTTCTCTTTGCCTGTTATACAGGAGTTCCGTATGCGGATGCAGTTTCAATCACTGGAGATAATATATACAAGGACGATAAAGGCGACTTATGGTTAAAGTATCTGAGAAAGAAGAATGAATATCTGGCCCGCGTCAAATTGCTGCCGGAGGCTATCGCTCTTATAGAAAAATATCGTTCGAATGACAGGGAAGAACTTTTCCCGATGATACACCACCCCAATATGAGGCGACACATGAAAGGTTTGCGGGATCTGGCTGGCATAAGCTGTGACCTGGTCTATCACATGGGAAGACATACCTTCGGAAGTCTGATAACCCTTGAGGCTGGTGTTCCTATTGAAACAATCAGCAAAATGCTGGGTCATACCAATCTGACAACTACTCAGCTTTATGCAAGGGTAACTCCTAAAAAACTTTTCGAGGATATGGATAAATTCATCGAAGCAACGAGTGATATGAAACTGGTATTATAAATCAAGAAAGAATCATGAGAAGTACATATAAGCAATTGTATTATATAAACCGCAGTAAAGTCAAATCTGACGGGACTACATCAATCATGTGCCGTATTACAATAGACGGAAAGGCTGTTGTATTATCAACCGGGTTGTATTGCCAGCCGGAAGAGTGGAACAGCAAGAAAGGGGAAATCAAGAACAACAGACTGAACGGAATGCTTGGTGAATATAAGAAACGTGTAGATGAAACTTATGCTGAACTGTTGAAAGTAAACGGTGTCATCAGTGCAGAGTTGCTGAAAACAGCCATGACAGGAGCAGTTGACATCCCGAAGTACATATTACAGGCAGGGGAGGTGGAACGGGAAAATCTGAAAATCCGTTCCATTCAGATAGATTCAACCTCCAGTTACAGACAATCAAAAATGTATCATTACTATCTGGGGGAATACATCCGTTCTCTAGGCAAGGAGGACATGCTTTTTACAGATATTACCGAAGAGTTTGGCACCAATTTCATTTTGTATCTGAAAACAAATTATCCTCATAAGCCATCATACCGTAACCATTGTCTTTGCTGGCTGAAACGTCTGGTCTATCTTGCCGTGGATAACGGAATCTTGAGATATAATCCTTTGGATGATATAAAATATGAAAAGAAGGCACCTACAAAACTTATGTATATAAGCAAGAGCCAGCTTCAGGAGATAATGAGTAACCCAAAACAGAATCCATTACAGGAACTTGCAAGAAGAACCTTTATATTTTCATGTTTTTGCGGTTTGGCTTATGTTGATGTACGCAATCTCTATCCGCATCATATAGGTACAACTGCAGAAGGACGGAAATATATCAGAACATACCGCAAGAAAACAAGCGTTGAGTCATTTATACCATTGCACCCGGTAGCGGAGCAGATAATTTCCTTGTATAATATGACAGATGATAGTCAGCCCATTTTCCCGTTACCCATACGGAGTATGATTTGGTTTGAGATACAAGAATTGGGATTTTCGCTTCAGTTCAAGCATAACTTGTCATACCATCAAAGCCGTCATACTTTCGGTACCTTGATGGTTTCTGCCGGAGTTCCCATGGAAAGCATCTCAAAGATGATGGGACATACAAATATCAGAACTACACAAGGATACGCAAAAGTTACAGATGACAAGATTTCAGTGGATATGGATAAATTAATGGAGAAAAGAAATTTAATAAATGAAATAAAAACGTTTACTTAATTTTTATTGATGGAGTATACGGATAAAATAATATTGGAACTATATAAAGATTAGAAGCTGCCTTAAAAGATTAACGAATCGTTTTGCTAATAACGACTTATTCCTTTTAAGACAGCTTCTAGTGCTTTCTAATTACTTCCTTGCACACATGTCTGCCATCAACCAATCACTGTCTGGTCTAGTAATCAATCGTGCATTATTATATGCCATTTCCATTGTGAATATGGTCCTTCCTTCGTAATTGTTTACTTCTTTTTCTTTATCGTATTTATGGTTACATACAAGAGCTACGTCTATTGTTCCCTTATGCTCAAGTGCTAATGGAAGCAAAAGTTGCATTTTATGATCCTTGACATAATATACTGGAATAGCTGTTTTGTAGTTCCATGCTACACGACTTAGAGCTATATCTAGAGCATTACTGAAG
>OKSB01001889.1_pt1 | contig 19892 bp, 18 predicted proteins | sample 1601171 | NCBI WGS metagenome assembly OKSB01 (sample SAMEA3541496, study PRJEB24748) | human gut metagenome | biome: human gut; feature: human-associated habitat; material: faeces | place: China | collected 2012 | reverse complement strand
GGGCAAAACAGCGCCGGCCGGGGGCTGGTTGGGGCTGTGCGTATCAGCCCTTGGGCGGAAGAGCCCGGCGCTTATTCATACGGATAGGCGTTGCCCGCGAAATCCTTGTGGCGAGGATTGGGGTACGCGCCTGAAGCCGTAAGCTTCTTGAGGTCTTCCGATTTGTCGAACCATTTGGTGTGAAGCAGTTCTTCCGATTTATGGCCCAGCGGCTTGCCGAGCCAGGAATCATAAAGGGCCTTGACCTGTGCGTTGTCCTGGGAGGCCCGCTTGGGAAAGGTCTTGTCGGCGCCGTATACGGCGTTGACGCGGTCGCGCATGTAGTCCTTGATTTCCCTGGCTCCCGCATAGGCCTTGTTGACCATGCGCACGCCCAGCAAGAGGCCGCCGGAGAGAATGCACGCGCCTTTTAAAAATCCCCGTCTTGTGCTCGTCAGTATGGACATATGGCCCCCTAGGCGTTGGTGTTCATATCGGCAAGGCGTTTCCTGAGACTGCCGTAGAGGCTGGAGGCCTTGCGCTCCGCGTATTCCAGCAGGGTCGGCATCAGGGGCTGGCCGCCGCCGCAGACGCAGCCGCCGGGACAGGCCATGAACTCGATGAAATGATACGGGGACTTCCCGGCGCGGACTTCCTCACAAACCGCGTCAAAGCGTTTGGCCCCATGCACAACGGCCAGACGCAGCTCAATGCCGTTGATGGTCACCGTGTATTCCTTCATCCCCTTGAGGCCGCGCACCTGTTTGAAATCCCAGGATTCCGGACGCTGGCCGGTCACCGCCTGGTAGGCGAAGCGCAAAGCCGCTTCCATGACGCCCCCGGACACCCCGAAAATGGTAGCGCCGCCGGAGGATTCTCCCATCAGGCTGTCGCGCTGCCCCTCGGGCAGCTTGCTGAAGTCTATGCCCGCCTGCCGGATCATGTAGGCCAGTTCGCGGGTGGTCAGCGTGGCGTCGATGTCGCGCAGGCCGTCGGCGGCCAGCTCGGGACGCAGGCCTTCATATTTTTTGGCAATGCAGGGCATGATGGACACGGTGTAGATCTGTTCGGGAGCATAGTTCAGCTTTTCCGCGCCGTAGGTTTTGGCCAGCCTGCCGTTCATGCCCACGGGCGATTTGCAGGAGGAAAAGTGCGGCAGCAGGTCGGGGTGAAAGGTTTCCGCATGCTTCTGCCAGCCCGGACAGCAGGAGGTGAATTGGGGCAGATGTTTTTTTTCGCCCAGGCGTTGTACAAATTCCGAGGCTTCTTCCCAGATGGTCACGTCGGCGGTGAATTCAGTGTCCCAGCAATGGGCGAATCCCAGGGCTTTGAGGGCCGAGAGCATCTTGCCGGTGGTCACGCTGCCGGGCGCGAGCCCGAAAGCCTCGCCCAAGGCGTAGCGCACCGACGGAGCGGGCATGGCAATGCACTTGACGCTCTTGTTCTGAAGCTTCTTTTGCAGTTCCGGCACCCAGGTCTGCACTTCATAAACGGCGAATTCCGGACAATGGGTCAGGCACTGCCCGCAGTTGATGCAGGCTTCGGGGTAGGCGACCTTGTGCGCCGCGCCGGTTTCCCCGTAGATCGCCCCTGAGGGGCAATATTCCTGACAGGTGTCGCAGCCGATGCATTTTTCCGCATCAACCTGCACAAAAAACATCTTGTCGCCGTCGGCCCCCTGTGGCGGCACATTGGGCTCATACTGGATATGCTCCATGACGATACGCGGCATTCCAACCTCCTGGCGGTAACAGGTGAATCAGACTCCATCCGTCAGTCGCGCCCGCACGGGCGGCGATGAACAGTTCATGCTTCTTCCGGCGGCCGCCGGGATTTCCTCGCTTTCCAGCGGCGATGCGAGCGTATGCGTGCGCCCGGCGGCCTCGACGGCCATGCGTGCGGCTGCCGTATCCACGCGGTTTTTATTGTCGTAAATGCGGTAGTGTTCACGGTATCCCGGCGGCGTGAAGCCGGGCATGAGCACATTGCCCCCGGCCAGCAGGCCTTCCTTCTGGCCCGCGACCGCATCCACCGTAGCCAGGGCCGTGGTGGCGGGAATGTTGGCCCAGGGCAGCGCGATGCGCAGCACGGCCATGACCCGCAGGGTCAGTGCCGCCGTGCCTCCGGGCCGGGTGCCCAAAGGCGTATCCGCCTGGGGGATGAACGGCCCGACCCCGCACATGGACACGCGCAACTTCCGCGCCAGCAGAATGTCGTCGGCCAGGGATTCGGGCTTTTGCCCCGGCAGGCCCACCATGAAACCCGAACCCGTTTCATAGCCCAGCTCCCGCAGCATACGCAGGCTTGCGAGGCGTTCCGCCAGCGTGTGGCCCGGATGCAGGCGCGCATACAGCCGTGGGTCGGCGGTCTCATGCTTGAGCAGAAAGCGCGCGGCACCGGCTTCCTTCCACAGGGCGCAGGCCGTCCGGGGCTGTTCCCCCACGCTGAGGGTCACCGGCACGCGCAGGTCGCGGCGTATGGCGTCCACCACCCCGGCCAGCCATTGCGGCGGCACCGCATATTCGCCCGCTTGCAGCACAATGGTGTCCGCGCCCGCAGTCACGGCTTCGGTTGCGGTCTCCATTATTTCGTCTTTGGAAAGCGTATAGCGCACGAGTTGCCTGTTGGCCGCCCGCAGGCCGCAGTAGCGGCAATTGCGACGGCAGACGTTGGAGAACTCCACAAGCCCGCGCACGAAAACATGCGAGCCTTTTTCACGTGCCGTTATCCGCGCGGCGCGGCGCCGCAATTCGGCATAGGGCGTTGCAAACAGGAGCTTGAGAATGTCCTCGCGGCGCACAGACGCATCCTTGTCCATGCTCAGCAGTAGACGTCCCGCTGGCCGGAACGCACCTTGGAAAGCAGCTTTTCCGAGACGCGGCGGGTGCGCTCCTCCATGCCGTCCAGAGAGGCGGCAATGGCGCATTCACCGGCCAGGCGCTCTTCCTCCCCCGCGTAGTCCAGCAGATATTCCTCAAAGGTGGAGAGGGCGTTGGGCGCGCACTTGGCCTTGATGAGGCCTGGTTTGGCGAGATCCATGAAATCCTTGCCCGTGCGCCCCAGGCGGTAACAGCCCGTGCAGAAGGAGGGGATGAAACCGTGGTCCCCGAGATCCTTCACCACCTCGGCCAGGCTTCTGTGGTCGCCGAGCTGAAACTGGGCCGCCTCAAATTGACTGTCTTCCTTGTAGCCGCCGGGATTGGTGCGGCTGCCCGCCGAGATCTGCGAAACGCCGAGTTCCAGGGTGAGGCCGCGTATGGCGGCATTTTCGCGCGTGGACATGATCAGGCCCGTATAGGGAACCGCCAGGCGCAGAATCGCCACCAGCTTCAGGAAATCCTCATCGCTGACGGCATGCGGCGGCCGGGACGCAAGGTCGGAACCGACGGCGGGCTCGATGCGCGGCACGCTGATGGTATGGCAGCCCACACCGAAGCGCTCTTCCAGATGGGCGATGTGCATCATCAGGGCCAGGGTTTCGTAACGCCAGTCATAGAGACCGTAGAGCAGCCCCATGCCCACGTCGTCGATGCCCGCCAGCATGGCGCGGTCAAAGGAAGAGGCCCGCCAGTCCAGGTCGCGCTTGGGGCCCGCCAGGTGCACGCTTTCGTAGGTGGGCCGGTGATAGGTCTCCTGGAAAAGCTGGAAGGTTCCGATATGCCGTTCCTTGAGACGGCGGAAGTCCTCCATCGAAAGCGGGGCGAGATTGACATTGACCCGGCGGATATTGCCGCCGCCCTCGCGCGCCTCGTAAATGGCGTCAATGGCGTCCAGCACATAGTCGATGCCGCTGCCGGGATAGGCCTCGCCCGCCACCATCAGAACCCGCTTGTGCCCCTGGCGCAGGATGATCCTGGTTTCCTCAAGTATCTCGTCCCGGCTCAGGGCGCGGCGGGTCACTTCGGTATTGGATTTCCGGAAGGCGCAGTACAGGCACTCGTTGGAGCAGAGATTGGAGATATACAGCGGAGCGAACAGCACGATGCGGTTGCCGTAAATTTCTTCCTTGACCGCCTTGGCGGTGTGGTACAGCTCCGCCGTCAATTCCGGAGAGGAAAGGCCCATCAGCACGGCCACGTCCGTAAGCGAGAGCCCCTTCAGTTCCCTGGCCTTGGCAAGGACCTCGCGCGCCCGCGCCGGGTCCTCGCGGCTACAGGAGGAGGCAAGCACGCGTTCTATTGTAGCGTCGTCCAACCATGTGGCCCTGGTATCCGCAATATTCCCCGTCATGGCATCCCCTTGCTGGCAGCGGTCGCTGAACCGCCGATTAGTGGGTTTCAGGACAAGCGGCCTGACGCTCAGGCTGTTTGTTTTTTTTGTATTACATTTTTAAATTTCGTGTTACGATATGCGAGCAGCCGCCGTTACGCTCACGCCCCCCGCGAAAGCGGCGTCTCGCAATACCCGGAAAGATGCTGTGCGGAACCTGCCGTCAAATACCGGACAGGCGACAGAGGCCCTTATACTATTGTGTTATCTTTTTTAAAAAAGTAACACCATCAGTTTAAAAAATTCTCTGCGGGCAGGCCGCCTCCGGGTGGCGGGGCATGTATACGGCCGCTCCCTTGCAGCTATGCCATTTCGTGTTACTTTTGTCAATTACGTGTTACAAATTTTATGCTTCCCACGTCCGATTACGGTATGGGCCGGGGAAATTATGGGGAAGTATTGCCCGGAGCGGGCATGCGCAGGCCCATGCCTGCTCCGGGCCGGAGGGTGTCAGGGAACAGGGGGATGGCTACTGCTGTTGCATCCGGGCCACCAGAGCCCGCAAGCCCTCGGTCTGGGCCGCGAGCCCGGCCACGGCCCCGGCGGCTTCCGCCATGCTCTCGGCGGTCTGGCCGACCATGTTGTTGACCCGTTCGATATTGGCGTTGATCTCCTCCGAGGCGGCGGACTGCTGCTCGCTGGCCGCGGCAATGGCCTGAATCTGGTCGGCCGTGGCCTCTGCGGTGCTTACGATGTCGGTCAGGGCGTGGCCGGAGTCATTGGCAAAGCCCGTGGCCTTGTCAATCTGGAGCACGGCGTTTTCCACCGAGGCCATGCTTTTGTTGGTGCTTTCCTGAATGGCCTGGATGGCGCTGCTTACGTCGTGGGTGGAAGCCATGGTTTTTTCGGCCAGTTTGCGCACCTCGTCAGCCACCACGGCAAAGCCGCGCCCGGCGTCGCCCGCGCGGGCGGCCTCAATGGCCGCATTCAGGGCCAGCAGGTTGGTCTGGTCCGCAATGTCGGAAATCACGGTCATGATCCGGCTGATGGCCCCGGCATGCTCGTTGAGTCGCTCCATGTCCGTGCGCAATTCCAGCGAAACCGCATGCACCCGCTCAATGCTTTGCAGCGACTGATGCACGACCTGCGCGCCGCTTTCGGCCTTGGCCCTGGTCTCGCCGGAGAACCGGGACGTGGTGGAGGCATTGCGGGCCACTTCCTGCACTGTGGCGTTCAGCTCATTGATGGCCGTGGCGGCTTCGGTCAGGCTTCGGGCCGATTCGGAGGCGATCCGGTCGGATTGCTCGATCTGGACCGAAAGCGCGCCGGAAGCGTCGGAAATGACCCGAATGGCCTTATCCAGGCTTTCGGCCACGCCCAGCATGGCTGTGGTCTTGGCCTGGGCCGCCGCGCCCGCCTCTTCCGCCCGCAACATGGAGGCGCGGGCCTTTTCTTCCTCACGGTGGGCTTTTTGTTCGCTTTCCTGGGAACGGCGCAGAGTCTCGTTGATATGGGCGAGCATTTTCGCAAAACTTTCGTACAGACTCAGCAGTTCGCCGGAAAACAGCGCCCTGTCGGGCAGCGCGGCCTGTATGTCGCCGTCGGCAATGGTTTCGGAAGTGCTGCTGAGCAGTCCCAGGGGGCGGTTGATGCTGCGCAGGATGAGCGCGCCCAGAATGAAGACCGCCACGGCCATGACCAGGGAGAAGATCACGCTGATCCGCAGCATGGCGTAGGTGCCTGCAAAAACCTCGTCCGCGTCGATGGCGTAGACGTATTTCCAGCCGCGCTGGTCGCTGAAGATGTTGACCAGCACGTCCCGGCCGTTGACCTCGGCCATGTGCACGCCGTTGGGCATGGCGTAGATCGTGTCGAGGCCGGGCATTTTTTTGTCCGCCACCTTGCTGAACAGAGCTTCGGCGTTGCGGGTCGCCACGATGATGCCGCTGGGATCAATAAGGGTCAGGCGGCCGGTGCGGCCGATCTCCATGGCGGAAATGCTTTTGGAAAGCGTGGCGAGGCTTACCTCGATGTAGGAGACGCCCGCCGTCCTGCCCCCGTCCTTGACCGTATGCACAAAGGAACACACGGGCGTGCCCGCCGCGTTCAGATAAACGGAATGGGCCGCGCCCGTGCCGCTGTCCTCGGCGGACTGGTACCAGGGACGTTTGCGCGGATCGAAACCGGCGGGATAGGCAATGGGAGGGTACTCCAGAAAACCCCCGTCCGTGGAGCCCAGGCCCACGGCCAGGTAGGAAGCGCTGGATTCGGCAAGCTGTTCCAGTATCTTGTCCAGCTCCAGGGCCTGGGGGCTCATTTCCCGGCGCGTGTGGGTCTTGGACGCGCCCAGTCCGACATGGGAGGGAAGGTGCCCGGCCGCTTCGGCCGTCTGCGGCAGCCCGGCCAGAAAGGCGCTGTTGTCCTCGGCGGTGTTGAAGAAGAGCGAAACATAGTTTGTGACGCTCTGGACGGTCGTTTTTGAGCCGCTTACCGCGATCTGGTAACTGTCCTTATAGGCGTAGTAGGCCATGAAGGACACCACGAGCACGATGGCCGCGATGAAGGAAGCCATAAGGCTGATGAGTTTGGCGCGTATGGTCACTGTCTGCTCCTGTAAGGCGCTGTCGCCGGGGCGTCGTAATGACGTCGGCCCGGCGCGCGGGGGCTGGCACGGACTTGTTCCGGCTCTGATGTCGGGATGAAAAAAATGCGGGAACCGGGCGCCTCCCGGCGGCTCAGGCGCGCCGCGCATTGCGCGGGCCCGTGCCGGGGGGGTGTCCCGCAGCATAGGTATATGTACATTATGTACGTTTATGGAACGTATAAGAAAATATGTGTCGTTGCAAGAAGAATCTGAAAAATGTATCAATCGTTATCTGTAAATATATCAATCGCGCTGCATATGGTATACATAATTTTCTATATCGCTGAAAGATAGTCTTGAATTCATCTTTCTGGCTTTCAATCTATCGCACATTTTATGTGTAGTATTCTTTGTGCTGGTATCCTGATAATACTGCGCATATATGTATAGATTTATCTACGGCAATGCGCAGCCGCCGCCCTGATCCACGCCCCCGCGGGTGAAGCGGGCCGCGCGGAGGCGACCCGTCTCAGCGGCTTGCCAGGGAGAGCAGCAGATTCCAGTCGCTGATCTGGACTTTGCGGGCGGTAAAGGATGAGATCACGCCGTGCTGTTTGAGGCGCTGCAGGGCCCGTGCCAGGGTGGCCCGGTGGATGCCCAGCAGATCGGCCACTTCCTGCTGGGTCATGTGGCAGGGAAAGGCGCTTTGGTTGTTGTTTTTGCGGGCCAGGCTGAGGATGAAGCGGCAGAGGTGGATTTCATGGCGGCCGGTGCCCATGTCCGCCAGAAAGGTATAGTGGATGAGCATCTTGATGCCCATGGAGCGCAGCAGGTTGGCGATCTGGACCGGGTGCTCGCGGATAAAGGCGGCATCCTCCAGCAGATTTTCCGGGAAGCGCCAGACTTCGGACTCCGAGGTGCAGACAAAGCGCCCCTCGGGATTGTATCCGGCCAGGGTGCGCGCTTCGTTGAACAGGCAGCCCGGTTCGATGCACATGGTGAGCCGTTCGCGGCCGCAGGAAGAGGTATAGAAAATGCCCACCGAGCCACGGGACAGGTAGTACATGCCCCTGGTCTTCTGGTGTGGAATAACGGCGTCCTTGGGATAGACGGATCTGACGGCGTAGCGCAGCACGTCCTCCCAGGGCTTGTTGAGGTCGGCCACATGCCCGATGCGGGCCATTTCCCCATCGGTCGAGTCGACGGGCGGGGTCTGAGCGGGGATTGTCATAGACTGCTCCGGAACGGCGGGAGGGGAAACCCCCTCCCGCCGCGTATGGCGCGGCCTGAAGCGTTCGGGTTCTGGGAATGTCCCGTCGCTCCGCGCGGATTCCCCATCGAATCCGCGCCGTGAACCTGTCGCGGGGTGCATTGCCGTCAACTTCCGGTTGCCGGGAAGACCGGCGGCTGACGGCCGGCGGTGTGCCGCGCCGTCAGGCGACAGGTGTAAGCGCGATGCGCTGTTACGATGCCACGCAGGATCGTATTGATGTATTGGCGGCGGGCTTGGGCGCCTGCCCCTTGGGATGATGTGTGCGCACGGTGGTGACTTTGTTCTGGGTGAAGAAGTTCAGGCCGTCCTTGCCCTGAACCTTGTCCGTGCCCAGCAGCGAGCCCTTGATGCCGCCGAAGGGCACATAGGGATGCGGCGCGCAGATGCCCACGTTCACGCCCACCATGCCCACGTCGGCCAGACGGCTGAAGCGCTCGATGTAATAGGCGTTCTGGGTGAAGATGCACGCGCCGTTGCCGAATTCCGAAGCCCGGATCAGGTTGAGGGCGTCGTCCATGTCCGCCACCTTGATGGTGGCTACCAGCGGCCCGAAGACTTCGGTGGTGAACAGGGGGTTGCAGGGAGTCACGTCCCTGATGATGGTGGGCCCCACGAAGAAGCCGTTTTTGTTCTTTTCGGGCAGGACGGGATTGCGCCCATCAAGAATAAGTTCGCAATTGCCGTGGGCAAGGGCGATGTCCACGTACTTGGCGACATTGTCGGCGGCTGCGCGGGAGATCAGCGGTCCCATGTAGACGTCGGGATCAAAGGCGTCGCCCACCTTGACGGTTTTGGAGGCTTCCAGAATGCGCTCCATGACCGCGTCGTAGATTTCGGGCACGGCGGCCACGATGGACCCGGCCAGGCAGCGCTGCCCGGCCGAGCCGTAGCAGGAATTGAGGAAGTTATCCACAAAGATGTCCAGATTGGCGTCTTCCATGACCAGAAGCATGTTCTTGGCCCCGCCCAGAAGCATGGAACGCTTGGCCCCCCTAGCGCAGCCCTCGGCCATTTTTTTGGCCGTGGGCGTGGAACCCACCAGGCAGACCCCGGCCATGCGCGGGTCTTCATACCAGGTGCCGGGAATGGAGCGGTCGCCGTGGATCACGTTGACCACGCCCGCGGGCAGGCCGATTTCCTGGAAGAGCTCGCAGATGAGCTGCATAAAGTAGGGCGACTGGGTGGAAGGCTTGAAGATGAAGGTATTGCCCGCCGCGATGGCGTAGGGGATGAACCAGCCGAAGACCAGGGCCGGGAAGTTGAAGGGGGCCACGCCGCCGAACACGCCCAGGGACTGCCGCACGACCTTGACGGAAATGCTGCTTGAGACCTGGTCCAGAATGTCGCCCTGGATCAGGGAAGGCGTGCCGCAGGCGGATTCCAGGATCTCGATGACGCGCTGCACTTCGCCGCGCGCTTCGGAGATGTGCTTGGCCTGGTCCCAGGCAATGCCCTGGGCCAGTTTTTCGTGATTGCGGATCATGGCCTCGCGCAATTTGAAGATATAAGCCACGCGCTTGGCCACCGGAACTTCGCGCCATGTCTGGTAGGCCTCCCAGGCCGTGGCGATGGCCGCTTCGCAGGCATCCGCCCCGGACATGGGCACTTCACCGATCTGCCCGCCGGTGGAAGGGTTGTACAAAGGCTTGACCGGCGCGCCTGCTTCTTCGCGCCACTGACCGTTGATGAAGTTTTTGATCTTGACGTAGGGAAAGTCGGACATGGTCTGCTCCTGTGCCCCTGAGGGCGGTTGCGTGTTGTGCGCGGAGAGGGTGTGCCGCGTCGGGTGTTCTCAGTAAAATTGCTCCAGCAGCTTCTCCAGCACGTCGGCGGTGCCCTTGCGCGGATTGCTGTCCATCAGCCGTTTGTAGGCCGCGCCCAGTTCGGCCACGCCGCGCAGTTCTTCCCGGCGGATGCCGTAGTTGGACAGGCCCTGCTTGATGCCCAGGTCGTCCATGAGGCTTACGAAGCCCGCGGCGGCGCTTTTGGCTTTTTCGCGCACCGAGGCCCCGGCCGGGGCGCTGCCCAGGATTTCGGCGATGACCGCGAATTTTTCGGGAGCGGCCAGGGCGTTGAAGCTCATGCCCATGGGCGCGCACACCGCCATCATCAGGCCGTGGGGGATGTGGTGCTCCGAGGGCACGGACATGCCCAGGGCGTGGATGATGCCGTTCTGGGTGTTGGAAAAGCCCATGCCGCTGATGGCCGCGCCGTAGAGCATCTGCTCGCGCGCTTCCATATTGCCGCCGTTGGCGTAAACTTTGCGGATATTGTCGGAGATCATGCGCATGGCCTGGAGGTTCAGGGCGTCCGTGAAGGGCGTGGCGTGCAGGCTTACGTAGGACTCGATGCAGTGCACCAGGGCGTCCAGGCCGGTGATGGCCGTGTAAAAGGGCGGCAGGCCAGCGGTCAGCTCAGGGTCCAGCAGAACCACCTTGGCGTAGAGATAGTCGCTGACCGTGCCCTGCTTGGAATCGGTGATCGGGTCATTGAGCACCGCGTTGGAGGTCATTTCGCTGCCCGTGCCCGCCGTGGTGGGAATCAGGATGGTGGGCATGCAGGCCGAGGGCACCTTGTGCAGGCCGAAATAGCGGCTCATGGGGCCTTCGTGCACGGCCAGCAGGGCCGTGGCCTTGGTGCTGTCCAGGGCGCTGCCCCCGCCCAGGCCCACCAGCAGTTCCACCTTGTTCTGCCTGACCCAGGCGGCGGCCTTTTCAATGGACGCCGGGGTGGGATCCAGCTCGGCCTGGTCATAGAGCAGGGCTTCCACGCCCGCGCCCTTGAGGGAAGCCATCAGCGGCGTATGGATGCCCGCGTCCACCAAGCCTTTGTCCGTGATCACGGCCACCGTGCGGCAGCCGAGGCGCAGAACCTCGTCACCCAGTTTCGCCGCGACGCCCCGGCCGTACACCACCCGCTCAACAGTTTGGAAACTCGAAAACATAGTCTTGCTCTCCTCCTGATACTGAAGTGATCCCGGCGGCAGGCTTTCCACCTTCCGGCGGTTTCCATCATGTTTTTGCTTTTTGGGTCCGTTTTTCTATCGCAAATGCGACACGCGTCTTTTTTTCGGAGAAAAGGTCGGAAACTGGCCATTAGAATAGTTTCAAAAAGAAAGAGGCCCGCCCGGTCAGTTGCCGGGCGGGCCTCTCAGCCACCATAAAAACGGGTCTGCTTGGAGCGGTTTACCTTGGAAAATGACTCCGCTCTAATGGTTATAGGTCTGCAGCTCCAGCACCGGCAGGCTGAAATCCACCAGTATATTGGCAACACCGCCCTTGCCGTCGCCCAGCAGGGTCACTTCCGCTTCACGCGTTTCAGCCGCCACCACCTGCAGGAGTTCGGAGAGATTACGCGCCGTGACTTTTGTTTCGCGGCTCATCTTTCGGGTGTCGAACCAGGCGTAACTCATTCGATTCGGATTTTCCTTTTTATGCAGTTTTTCGATGCGGCCTTGCAGGCCTTGGGGACCATCAACCTTGAGGGCGGCCACGAAGTCAAGACGGACGCCGTCCGCCAGCATGGCCAGCATTTCAAATCCCATATCCCGCAAACTGTTGTTGACCGCCTCCAGTCGTTTGCCGGTATAGGCTTCCACGAGGCTTACGCGCACCAGAGCATCCCGGCGGAATTCCAGGCGCACGCTCCAGGGCAGTCCGGCAAAGTCGGCTTCAGGCAGCAGGACGTCCCCGGCGAAGTCGCCCTTGCCCGGCGCTGCTCCCGGCAGTTTCATGGCCTGCGCCCGTGGCAGGCCGAAGGTGTAGGAAGCGAAAAGCTTGGGCGCGGTCTGCTGCGGGGCGGCGCATTCCGATGCCGTGGCGCAGATCCGGGCGGCGCTTGGCGCGGCATGGGCGCCCGCTGGCCGGAAGAGCATTCCGGCCAGAAGCAGGCAGCAGAGAATCGGCAGAATGGTGGTAACGCGCATGGGCACTCCGTGCGTTGCGGCGTGCACGGCGGAAATTTTCCACCGCGCACGGTATCTGCTTATTGTTTTAGATAATTGGGCAGCCAGGTCACGATGGCCGGGAACAGAATGATCAGGATAAGCCCCACCAACTGGCAGCCGATATACTGGAACATGCCCTTATAGATGTCATTCAGCGGCCAGTGCGGCAGGCTGCCCTTGATGAAGTAACAGGAAAGGGCCACAGGCGGCGAGAGCCAGGATGTCTGCAGGGTCACGGCCACCACCAGGCAGAACCAGAGCTTGTCGAACTGCATGGCTTCCACCACAGGGATAAGCAGCGGCACCAGAATAAGCACGATAGGCACCCACTCCATGGCCCAGCCCATGAAGAAGATGATGACCATGATCAGAAACAGCATGAACATGGGGGCGATGTCCATGCCCAGCAGGGCGTTGGAAAGGGCCACGGCACCGCCCAGACGGGAAAAGACGGAACCGAAGAAGTTGCAGGAGGCGATCATGATCAGGATCATGGACGAAAGCAGGATGGTGCTGTGCAGGGCCTTGGCCAGCCCTTTCCAAGTGAACTTGCGGTAGATGATGACCAGAGCCAACGCGCCGAATGCGCCGCAGGCCGAAGCCTCGGTGGGCGTGGCGATGCCGCAGAGGATGCTGCCCAGGGTGGAGAAAATGAGGATGGCCAGGGGCACCGCGCCGATGAGCAGCTCCTTGAGTACGAGGGCCATGCTGGCGGCGCGTTCTTCTTTGGGCAGGGGCGGCCCGTACTGGGGCCAGATGGCGCACTTGATCAGCGAATAGGCGACGTAGATACCGGCCAGCAGAAGGCCGGGCAGGATGGCGGCGGCAAAAAGGTCCGTGATGGGCAGGCCCATGATGGGACCGAGCACCACCAGCATGATGCTGGGCGGAATGAGGATGCCCAGTGTTCCGGCGGCGGCTATGCAGCCCGCGCCCATGCGGATGTCGTAGCCGCTGCGGCGCATGGAGGGTTCGGCCATGATGCAGAGCAGGTTGACCGAAGAGCCCACAATACCCGTGGCCGCGGCAAAAATAGTGCCCGTCAGGCTGATGGCTCCATATAGGGAGCCGGGCAGGCGGGCCAGCAACAGTTGGAATGATCGGAACAGTCTGTCCATGAGCCCCGCGCCTTCCAGGAGATAACCCATGAGCAGAAAGAAGGGGATCGCACCCATGACCGGGTCGCTCATGACCTGCCAGAACTGGATGGTCAGCAAATGGAAGACCAATTTGCCGAAGCCGAGAAAACCGAACAGCAGTCCGCTGAAAATCATGGTGTAGGAAATGGGGAAGCCCGTGCAGAACAGGCCGAACATGGAGATGATGGACAGGACCGCCAGCATTTCATTTGATATATCCATGAGGGTGATCTCCTTCAGATGCCCTGACCGGCGGCTAGTCCTTGGCCTCGCCGAGTTGTTCGCTGTTCCAGAGGTTTTGGCCGGTTTTCCAGCGGTAATAACATTTGATCGCCTCAGAGATGCCCTGCAGCAGGGTCAGCGCCACACATACCGGAATAGCCATTTTGGCGGGCCAGATGACGGGCATCCACGGACTGGTGACGGAAACCTCGTTCTGGATGAAAGACTTCCAGGCATACGCGGTGGCGATATACAAAAAGACCAAATGCGCGGGGAAGAAGAAAATGATGTAGTTGGCCAGGTCCACGGCGGCTTTGGTTCTGACCGACCAGGAATGGTAGAAAAAATCCGTGCGGATGTGGTTGCCGGTCAGCAGGCAGTAGGGGGAGCCGAGCATGAAGTGGATGGCGTAGAGTATCATGGCCATGTCCATGGCCCAGATGGACGGCGCGGTGAAGACGTTGCGCATGATCACTTCGTACATCACGGAAAGCATCATGGGGATGGCCAGCCATGAGGTCAGCTTACCCACGCCGGTGTTGAACCTGTCCACGGCGGCGACGATTCTTTTGGGGCCCGGCGCTACCCGCGCCATGGCCAGTTCAAGCGATTGAGACATTGCGTCCTCCTGAAACAGTCCGGCATGCGCTTTTTCGCGCGGCGTCGGGTCGGGCTGAAGAGCTGACGACGCGTGCCGTCGGGCGCGCGCGGGGGCATGGGCTCCCGCGCGCCGGGCATGCGGTTTACTTGTAGTCGGTGATGATACCTTCATCCATGGCGGTTTTGCCCATCATGTAATACAGGCCGTTGGAGCGCACCTGGAAGGGCACGGTGAGCTTTGCCCAGGCGATCTGGGAGTCGTGCACCTTTTTGAAGAAAGGATCCTTGGTGTACTTGGCTATGACTGTGCGGGCCGCCTTCATGAAAGCGGGATAGTAGTCGGCCGGAGTTTCCTCGATGACCACGCCGTTTTCGCGCACCATCTTTTCCAGGGCTTCGGAGTTGACCTTGATGCCGTTGAGCAGCTGATCGGTGACGCAGGCCTTCATGGCCACGTTGACCACCATCTGGAGGTGTTTGGGCAGCGCTTCGAACCATGTCTTGTTGATATATACGTCGCCGATGGAAATGGCTTGGTGCAGGCCCTGCAGATAATAGTGCTTCCAGATTTCGGGGAAGCCCATCACAATATCTTCGCCGGGAGCGATCCATTCGGCCGCGTCAATGGCGCCGCGCTGGGCGGCGGGAATGATGTCGCCGCCGGCCATGGACACGACGGGCATGCCCATTTCCTTAAAAGCTTCCGCGGGCACGCCTGGAGGGGCGCGGAAGGTCAGCTTGTTGATCTGGGTGTGGGACGTGTATTTTTCATGGAACCAGCCGAAACATTCGGGACCCATGGGCAATACGGGCCAGGACATCATGTCCAGCTTCAGGATGTCCTGATAATATTCGTTGAGCAGCTTGATGCCGTCGCCTTCGAACATCCAGGAAAGCTGCGCCATCTGGTCAAGGCCGTAGCCCAGACCGCCGATGGGGGCTGAAAAGAGCGTGCCCGCGGGATGCTTGCCCGACGCCCAGTGCGTCCAGCACATGCCGCCGTTGACCAGGCCTTCGCTCACGGCGTCGAATATTTCGAAGTTTTTGACGATTGCGCCGTCGGCATACAGTTCGACCTTGATCTGGCCCTGAGAGAGTTCCTCAATGTTTTTCTTCAGACGCTCCAGCGTCTTGAAGTACATACTTGAGGTCGCCAGAGAGGTCTGGATTTTCAACTCGTAGGTCTTGGCCGATGCCGTGGAAAACCCGCAGGAAACCACCAGAGCCATGGCTAACAATACTAAATACAGCTTCTTCATGACAACTCCTCGTTTATGGGTTGATGGGCTAAATTTATACAGTCTGCTTTGTTCCTCCTTTCGCGGGGCTTACCGCGTTGAATCCGGCCTTTTGCATTGTTGTTGAAGAAGAACAGCGTCCTTCCGTGGACTGTTATGATATGCGCCCATTAGGTGCGGTACAAACGAGACAAGGGAATCTTTAACGGTAAAATAGCTTTTCCCGAGTGTGCGCGATATCGCAAATGCGACATTGCAGGATTTTTTTTAGATGGAGGACGTGTAGACCTACGAATTCTCAAGCAATAACTATATATTATAATTAATCATATATAGATATGTATTTCTAGAGCGCTTTCATTGATTGCGGAATGTGGTTTGCCGTTTCACGGGCTATGGCGCGGGTCGCATCCGCGCCGCTGCCGACAAATAATCCCCGCATGGTATAGTGTTTATTGGGGTTGAAGACAGGCAATTGAATGAATGCCTCAATCATCGGATATTCATTCGATTGCCTTGGGGGTGAAGCCAGGGGCATTGCCTCGCTGCCGGAGCGGATATATTCTGTGATACATGGACGGCGCATTGCGCCGTCCGGACGAGACCTTCTATGCGCGGCCTGGCAGACTGCCAAAGCCGCAAGGAAAACACATGCCCTATCTCATCTTCAGCATATCCCGGCGCGCGCCCACGCTTTTTCTGCTGCTCTGGCTGGTTGTTCCGGCCATGGCGGCCGCAGCGGCCGCGTCCGACGAGGCAGCCATGAATACCGGACATCCCATGCCCCCGCTCAGCGAGCGGGAGGCTGACGTTTTGTTGCGCAAGGCCACGGAGGCCCCCTATACGGGCCGTTATCTCAACAATCACGCGGCGGGCACCTATATCTGCCGCCAGTGCGGCATGCCGCTCTACCACTCCGAGGACAAATTTGAATCCGGCTGCGGCTGGCCCAGTTTTGACGACGCCGTGCCCGGCGCGGTGCGCCGCGTGCCCGATGCCGACGGGCAGCGGGTGGAAATTCTCTGCGCGCATTGCGGCGGGCATCTGGGGCATGTTTTTGAAGGCGAAGGCTTCACGGACAAGAATACCCGCCATTGCGTCAATTCCCTGTCCATGAGTTTCGCGCCCGCGGGCAGCGAGGAGGAGAAGGCGGCCTTTGCCCGCGCCAAGGCCGTTGCGGCCTGCACGGGCACGGCCATTGTGGCCGGGGGGTGCTTCTGGGGAGTGGAGGATGCCTTCCACAAACTGCCCGGCGTCTGTGAGGCGGTTTCCGGCTATACGGGCGGACATGTCCCGGCGCCCGGCTATGAGGACGTCAGCCGGGGCGACACCGGGCACGCCGAGGCCGTGCGGGTGACCTTCGACCCGTCGAAAGTTACCTATGAGCAGGTTCTGCGCCGTTTTTTCGAGATCCACGATCCCACCCAGCTCAACCGCCAGGGTCCGGATGTGGGCGAGCAATACCGCTCGGCGGTCTTTTATCTGGATGAGGAACAGAAGGCCGTGGCCGAAAAACTCATGGCCCGGCTCAGGGAGCTGGGCTACAAGGTGGTGACGCAATTACGCCCGGCCGGGGCTTTTTATGAGGCGGAAGCCTACCACCAGCGCTTCGCGGAGCGCACCGGCCGTGGAGCCTGCCATCTGGCGGTGCCGCGTTTTGAGCGCCGTGCCGACGGCAGTCCGGTGGAATAGCTGAAACATTGAAGCCCTCGCGATCCGTCATCGTGAGGGCTTTTTGACATGAAGATATAGTGGCACCAAAAGAGATCGGGAGCTGATTACCGGCTGACCCTTTCCATCCTGTCGTAGACATTCCGCATTCGCAACACCAGATTGGACGCCTGCTCAAGAAGGCAGCCCAGGCTGGCAATGAGATAGCCTTTCACGCGCACGTCATGGTGCGTGCTTTTCATTATTTTGACCACGCCCACCAGGAGCATATAGGTTTCCGCCAGCAGGTCGCGAAAATCTTTCGCGCCGTATTGTTTCAAAAGGTTACGCTCGTGCTGCACCGCTCCCGCTGAAAGGTAGTAGCAGCGGGTTTCGCCGTCCGAATCCGGATTGGGACGCGGATTGGGCCTACTGCCCTGCCCTGCCGGTTCATACATGGCCAACAGGTCCTGGGCGGCGGCCCGGAATCTTGCGATCCGTTCCGCCAGTTCGGAATGACTCTGAGAAGGGGGCGTTGGCGACTGCGGCTGCGGAGCAGCGCTCGAGAAATGATGGGGCATAAGGCACCTCGTGGGGTTTCACGTTGGCGTTGCCTTACGATGAGCAACGCCGGGTGGTCGTAACCGCCCACGAGCGGCTTGTGGTTTTTAGCCTTTCGGCCTGGACATGACCACAACACACGGCAATAGATAGCCAGTAGCGCCAACCAAAGGGCGCAAAAAAGCCATACTGTCGAGATGGTAACCGTCGTGAGAGGTGTTACGACACACCTTGAACCCAGCTTGGACATAGAAAAAATAGCCGTCAAGTGCGTAGCCCCCCAGGGGCATTCTGTTCTCCATCCGTTGTTTTATTTTGCCCTCCGGGCACGGAGACGTTACGCCTCCCGGCGTTTGGGCCGCCGCCTCCGGCGTGGCAGGGGCCGGGGGGCCTACGCGGCCCCCCAGGCCCCTTGCAACCCCTGCCCCCCGCGTGATTGTCGTAACACGCTGACGCGGCGTCCCGCGGGTCTTGCTCGCGTGGCTCGCTACGCCCCGAAATCGCCGCGTGCCAATATCCAACGGCTGAACATCTCCTTCTCAACGACCGTCAGTAGATGGTATTGCGCGGCGCGGAGGGAGATCGCCTGAGCGTTGCGAAGGAAGCTCCCGCAGCAAATGCCGCGCAGCCCCATGCTCCAGCCGTTGCGACGCAGGAGCTTGATCCGTAAAACGGCTTCGCCGTGAACGGCTCAAGCAAGCCGCTGACGCGGCAACGGCTTGGGCCGCCCCCTGCCCGCGCCGGAGGCGGCCCAAGCCGGAGCGAGGCGAGAAGCCCTCATGCCCGCAGGGCGCGCTAAACCCATCAGGGCGACAAGCCCACTGTTGGAAATAAAAAAGCGAGGCCTTCTTCCGGGGAAGAAGGCCTCTTTGATCATCCGCAACAGCGGATTACGGCGTTTCGTTTACTTGTAGGAAGGGATGGGGGTCTGAACCATCTTCAGGAACTTGTTGGTGGCGTACTTGCCGTCGTGAACCTTCTTGGCTTCCTCGGGGGTGATGCGGCCCACAGTGGTGAAGAATTCGGCGATTTCGCCCTGCCACTTCTGAGCCGGGCTCTGGCCCTTGGAGTCGTCAAACATGACCAGCTGTTCTTCCAGGTTGTACACGGGGTGCTTCTGGATGTCCTTCAGGGCCAGCTCCTTGGCATAGTCCTTGCCGGCCCATTCCAGGAAGAAACGACGGTATTCGGGCACCAGGCTCTCGGCGCTTTCCTTCTGGAGCATGTTCACGGCGCGCAGGTAAATGCCCAGGAATTTGGCGGTGATCTCAGGATGGGCATTGGCATACTTGGCATCGGCGATCAGCACGATGGGGTTGCCCTTTTTGCACATCTTGAGGTCGGCGGCCAGCACGCCGCCCTTGTCCATGGCCAGGAAGAGGTGCGGCGCCCACAGGGCCACGCCGTCGCCGATGTTGTTTTCAAACGCGCCCACGGCCTGGGCCTGGTCCATGTTCTTGATGACCACGTCGCTGTCCTTGAGGCCCAGCACGTTCAGCCAGGAGGAAAGGGCGTAGTGGGCGGAGCTCACGGTGGTGACCAGGAAGGTCTTGCCCTTCACGGTCTCGGGGCTGCCCAGCACGTCGGGGTAGTCTTTGTTCCAGCCCTTGACTTTGGAGATGGGGCTGTCCTTGCGGACAACCACGCCGTTGGTCATGGATTCATCGTTGCCGTTGGCAATGATGATGGTGTCGTAACGCAGGTTGCCCAGCATGGCGGGCACGGCGCCCATGCCCGCGAAGACCCATTCGCCGGAAGGCAGAGCGTTCAGAATGTCGGCGCCGGAGTTGAAGTATTTGATTTCAACGTCCAGACCGGCTTCTTTATCCCAGCCTTTTTCCTTGGCATACCACATCAGGAAGGTTTCGTGCTCGTCCATCCACGCGGTGGGCACTTTCACCAGTTTTCCGGCGGCCATGGCGGCGCCGGAGATGCTCAGAACAAACACGGCGGCCATTGCCAGGGCAATCCATTTTTTCAACATACTCGTCCTCCAGAATAACGGTTAATCCGGGTGGTCGCGCTTGCGCGCGTTCCGTACAGTCCGGACGCGGGCCGTCTACGGCTACGGCTATAACCCTTTACCCATGTTATGTAGCAGCTCCGAAGAGCTTCCGTCCGTAAGGCGTGCTGTTTTCTGGTCGGGCCGGGGCGCGTTTTCGCTTTCGCCGTCCGCCGGGACATGCCCCAGAGCCTGTTCCGCGGCGACCTGCCTCTGTCTGGTTATGGCTAAAGCATAGCAGGTGCGCAGGCGGTAGGCAAGATATTGCAGCAGGCAGCCGGCTCCGGCCAGAAGCAGGCTCACAATCCAGTGGGTTCCGGCTAGCCACGCGCCGAAAGCCGCCAGGCAGAGCAGCAGGCCGCCCAGCCGCCGCGCAAGCACGCGGCGGTAGATGCTTGCGACGGCTTCGGGGCTGTCCGCCTGTGCATCCGTCTGCCCGTCCATCTGCTTGTCCATCCGCCCGCCCGTCCGGGCCGGGCCCGAGGCGGA
>OKSB01001876.1_pt1 | contig 19984 bp, 24 predicted proteins | sample 1601171 | NCBI WGS metagenome assembly OKSB01 (sample SAMEA3541496, study PRJEB24748) | human gut metagenome | biome: human gut; feature: human-associated habitat; material: faeces | place: China | collected 2012 | reverse complement strand
GGGGCATAAAGTAGATTCATGCAATACCGATTTACACAAACTATTTTACACTCCCGTTTCATCTCCTTCCGTAGTTTCCGGCAATCTGAATATTTAAAACACCCTGTTCAGGTTGCCAAAACAAATCATCATGCATCCCTTTGTGGTGGGCTATGCCCCCCACGCCCCCCTATTACCATTCGGAGAAAGGCGCGACGCGACGCTCCACCACCAGTTACTCGGTACCCAGTTCAGGCGCAGGCAAGACAGGCCAGAGGCGGTAACGCCGTCCCCGTTCATGGCGCCAAAACAAAGAAATTCGCGCGGTTGGCCATCGACGTCATGGTTGATCAACACTTGGTCGCATGTATACGTTGACGATGATCCATCTACTTGCGTCGGGAAATACATGCCATTTTTGTACTCATTGTATTTAATGTAGGACAAACTGTCGCTGCCAGTTGGCTGCTGAATGGAACTACCAGCGATATAGTCACTGGTTATGTCGGTAGACTGCTTTGATACCGTATTTACGGTATAGCACGTATAATAATAAGTACCATCCGTGTCTTTCCATAATTTATTAATTGCATCGGCCAGGACTTCCCACTGCCCATTAGCAAATTCGATGCCCTGGAGTTTTACTGGATGTTTCCCGTCTGTGCAGTTAAGCGATCCTGTGTTGCCTAATACGTCATCTGTACCACCCGATGTCCATGGGACAGTAAAAATAATTGTCGGAACCACTGTTGTGTCAGATGTATTTTCTGCGACAGTGTCAAACGGTGTTTCAGCGTTCACGTAGATGGCGGCGTATTTAGCCTCACTAATTGTAACGTCTTCAATGCTGAGAATTTTGTACCGATTTGCTGTGTTATCCTGGCACGTTTGCCGCTTATCATCATCGTTTGCAAATTTTTGTGCGATAATAATGACATTGGACCCCACGACATATTCACTTTTTGCGTTTGCATCTACGATAATACGGTTAACGCCGGTTTCTGATACTTTAGCTGTACGACTTAAGTTGTAGTTATAGCAGCCGTTTAAGATTCCGTCTATTGTCAAAGACCCTAGCATAATACGGCACATTAAAATCAAGAATGACCGGTCGCACGAACATGTGCCGCTATAATCCGTGCCATTGGCTTTGGCCATGCCGTGAGAAACATTATGGCCAACGTTCCCTTTCGGAATCTGGCCACTACAGCATGTCATCTTGCCGTTATTGATGCCTGCAATATAGGCGGCGTGGATAACCCATGGCCGGACTGTTTTGTCGGGCCTAACAGCTTCGGGAAGTGGTTCGATGTGCGACTTTGTCTGTAACCATGTCGCGCTGTACCCCTCATCATAATACTGACTCGATTCGGCCAGCGTAGTGTACCAGTGGTACCCGGTCATTTGTACTACGCCCACGAGTTTATCTGGGTTGTCAATCTCAAAATCAGGGGAAATCCCCTCAATGGCGGTAATCACCGGCTGGCCGTTCGCCATGGTCCAGTTGACTTTCGTGACGGCAAAAAGCGGATTGCCTGCGAAATCGTCCTGCCCGGCCACGGTATCCGTAGACGGTACTAAGGTCATCCCCTTTAAATCGCCCATTTTTTCACCCGTCGATACGGACGAGACGTCAGTATGGTAGAACCGCGTCCACCCATTCCACGGTTTACGCGTAATAGTATACCAGCGGTCCATTAATGACGTCAGCGTCGTGCTATCTGCTGTTTCTGCGCCATTTTGGATAAACCATGCTTTTTGTACAGCTTCATACTTTTCTTTTGTTCCATCCAGCAGCGTTACGATGTAGTTATCCAGACTGCCATTATCTTTCCATGCCGATTGTGCAATTTTGTCAAGCGAATCGGCTATGCTTTGCATGTATTCTGTCTGCTTTTTCTGTTCGGACAAGACAGGCACTCTTTGTGAGTCAGTCAGTGTTATTGTTGCCATTATTCAGTCACCTCTACAAATATTTTTTCGCACAAACACCCGTCGCTATCTAGATAGTAAACAGGGCTGTTTATTTCTTCTACTTCACTTTTCAGCGAGTCTACGTTGGTATTGAGATTGTCGATAGCTGTCTTCATCGTCGTGATGATTTCTTTCACGGTTTTAGTCAAATCTATTGCAACATTACTCATTTCTTTTAATCACCTCGTGTTCTTAACGTGCTCTTTACAGTCAATGATAAAGAGCCGGCAAGCGGCTAGATTACGCCATGCATCGCTGTTCTTAATGTGTTCTTTATGCTAAATACCATGAAAATGGCTTAACCATGCCGTTCGTTATGTCATGTACGGTGCGAGTTCTTTTTCATCCTTGCAATTATTGATGGCGTCGCGGATGCTCATGAACCACTCGTAGGCCGCAAGCTGTTGCGCTCTGGCGTCTTTCCCGGCTTTCATAAGCTGTTCTTTTGTTACATCAGCCAATACGAGGCTGTTGGACGAATCATGGACTTTATACGGCCCTTTATCTTCAATCAAGGTAAGAGCAATCTGCCATTCGCGCTGGCTGTTTTCGTCGGTGCTGAATTGCAGGTCATCTACCGTGACAGGGGCTTCCTTCTTGGCAAGGTACTTGCTGTACTGCATATTAAGCGCCTGCGCCTTTAATTCACTGAACGTAGGCGGTACATATTCCCGTTTCGCTTTCGCCTCGATATAGGCCGTCACGTTGTCGATATAACCGTCATATTCGGCGTTGGGATAGTCTTTAAAATCGTCATCCACAAGGCACTGTTTCTGAGTGTCGTCGTAAATTACTTTGGCAGGCAGGCTGGAAAGGCCGCTGTCTGCCTTAAAATGTTCGGCAGTATCGGTGTACTGCTCATTGTCCTTGATGATAAGGACGTCGTTATCTAAAATCTGAAAAACTCTCATAAAATCTCCTTTCTCTACCGATGAATTGGCCTCCCATACGCACGATACAACTTGTTCAACAAATGGGAGTCATTACCATACAATCAGTGTCGGTTCAAATACAAATACTCCGTATTCGATGGTATCGACACAAGCTCATGTTGACTCTGGATATGGTAAAACCAATGACTCTGGTAGTCACTCCCATAGCGTTTCCATCAGTTCCACGGGTAGCAATACCAGCCATGAAAACCGCCAGCCTTACACTGTCGTGAATAGGTGGAAAAGGACCGCTTAGGCCGTGCGCTTCCATCTGTTAATGACTTGATACGGAGGCCTGTTTTCATGCCTTGCGTTACCTCCTGTATTGGCAATGGATATGGTATGAGAGTGCTCCCCGGCTTTTGTCGTCTGACTCAAGCCGTCCCACGCCGCTGACCCATTATAGGATGGATGTCCATCGCCGCCATCGTTGTTCCAATACCCATGCGAATGCTCGCCGTCTGTACTGCATGATACGCCATGCCCATGTTCGGCTAGTTCCTCGGTAGAGAGTTGGTGTTTCGCTTCCCCGCCCTTATCGCCGAGGTTATAAGTATACGTCGTACCGCTTTCGGTATAACTGCCAGCGGCCACCAGCACGCGGCCTGCATCCATCTTGACCCATGTCGTACCAGTCCATAGGCTATTGGGGTCGTCGGTCGTCGTGGTTTCCCAGATACTGCCGACAGGATGGACGATGTCGATGACTTCTTTAACAGTACGTTGCTGTACCTTCTTCCATGTGCCATCTGCCGACAGGTAGTAGTCGGTCTGCGTCCCTTTGTCCGGGGCTGGGACAAGGCCAGCCGCACCGGCGGCGGTCGAGGTGGCCCCCTTGAAATTTGTGATGCTCTCCACGCCGGTAGTGACGGCGTTATCGACGTAGGATTTAGACGGCACTAATTCCCACGTTGCCGGGCTTGTAGACGTCAATTTATAGATATTGTTGCTGTCGTCGGTACGCATACACTGCATCCCGACAGCAAGGTTCGTCGTTGGGAACGCCGTGCCGGAGAACGTACTGGCTGCGGATTGGATGTTCTTGTCCGCTTTCTCCAGATACGTATTACAGGCGTCCGTCGTGACCAGTTCGTTATATTCCTGCATATTACCATCCTTTCGCAACCCACGAGACGATGCCCGTTGTACGGTTGCCGGAACTGTTCAGTAATTCGATTTCAAAGTAGCGCCCTTTGTTGTCCTGCCCATCGGTCGTGAGGATATTCGGTACGGGCGTCGTCGTGCCCGTGCCGCCCTTGACCATGGCGTTGACTTCCGGTGCGTTATAGTAATGCTTGTTGTAATAGACTTTCGTGGCCGCTGTCGTATCCTTGATTTCAAGCTGCCCCTTATCGTCGGCATCGTCGATATCTACGTGTGGCGATACATCGTACAACAAAGGCTGTGCCTGCGTGGCCTTGCTGACCACACGGAGCCGCAAGAGGGCCTTTTCGTATTCATAGTCCCCTACGTTGAAATCCGTGAACTGTTCGTACAGTGGTGGGGTATCCGACATAGCCAGGAAGTCGTCTGCCTCCCGGAATGAGGAAATGGCCTGTACCGACTCGATATAGCCGTTACTGGCCCTTACGAATGCATCGTACAGGGCAATGTCTTCGGCCTGGTTCTTGCCTATATCCCTTGTAAGGCCATCGCCGATACGGGCCAAATCCTCGAATCCACGGATGAAAACCATATCCCGGTTAAAGGACTCGTCGGTTTCCACGGCTTCGTGCAGGGTACGTTCGAGTTTCACCAGCCGTTTGTCGGCGATAGCGATACGATCATCACGAATCGCGTAGATATTCCGGTACACCTTATCGAGTGTTTTCAGCTCTTCCTGGAAGGTTTGTACGGTCTGCCATATCTTTTTATAGTCGTCCCGTACATAGAATCCATCGAACTGCGTCGACGTAGCGTGTTTGGCGATATGGTCCATGGCCTTTACCTGTTCATGTGCCAAGGTACGCATATCATTCCACCATTCGTCCATGATATGCAGTCCCTCATACAGTTCACGTTCTACGGTCTGCCGTTTTTCCTCGATAACGGCCAGGTTTTCCTCTTTATTTAATTGGGATGCTCTACGCAATGAATCCATCAGCCAGACGGTTTCCTTATTCGTCGCGCTGTACACGACTTTGCCAAAATCATCAAGGAGCTTGCTGGCACGGTCATCCGACAGTGTAAATGTCACATCATCCAGGTTGTACAGCGTGATTGTTTTGGCAATATCCATGGGCGTTACGACAAGGTGAACTGGAAAGTCGTCGTCAGGGTATCGTCAGCGGCTTTGTTGATGACGTCGAATACGACGCGGTCGATGAACGTGCCGCCGCTTGCGGCGTTGCAGATACCGGCTTCCGTGATGGCACCGGTAGCTTCCCCGGCGTCAAAGGTCGTCGTCAGCATGAAGAGTTTCGTGCCGGGACTATGAGCGTAGCTGGCCGCTTTCCGCTTGATTTCCGTAACCAATGAAGTCTGTGTAGCGCTAACGGCGGTCGTGCCTGTGCCAACTGCCGTATACCCCATGACGTTCGGGCGCGTCGGGTTGGCCATAGCGGCGCAGATATAGTCAAACCCGTCGTTCAAGATAAGGTTGTCTTTGTGGCGGGTTTCTACGTCGCCGTTGGCGTGATGGATGACAACATTCAAAGAGCCTTTGATTTTCATTTCTTCTTTATTCATATACTTTTACTCCTTTGGGTTAAAGAAAATACGGTCAAATGCACTGCACAGCGGAATGAACGCCTTGATGTATTTGGTCGTATCAAGGTCGAATTCGCGGATGAAGAAAAGCCGCTTGTCGGCACTCTGTGCGAGTCCGAAAAACAGCCAGTCCCTATCTGCGGTATCAATTTGTAAGCTGAGTATCCGTTCATTGACGGTATCCCGTACGTAGAACGAGTCCGTCCGCTTGTCATAGCCGATATACAACGTAATATCGCGCCATATGCCGTCAGCGCCTAAATGCTGTGCTTCGTAGCTGTCGACGGTGAAGGTCATGTCCTTGACGGCGATATAGTCCGTTTGATTCGGCTTGTTCCCGCGTATCTCTGCAATGAAGCAGTCCGTGAGCGGAGCCGTCTTCTTGAACCAGAATCCGATTGAGAACGTTTCGGGGATACTGCACGAGTATTCCAGCTGGGCTACATCGGTGATGAGTACGCCGTCGTTCCAGCGTACCAGGGCATAGCTTGTGTTCTTCTCCGTCAGCAGTGTGCCGCCCGTGGCCGTGCTTGTGCCGTCGATGATAGCATCAAAGGTATCATCGGCCTTGCCGGTATACCGGGCTATCTGCTTTTTAAGCCCTACGCCGTCCAGGTCGCCCAGGATACCGCATGCCAGGATATGCGACGCCTCGTAGCTGTCGACGGTGAAGGTCATGTCGCATACCCTTAACGTCTGCTCCGTGACGGCATTGATTTTGCAGTCAATCCAGTTACGGGCCTTTATCTTCTGCGGCAACGATACTTTCATGAGGTATTCGCCGTTGAAGGATTCCTTTTCCAGCCGCAAGCCTTCCATGGCCGCGTTGTAGTACATGTTCGTCTTTATCCCGCTATAGCCCAGCTTGTATTGGTTATAGTCCAGGATGACGTTCTTGTTGATTTCCGGGTCGCTGGAGAGGTAATACCAGGTCGCGTTGGCGGAATAGTTGCCGTGGTCGTCGACGGCCTTGATCGCGAAGTAATAGTTCCCTTCGTTCGGCCGGATATAGCGGTATTTGTTGACCTTCGAGCGGAAGATTTCCGCGCCCTGCTCCCATTCCTGCGTCTGCCCGACTTTCACGACGTACTTGATATTGTAAATAGATAAAGCATCCCAGTAGAAATACAGGTTGGCCCCGTTCTTTTCTACCCAGAAGCCTGTGACGTTCGGGACAAAACAGGATAGGTAAGCACGTTCCCCTTCGCCGAATTGGTCGTAATAGGCGATATACACCTCTTTGATATCCGAGTTCGGATACAGGAAGACGTTATCCACGGTCTGATACTTCACGCCGTCTATGTACAGGCTGGCACCGATACAGTTAGACGGTATCTCCAGGAAGGTAATGAGCGTCCCTTCGTTGTTCTTGGTGAAGGATATGTCAGACGGTGCGGACGGCCTTCGCTTGTTATACGTGATGGTCCGGCCGTTTGATACCTTGCCGTGCTTGCTGATGGCGAACAGGTATATCTTGCCGCTGGCCGTTGTAGGAATAGACAGGCTGGATGTAGCCACGGTCTTTTCCAGCAGGCCATAGGCGTTGCCGACGTCGGCATTGGTACGGACTTCGTAGTAAGCCAGGTCGGCGTCGTCGACGGCGTCCCAGTTGAGTACCCCGCCCAGCCGGTCGAACGTCAGCGTAAAGTTACGCGGTATGGGGAAGTCGCCTTTATTCGAGGCGTCTACATCGTCTGCCGTGAATCCATTGGCTACGTTGACCTGCTCATTGACGGATTTTAGATACTTCCGCAAGAGAGATATAAGCTGTCTGCCGTCGCCCTGGATAGCGGTCGGAAGGTCCGGGAATGTCAGTACTTGTTTCTTATATTCTGCCATAGCATCAACTCATTCCTGTGCTGATTGCCTGTTGCAGGGCATTGACGATATTCGTATCCTGGCTTATGTCGTACTCGTTTTCATTGAGTGCCAGGAGGACCGCCGACTTGACGATGATATCGTTGATGGCGTCGTGATTGAACGGCAGCTCTTTCGTCGTGGCCTCCACCAAGGAAGGCGTCGCGAAATAGCGGAATTTCACCGCGGAGATGTCCGGGTCGGTGATATGCACCGTGCCGGCCGTCATCGCCAGGGGATACGTCCCGCAAGCACTCATATAGTTGTCGGGGATGGAATCGCCTTCACGCATGGTCGTTTCCTGCACGAGTACCGGCCATTTGGCACCAATGAGCAGGCTGGCCACCTGTTGGATAGCGGTATTGAGGAATTGCAGACACCGTTCGTCGCTGTATTCCTTGCTGATATCGTGCGTTTCCTGCCGGATACGGGTAATTGCGTCTTCTACTTTCATTCAGTCACCCCCTAGCAGATGAACGGCATACGCTTTTCCGTGTTGGCGTATTTTCGCATGGGTACGACATTGGCCAGGGCCGCTTCCACGGCCTGTTGCATGGTATCGCCGTCCGGTGTCTGTGTGAGGACCATACAGGCCAGCTTGCACAAGGAATCAAGGAAGACGGCTGGCAGGTCGATTTTCCCGGTATCGAGGTCAGTGATACTAAGGAACGCGGCGTTATAGAGCATATCCACGTCCTTTACACCGGCATAAAGCTTATTGCGGAATATCTTGTATTCATCCCAGCGCGGCGGCCGGATAGCGTCTCCTGGATGAAGGTCGTGCCCGTGGCCGTCAACGATACGGACGAGAGTAAGGAAGTCGTCAGGCAGATCTACACCGGTAATCGGCATGTCGATATGCTCTTTCGGCGTCGGTTTCTCTGCCGTTTCGTCGGACGGGTCCGTCGATAAACTGGCATTGTACTCGTCGATTTCCCGGTTCATCTCGTCCTGCCGGTAGTGCTGGACCTTTTCGAGGAAGTCGCTGTTGATGTAATACTGATTGACATAGCGCAGAGTTTCGTTGATGGCCTGGAGGATATCATAGTCGCTGTATTGGACTTCGTTGTTGTCCCCCAGCTTGTAGCGGATGAGCTGTTTGAGCGATTTGGCGGTAATCATCCCAGCAACACCGCCCCACGCCACGTACGTTTCTTGTGGTTGACGGCGAACTGCTTCCATACACTAAAGAACTTCTGGATGTAGTACTGATATTTTGCCTGATTCCCTTCGAGTTCAGCCCGTTTCGCGCAGATGAGCCACGGGTCGAATCCCCAGAATTCCGGCGGGATGAAGCCCATGAGCTGAATCCGTTCGTTCTTATCGCCGGCCCAGCCGCCGTTGTCAATCTCATTGACGCGCCGGGCCGCATCCACGGCACTCGATACGTCGACAGTGTTCCGCAAGCAGATTTCGTCGCCGTTCTGGTAAATCTTCTGTTTCGTTATCACGCAGAGTCACCACCTTTTATATAAAAAGAAGGGGCGTGAACCCCTTCTCTTATGAAATTGACTATCGCTTAATGTCAACGATGGAGCAGGACGCTTTCGGCTGTGTGCCTTTGAGGCCCAGGCTAGCTTCGATGACGAATTTTTCGTACGTGCCGTCTTTACTGAGTTTTTCGGGAGGTACTTCGTGCGGTTTGTCGAGGTACTTCATATCCCAGTACGACAGGTCGAGGATGTCGATACGGTTGTCCGGATAGATAGGATGGACGTTAGCATTGACGAGGCCAAAGGCACCCTGGTAAGACGTCGCGAATTCCGTGGCATCGGCCTTTTCATTGCCTTTGCGCGTAGCCGTCATGGTAGCCAGGACGAGCTTGATGAATTCACGGTACTTGGACGAGGACATATATGCCTGTGTAGGATGACCGCCGCGTTTGGACGTCATTTCCATAGCGTTGTTGATATCGTCGAGGGTGTACGTGCGTTTCTTGCCCAAAGAGAGGACGTTGTTCGTTACGATCTTGACGTTCGTGCCAGCGGCCGACAGTGTTACCTGGTCGTCTTTGATGTTTTCGATAGCGCCTTTCTGCGTATCAAAGATGGTCAGCTTCTTGCTGTTGGTGCTGTCTACGCGTACGTAGTAGTAGAGGCCGTCTTTAAGGCCCGTCGGCATGGTGTCAGCGACAAAGTAGCAGATATCGCCGGTAGCCAGGTGTGTTTCCGTGGACGACGTGATAGTGTTATCCGTGGTGGATACGGTGACGTCGATGAGGTTCTGCTGCATGAAGAACGGTACGCCGCCGGAACGGGGCTGTACCGTGGTCGAACCGTCGACTTTATTCGTGGAGTTGACGAGCATGTATTCAATATCCTGTGCCAGGCCCGTATAAGCATCGTAACGGAGGTCAGCCAGTTCGGAGCCGTGTTCGTTCTGATAGGCTTTCTGGACTTTGTTCTGTGCGTCGGATACCATGCCGGTCTTCTGGAAGAACTGGACGTTGTTCGACAGGCCTTCGATGGAGCCGCCCGGCTGGAACTTATAGTCTTCCATTTCGAGGTGGGCGTTATCCTGCGGCGGGAACAAACCTTTCGTCATCCAGGAAAAGTTCATGGCTTTTGCCGGTTCGGAGTCGCCGAATTTAGAATAGAACAAGGTAAGTTCCGGGGTAATGTTGGTGAGGATAGGGCTGATATCCTCTGCATGGCCGATAGCGTCGTAGGTGTACGACTGGTTGGCCGATTTATTCAAGTTTCTCTGTACATCATATGCCATATGTTTTCATCTCTCCTTTATCTGCCGCTGAGGCCTGCGATGAACGCGCGGCGTTCGCGGACTGTCATATTTCGCATCTGCGTAAAATTAATGGGTTTGGCCGGTGCTTTCGCGCCCGTGCCAGGCTGTTCGACTTTCGGGACCGGTACTTTCTTCGGCTGCTTCGTCAGATCATTCGCTTTTGCGTAGTATGCCGTGCGGCATTTGTCGTAGTAGCCTTCGAGCACCTTGCACTGCGTGGGGTTGATATTCCCGTCCTGGAGGGCTTTGATAGCATCCCCGATGACAGCGGCGTCTTTATACGGCATTGTCTGATAATAACTGTCCATTAACTGATTAATGTCGGCAAAATGAGGTTCTTCGGCCTGTTTCTGCTGCGTAAAATCGACAATACTCTGATAAATGGCCCGCTGTTCGTTCTGTGCGGCCTGCGTCCGCATCTGCTGCTGCTTGATAGCGCCAATAAGCTGCTCCTTATAGTAGGATTTGGCAGTATTGAAATGCGCTACCTTCTGTTTCACGGCGTCGTCGTCGGAATATTCGGCGGTATCAATATCGTCCTGCGTAATGCCAAGGGCCTTCATGGCCTGGTCGGTCGCGGCCTTATCAATATCGGCAAACATTCTTTTCTGCTGTTCCAACTGCTGTTGCTGGGCCTGCATCTGCAAGGCCTGCTGCTGTTGCTGGTACTGCTGTTGACGGCGTGCCTGTTCCTGTTGATACTGTGCATATTGCAGTTGATACTGCTGGGGGATACGGCTTTCATTGACGTTCCCCTGTGCAATAGCGGTATTCAGTTCGTCCAGCGTGTACGGTTCAGTGTGGATGAGCGGTTCAGGCTGTTTTTCGGCAGCGGGTTCGGTTGCCACCGGTTCAGCGGGTTTGTTTTCCGCCGGTTCGGTCGGTTCCGTGGGCTGGGATTCCGGCTCATCCTGTGCAGGCGGTTCCTCTGTCTTCGTTTCTGCCGGTTCCGTCGGTTCGGGCTTCGCGGCGGAAATGCTCTTCCTGCCGGTGCGCGGGTCTGTCACGAGGTATAAAGACTCCGGCTGTGATTCCTGGGCGGCGCCCGCGACGTTTTCGTTGGTAGTTGTTGCCGTGGATACATCTGTCGTTTCTCCTTCTGCAAACAACTGTAAATTAAAGTCAATCACGTCTATTCTCCTTTCTGGTTGCGCTTTTGCTTTGCAATATCAATGATTCCTGTCATGTAGTGGTACAGTCTCATAGCGGCCCGGTAGTCGCGTTTTACATCGTCAGCGGGCTTCGTGGGGCTGTCCAGGTCTTTGAGTGCGGTCTGCTCTTCGATTTTCAGCCAGTCGTCAAGGAAGGCCTTGAGGTCTTCCGCCTGCTGGCCCTTCGTGATGAGGTCCGCTAAATATCGCTTCTGGGCCGCTTCATCACCGCTCCGCATAGTATCGAGTAAGGCCTTTAGTTTACTGTCCATTCATGGGGCCTCCTTGCTGGGGTGCTTGCGGGGCTTGCGGTTCCAGCTGTGCCGGTGGGGCTTGCGGCGTCATCTGTGCCAGCTGGTCCCGTGCGATTTTCTCAATCATGGCCTGTGGGCTGGTGTTGCCTGCCGTCCGGGTATTGATGATATTCACCTGCGCGTCAAGCGGCAAATCGTTCATGTTCGCCCGGATAGACGGGATGGACGCCACGGCGGCCTTGCCTTCGTAGTCGGCCTGCTTCAAGGTCAACTGCTTTTGCAGGTCCATAGCTTCCTGCGCTTGTGCAGTCTGTACAGCCTGCTGGGCTTGCTGTGCCTGCATCTGCTGGGCTTCCTGCGAATCCGGGTCCAGCAAAATGCCCTGCGTATTCTTGAGGCCCATTTCTTCCAGGAGCGCCGTGCCTGCGGCGTAATAGCTCTTCGGAGTCGCTACGCCTGCCTGCGATAATACCGGGTATACGTTGCTAAGGAGCATCATATAGCTCTGTATCCGTGCTTCCTTCGTTCCTGCGCCGTTACCGACGTTGATAATGAGGTCGTAGTCGATGTCAAGGTCTTCGCTCTTGACGGAGACTTCCTCGTCTTTAAAACGGAAGGTCTGCACCGGTTCGCCGTACTTCTTGTTGAGCAGGATAAGGAAGCGAACCATGGGTACAATCCAGTTTTCTGCGAACAACCTGGCAATCAACCGTATGCGCTTATCTGACTGGCCGAGAATGGCCGTGATACCCGTGGCCGTACTGTTGAGAGAGTTGGCGTCTAAGCCCTGGTTGTACTTCGTACTGCCGGTACGGTTTTCCAGCTCGCTTTCAGCGTAGTTGACAAGGTCCATCGTGAGCGGTGAGATATTCGCCGGTGGCGGGTTGGCAATAGCCGCGTTCGGGTCGCCCTTAATCGGGACGTACTCGTCGCCGTTAAGCAGGGCGTCCATATCCATTACCGCCGTAAGGTCGATAAACTTTTGCTGGTCGTTGTTCTTCGCTACGTTGATGACAATCTGCTTGATAAGCGCTGTCTTTAAGTCCTGCAAGCCTTCCACCTGCTCAGCTAGGGCCATGTCGGCGAATATTTTGCGGCTTTCGCGTACGCTACCCATTGCAAAGAAGGGAGCAATATCGAACTCATTAGTTTGAATGGACAGCGGCGTATCACCGACACAATGGACAATCAAATGCTCGTAGATGCCGTCGTCGTTATAGTCCACGTCTACATAGCACTCGTACAGCTCGACGTCTTTAGACGCATTATCACCGTCGTTCGGGCGCATATGGTCGTCGGACAGCTCTTTGTTGATGTACTCGTCGGCGGAGGTATACTTCGTATCGCCTGACGCCTCCAGCGCTTCATCGACGTTCTGATACGTTCCGTCCTGCTCTTTACGCTTGAGATAGTCACCTTTTACGATTTTCCGGTGTGCCACGAATTTGCACTTTTGAAGTGTGCTAGCTTCCGGCGTGAAGCGTAATTCTGTGGGCGGTACATACTCGACGACCGGGTAGTTAGCCGTGACTTTGACGTGGTCGAACTGCACTTCATACAGATCCGGCGCGTCTTTCAGCTGCTTGACTTTCTGTATCTCGATTTCGCCCGATAACGACGCTTGCGTGAGCATCATCGCTTGTTGCATGTCGTTCACGTCGAACATGAGCTTGTAACGCGTGCGGTCTTCATCCCGCTTCCACCATACTTTAGCAACGCCTAGATTCGTCCCCAATGCGTCGTCGATGACGTCATTCACGAGGGACGTATAGTTGTTCTTGCGGGTAAGCTGGTATTCGACTAAGTGCTGTATATTCGTGGCCGTGTCGTCGTTTTGGATGGTGCTGCCGGCGATAGTAACAGGAGACTCATTGCCGATGAAGACTTCTACAAGGCTGGGCTTCATCCACTCAATGATGTTGTTGAAGTCCATGCTGACGAATTTGCTCTTTTTAGACAAGTTCGGCAGCTTCTTTTCGTATAAGTCCTGGTTGCCGTTGCGTAACTTGCGGCGGTGTATCAGTTTCGGTTCGACAGTACCCTCGTAGTATTTCTTTGCGACGTCGATACCGTCCTTGACGCTCATCATGATCTTCTTGATTTCGTCGTCGTTGAGCGTGTCCAGGGATACCGGTTGTTCTTCCGGCTCTGCCTGCTGCAGCAGCCAGTCCGTCAAGCTCATCTGCTGCGGAGCATCCCGGCCGAACAATCCGCCTGTGTCTTGTGCGGCGGACAGGCTCTGGTTTAAATCCTCCATCTCATCACCTCGATTGATAGCTAAATAAGGCCCTCAATAGGGCTATAGGGCAATGCGCGGACTCGAACCGCGATAGCTTTGTAGCTGGTTTTCCTTAACCTACATTACCATGAGTGGTGGGGTCGTCAGCCCCGCCGATGATAGAAAGGAGCATGTCGTGGAGTCGCCCTTATCCGGTGCGGCGTCGCTCCACGCGCTTACATATACCCGGCCCGGTGTATTTTGCCACGGGTCATCTGTTTCCATTTATCTGCCGGGGACGTACTATCCCGGTATAGCTTGGCACAAAGATATGCCAGACAGTCCATCAAGTGACTGTACTCGTTCTTTTCCGGCTCGTCCAGCGTCCGCCCGGCCACGACTTTACGATGATACCCGCCGGTGAAGGCTTCGATGAGCATCTGACAGCGTGGGTCCAGCTGTAAGAGCGGTTTGCCGTCGGGTGTAAGCGTCGTGAGATAGTACCGCACGGCTTCACTGCGGCCTGTCTGCGTGAGTTCGCCCGGTTCGACGATAATGCCGTAGCGGTCACGGAGTATCTCGTTCGCGGTCTTCTCATCGCTCTGTGCGCGCTGGTTGCCTGCCGGGTCACCCACGGCGGTGTACTCGTATCCGCTGTAAAACGTGGATAATTCCGCTTGTACGGCACGGCCATGGGCCAGCATCCCACAATCCCAGGACTGCAATTCCGACAAGATGAGCAACTGCCCTTTCGCCGTCGTCTGTGCAATGATAGTCGCTGGGGTAAGTCCGTAGTCAAACGACAAGAGGAGCGGCCGCCCGCCAAGCGGGTGCAGTTCCTCGTTGGCGACATGACGGTTATAGTCAAATTCCGGGTAATACTTCGGCTCAGCCGATACTGTCCAATTGATTTCGTATTCGCGTTCCCAGCCTTCCGTGGTAGTCCCTTTTTTTTCGTTGGTCTTCCACTCTTCACTGCGCTTCGAGGGGTCGGCGGTGTAGTGTATCCTAGCAATGTACACCCCGTTACGCCGGTACTCGTGTACGCCTTCTATGACGTCATGGGCTTCCTGTTCTTCTTCCGGCTCGTCTTCATTGAGCTGGCCCGTCACCAACTGGCAGAAAAAGCCGGGATTCGCTGACGAGTCAATGAAGATGCGGCCGCCGCCCTCGATGGTCGGTCTAAGGCTGTTCCAAGTAGCTTGTGCAAAGTCCCAGAATGCCATTTCTGTGCAGTATACGACAGACGCCGTGTACTGACGGAGCTGGTCTGCCCCTTCTGCGACGGCTCTCAGCTCGACGCCATTGGAGAATTTGATGTAGTCATAGCCCATCTTTGAGCGCGTCTTGCGTTCTACTGCTGGCCATTCGTGGCTCTCCGGCAGATGTTCGTACAAAAACATGAAGCGGCTGTCCCCCAGCAAGTAAGCGCTATCGTCGTACTTTTTCGACTGCACGAATATAGACAGGTTTTTCCCGAACATGGCGTAATGTAGGAGATTAGCCAGGCACCGCCACGTCATCATCATGCGTCGGCTCTTCGGGAAGGCCGCTACCTGCTCGCCGTGGATAATCTGATCTACGCGCGCCAGGTAGTCAAGCTTTGGGAAATGCTCGACAGCCCCGTTCTTCGCTTCATTGACTGTGAAGCAACAGTCATTGATAAAAGCCGTCGGGTCGTTCTTCCAGACTTTCCACTCCATTAGCCGCATTAGCTCGACTTTCTCTTTCAAGCTCTTTTTGCTAGTTTTATTCGTTGTTTTTGTTGACTTCATTCTATCAGCCCCGGGTTAAGCCAGCCAAATGTGCATAATTATTACTTATCAAGGCCCTTTAGCTTGCTTTCAAGCTCTTTGATACGGGCGTCTACGTCGGCGTCTGTGAGCGTTTCGACTTTGACGGCCCCGCCGTCCGCGCCTGTGATGGCATTTTCCACGCGGTCGCGCCATTCAAGCCGCTTCCGGTTTTTCAGCCAGAATATCTGCGCTGTCGTGTTCGGCTGTACTTCTTTGTGTACGACTTTCGTCACTACCAGCATATCGTCGCGCCGTTCTTCCGTGACTTCGTCGTACTTGTACCCCAGCGCCGATTTAAGTAGCGCGTTCTCTACCTGCCGGTCTACAGCGTCCTTCCCTTCTTTTAGGGCCTTAGAAATCTTAGGATACTTGTTTTTCCAGTCATACAGCGTAACGGCATTGATACCAATATTGGCCGCTATCTGCTCGTCAGTTAAACCGTCCCTAGCCCATCCTTGCAGTCTAAGCAGGCCTTCTTTTGTCAACCACTCTTGATACTTACCTTTTGCCACTGTATCACCACCTTTTAACTTTTCACTTAAAAAATTAAGGCCCTGTATGCCGTTCTAAGCGGCTTTTACAAGGCCTTGCATATATCTGTATGTCTGATTACTTTTTCTTGCTGTTCATCACGTCATCCCACTTCCAGGAGATTTCCAGGCAGTCCGTGCCGTGATACCACTTGACGTAGTACTGCCATGTGCGCAGGTAGCATATCAAGTCTTCGACGGCTTCGTCATCATACCCCGTAGGTAATATGATCTGCACGCTGGCCGCTCCTCTACGGGTAGCTTCATCTATTTTGCGCTGTGCGATAGCAAAGAGATTCATTGCACTGAGTCGTTGTTGCTCTATTGCTGGCTTGATTTCTTCCATGGTCTTCTCCCGTGATACGACAAGAGCCGCCAAAGCAGGAAGGCGGCCCGTGTCTATGTGTTTGTGTGTAAACCTTTTTACAGAGGTGTAACAGGATTTGCGTGGACAGTGTGTGCGGCGGAGTGCCATAGCGCCATCTACTAACACTCTCGCCGCCTTGTCCGATGAGGAGATTCTAGCCTTACGCTAAAACCTTACACTATTATTATACGTGTTTTTCATGCCGGTTATTCTTAGAATAAGCAAAAATGGCAAAAAAATAAGGCCGGTACTCATGGTATCGGCCTTTTCTCCGCTATTCCTTGTTGTCCTGGTAAAGGTTCGGGAAGCAGCTTTCCGGTTTCATCCAATCCTCAACCTCTTCAGTTGCCTCCTCGTAGCCTTCTTCCACTCCGAGGACCTGTACGGCGTTCAGCGTGGCAATTTTGTACGTTTCATGGCACAAGTCGTTATACAATGCTTCCTTTTGGGAAACGTACCCTTTTATGAGGGTTATTACGTCCTCTCCGCTTTTGAGTCGGCGGAAGAGTGTTTCGAGAAAGTATGCATTTTCTTCGATTTCTTTCTTAGTCCGTTCTCTCGATGCGAGTCTGCGTTCCAATTCGCGTTTTACCTCTTCTTTTGCTGTCATGATGTTTGTCTCCTTTCTACTCCCTGGGACTTCCTTGTCCCTCTTTCTAATTATATTATAACATGTATTTTGATTATGTCAACACTGTTTTCGATTATTTTTTACGGATCTCTATAGTATATCCGTATTTTTCTACAATTTCACTAAGCTCTACATATTTCATAGAGCCGTTTTTGATTTTGGCATTAAGATTCTGCTGGAACATGCCGTTTTCGCGGGCGATTTCCGCTTCCGACTTGTTTACATCGACAAGCCATTTTTTCCACATCTTCTGAAATTGTTCTTTTGTCATTTTACATCACTCCTATCTATTGATTATATACTATTACACATTTTATAAAATGTCAATGACATTATTTTATTTTTAAAAATAATTAATTTTAGTGTTGACAACATCTGATAACATGTGGTATAGTTTAGACAACAAGGAAAACAGTGTTGAAGGAAGGAGAAGATATCATGACGATGATTAAATACGAGAATGCAAAAACAAGACTGGAAAATGCAAAAGTAAAACTGGAAAAAGCGCAAAAGAGATTACAGAGAAAAATGGATCAGTTGGAAAAGTTGGAACTTTATAAAGTCAACGGAACTCTTCCTAAGGAATATCAGGCCCCAGAATTCAAAGAACAAGCCGAACGGTGGTTACAAATTGATATTCAATTTGCAACCGATGAAGTCAAAGAAGCGAACAAGAAGGTTTCGGAAGCCGCTGAAAAGGTTAAAGAATTAACCGCAAAAGTTGAACAGCTGAAAGGCGAAAATGAAGAATTTAAAGCCGTTCCGGAAGCCCTCGTAAGACTTCAAAACGAACTGGAAAACAGCTGGAACAAAAACGCTTTCTACCGGCGTGACCTGTACAGAAGCAAATACAAGGAAATGGGCTACAAACAATTTGTAAATGAATATGGATACCACGCTTATGAAGAAAGATATTTAACTGATGAACATATCAAACGGAAAAATAAGGTTGCCGCACAGAGTTACATAATCGACCTCGTTAACCGGGTGAAGGCGAAAGTTGGAACCATTACCGATTACAGCGGGATCCAGTTGGACAGCAACGGTAAATCCCTTAATGGGACGGTAAAAGGAACGAATGGTACCGCATACGTTGAAACAATAATTGCCGGTGGATGGAATGTACAGCGATTACATTTAAGAACCATTGTAAAATGAAATGGCAGGCGGGGCTTCTGGCTCCGCCAGGCTACACTGGCCGCACGGTAACAGTCATTTTTTAAGGAAGGATGATACCTATGAAGAAGACTTATTACTTTTACTACATGCTCGAACGTCCCGTATCTATCGGTACTCAGCCCGATAAGTTCGTAAGCTTTACGGATGAGCAGGGCGTGACGCCGTCTGATCGTCACCATTGGGGCATGGTCTACTATGACCGCCCATTGAGTGATAAAGAAATGAATGACTATGAAATGGAATACGGCGGCGTTACAGATAGTTTGCCGTGGTAGCATGGTATAATAACGACAGGAGGAGATATTATGACAATCGACGAATTCAGAACCAAATTGCAGAACATGACGAGTTGCGCAGACTGCCCGTACCCGGAATCTTGTGGCTTCCGGGATGATAACTGGCGGGACCGGAATGACCACGTAGTCGGCCCGTGCGGTCAGCAACACTGCTGGCTGGAAGACGACGACGACTTTGCCGACGTCCGGATGCGTTAAGGAGGGATTTTTATGAAATACGATGTAACTTACTCTTGCGGCCATACTGGTACTGTCCAGATCTACGGCACGGCCGCCGAAAGAGAACGTAAAATCAATTGGTACGAAAATTATGCCATCTGCCCCGCCTGCTACGAAAAGTCCCGGCAGGAAGAAGCCGCAACAGCGGCCAAGCAGGCTAAGGCAGACGGACTTCCAGCATTGACCGGTAGCGAAAAGCAAATCCGGTGGGCCGAAAGCATCCGCAAGGAAAAGATGGCGGCCGCCCGTGAATGGCTGGCCCGTTATCCAGGTGAACAGGCAGATAAATGCCTAGCCTGGTACGGCAGTCATGCCAGCGCCTCGTGGTGGATTGACCACCGCGACGAACGGCCCCAGCGGGCAGCTAAACTAGGCGTCGAAGAATGGAATAAATAGAAAAAGGACGACTCGCAATGAGTCGCCCCTTTTTTTATTCTATCACACGGATAAGTCCCAGCTGGCACGCGGCCATTTTAGCCAGCGTCCGCACGTCGTTGACTATCGTATAATACGTGTTGCGGTCAATCCCCAACTCTACTGTCGTCGCTTTCCAGCTTTCCCGGCGATGGTATTTGCAGGTAGCTACACGCCGTGAAATGTCGTCCAGAACTTCGTATACCCCGGATACGAGTCTAAGCCAGCGTTCGGGACGTTTTATGACGACGCCGTCCGATAGTGTCACTTGCTTTAGCTCCGTGGCCAGCCGTATGCCTTCCAAGGCCGTCGGGGCCGATACAAAGGCAATGGCCATTACTGCCGCCGCTATGGCCGCCTGTGACGTTCTCCCTGGCTAGTCGTACGGCCCGCTTGATTTCTCGTTCCCGGTAAAACACGAGTTCTATATGCCGCGTCGTGGAGTCAATCGCGGCGCGCTGATTGTGGTGCATGTGCATCCCCTCCTATTGTTACAACTCTCACTATTCTGGCGTTATGGATACGCCGCCAGCACTGTAAGCATGGTTCCGGGGTCGGCAACTCTTTTCCGGTTTCTACGTCCATGCCCCATAAGTACAGGGTAGCTCCCTGCATTTCCCGGCGGCTGGCTGATATGATCGCATTTTCTTCTGCATGTACAGATTTACATAATTCGTATCTTTGTCCATGAGGAACGTGCATGGATTCTCTGTAACACTCGCCTATATCGCAACAA
>OKSB01001857.1_pt1 | contig 20099 bp, 19 predicted proteins | sample 1601171 | NCBI WGS metagenome assembly OKSB01 (sample SAMEA3541496, study PRJEB24748) | human gut metagenome | biome: human gut; feature: human-associated habitat; material: faeces | place: China | collected 2012 | reverse complement strand
GGCCAGCAGGGCGTGGTCCACCGTCAGCCGCAGCGGAAAGGCGAGGCGGATGCGTTCGACGGAGACCTCCATGCCGAGCGTCCGGGAGGCATAGGCGACGGCCCGTCGCCGGGCCAGGTCCTGAACGGCCGGAACATAGAGCAGCGCCGGGACCAGCAGCAGGACGAGGAGAATGACGAGCAGCGTCCGGAGCGTATGTTTGAGAATTTTTTTCAGCATTTGTGGAAACAGCGTGTTTCGGAATCCGGCAAAAGACAGGCCGTCGGCCTGTCTTTTGCGCGTGCGTGTTTGCGGCAAAGCGGCAAAATCGCCGCAAATTACAAAAAAAACGATGATCCGTCAATGGAACGCGCCAAAACAAACGGGCCTATTCGAGGCATATCCCGGCGTTCTGTCCGGTCTGTCCGGCCGGAAACGGAGGAGGCGCCGGGGACGGCGGGGACGGTGGGGACGATGGGGCGGGAAGCCGGAGCGGCTGTCGCACCGGGCGGGTCCGGAAAAAGAAAAACGTCCGGCCTTGTAGCCGGACGTTTCGGTGCAGTTCGCTGTCATTGAGCGTCTCCTGGCGGAGAGGGAGGCTCTTCTGGCTGAAAATTAAGTATTTACCTCCCAATAAAATTCAAGGCCGAATTTTTTGCGTTACCGAATGGCCCTCGCTGAATTTCCGCGTTGCTCCCTGTTTTGCATACGGTATTGCAAAAATAGGTAATAAAATGAACAATCCAAACTTTTCTGGTAAATTTTTTAATCTGTTTTTGGAGGCGGAAAATGGGTGGGTGAAAAATAAAAAAAGAGGCCCCGGGAGCGGAGATTCCCGGGGCGCTTTCTATATTATATATAGTAGGGTCGGTCGCTATTCCGGGTAGATCATTCGGATAGTGGCACCGCCGTCGATGGTCAGGGTCTGCCCGTTGAGAAAATCGTTTGCCTCATCGCACAGGAAGAGGCAGGCGCGGGCGATGTCTTCCGGAGTGCCGACTCGGCCCGAGGGGTGGAAGGCGTGATCCTCGGGACGCAGCTGCTCCTCTTCGCGGACGTGGATCCAACCCGGGGCTATGGCATTGACCGTGATGTGGAGCGGGGCCAGGGAGACGGCCAGCGAATGGGTCAGCGAGTAGATGCCGCCCTTCGAAGCGGAGTAGGCCTCGGTTCCGGCCTCGCTCTGCAGGTAGCGGGTCGAGCAGAGGTTGATGATGCGGCCATAGTTGTGGTTGCCGTTCTGCTGGCGGTGGAGCGCCAACTGGCGGGAGGTGATGAAGACCGGGCGCAGGTTGGTGGCGATTACCCGGTCGAACTCCTCGATCGACAGTTCGGTGAGGGGCTTGAAGGTGCTGATCCCGACGTTGTTCACCAGGATGTCGATGTCGCCCCAGGTCTCGAAGAGCTCCCGCATGCATCTTTCGAGGCTGACGGCATCGGTAACATCCAGCTGACAGAACCGGGCGCCGGTTCCGGCTGCAGTTTGGGCTCCGAGGCCGGGATCGAGATCGCAGAAGATCACTTCATCTCCTTGCCGGGCAAAGGCCTCGACGATTCCCTTTCCGATTCCGTGGGCACCGCCCGTAACGAATACGCGTCTTTTCATGGTCTTCGGATTTTTCCACAAAGATAGCGCAGGCCGGTTACCGGAACAAAACTCTGTCACCGATTTTGCAGTTGGCGAGTCGGGAAGCTACGCTGTGTGAAGTACGGTCGATAGGAGAGGAAATTTTGAGTTTTGCTGGGGCATTGGATATGGAATATGAATACGGCCCGAAAGATCATTCTTCCGGGCCGTATAACGTGGATGATGTTGGAGCTATAAGACGTCTTCGGGCGAGATTGGCTTATAGGCTCCGTCCTTGGCTTCGAAGATGACGGCAGGCTCAATGACAACGAGATTATGCCAGGTACCGGCCGGAATATCGACGCCATACATTCCGTTTCGAGGATCGAGGTGGAAGCGTTCGATCTCACGGCGCTGATCATCGTAGAACATTACGTCGATCTTTCCGCGCAACAGCAGTTGGGTCTCGGATGTCGTAGGATGCCGGTGAATTGGAAGCACGGTTCCGATCTCTAATGCATTCAGCATCCGTTGCGATGTGTCGTCCGTAGAATTTCGCATGTCGCGGTTCATGCGGAGGCGTTCCGAGGTTCGGGCCAATGCCGCTACCTCGTCCAGAAGTTTATTGTCGATAAGCATGATTAGGCTTGTTTGGATTTCAGATAGGCTTCATGCAGTGGGTAGTATTTCCTCATGAAGAGGAGATAGGCGAAGGTCAATAGTAGCAGAACGACTATTGCATAGATCCAATGGTTGATCGGCAGCAGGATCAATCCAAAAGAGATTGCGAGCTGAATGACCATATAGATGGAGGATACCACAACATGAGGGATTCTCAGTTCATTGGCCATCAGTTGGTAGGCATGTTTGCGATGAGCCTGTCCCAGATTTTCGTGCAATAGGATTCGATGGCAGATTGTCAGTACGGAGTCCACACCATATAATGCCAGGAAAAGAATATAGGTGAAGTCTCCAGTCTGCAGGATCAATCGTCCGAGGGCAAAAATGACGATAAAGGCAATGCTCAGAGATCCTACATCTCCAGCAAAGCATTTGGCTTTCTTCCGGAAGTTGAAGAAGCAGAAAACCAGCAGGCTTAAACTTGCGACATAAAGGAAGTTCGGGTCGATGAACGGCGTTTTAGCATTGATGAAGATCAAAGGCAGCATGAGGGCTAAAGAGTATCCTCCCGTAATTCCGTTGATTCCATCCATGAAGTTGTATGCATTCGACACGCCGACACACACGATCAGGGCAATGAGAATGATCCACCAACTTTCCCAATTCAGAATTCCAAATTGCTGGAACATCAGGAACATGGCGATAAATTGCACGACCAAGCGAATGCTGTCCGGTAAAGAGTGAATGTCATCGATGAAACTGATGATGGCAACCAGGGAGAGACCTGTCAGGAACCAAGGGTATTGTAATCCAAAGAATGCTGCATAAAGCCAAGCTCCGAACAAGAATATGATTCCTCCACCCCGAAGTGTGATACTTTTGTGAGAACTCCGTTCATTGGGTTTGTCGATGATGTTGAATCGATCGGCGATCCGGAAATAAATCAATTCTGCAATTATCAGCACGCAGAATAATAGTAAATAGATCATTGGCATTTAAAACTATTCATGGTGCGAGCTAGTCCTTCTTCCGCTCTTAGCGGCATGCGGTCAATTCCAAGAGCTCGTTTGATCTTGTTATTGGATACTACGTAGTTTTCAGTCAATTTGTGGAGTCTGTCTTCATTTAATGGCAGGTGTAGGATAGTGCCTAATTTTGCGCAGAACGTAATGAAAGAACGATTAAGTCTCCAGATGTGCGCTTTATGTCCTATAGAGCTGCAGATAATTTCGATTAGATGGTTGGTAGATATGGCTTCATCATCAGCCATATGATAGATCCCACTCGGAACGCTTTTTTCTATCAGATTTCTAATAACGAAAGTCAGATTGTCAATGGATGTGAAAGTCCGTTTGTTATCAAATGCTCCCAAAGGCCAGGGAATACCTTTTCGGACTACATTATACAGAAGATTCAGATTCCCTTTATTTCCGGGGCCGTGTATCATGCAGGGACGGAGAATATACACACTTTTACCTTCAGGGACATCCTTGGATAAGATATACTCTTCAGCCTTGATTTTACTTTCTCCGTAAGGACCGACTGGTGCCGGCGTGACATCTTCTGTCAAAATCTTTCCCGGAACAAAATCTGCAGCGGCTTTTACAGAACTGAAGAAAATAAACTTTTTTGCGGACGAAAGTAGAAAGTAATCAAAGATTTTTTGTGTAAGTTCTGTATTTACTTTGAAATAAACATCTGCAGTCGACTTATTTTTGGTGTCGTGAGCCTTTCCAGCAAGATGAATAATTGCATCGACTTCCGGAATCTTCTCTTGTTCCAGATCATTCCACGAAAAGGTTTGTACGATACCTTCTTTTTGAGGGGCAATAATATCCAAGCCATAGATCTCCATATCTCGACTAAGTGCAGAGACTAAGTTACTCCCCACAAAGCCATGAATACCCGTGATTAAAAGTTTCATGATTAATATAATTTCATTATATTGGATACTTGTTGATAAGATATCTTATTTCAAGATATAAATTCAATAGCTTTGTAAAATTTTTTTTAATTATAAGTTTTCAATATTCTTGCAGGACATCCTCCTGCCAAGACATTGTCTGGAACATCCTTTGTGACAAAAGAATGAGCTGCGATTATTGATTTTTTACCGATTGTTACTCCAGGCATAATTGTAGACCCTATGCCGATAAAAGCATTTTCCTTTATTATTACAGGGCCACTTGCCACAGGGCCTCGCCCTGTGTAGTACATTGCGTTATCATGCTCTAATATTGTGGTACGGGCTGTTATTACGGCATTATCTTCAATAGTAATCATGTTTGGATGCACATTCCCAATAATGCAGAAATAGCCTATTTCTACATTTTTTCCTATATGTACACCTCTTATTTTATGGAACCAAGTTCTGACTTTTCTGTATGGAAAAAACCATGCTAGCGGTAATATTAGAGTGCCGAAGATACTTCGATTCCCTTTTCCTGCTAAATTATCTTGTTCCTTTGTATTAAGTATATTGGTTGACATATTTTTAGTTCAATATCTGTTCATATTGTTCATCATATTGTTTAGCAATAATATCCCAAGAATACTTTTCTTTTAAGGTCTCTATTGCTTTTGTTGATAAAGCATCCATTGTTGTTGGATGTGACATTGCAAACATTATTTTTTCTTGTAAATCTTTTACATTTTCTGTGTGGAAAAATAACATTTCTTCTGAACTAAATACATCTGTATTTGCTTTGATATCACTCGCTATTGTGTGTGCTTTCATTGACACACCTTCCAATAATTGCATAGAAAGCGCTTCTACTCTCGACGGAAAAACAAATAGCGCAGAGTTTTGTAGATATTTTAGTAATAATGATTTATCATGAATCATTCCAAGAAACTCTACGTTTAATCCTTTTGCTTTCTCCATAATTTTTGTCTTATATGAGGCTGGAGTCATTGTCATATCTCCTGCTACTTTTATAACTCCTTGATATTTAAGTTGATTGCATGCGTCTAATAATAAGTCAAGCCCTTTGATTTCCATTATTCGGCCAGCTGCAAAAAAAATGTAATTTTGTCCTACAATTTGAGGTGATACAGGTTCACTTATATTTATACCATTGGGAATGTAAACAATCGGTTTGCCGATTATTTTTTCGCCTTTTCGTTTTTCTTCCTTAGAAACACTTGTAATGTGATTAACGGTTTTTAAGAAGTAGTTATACTGAAGTTTGAAATACCATTCATACTTTTTCCATTTGTCATTCAACTTATCGTGAAACGCACCATGTGTTGTAACCATAATATGATCTCCATATTTTAATTTTAATAATGGATAGAGAAAGGCTGAATCACAATGATGAAAATGGATTAGATCATATTTCGCGCAAAATAATGCATGGATACATGCCTTGATGTAGTACCAAAGTGAGTTCAATCGAGTATTATGTATCGATTTCAAGACTATTTCATGATATCCATTGTAGTCTCCAGATGCCCGTTTCGCATAAGCTTCGGTGCAATATATAGTTATATCATATTTTGCAGTAAGATATGGAATATAGCACTCTACTACTCTTGAAATTCCATCTTTTGCCGGTAAGCCTTTTGCTCCAATGATTGCTATCTTTTTTTTCATTTTAATAAGTCTATATATGATTGTTTAAAGCGAATCATGGAATGATTCTTTTTGAGTAAACTTTTGCCATATTGGCCAAATCTTTCGCGCAATTCATATGATTGAGCTAATTGTTTTAAACTCGCGCTAATATTCTTTATGTCTCCGGTTTTGTGAATGTATCCATTCTCCCCTTCAATAACTAAATATTTATTATCACCGACGTCGGTTGCTACTATTGGTAGTTCTGCGTCCATTGCTTCCATGATAGAATTGCTAGTTCCTTCATAAAGGGATGTAGACAAATAAATATCTTGTTTTTCTAGATATCCAAATATATTGTGAGGGTTAATAATTATATTTACAATATTCTCTATATTTAATTCTTTTATCCATTCTCGGATTTGTCTTTCAAGAGTTCCGTATCCAATAATTGTATAATACACATTTAATCCATCTTCGTGTATTTCCTTTATAGCCTTTAAAGCTGTTAGATAATCCTTTTGTTCGGTAAAACGAGCTACTGTAATAATGTCTATACATTCTTTTCTCTTCTTCTGGGGCACGACGTGTAAATTGGTATAACAGTTGGGTATGGTACAAGTGTTTTTGATACCGTGTTGGTTTAACATCTTTTCGCCCATGTGGTTATTTGAGATAACTTTTGTTGCTAGTTTACTAGCTAGTTTCTCAAAGCACATCTTATTATTTTCAAGATAAGCATTTCGTATTCCAGTGAAGATTAATTCAACACCAGCTAATCTACCTATTATGCTACCATAAAAATTTGGTGCAGTCAAGTAGGTAAAGAGATATTTGACTCTGTTTTTTCTCAGTATCTGGTGCAATCGTAAAATTTTTTTTATTAGTCTCCCTTGAATTTTTATTAAAGTATTATCTTTAAAATCTCCTAGTTTTAATAGCTCTTCTTCACATCCTAATTCTGCATTAAATAGGATGAATAAAATTTTGTAGTTGGAGCTAAGTGCATTCTTTAGCAATACTGCCTGTTTTTCAGCTCCTCCTTTTTTTAATGAAGGAATTAATATTGCAACTGTTTCCATTTTCTGCTAGCGATTATTCAACTGATACATGTGAGGTAAATAACCTATTTTACAGATTTTATCAATTGATTTTGACTGCTATTATCAATCTTTGATTGTAATAATCCAAGATTAATTTATCTTGGATTATTGCAATGTGGTTAAAACTTTTTAGAAAACTTGTAATGTGAGGATTTTGCCAACTATGAATAATTCTGCGTAAAGAAGAGGAACTATTAGAATTTTATTGATTGCTTTATTATTTAATAATTTCTTTTGTGAAACATATGTTAGGAGTAGACACAGCGGAATTCCTGCCATGTATAGATAACGATAACCGATAACCCATAACCCTAATAGTTTATTACCTCCAATACTGAGAATTGTTATAGCTATGATTTCTATGGACAGTGTAATAGTTAGGAGTGATTGCATTTCTGCAGATTCTATTTTTGCACCTTTTCGAAAGAAAAAAACCCATAGTATGCAAACTAAAGCGATGTAGAAACTCCAATAACGAAGAGTTGTGATCAGTTGCCATTTCCAATTAAATGCGACCTCAATTTTAGAAGCTGCATATCCTTGTGCACTTTGAGTAAATTCGTTGGATTCTCTAAGTAATGCCCCAGAAATAATTCCACTTAGTGTGTATTTTATAGCTATGACAATAAGAGGCAAAAAACAAAGTATTAAGATTACCTTTTTTTTGGTAAGTTTTAATAATGCTAGTGGACTTAAGAGGATGAGTAATAATATACTTCTATGGGCTGTATATGCTAAGATAAAAGTTATTATTATTATTGTCATTCTTTTTAGAGCATCAGTATTATCTCGTATAATCAGATAACTCAATCCGTAGAAGTATAATGCCATCCCTAGTGAAACTCGAGCATATGAAAATGTTAGCATGAAAAATACAGTGAAAATATAACACATTGTATTTTCATGTAGTTTATATCGTTTCGCTGTGTGATATACTAACAATAAACCGATACCCCAGATCCAAAATCTGAAGATAATATATGATTTGAGAGAAAAAATAGAAATATATTGATAGAGCGGATCTCTGAAATTTTCTAATCCGCTATAAAAGTTATTTGCAAAACTAAAATAATCTGTATCCCAAAATGCATAAAGGCAAAATATTAATACCATTGCCCATGATATTTTTCTAGGATATGGATATTTCCTTAAAAAATATACAAGTAAAAATATTGCATTCATCAAAATAAAATTGAACCAAAATTCTGATAGCGCTGTACCTGTATATCTTGGAATATGTAAATCAAAGTCCCAATTAAAGGCGGAGGGTGTATCCATATTTATTTTTTATGCAGGTTTTGATCTGAGTATTTTATGCTTTGTTTGACAAAGAGCCCTTTAAAGTTTTCATCTTTTGTTTTGCGATATAGACTACTGTTATTCCTAGTATGATTCGAGCTAAAGCTATTGTACATGCTGCTCCTATGTAACTATAGAAGTATATTAAAGGAAAAGCGCAAAAGAAACCTAAAATAGAAACACACATTGTTATTTTTCTTAACAATCGTTCTTCACCAATAATAATAAGATAATTTGTCCCATAAATATTGACTAATGAATGGAATATAAGAGAAACTCCTAGTATTTGTAGAGGTATGATTGCTGCTTCAAAAGAAGGGTCTAGAATATTTATTACTAGTATTTTAGCTCCTAATATTAATAGTAGCGCAAAAAATATCGTAATAGAAAATTTTATTTTTACAAAGATACTATGCATCTCAATTTTTCTAGATAAAAAAGGAAAAAATGCGCGGCTCAGAACTGTTAAAAATTGAGCACATATAGAATAAAATTTATTTGCTCCATCTAATAACCCATTTGCTATGCTGCCGTTGCAGAAGCCTAGTATCATAACAGAAAAACTGTTATAGAGATTGGGCATGAGATTATTAAGAAAAACATCGAAACTGCCTTTTATACTTTGCTTAACTTCTTTAATAGTACATAGTTGAAATTTAATTTTTAGTTTTTTTTGTATATAGATTAGACTTATGATCCCGGAAATTATATACCCCAAACCCGAAAATAATGGTTGAAGGATAAAGTCATTAGGTTTTTGGATAAAAATAAAAATAAGAATAGTAAATAATAATTTGGACAGAAGATTGAGTATTACGATTAATTTCATGTTTTCAAGCCCTTGGAATAGCCACTCTGGGAATATTGTGTATCCAATGACCATTGTAAAAGAAAATATAATAACAATACTATTTTCCCGTAAATAAGGAATAAAAATGATTATAATGGCTAAAACTATGGTAGATATTAGTAATAGACACAATTTACTTGTTGTAACTATAGAGTATATAGTCGATATCTTTTCTTGATTTTCTCGATTCCGAGCTACGTCTCGAGTCGCCGTAAAATTATATCCCCAATCTGTTATAGTCATAAAATATACAATTAATGACATCGCAAATGCGATTTTGCCGAATCCGGCAACTCCTATTACTTTTGCTAGATAGGGATAGGTAATAATGGGAAGTACGTAACTGCCTATTTGAAGTAGAGATAAATATGAAAAATTTGCAAAAACTCTTTGTGCGTCTTTTGATTGTTGTATTCTTTTTATAGAGGAGATTATACTCATTATTTTAATCTTTTTTTATAGATGATAGCTATTTTACATGGTAGTATTAGACATCGTATCATAAATCTTTGAGACCATGTAAGTCCATCGTACGGGGTAGAAGGATTTGATAATGCTATGAGAAAAGAATATCCTAATATAGTTTTGATATATTTTCTTTTATTATATTTGAGAAGAAGATCGCGCCGTTCAAGTAGCGTGAAATAAAATTCTACCAGTTTATTAGCTATGATACGTTTTTCTCCTTGTATGCATCTATTCAAAATGTTTGAAGATAAAGAGTTTGGAGTTGCATTATAGATGCGTGTGATGTCTGCGACAAATCGAGTTTTATATTTGCGGGCGGCACGACTCCAGCGTATTGCTTCATCAAAATTAGATGCATTTTCCATAAATGGAAAAACTTCAGGAACAGAGGCCTCATTTCGTAAGACTTCAACTTTTCGGCACCCTACCATCTCGCAAAATATTCCCATTTTATAACTTACGGTATTATAGTCTGAATCAAATATGGAAGATGGTAATTGGGGCCCAACTAATGATCCATCAATTTTTTTACATCGAGACCTAACTTCCCAAAATTCGTTATATTGAGGACTTTGTTCTAGATCAGACCAATGCTTGTTAAATACTTCTAACATGTTGCTTGTGATTGGATCATCATCGTCTGCAGTAACAATGTATTGGCCTAAAAATAATTTTGTGGCGACTAACCATGCTGTATGTTTACCTCCTCCAGTTTTCTTTACATATTGAAGATTGATAATGTTTTCTTGTTTAATCTGTGCGACAATTTCGTCTGTGTCGTCTGTAGAGCCGTCATTAATGAGAACCCATTCGAAATCTTGAAATGTTTGAGACTTTAATTCATTGTATAGTCTTTTTAGCATATTCGCACGATTGCGAGTCGCTGTGAAGACTGAAAATCTAAATTTATATTTTGTTTGCGCCATAATAGAATTGGTCTTATGATAATTTTAACCGTTTAGAGAATACGTGTGTTATATGCTTTAATAAATACGCCAAGATGAAAGTTGTGATGAATGTAAGTATAAGGCCTATTGATGGGCTTAATGTGCTGATATGTAGTGTATTTGCGAGAATGGCAATTGTTGCACCTTGTACTAGATATATTTCATAGCTATATTCTCCAATAACTTGTAATAGTTTATTATACGGACATTCTAGCTTTGATAAAGCCAACCAAGTCAGAATGCAAATTGTTAAATTGTAGATTACTGATATTTTGTAGACTATAGCAAATATGGAAATGGTGGTTAATAGTATCGCCAAAATATTATAGCAGAATGTGTTAATACGTTTAATATATGTTGAATATTCGAACGATGCGATTGCGACTCCAATGTTAAAAGCAAATGAAGCATTTATCCACCACCCTTCCCATTTGAGAATGATTAAAATGATGAAACAATATAAACATGTTGCGATAAACATGAAAATATTGAATGAAATAATACTTTGAGTGAACTTATTAGCATAATAAAAGGTTATATAAAACCAACAAATTGCATAGACAAACCATGATGTAGGTAAGGGTGGAAATCCTTTAACTAAACGATTGGCTATATATTGCCAGCTGTTTGTCTCAAGACTATAATGCTATATAAGATTGTTGCTAAAATGAATGGAGGTAGAAGTTTAGAGAATCTTTTTTTTAGAAAGTTTTTTTGATAATATGTATCTTTAGGCGACAAAGACTGTTTCATTAAGCCATATCCTGATAAAAAGAAGAACAGGGCAACACATATTGTACCCATTATCGAGAATTGGCTAAAGATTATATTTGTTTTATATTGGAAGGATAAATGATGGATAATTATAATTAGAGCGAGAATTGCTTTTATGCATATAGAAGTATCAGAGGTTATTCCTTTGTATTTGTTATCTTTAAAATTATTCCCTTTTATAGATAGGAAGAAAAGGATGATGATAATGCAAATTATGAAATATAACATGAGAATATAGACGGCTCTACTAATGTAGTTTCCGCATTATGGTCTTGTATGGTTTATAAATATAATAAAGTAATCGGCCTAATTTAGGAACCCGGAATGCTAAGCCTTCATTGAGACAGTCTCGGCATGGATTACAATGTCCGCATGGCATTCCCCAAACTGGAAAGTGGCAGAACCATGTGTATTTAATTGTATTTTGATGCCCTAATTCTTTGAGCCTGTTAATTTCTTCCTCTTTGGTCATTTCCCATAATGATACAGGCAAGTCAATGTGGGAATAAATGATCCAACCGTCGGTTGTGCTATTTTGCTGCTCTACTCGCAGTACTTTATATTTGCCATCGGAGAACGAGGCTAAATTGGTCTCTGAAAGAATGCAATTCATAGCTTTGGAGCGTACGCTTTTCTCCAAGCTCATTTCAAATCTGATATTCTTTTGTTTCGCGTATCGAGCAATTAGATCATATTGATGTCCAATAGTATATTTATTGTGGAGACGATTAAAAGCATCTGTTATATCTTTGTCTGGATTAATATCTTTTATATAAATTTTTTTTAGATTAAGAAGTTGTGCTTTTGTTTTAGGATGTTTTCGTATAATATTAGAAATTGTTTCAATGGCTTTTAATTCATAGTGAAGAGAACTCCTCACAGGGTCAATTATATAATATGGTTGAATGATAACTTCCATCTGTGATAACTCAATGACTCTAAAACTAGAGTCGAGGCCACCTGTCCATAGAATGTTTACGATTCGAGGTTTCATCTTTTTTTAGTTTTTAGATCTGATAAATTAATCATATTTCCTAGTTTTAGATTCCAGGTTGAAGGAGAAAAGGTTCCTAAACCACTTGCTGGAAAAAAGGTGAGTTCTCCAAAATATATTTTCCCTTTGAGATTGTATAAATCAACGCGAATAAAAGTCGTATTTTTAGATAATTGACGACAGATATGAATCATTTTTTCTAGATTTTGAGGCTTAGGAACTGGTGTCATCCCATTTTTTACAGAGGGATTAAGACCTACAAATTCTTGATGATTCCATTCCATGTCATAAAAATCTATGGTTTCGTGGCTGTGGCGATCTCTGATAACTTGGCAGAATAAAGGCTCTCCAGAAAAGCAAAAGAATTTGTAGTCCGTAAGATCTTTATTATTTTCTGTTATAAGAAGTTCTTCTACAAGAATGCGACGTGGTACATTTTTATACGGCCATTCTCTATAAGAACGATAAATATCACTTTTAAGAGATTTTTCGAGTATACATTTTGCATGGTTATAGTCGAATGCTTTTTTATCTCGGCATACAATAACACTACAACTACCTCCGCCATGGGCGGTTTTTAATACAAATTGGTTGGGTAATTTTTTGAACTGGATGTCATTAAAATTTTCCCAAACACCGATGGTTGGAATAATATATTCTTCGCCAATGATATTGGAAACATATTTTTTAGCAGACACTTTATCTACCATTTGGGTATATTCATTGTGCTTATTGAATAATTTAAGCCATTGAATTTTTTCTTGAAATGTTCGTGGATTAGCCAAATGTAATATTTTCCCAGTTTCTATTAAGAATAATAGTCGCAAATAGGTTTTATCAGGTAACCAGGAAAGATAGTTTCGTATAATATAGGATGAGATATGGTTCATAAATTTTACGATTAAGGTAGAGAGTGTGTTTTATTTTTTTGTGTTGAAAAACCAATCTGCAAACATTTTCAATCCATCTCGTAATGGCGTTGAAGGCCGGAACCCAAAATCTTGCTCCAACGGAGTGGTATCGGCGTATGTTACAGGGACATCTCCCGGCTGCATCGGGACGAGTTCTTTGTGTGCTTCAAAATCATAATCCTCGGGCAGGACGCCGGCTCGTACTAATTCCTGTTGCAGGATATCGACAAAATCCAACAGATTCTCCGGGTGGCTGTTGCCGATATTGTAGACTTTGTAAGGAGGCAACGGCAGGCCGTCCTCTCCAGTCATACGCTCCGGTGCATGTTGCATAACCCGAACAACACCCTCGACAATGTCATCGATATAGGTGAAATCCCGTTTGCAGTTTCCGTAATTAAAGATGCGGATCTTCTCTCCTTTTACCAGCTTGTCCGTAAATCCGAAGTAGGCCATGTCTGGACGACCAGCGGGGCCATAAACCGTAAAGAAGCGTAATCCGGTCGAAGGTATGTTATACAACTTGGAGTATGCGTGTGCCAGCAATTCATTCGATTTTTTGGTCGCGGCATACAACGATACCGGATTATCAACTTTATCATCCGTCGAATAGGGCACCTTTTTATTCGAACCGTATACGCTGGATGAGGAGGCGTAAACCAGATGTTCAACCCCGGTTTGTCCGTTGTCGTAGCTGTGTCGACAGGCCTCCAGAATGTTGTAAAACCCGATGAGGTTACTTTCGACGTAGGCATCAGGATTGGTAATGCTGTATCTGACACCTGCCTGTGCTGCCAGGTTTACAACGATGGAGGGTTTATATTCGTCAAACAAACGGATGATGATCTCCCGATTTGCTATCGAGTCGTGAATGAACACAAATCGATCACCAAACTCTTCCAGACCTTTCAGTCGGTCATATTTAAGGGTAACATCATAATAGTCGGTGATGCTGTCAATACCGATGACTCGCAGATCTGCATAGTCTGTCAAAAGTCGTTTGGCAAGATTCGATCCGATAAAGCCGGCAACTCCAGTTACCAAGACTGTTTTGCCGTTCAACGTTATATTGTAGGGTAGCATATGATGACTGTTTAGTCTCTTCTGAAGATATCTCGTGTATAAACCTTTGTCTCGACATCGTCCAGACAGGGGTCATAGCGATTGGCGATGATAGCCGCACTCGTCTGCTTGAATTTTTCGAGATTGTTGACGACTTCGCTGCCGAAGAATGTCGATCCATCCTCAAGTGTAGGCTCGTAAATGATAACCGTTGCGCCCTTGGCCTTGATGCGCTTCATGACGCCTTGAATCGAACTCTGACGGAAATTGTCGCTGTTGGATTTCATGGTCAGACGATATACGCCGACAACCAGGGGTTTCTCTCTCTGAGCATCCCACTGACTGGATGCCGTATAATACCCCGCTTTTTTCAGAACCTGATCCGCAATGAAATCTTTGCGGGTGCGATTCGACTCGACGATGGCCTCGATCAGATTCTCCGGGACATCCGCATAATTGGCCAGCAATTGTTTGGTGTCTTTCGGCAGGCAATATCCGCCATAACCGAACGACGGGTTGTTGTAGTGAGTTCCAATACGGGGATCCAGACCAACTCCGAGAATAATGGCTTGGGAATCCAATCCTTTTACCTCGGCATAAGTATCAAGTTCATTAAAGTAGCTGACTCGAAGGGCAAGATAGGTATTGGCAAAGAGCTTTACCGCCTCTGCCTCTTTCAGGCCCATAAACAGCGTGTCGATATTCTCTTTGATGGCCCCTTCCTGCAGCAGCGCGGCAAACGTATGGGCCGCCTTTTCAAGCACCGGAATATCTGCGATGGCTCGAATGGCGTCATTCTCCTCCTTGAACCGCTCATCGTTGATGATTTTGGGAATACCCACAATAATACGACTCGGGTAGAGGTTATCGTAGAGAGCTTTGCTTTCACGCAGGAATTCGGGCGAGAACAGCAGATTGAACCGTTTTACCCCCTTCTGCATGTACTTGATATACAAACTCCGGCAGTAACCTACGGGAATCGTAGACTTGATAACCATGACGGCCTGAGGATTGACCTCCAGGACCAGATCGATCACCTCTTCGACGTGGCTTGTGTCAAAATAGTTCTTGACGGGGTCGTAGTTTGTCGGAGCGGCAATCACGACAAAATCCGCATCCCGATAGGCGGCAGCGCCATCCAATGTGGCGGTGAGATTCAGAGGCTTCTCGGCCAGATATTTTTCAATATACTCGTCTTGAATCGGAGACTGTTTCCGATTCAGCATCTCCACCTTCTCGGGAATAACATCAACTGCGGTTACTTGATGATGCTGTGCCAACAATGTGGCGATAGACAAGCCAACATAGCCGGTTCCGGCTACGGCGATCTTTAAGTCTTTGTTCTGTTCCGTGTTCATTATGGTTGATTTTACTTTGTTTCTTTGTCGAATTCCTCAAATCGCGAGTTCTTGGATTTGAACTCGGGGACGATCTCCTTCATCAGGCGAACCATGTCCGGAATGATGACAGCTCGGGAGAGCTTCTCCAACTCCTGCGCTCCCTTGAGGGCATCGATATAGTCGTATTCGCGGACCTTGGCGATGCGGATCCGGTCGTGCGACGTCGGAAGCGTATTCTCCGTATTCGACAGCACCTCTTCGTAGAGTTTCTCGCCCGGGCGTAATCCCGTGTATTCGATCTTGATGTCCTTGTCAACCTCCAGACCGGCCAGCTCGATCATGCGCTTGGCCAGGTGGGCGATCTTCACCGACTTACCCATGTCGAAGACAAAGATCTGGGTGCCCGTCGACATCGTGGCGGCCTCCATCACCAGCCGGCAGGCCTCCGGAATCGTCATGAAGAAGCGCGTAATGTCGGGGTGCGTCACCGTAACCGGACCGCCCTTGGCGATCTGCTCGCGGAAGCGCGGAATTACCGAACCGTTCGAACCCAGCACGTTGCCGAAACGCGTCGTGACGAACTTCGTCTTGCCCTTCACCTTGCCGGCCTCAATGGCCAGGCCGAGCGACTGCACGTAGATCTCCGCGAGACGTTTCGTACAGCCCATGATGTTGGTCGGGTTGACGGCCTTGTCCGTCGAGATCATGACCATCTTCTCGACGTCGTATTCGATACACTTGTCCGCCACGTTACGCGAGCCGGCGACGTTGGCCAGTACGGCTTCGCAGGGGTTCTCCTCCATCAGCGGCACGTGCTTGTAGGCTGCCGCGTGGAAGACCACCTGCGGACGGTAGGTGCGGAAGGCGAAGTCCAGACGCGGGATCATGCGAACGTCGCCGATTACGGGGATGAACTTTAGATTGGGGAAGCGATCCTCCAGCTCGAGGCGGATGTTGTGCATCGGCGTCTCGGAGTTGTCGAACAGCACGAGTTCCTTGACTCCGAACGTCGCCAGCTGGCGGCACAACTCCGAACCGATGGACCCCGCCGCGCCCGTAACCAGGATCGTCTTGCCGCGGAAGTTGGCGATGATCTCGTTCATCGAGATCTTGATCTCTTCACGTCCCAGCAGGTCCTCGATCCTGATCTCGCGGATTGCCTGACGCTGCACCTTGCCGTCGACCACCTCGTCGATCGAGGGAGCGATCAGCACCTTGAGCTTGCAGTCCGTACAATAATGGATTAGGCGCTCCTGCTCTTCGCGAGCCTCATGGACGTGGGCGAAGAGAATGGCGTCAATATCCTTGCAGTTGTGCAGGTACTTGACATTCTCTTCGGTCTCGAAGTAGTAGACCGGGAGATCGGCCAGCATATGATTCTTCAGTGTTTTGCCGTAGGTCAGGAAACCGACGACCTGATACTCTTGAGAATTTTGGAGTTGGGTCACCAACGAAACGCCCTTGTCGCCGGTTCCGTAGATCAGGATCCGCTGGCATTTGCAATGCCTTTGACGGCTGTCTTTGAGCCAGTCATAGACGACAACCATGGCAACGCGCATAATCACCAGTCCTGAAAGGCTCAACAATATGTCAAACAACAGAGTGATCCAGATCGCTGGAAATGTCGGGCCAGCGACACCCAAAGCCAATATAACTGCGATCCCAATTCCCTTGAAAACAACGGCGACACTCAAACGGCCCAAACCCCGCAAGGTGGCGTGACGGATGATTGATTTGTGGGTTTGGAGCAACACGAACGCGATCCAGGAAAAGACAACGGATCCTCCGAGCCACCAGCCTATTGTTTTCCAGGTAAGTGTTTCCGGTCCGGAAAGAATACTTGCTACTAACAGAGAGATGATCGAGGCCCCGGCCGAAACCAGCAGGTCTAATGCAAGAATCAACCGCGAACTGACATAGCGGTCCAGACGCAGTTTCTCAATTAAACGATACATGATCTGATGTATGAATATTTTATAGGGTTGAAATTCAGAGACAAAGTGTAATCTCGGCAGATCTCGATTTCACGGAAGGGCCTATTCGCCCCCATGGCCAAACTCTCGGTCGAAATCAGCCAGGTGGCGGATCAACTGCGCCTTGCTCTTCTTGGGCGACTTCTCCGCGAGCCAGGGATCGATCAGGGCGTGCGCCTGGTCGTAGTAGAGCCGGCTGTCCGTGCACCCGTACAGTGTCACAAGCAGGAGGGCCCGGGATTGTTCGGCCCGCACGGCCGGCAACATCTTTTGGATTGCTACAAGTTGACTCTCGCGCTTCGAGGTCTCGCCAAGGATCGTGTAGGTTTGCAGCAACAAAGCATAGAGTTTGCTGCGCATGATGTCGGAGTCGAGCGTCAGACTGCCGTATTCCTGCAACACCTCGGTAGCCATGCGCCGGTCTTCTGCGGACCCCGTTCCGGCCCAATGCCTACACAGTGCGTCATGAAGCCGGTCGAGGAGTTTGCTGTTGTTCAGTCGGGAGTAATAACTCGGGGTCTCGGCATTCAGTTCGACCACCTCATACTCCCCGGGCTGAACCTTGAGCAGCGGGACGCACATCCAGTTGTCGATCGAGACCAGAATCTCCTTGTGGCGCGAGGTGGCGTTTGTAACGACTTTGGCCTCAATCCCCGCAAAACGCCCTTCCGTGATACGAATCCGGTCACCCTTGACCAACCAAGCGGGATCCGCGGTGTAGACCGGGACCGGCTCGGCATACGAACGCGCAATCCATTGAAGATCACGCATGGCCTTGTCGGTCAGATAGGGGTAGTGGTAGCTCTCCTTGCTGTCCTTTACGCGCGGAAGCAGGTTGTATTGGGGCAGGCGCTGTTTGATCCGGTAGATTTCGCATTCGGAGGCGTGTACGAACAGGTAGTTGTACAACAGCGAACGTCGGGTTGTCACCAACCGCCCGTTCATCTTTCTGGCCTCGACAAGAACCGGTGCAAAGTACTCGAACAGAGGCTCGTTGTCGCGCCGTCTGCGGGTCAGTTCGCGATCCAGTTCTTCGGTCATGGCCCGGCTGCTGGTCGGGTAGACCATCACGTACCAGCGCACGATATGGCGGTTCTGGGCCTCGGAAACCGGGGTTGCGGCGGATTCGGTTGGATCGGCGGTTCGGGGGAGTGCGGACGACACGGATTTTGTCATTCTTTTCGGGAGATTGCGCTCCGCGACCTCGTCAGGCTAAATGTAATAGCCTGACAAATAGTAAATTGCGTATTTCTTTTGAGTGATGCTTAAAAATTTCATACAGTTTCGCACGTGTGTTTCAACCGCACATAATCCCGCACTTCTTTTGCTTTCCCGTAATAGAATTACCTCCCGTTTATGCGGGAGTAAGGTCTCTATTTAAGAAATCACACATCACTGCCGCAAAGGTAAAAAAAAAATGGGACTCAGAACAAAAAAAACAGCACATTTCTCATCCTTGTAACATTGTCTTGTGAGGTCTTTATTTAGTTCATACTCCGAACTTTAAAACTATCACTTCGCGCCAGGTCCTGCCAATGGTTTCAAGAACCGCATTCCAGATATGCCAGAGGCCGATTGTGCCATAATTCTACACAAAATACACCTCCCGAATGGATGGTGAAACGGTCAATATTCGTATGCTTTTGACTGCTAAACAATTTAGGTCACGTATGGTTTCTTAAATAGAGACGTGAGATTTTGGAAGGTGGACTCGGCAGATCGATGGGATTCTGTTGGCCCAAAATTTTCACGAATGTTTCTATTTTAGGTTCAATCGTCTGAATGTCAGCACATTAAATTCGTGCATTGGCAAGGCCGGGATTTGCCCGTGAATGAGATGAATCTCCGGTCATTTTCACTTTCGACTGCAAATCATGGCAAGTTCGAACAAGATCGGTTGGAACTGGACAGATTCGGTCTCGGAGCAACTCCGTGCCAGAAAGAACAGCAATGCCGTCAGATGGTATGTGCTGGCCCTTCCGACGTCGCGTCAAGGCCACTATCAGGGGAATCCGGCCCGGGCCCTGCGGATGGAGCTGGAGCGCCGGACTCGAAACGGAGAGCCGGTTTTCGAATACTTTGCCCCTTCGTATGTCGAGGTTCGGAAACAACACGGGGGGTTGGTCCGCACGAACCATCCGCTGCTCTACAACTACGTCTTCATCCACGCCTCGGAGGCGGAGATCTACCGGATGAAACGTTTCTTGCCTCAGTATAACTTCCTGCCCCGTGTCCGCGAGAAGGACGATGCCTACTATCCCTACCTTTCGGACGAGGCGATGGAGAACCTGAAGTGGGTGGCTGCCTCCTATTCTGACGTGCTGCCGGTCTACACGCCCGGCCCCGAACGACTGATGAAGGGCGACCGGATCCGCATCACCGAGGGGCAGTTCAAGGGGGTTGAGGCCAGCGTCATCATTCAGCCTGGAGGGGGCCGCAAGGAGGTGATGGTCTGTGTGGAGAACTGCATGTATGTGCCGCTGCTCTGTGTCGAACCCGGGCAATATGAGGTGATTGCGCTGAATGCGGACAACCGCCATGTCTATACGCGCTTGAACGGCGACCGCCTCCCGGCTGGACTCCACAAAGCGCTGAAACGCTACCACTCGCCCGAGGGGGGTATTGCCGGAAGATAAAGCAAGCTTTGTTGAGGCA